>Ga0210116_1000012_pt1 | contig 72211 bp, 63 predicted proteins | sample RushOxbow_ThreeS_6_FD_185562 | JGI IMG/M metagenome (GOLD analysis project Ga0210116, IMG submission 185562) | Wetland microbial communities from San Francisco Bay, California, USA, that impact long-term carbon sequestration -... | ecosystem: Environmental > Aquatic > Marine > Wetlands ...
CCAGCTCCCGGGCCGGCTCACCGCCGGCGAGGGCGACTTGCTCCGCCTCTTCGCGCCGCACGGGCGAAAGGTTCCGTTCACACGGGAGGAATCCTGCTCAGGCCGGCGACACCCCGTGAACGCCTACGCCGCCAGCACCGTCGGCGAGGCGCCGGCGAAATCGGTGACGCTGAGTTTGTCGGTAGTCGAGAGGCAGGTCGGAAAACTAATATTTGCCCACTGTTCCGTCGATCCGAGGTAGAGCTCAGTCGCAGGAACATTGTCTGCCATGCCACAAGTGTTCCGGACCGCTGTAATCGAATGGGTCCCATCCTCCAGGGCCTGGGCGACGTTGGTGGACGAGAGGCCAGATGGAGTTGTACTGGCCTTGAAATACCAGCTATACGTCGTAGTCCAATACCAGCCCTCCAGACTATACGCGGTGTCAACACACTCTCCGGGCGGAGACGATGCCCTCGCTATTGGTCCTCTGCTGCGCAGTCGAGAAGACGTTGCCGTCTGGTCTGAGATGACATCCGAGCCACAGTGATCGACGAAAACGTGTCCGTCCTTTGTCGTTTCAGTCGTCAGTTCAGAGCTACCATTGACTTCAAGCACATTGGCCGTCACGGAGACACCAGGAGCCTGTACGGCGACGGATGCAGCTACCGCATTCATTGATGGCACAACTGCAAAGACTGACACGAACAAGCGTTTCATTATTCCTCCGCGCAAGAATTGGAATGAACAGCTTTCTAGCTGTATATATCAGAAAATTTTGATTATAGGATCCTCGAATTGACGCGGCAATGTGCCTCACAGCACAAGATGTCGCGCGACAACCTCGTCTAGCAGCGAGCTGGCGATCTCGTGTGCCTCTTCCAGCACGATCCCCTCCAGCGAGGGGATGCCGATCACGGTCAGGCCGGCCGCGCGGGCCGCGGTGACGCCGGTGGGCGAGTCCTCGAGTGCGATCACGTTCGGCCCGGCGTCGACTCCGAGCTGGCGACAGGCCTCCAGGTAGGGATCGGGAGCGGGCTTCGGCGCCGCCACCTCGTGAGCGCTGACGACGACGTCGAAGCGGTCGGCGAAGCCGACGATCTCCAGGGAGCGCTGGACGAAGCGCAGGGGCGAGTTGGAGACGAGACCGAGCGGGGTGCCGCGCGTGCTCAGCTCGTGCAGCAGCTCGCGGGCGCCGACCATCGCCTCCACCCCATGCTCGAGCTCGGCGACGACTAGCTCGTTGAGCTCCTCGATCAACGCCTCCGCCCGCCCCGGCTCACCCAGGCTGCGCTCCAGCAGCCCGCCCGCGATCTCGGCCGAGGTGCCGACCAGCTCGCGCTTGTGCTCAACGGTGAACTCGAGCCCACGCCGCTCGAAGAGATCCTGCTCGGCCCGCGTCCAGACCGACTCGGTGTCGAGGAGGAGGCCGTCGTTGTCGAAGACGACGGCGTCGGGCGGCGGCAGGCTCATCGGGCTGAGCATATGGTTGCGGCATGCACTTCCACGTTCAGCTCAGCTCGGAGAAAGACCGGGCGCGGGTCTTCAACCTCAGCCATGAGGAGCTGCTGGCGCGGGTGATCGAGCCGTGGCTCGCCGGGCGCACGTTCGAGCTCGCCGAATACGAGTGGGTCCCGGGCGAAAGCGAGCTGAAGATCCTCGAGGGCCCGCACCTCGACAACCCCGACCTGGTTCTCGGCCAGGGCTGGTCGAACGCCGAACGCAAGTCCGAGAACGTGACCCGGCGCGTGCTGGCCGAAGCGCCGGCGCCAAAGCTCCCCGACGCCTTCGTCGTCGCCAGCGAGATGCCCGAGGCGACGGTCGCCGAGATGCTCGCCGACCGCGACGCGGCCCCCGTCGCCTGGTCGCAGGCTAACGACCGGATCGACGGCCGCGACCCGGAGATCGCGGCCGTGATCCTCGTCGTCAAACGGCCTGAGCCTGAGGCGCGAAGCTGATCGGCGTCTCCCGGGCGACGACCAGCACCGGGTGGGTGGCAGTCTCGACCGCGTAGTCGGCGGCGGCGCTGAGCGTCACCTTGCCGACCGGGGACTCGGGCCGCGAGCCGACGACGAGCATGTCGACGTGGCCGGACCCATGCTCTACGACGTTGGCGCTGAGCGCCGCGGCGAGGCTGTCCGCGGTCTGGCGGGCGGCCGGATCGTCTTCTTCGATCAGGCCGATCGTGTTGACGCTGACCGACGGGTTGTCGCGCAAACCGGAGGGAGCGACGGCGATCGCCGCCGGACCCCCGAGCAGCAGCTTGTGTGCCGGGATGCCGGGCTTCACGGTGCCGGGCGCGGTCCGGTACTCCGAGCCGAAGACGATCACATCGGCGTTTTCGCTTTCGGCCAACTCGGCGAGGCCGACGCTGGTGCCGGGGTTGACGACGACGTGGCGCGGCATATCGGGGGCGCCGACCGATTCGGCGCCGTGGGCGAGCAGCGCTTCGGCCTCCTTCTCCTCGAGGGCGCCGCCCTGCGAGTGGCGGACGTAGGCGAGCGAGAGCTCGGCGCCGTTGAAGGCGAGCAGCCGGCCCAGCGCCAGCGCGTCGCGGTCGTTGTCGGTGTCGTCGTAGGAGACGATGATGCGAGTGGCCATTTGACGCTCCTTTCGTGGGGACGGCCAAGAGTTCGACTCGATCCTGGCACCCACCTTCCATCAGCACAACTGTTAATACCTATTTAGTCGATAAGCTTTCCTTATGCTCAATCCGGTCCGGCTCGGCGTCCTGCGGGAAGTCGTCGCCCAGGGCTCCTTCTCGGCCGCGGCAGACGCCCTCTCCTACTCCCAGTCCGCGGTCTCGCAGGCAATCGCGACGCTCGAGGGCGAGGTCGGCGCGGAGCTGGTCGAGCGCGACCGCGGCGGCGTGCGGCCGACCGCGGCGGGCGCCGCGCTCGTCGCCCACGCCGACGGCATCCTCGCCCGCATGGAGGCCGCCGAGGATGAGGTGGCGGCGATCGCCGGCGGCCATGGCGGCCGTCTGCGGATCGCCTCCTTCCCCACTGCCGGCGCCACCCTGCTGCCGCTCGCGATCGCCAGCTTCCGCACCGCCCACCCGGGCGTCGAGTTGACCCTCGCCGAGGGCGAGCCGGACGAGATCGCCCCGCGCCTGCGCTCCGGCGAGTTCGACCTCGCGCTGCTCTTCGAGTTCGAGGGCGTCGGCGAGCGGCTCGGCGCCGGCCTCCGCCGCTTCGAGCTGATCGAGGATCCGCTGCACCTGGCGCTGCCCGCGACCCACCGGCTTGCCCGCCGCCGCCAGGTCAAGCTCGACGACCTGCGCGAGGAGTCCTGGGTGCAGACCTCGGCGACCAGCCCCTGCGCCCGGCACGTCGTCCGCTCATGCCATGCGGCCGGCTTCGAGCCGCGCGTCGCCTTCGAGAGCGACGACTACCACACCGTGCAGGGCCTGGTGGCCGGCGGCGTCGGCGTCGCCCTGATTCCCCAGCTCGCCCTCTCCGCGGTACGACCCGACATCCGCGTGCGGGCGCTGCACCCGAACAGCCCGGTCCGCCGGGTCTTCGCCGCCACCCGCCGGGGCGCACCCGTGACCCCGGCCGTGGCGACGATCCTCGACACGGTGCGCGAGGCCAGCCGCTCGCTCGCCGCCGCCTGAACCGAGACGCGGAACCGCCCCCGGGAGAGCCTCGGGGGCGGTTCCTTTCCTCGTCGTTGCCGCGGCGCGGAGGGGGCGCCCCGGCTGGTCGCTAGGCGGTACTTCCGGCGGGGGGAGGGGCCGGAGCCGCCGCGCCGGTGCCGCCCGGGTAGCCGAGCGAGGGCACGTCGGACGGGTAGACCTCGTGACCGTGGACGGCGATGTCGCCCTCCTCCATTTCCTCCTCGGTCATCCGCAATGGAACGAAGATGCTGACGATCTTCAGCAGGATGTAGGTCATGATCGCCGAGAAGACGATCACCCAGAGCGCAGTCAGCGCCTGCCAGCCGAGCAGGTCGAGACCGCCGTGGGAGATCAGCCCCCTGTGTTCGCCCGCCATCAGGTTGTTGGCGAAGATGCCGACCAGAAGGCCGCCGGCGACACCGGCGAAGCCGTGCGTGTACACGACCCCGAGCGTGTCGTCGACGTTGCGGAAGGGCGCGGTCCTGCTCAGGTAGTTGTAGGCCAGGTAGACGAGCGACGCGGAGACGACGCCGATGACGATCGCTCCCCAGCCGTTGACGAAGCCGGCGCCGGGCGTGATCGCGACCAGGCCGACGATCATGCCGTTGACCGATCCGATCAGGCTCGGCTTGCGGCCCGTCATGTAGTCGAGCGCGACCCAGCAGAGGAAGGCGACGGCGGTGCAGAGATTGGTGTTGAGCACCGAGGCGGAGGCGATGTCACCGGCGCTGTACCAGTCGCCGCCGTTGAAGCCGTTCCAGCCCATCCAGAGCAGGCCGGCACCGACCGCGACCATCGCCAGGTTGTTCGGCGCGTCGACCTCGCGGTCGCGCTGCAGGCGCGGCCCGACCACGGCCGCGGCGACGAAGCCGGAGACGCCGGCGGCGAGGTGGATCACGTAGCCGCCGGAGTAGTCGACGGCGCCGTGCTGGGCGAAGTAACCGCCGCCCCAGATCAGGAAGGCGTTGATCGTGTAACAGAACAGCGTCCAGAGGGCGACGAACGGAATCCAGGCCTTGAAGTTGATCCGCCCGAGGACCGAGCCGAGCATCAGGATCGGCGTGATGCAGGCGAAGACGATCTGGAAATAGGCGAGCGTCGATTGCGGGAAGAGGAATTCTTCGTCCGGCAGCTCGGGGATGTGCGCCTGCTTGAGCAGCTCGCCGCTGTTGAGGATCGAGGCCGGCTTGCCCCAGAAGTTCCCGAAGAAGCCGCTGTTGGAGATCGCGTGGATCGGCTCACCGAAGCCCATCTTGAAGCCGACGAGCACCCAGAGGATGAGCACGATCGCGAAGGCGACAAACGCCATCATCATCGAGTTCACCGACCACCGCTTCTGCATCACCCCGCCGTAGAGCACGACCAGGCCGGGCACGCTCATCAGGCCGACCAGGGTCGCGGCGGTCATCTGCCACGAGTTGGCGCCTTCGTTCAGCCAATCCATATGAGAGTTGGTTCCTTTCTCGACTAGATGCTTCTCGGACCACTGAACCCTCTCGCCGCGAGGCCCGTGCCACTACGTACACGTGTCTAAAGATCGGCGCCAAATCTTCGCCACGCTGGCGCCGTGCGAGCCCGGCTGAGCCGTATAAGCTGCCGCGCCATGCCCCTGGAGGGACACTACGAGCGGCAGATGACGCCGCTCTACAAGCTCAGCCCACGCGAGATCAAGGCCGCCTCGGCCGTCCTGATCGTGACGATCGTCGCGATGCTCGCCGTCGTCTTCGCCACCGCGGGAGACAGCAACCCGCCGACCCCGATGGGCTGCATCCGCGCCGAGGTCGCCGGGATCGTCGGCGCCGAAACGATCAGCGGCTGCGGCGCCGAGGCGGAGGCGAAATGCGCCCAGGCGGCCCGCTTCGACTCGCCGCGCACACACACGATCGTCGCCGAGTGCGAACGGCAGCAGGTCAAGTTCTGAGCAGCGCGGCGACCAGCGACGCCAGCTCCTCGTCGACCTCGCCTTCGAGCTTCAGCGTCGCCTCCGCGTCGTAGGGCGTCGCGCCCTTGGTGACGATCGCCAGCCGGCCGCCGCGTTCGAGCGTCTGGCCGGGCAGGGCGGCGACCGGGAAGACGGCGAGCGAGGAGCCGATGCAGAGCATCAGCTCGGCCTGCGCCGCCAGCTCATGCGCGCGGGCCATCGCTCGCTCGGGAAGCATCTCTCCGAAGAGGACGACGTCGGGCTTGACCGGACCGCCGCAGGCGTCGCAGACGGCCACCTCGGCGGAGTCGAAGAGCGCGTCGACCTCGTCGATCCCGTAGCTGACCCCGCACTCACGGCAGGTCGAGGACTCGATCGAGCCGTGCACCTCGATCACCTCACGCGAGCCTGCCGCCCGGTGCAGACGGTCGATGTTCTGCGTGATCACGCCGGCGAGCAGGCCCTGGCTTTCGAGCTCGGCGAGCGCCTCGTGCGCCGCATTGGGCCGCTTGTCGCCGAGCGAGTGGAAGCGCGGCCGGTAGTAGGACCAGAAGCGCGCCGGATCCCGCTCGAAGACGTCGATGTGGGCGACCTCCATCGGATCGACGTTCGCCCAAAGCCCCGTCTCCGGCGTCCGGAAGTCGGGAATCCCCGAGGGAACCGAGATCCCCGCGCCGGTCAGCGCCACCGTCGAGCGTGACTCGCGGATCAGCGCAGCGAGCCGGCTCACCCCGGTCGCGGTTTGGCTGCGCGCCCCCGTGTCCACGCGCCGATCATGGCAGAGGACCGACCCGGCGCGAAGCGCCCGGGCCGGTCCTCCTCCGACCGCTCGAAATGCCCAACGAGCCTGGTCAGCTTTTGTGGATCTGAACGTTCCCGCCGACGATCGTCTCGCCCTGGCCCGTGGCGTATCCGTTCGCCAGCGTGAGCTCGTAGCGATCGTCGAATCCGGGCTCACCGGCGTCGACGAGACGCAACCTGAAGCGTTCGAGGGATTCCCCAACCTGCACTTTGCCCCAGATGAAGGCGACTTCACCTTCATCTTCGATGTGGATCGCTTCGATGATCCTGGCATGCAGGTTGAGCCCGAGAGCGTGGTCGTTGTACTGGAGCATGCCCCACGGGCCGACTTCCCTGGTCATGAAGACGAACCCGCTGGTCGCGAAGCCTTCCGGCACGTCGATCTTGACGCCGCCGGTGACCTTGCCGGGCGTGCTCGCCGTGAACAGATGGATGGGAACACCAGTCGTTTCGCACTCCTTGACCGTGATCACCTTGACGATCGCGAAGCGCCCTTCCACCGGAACCGCATCGAGATCGGTCGTGAAGACGCCGTCGGGCAGGAAGGCGACGACGCGGTAGGTGCCGGGCAGCAGTTCGTCGAACGTCGGCGTGCCGGTCATCGTCCTTGGCAGACTCGGTTCGTTATCGAGGATGCCGGGAACTTCGATCTCCTCGAGCCGAACTTCCATCGGCACCGGTTCGCCCGTCGAGTCGTCAACCGGTTCGACCGAGACGTCGCCGAGGCAGACGTTGCCGAAGTCGGCGTTTTCGATTTCTTGCCCGCTGATCAGCGTGTATTCCCGAGTCCCTTCGCCCCCCGGGTCGGTCTGACGCCATCCTTCCTGGAGTTGCTCGCCGACCGTGTAGGTGCCGGGACGGACGCTGAACGAGTATGCGCCTTCGGGGTCGGTGAATTTTTCTTCTTCGCTGGAGAGCGAGATCTTCCATTTCGATAGCCCGTTCTCGAGCGGGTCCCAAACACCGTTGACGTTCGAGTCGTCGAACTTGTGCCCTTCGATCTTGGCCGGCCGGTAGTTGCCGAAGTCCTGGCCCGAGAAGTTTTTGTCTTCGGCCCCGAGCGGGACGGTGATCGAACCGGGAGTCTGACTCGCGAACCAGCCCGATTTCTGCACCTCTTCGACCTTGTAGCTACCGGCACCGATCGACGGGAATTTTTTGATGTCGAGCTTGAACGAGTAGCTGCCGTTGGCGTCCGTGGTTGTGCTTGCCACCACTTCGCCTTCGTAGCGAAGCTTGATCGTCCACCCCGCCAGGCCGGGATCTTTCGGATCGCGTTTGCCGTTGGCGTTCAGATCCTCGTACTTGACCCCGGATATCGTCGGTATCGGGCCTGGGCCTCCCCCTTTGGTGAAGTTTCCGCACACCATCGAGATGAACGCTCCGTTCCCATCTTTCCAGTAAAGAACTGTAATCGGTCCTTTTTCGACTGCAACGCGCACTTGGTCATAATGGAGAGATCCTTCTGGACATGGCTCCGGGTGTGGGACTTTTACGCACCCCGACCATTCCGCCAATCCAGGATCGATTTGGTGTTCGTGTGCCCAATACAGGAAATTTGGATCGAATCCCATGCTGGTGTAGTAATTCGCAAGCAGGGGCTGAACAAATTTAGTGCGGGGAATTCGTTCGTTCGGTCCGGGGTCGTAGACGAACGTGTTGCGGCCTTCTCCCGGTGGAGTCGCCTGCATCGCGGCCTCGTTAGCCCATGGTTCGGCCATCGCCGCCGTCGGCACGGCCAGCGCTACGACGAGCGCAATCACCGCCCCGAGCGACCCGCGCGATAGCACCCTGATCAACGCCACTCTCAACTGCCCCATCTCTTGCTCTCCTTGGTTGGGTTGGCTAGTGACCCGCGTGGGCCTGTTGGTTGCCGTGCGTGAGCACGCCGGAAACGCTCAGCACGACCGCTTCGCCGGCGTCCTTGATCGTCAAGGCGATCGTGTCGTTCGATCCCGGCTCGCCGGCGTCCTGGAGCACCCATTCGGCGCTGGCGCCGGGCTGCCCGTTGTAGGTGCCGGTGCCCGCGCCCCGCAGCGTGTCGCAGCCGGCTGCCGGTGAATCAGGTGAGATTTCGGGATCGTCGGTGCAGGCCGCCGACGTGACGCCGGTGAGATGGAACCGGTTGCCTCTACCCCAGTTGACCTGCAGGTTGTCCGGGCCATCGCCTGGCGTGCAATGAAGCTCGAAGCCGTGCGTGACACGCCCGGCTCCTTTGGCCAGGACGCTGCCGCCGCCGGTCATCCAACCATGGTTCGCTTCACCTTCGCCTTCTTCGCCGGGCTGCCCACCCAGCCCGCACGAGCCCGCCGGGATCTCGAAGGCGGCGGCGCGGCGCGGTTCTTCTTCTTTTTCGAAGAGCCAGTTCGAGTCGTAGGCCTCCATCGACCACATCACCTCGGTCGGTTTGAACGTATTGGGGTCGCACTCGAGGTCCTCGTCGCGCACGCCTTCCGGGCTGGCGAAATCGAATTTGGAGGTTTCCGGGCTCGACTTATCCGCAACCCAGATGTGGTTGCAACCGTCCGATCCCTGGTACAGCAGAGTTCCACCGAGAGCGAGACCGCTGTTGTAGCATTCGGCGCCCGCCCAGCCGGTGGTGCCGATGAGTTTTCCGGCCGTGGTGAAGTGGTCGATCGCAACCGACCCATCCGGGCTGACGTACAGCGAATCGTCCGTCGCGTCGAAGGCAAGCCCATCATCGAGGTCGTCGCCCGCTCCTTCGAAGGCGACTTTCGAGCTGACGACTTCCTTGCTCGCGTTGAGCTCGATCAGCTGGATCCCGTCGAAGACTTCCCCCAGGCCCGGCCCGGCCCACAGCGCGTTGCGAGTCGCATCGTAGGCAAGGGCGCCGAGCCCGCCATCGATGAGGTACGTGGCCGTGACTTTGCCGGTGAGCGGATCGGCTCGGTAAAGATCCGGGCTGCTTTCGGCACACGAGTACCAGAGGTTTTCTCCGTCGTAGGCGATCCCCACCCCGAGACCCGAGGGGCAATTCATGCTGAACGTCCGGATCGTCACCAGGTCGCCGTTTGCGGCCGATGCCGATGCCACCTGAAACAGGCATCCGACGAGTACGGCCGCTATGGCCAGGGATCGCTTCATGGTTCTCTCGCTTTCGTTTTCGCCCAGGGCAATTCGAGCCCAATTCGAGGGTGATCAGGCGGTACCGTAAGCGGGCAAATCGCGCGCCGTCAAGATTTCACTCACACATGCGGGAGTGACATACATATGAGTCACATGCCGGGACCAATGTGTCCCTGCGAGTGAAAGGTTCTGCGGCCTACGTGCTCCGCAGCGGCGAGTCCGACCAGCGTTCGAGCGCTCGCACAACCTCGAAGCCGAACGGCGAAAGGCGCCAGGCGTTCGGGAAGCCGGCGCCACCCTCTTCCTTTTCGAGCAGGTCCGCGTCGAGCAGGCGTCCGAGGAGCACCGAGATCTGGCCGGGATGCACAATGTCGACGCCCTTCCCGATCTCATTGTTGCTGGCACCGGGGTTCTCAGCGAGATAGCGCACGCACATTCGCATCCGGCGGGCGTTGGCGCGGAGGAGCAGCTTCGGCACTTCGTCAACCTGGCGGCGCTTCGGCGCTTCGGCGCGCTCGTCGAGCAACGCTTGGGCTCGCTCGCGAGCCCGGTCCGCAGCCCGCGCCGCGGCTCTCGGCCCCAGATAGAGCGCAACGAGAATCTCGGCCAGGGGGCTGAGCAGAGCCACAAACGGAGGCGCCTCGCCGAGGAGCATCCGGCGGCGAACCAGACCCAGGACGGCCCCGATCGCCACCTCCGACATCGCGGCCGGCGGCCGGCGCTCCCAGGACAGCTCCGTCCTCGCCCTCTCGTCGACGAGGAGCCCGAGCTCCCCGAGGAGATGCGCGCGCGACTGGAGCACCACGGGCGGCAGGGTCATGCTCTCGAGCAGGCACATCCGCGTTCGCAGGGGTCGCCTGTCGAAGAACGTCAGCAGCTGCTCGAGGCCGGCGAGGACACCCTGGTCCCAGGATGACTCCCGCTCGAATGCCTCTATAACCAGCGGCGTCGCCTGATCGAGCATCCAGTCGATCAGGCCGAGGAAGCACTCCTCGAGGGTCGCGAACTGATCGGTCAGGGTCGTGCGCGAAATGCCGGCGCGCTTGGCAACGAGCGTCGTGGTCGCGCCGCGCAGGCCGTGCTCCAGGGCAACCTCGGCCAGCGCGTCGAAGACGCGTGCGCGCTGGTTCTCGGCGACGCCTTCCGGGGGCGGAGAGCTACCCGCTGTGCCGCTTCTGATTTGTGTAACGGCCTGGTTTCTTTTAGGAATGGTGGAAGGTTATTCGCCCTTCCAATTCGGCGTCCTCTTGCCAAGGAAGGCGGCGATGCCCTCCTTGGCGTCCTCGCTGCGGAAGGCGTTGGCGAAGCCCTGCTTCTCAGCTTCTATGCCATCGTCGAGATCGCCAGCGTGGGAGACGAGCTTGATCTGCTCGACCGCGACCGGGGCCTGGCCGGCGAGCTTGCGACCCCACATCAACGCGGTCTCGAACAGCTCGTGGTCGGGGACGACGCGGTTGACGAGGCCGGAGTCGAGCGCGTCGCCGGCGAGGATCGCGTCGCCGACCAGGTTCATCTCCAGGGCCTTGTTCGGTCCGACCAGGCGCGGCAGCCGCTGGGTGCCGCCGAAGCCCGGGATGATCCCCAGCTTCACCTCGGGCTGGCCGAAGACGGCCGCCTCGGCGGCGATCCGCACGTCACAGGCCATCGCCAGCTCGCAGCCGCCGCCGAAGGCGAGCGCGTTGACGGCAGCGATCGTCGTCACTCGCGCCTGGCCGAAGTCGCGCAGCAGCGCATGGGCGGTGTGGATCAGCTCCTCGCCGCCAGCCTCGTCCATCTGCGTGAAGGCCTTGATGTCGGCGCCGGCCGAGAAGACGACCGGAACCGAGGAGGCGATCACCATCGCGCCAACGCCATCGGCGGCCTTGACCCGCTCCCAGACCGTCTTCAGATCGCGAATCACGTCGGGTGAGACGGCGTTCATCGGCGCGTTGGCGAGCCAGGCGACGGCGACGTCGCCGCGCGTCTCCAGCTTCACCGTCTCGGCCTGCTCACCCTCGTCGGGCTGCGGGTAGGGATAGAAGCCCTGGCCGGCCTTCATCCCGTAGCGGCCCTGGGCGACGAGGCGCCGCAGCAGCACGGGCGGCGCGAAGCGCTCGCCGTATTTCTCCTGCAGGCCCTCCATCCGCTCGAGCACCACGTCGAGACCCTCGACATCGGCCTTCCAAAACGGCGGCAACAGGCCTTTGCGCGGGTCGAGGCCGGCGCCGGCCATCATCCCGAGGTCGATGTCGCGCACCGAGCAGACGCCCTCCTCGACCAGCAGGCAGGACTCGATCAGCGCCCGGCAGGTGAACATCGCGACCATCTCCTCGGCGTCGGGCTCGCCCTCGCCGGGGACGTTCTGCTCGCCGTCCTTGAAGAAGCCCTCGCCGCCGGACTTGGCGCCGAGCTTGCCGTCGGCGACCAGCTGCCGCAGCCCCTCGTGGACGTAGAAGGTCTCGCCGTAGGAGTCGGCGAGGTGCTCGGCGACGTGCAGGACGGTGTCGAGGCCGAGCAGGTCGGTGAGGAAGAAGGGACCCATCGGCGCCAGCTGGGCGCCGGCGATCGCCGCGTCGATCGCCTTGATCGAGAGGCCCTGCTCCTCCTGCGCGCGCCAGATCTCGCCGATCGTCGCCATCAGGATGCGGTTGACGACGAAGCCGGGCACCTCGCCGCAGACGATCGGCTGCTTCTTGATCGCCTGGGCGAAGTTGTAGGCGACGGTCGCCGTCTCCTCGGAGGTGTCCTCGCCGGCAATCACCTCGACCAACGGCATGATCGAGGCCGGATAGAAGAAGTGGAAGCCGACGACCTTGTCGGGGCGCAGCGTCGTCTCCCCCATCTCGGAGACCGAGAGCGAGGAGGTGTTGGAGGCGAGGATCGCGTGGCCGGGCGTCGCCGCGTCGAGCTCGCGGAAGACGGCCTGCTTGATCTCCATCCGCTCGGGCACCGCCTCGACGACGAAGTCGACGTCGCCGAACTCCTCGTAGGTCGTCGTGCCGACGACGCGGCCCATCACCTCGGCGAGGCGGGCGTCGGCCTGCTCCTGGGTCAGCTTCTCCTTCTTGACCAGGCGGGCGAGCTGACCCTCGGTGACCGCGCGCGCCTTCTCCAGCGCAGCGTCGACGAACTCCTGGTCGATGTCCTTGACGACGACCGGGATGTCGGCGGCAGCGATCGCCTGCGCGATCTCGCCCCCCATGGTGCCGCCGCCGACGACGGCGGCCTTCGATACGAACATTGGTGGTTATCCCTCCGCGGTAGTGAGCTGTCGAAGGCTATCGGCGCGCGACCCGAGTGGACGTGCCGGACGTGAGGGGCACAAAAAGGCCTCTGGGAGCCGGCACGTCTGCCAGGGGGACAGGGGTTGGACGCAATCCTTGTACCCCGGTACAAAGCCATCGGCGGGCGATTCCCATTACTCTGCAATCCCCCCTCCGAGGAGGGCGAGGAAGACCGGATCAATCGCGCCCGCGCGGGCGCTTCGCCGAGTGAGGAACCGAAAAAGCGATGACACGTATCCGCCAGCAGAACGTAACCGCGGCCCAGTGGAGCTCCAACGGGGAGGCCCTCGGCACGGTTGACCTGACCCAGCCGGAGAACGAATACTTCGGCGCCAACGTCTTCTCCGTTGCCGTGCAGCGCGAACGCCTGCCCGGGGACGTCTTCGACAGCCTGCGGTCGGCCCTGGCAAAGGGCGAGGCGATCGACGCCGACACCGCCGACGCCGTCGCCGCCGCGATGAAGGACTGGGCGCTCGAGAACGGCGCCACGCACTTCACCCACGTCTTCCAGCCGCTGACCGGCTCGACCGCCGAGAAGCACGACTCCTTCTTCGAGCCCAAAGGCGGCGAGGGCAAGGCGCTCGCCGGCTTCTCCGGCTCCGAGCTGATCCAGGGCGAGCCGGACGCCTCCTCGTTCCCGACCGGCGGCGTCCGCGCCACCTTCGAGGCGCGCGGCTACACCGCCTGGGACCCGACCAGCCCCGCCTTCATCCTCGAGAACCCGAACGGCTCGCTGCTCTGCATCCCGACCGCCTTCGCCTCCTGGACCGGCGAGGCGCTCGACGCCAAGATCCCGCTGCTGCGCTCGATGGACGCGCTCTCGCGCTCGGCGATCAAGGCGCTGCGCCTGCTCGGCGACGAGGAGAGCAAGCGCGTCTTCACCACCGTCGGCCCCGAGCAGGAGTACTTCCTGATCGACGAGCAGTACTACTTCGAGCGGCCCGACCTGATCTCGACCGGCCGCACGCTATTCGGCGCCAAGCCGCCGAAGGGCCAGGAGCTCGACGACCACTACTTCGGAACGATCCCCGAGCGGGTGCTCGCCTTCATGCTCGAGTCGGAGCTGGAACTGCGCAAGCTCGGCATCCCGGTCAAGACCCGCCACAACGAGGTCGCGCCCGGCCAGTACGAGATCGCGCCGGTCTTCGAGAACTCGAACGTCGGCTCCGACCACCAGCAGCTGACGATGCGGGTGATGGAAAACGTCGCCCGCCGCTACGGCCTCGTCTGCCTGCTGCACGAGAAGCCCTTCGCGGGCGTCAACGGCTCGGGCAAGCACAACAACTGGTCGATGGGGACCGACACGGGCAGCAACCTGCTCGACCCGGGCGACACGCCGGCCGACAACATCCACTTCCTCTTCTTCTGCGCGGCCGTGATCCAGGCCGTCAACAAGCACCAGGGGCTGCTGCGCGCCTCGGCCGCCAACATCGGCCAGGACCACCGCCTCGGCGCCAACGAGGCGCCGCCGGCGATCATCTCGATCTTCCTCGGCAGCGAGCTGGAGAAGGTCTTCGACGCGATCTCGACCGGCGAAGGGGACCCGCACACGCCGGCCTCCTTCCTCGACCTCGGGGCCACGGTGCTGCCCTCGCTGCCGATGCACGGTGGCGACCGCAACCGGACCTCGCCCTTCGCCTTCACCGGCAACAAGTTCGAGTTCCGGGCACTCGGCTCCAGCCAGTCGCTCGCCTTCCCGAACACGGTGCTCAACACGATCGTCGCCGAGGCGATCGACGAGCTCGCCGACAAGCTGAGCGAGCTGACGAGCGGCGGCAAGGACGCGGCCGAGGCGGTCGCCGAGGTCGTCAAGGAGTCCTACCTGGCCAACAAGCCGATCGTCTTCGGCGGCGACAACTACTCTGAGGAGTGGCACGCCGAAGCCGAGCAGCGGGGGTTGAAGAACCTGAAGACGACGCCCGACGCCCTGCCGGAGATGCTGAGCGACCAGACCGTCGCCGCCTTCGAGAACTACAGCGTGCTCTCGAAGCGCGAGCTGGAGTCCCGCTTCGAGGTCGCCGCAGAGCAGTACGCGATCCGCGCCAACATCGAGGCCGAGACGACGTTCTCGATCGCCAAGACGATGCTGCTGCCGGCGGCGCTGCGCCACCTGGCGCTGTACAGGGCGGCAGAGCGACCGGCGGCGGACGTCGAGCAGCTGGTCGGCGCGCTGGAGGCGGCTCTGGGCGCCCTCGAGGCGGCCAACTCCGAGCCCGCCGAGCTGGAGGGCATTGAGGGCGCGATCCACGCCCGCGACAAGCAGCTCGCGGCGATGGCAGAGGTCCGCGAGGCCGCGGACGCTCTCGAGAAGGTCGTCGCCGACGACCTCTGGCCGCTGCCGAAGTACGAGGAGATGCTCTTCATCAAGTAGCGCCGCTGGGCGTTTCGGCCCGCGGGTCCTGTCGCGGAGATGGGGTGCTCGTCCTCGCAAGCTGCGGGCGACCACCCCATCCTCCACGCCACCCGCGGGAGAAACGCTTGCGGCTGAGCTAGGAGCGCTCGAGAACGCGCATCCTGAGCCCACCCTTTGGCGAGAGCGTCGGCATCTGGCGCACGGTCATCGTGCGGCCGGGCAGGGCGTCGAGGCGCAGGCGTTGCAGCAGCATCGTTGCCACCAGCTTCACCTCGGTCTGGCCGAAACGCTTGCCGATGCAGATCCGGCTGCCACCGCCGAAGGGGACGTAGGCGCCGCGCGGCAGCGCCGCCTTGCGCTCGCGGGTGAAGCGCTCGGGGATGAACGCCTCCGGGTCGGGGAAGACCTCGGGCAGGCGGTGGCTCGCCCACGAGCAGTAGTTGACGTAGGCGCCGCGGGCGACCGCGTGGCCGCCGAACTCGAAGTCGCGCACCGCGCGGCGGGGGCCGATCCAAGCCGGCGGATAGAGGCGCAGCACCTCGTCCAGGACCATGTCGAGGTAGGGCATCTCGCGCTCGAGCGTCTCGATGTCGGGGGTGCGACCGGCGAGGACCCGGTCCTGCTCCTCCTGGAGGCGGGCGACCACGTCCGGGTGGCGCGCCAGCTCGTGCATCATGAAGGTCAGGGTCGAGGTCGAGGTGTCGTGGCCGGCGAACATCAGCGTCATCACCTGGTCGCGCACCTCCTTGTCGGAGAAGCCGTTGCCCTCGTCGTCGCGGACGGCGAGCAGCAGGCTGAGGATGTCGCGGCGGCTCTCGTCGGGCTCTGCGCGGCGGCGTGTGATCTCGGCGTAGACGATCTCGTCGAGGATCCCCCGCGAGCGGATCATCTTCGACCAGGGCGAGCCGGGTCCGCGCAGCAGGCGCAGGTGGAAGTCGGTGCCGTAGAAGGAGAGCGCCCGCTCGAAGTGCTCAGCCGCCGCGGCACCCTTGCCGGCCTCGTCGGGGTCGAGGCCGAGCAGGGCTCGCATCGCGATCCGCATCGCCAGTCCCCGCATCCACTCGTATATGTCGACGACCTGGCCCGGCGCCAGCCGCTCGATCGCCGGCGTCGCCTCGGCGACCATCGCCTCCACGGCCGCCGAGACCTGCTCGCGATGGAAGGCGGGCATCATGATCTCGCGCGCCCGGTCGTGGTAGCCCTCGTCGATCGTCAAGAGGCCGTCGCCGAGCAGCGGGATCAGGTCGCCGAAGCTCGACTCGCGCCAGTGGAAGCTCTCCGGATGGGTGACGGTGATGAAATGGTTGGCCTCGGGGCCGAGCATGAAGATCACCGGGTGGTGGAGCAGCCGCACGCTGAAGATCGGGCCGTGCTTTTCGTAGAGGTCGAGCAGGATCGGCAGCGGGTCGTTCGCCATCTGCAGCGTGCGGCCGAAGTCGAAGTTCTGCGGCCCGGGCGGATAGGCGCCACGACGCCGGACCCGCAACTCGCAGCGCACGTCTTCCCAGACGCGCCGCGCCGGGTTGGCGCTGAGCTGGATCGGCGGCTCGACGCCGCCCACGGGTCTGATCTCCGTTGCCGTCGCCACGGCGACCGATCCTAGCTGGCCAGCTGGCCAGGATGGGCTATTCCCCGTCCCAGAGCACTCCGTCGACCGCGGGGGGCTGGAGCCCTCGTATCTGCTCGTCCGCGGGCACCCAGCCACCGCTCTCCTGCCTGAGCAGCACGAGCTTCTTGATCGCGTTCAGGTCACGGGTCAGCGTCTTCTCCGTCTTGGTCGCGTAGGCGGCCGCCAAGCGCGGCGTCAGCTCGGGTATCGCGCGCTTCGCGACGGGTTCCCCGGAGGAATGGAACGACCGGGAGACGTCGAGGACGAGGTGGAGGCTACGAACGTCCGTCCCGCTGCTGCGCCCGCCGAACGTCTGGTGGACGAACTGTGTCCAGCGATCCTCGAACAGCTGCTGTCGGATCACGGCGAGCTGTTCCTTCAGCTGGTCGACGAACCCCTGCGCCGCATAGCCGAGGAAGGCCGCGAGCCCGTTGGGTGCCCGACTCGACAGCGCGAGCTGCCGGTAGTACTCGCTGCGCGTCTGGTTGTAGTGGTTCGAGAGGAGCTGGCAGGTCGGCACCGGGAAGCCGGCCGCAAGCAGGATCTGCAGCTCCAGCAGTCGCGCGGTGCGTCCGTTGCCGTCGCCGAAGGGATGGATCCAGGCGAGGTAGAGGTGGGCGACCACAGCCTTGACTATCGCCAGGGAAGCCGCGAGGCGCGGCGCATCGTCCGGCGCATCGAATTCATCGCTGTTGAGCCAGTCGCAGAGGCGGGCAAGAAGATGCTCGGCGTCCTCGGCCGGGACAGCTCTATACGTGCCGACCACGATGGAGTGGCTGCGAATCTGTCCAGGGACGACCCCCTCTTCGAGATCGAGGTCTTTGAGGATCAGCCGGTTGTACTCCCTGATGCGATCGACCGAGAAGGGCAGGCCCGGGTCGCCGAGCAGTTCCTCGCGGGCGAGGTTGTAGGCCTCGAGCACGTTCTTGACCTCGCGCTCGAGATATTCGCGCGACGGAGGCAGGTCGGAGGTCCCTTCCAGCACTCGCAGGACCTCTTCCTCGGAGAGGGTGTTGCCCTCGATCGCGGTCGTCGCGAGCAGGCCCTTGGCGAGGTAGACCGAGAGCAGCTCGGCCGCGGCTTTCGGCGAGAGAAGCGAGCGGCCGACGTGCTGCGCCTTCGATTTGGCCTCACCGAGGAGAACCCAGGTCGCGGGAGAGGCGTCTCGGAGATCGACCTTGAAATCGATGTGCTTATGGCTCTGTAGATACGGCCTGGAATCAGGCATTCAGCGATTATAGCGCTGAATATGTCCCTATTCTTGTCCCTTCAGATGTCCCTATCGCTGGGCGGCGAGCTGGCCGCAGGCGGCGGCGATGTCGCGGCCGCGGGTGAGGCGGACAGTGGCGGGGACACGGTGCTCGGCGAGAATCGCGCGGAAGCGCTCGATCCGCTCGGGCGGGGAGCCGTCGTAGGCGCCGGTCGGGTTGTAGGGGATTAGGTTGACCTTGTAGCCGCGCGGGTCGAGCAGCGCAGCCAGCTGGCGGGCGTGCTCGGGCAGGTCGTTGACGCCGTCGAGCATCACGTACTCGACGAAGACCTTGCGACGGCGGCGGGCGCGGTAGCGCTCGCAGGCACCCAGCACCTCGGCGAGCGGGTAGCGGTCGTTGACCGGCATCAGCTGCGAGCGCAGCCCGTCGTTGGGCGCGTGCAGGGAGAGGGCGAGGCTGACCGGCATCTCGCACTCGGCGAGGCGGTCGATCCCCGGCACCCAGCCGACGGTCGAGATCGCCGTGCGGCGGTGGGTGACGCCAAGGTCGGGCAGCCGCTCGCAGGCGCCGAGCACGGCGTCGAGATTCATCGTCGGCTCCCCCATGCCCATGAAGACGACGTGGTCGATCGCTTCGACCCGGCGGAAATGCAGCGCCTGGTCGAGGATCTCGTCGGCACTCAGGTTGCGACCGAACTTCATCTGGCCGGTGGCGCAGAAGGTGCAGGTCAGCGGGCAGCCCGACTGTGAGGAGACGCAGACCGAGCGGCGGCCGTCGCGGTAGCGCATCAGCACCGCCTCGACCGGCAGCTCGTCGTGCGTGCGGAAGAGCGTCTTCACCGTTCCGTCGTCCGACTTCGCCTCCCCGGCGACCGCCAGGGTCGAGAGCGGCACCGAAGCGCCGAGCCGCTCGCGCAGCGCCGCCGGCAGATTCGTCATCTCCTCGTAGGAGCGCGCCCCGCGCGCGACCCACTCCCATACCTGGGCGGTGCGGTACGAGGGCTCGCGGGCCTCGGCGAGGGTCTTGTCCAACAGCAAACGGTCGATCCGGCGAGTGTAGGGCGGCGCCCACTCCCCGGTCGCAACGCTTTTTCGATGCGATCCATCGAAAAAGCGTTGCGACCGGACTAGGACGGACTGGGACGGGCTAGGCGGGGCCGATCAGGGCCGAGAGCAGTCTCTTGGCCTCGGGCGTTCCGGCCTCGAGTCCCGCGACGCGCACGAGCTTGTCGCGGGATTTCTCGCCGCGGGCGACGCTAACGCGCGAGGGGGCGACGCCGAGCCGCTTGGCGATCAGGCGGCAGAGGGCCTTGTTGGCCTTGCCGTCGACCGGCGGCGCGGAGACGCGCGCCTGCAGGACGCCGTCGCGCATCCCGATCAACTCGTCGCGGCCGCCGCGGGGACGCAGGCGGACGCGGATCTCGGCGAAGTCGCTCATCGCGGGCAAAGGATTACAGTGCTGGCGTGGCCACCCCAGATGGAATCGAGGCGCTGACCGAGGCGATCGGCCGCTACAACGACGCCTGGAACGCGCAGGACCTCGAGGCGATCGTCGCCATGCACGCGCCCGACATGGTCTTCGCCAACCACACAGCGGGCGAGTCGGCGCAGGGCGAGGAGGTGCGCGACCACATCGCCCGGATCTTCGCCGCCTGGCCCGACATGCGGTTCGAGACGCGGCGGCTCTACGTGCGCGACGGCGTCGTCACCCAGGAGTGGACGGCAACGGCCACCCACAGCCAGCCGATGCGGCGCGGCGACCTCGAGGCGCCACCGACGGGCCGCACGGTGAGCTGGGACGGCGTCGACGTGATTCCCTTCGAAAATGGCTTGATCAAGCGCAAGGACGTCTATTCGGACTCGGTCTCGATCCTGCGCCAGGTCGGGCTGATCGACTGACGACACAAGGAGGAGCAAATGGCAGGGCATGCTGTGAAGAAGATCGACGAGATGGAGGCGATCTACATGGGAGCCTTCAAGCGCGCGCGGGCTGAGTTGGGGGTCGAGTCGTTCGGCCTGCAGATCATCGACATGCCGCCCAACTACGAGAACTACCCCGAGCACGACCACTCCGAAGACGGCCAGGAGGAGGTCTACGTGACGCTGCGCGGCGGCGGCGAGATCGAGATCGAGGGCGAGCGCTCGCCGCTCGACCCCGACCACATCGCCCGCGTCGGCCCCGGCGTCAAGCGCAAGGTCTGGCCTGGCCCCGACGGCGTCCGTCTGCTGATCATCGGCGGCGTCCCCGGCGGCACCTACGAGGCGCCGCCGAACTCCGAGCTCGGAGCGCCCGACCCGATGGCCTCATAGCTGGGGGCTACTGCCCATCTTGGCGAGAGGCTAGCGTTGGCTCATGGAGCTGACGGGGGCCCTCTTCGACGCGGATTCGACCGAGCACTCGGGCGTCGTCGAAGTGCTGACGGTCACCTACTGCGCGGATGACGGCACCTACGCCGTCCTCCGAGCCGAGGACACCCGTTCGGGCGAGAAGATGGTCCTGGTCGGCCCCGTCGCCCACCTCTCGATCGGGGAGCGGGCCGAGATCGCCGGCAGCTGGACCAACCACGAGCGCTACGGGCGCCAGCTGCAGGTGCGCAGCGCCCGGCCGATGGATCCGACCGATCGCGAGGGGCACGTTCGCTACCTCACGTCGCTGCGCAACATCGGGCAGGCACGCGCCGAGCGGCTCGCCGACGTGCACGGCGAGCGCGTGCTGCAGGCGATCGCCGAAGACCCACACCGCGCCTTCGCCGCCCTGCCCGGCGTCAGCGACGACCAGGCCGCCGAGGCGGCCGACTCCTGGAACGAGTCACGGGCCGTCCGCGACCTGCACGTCCAGCTGGCCCCCCACGGGCTGGCTCACCTGGCGAGCCCGATCCATGCCCACTTCGGCGAGGAGGCGCTGCCGATCCTGCACGAGAGCCCCTACAGGCTGACCGAGGTCGACGGCGTCGGCTTCCTCCGCGCCGACCGCATCGCCCTGGCCGAGGGCGTGCTGCCCGAGTCCGACAGCCGCGCCCAGGCCGCCGCCGCCTACGTCCTGGCGGAGGCCGAGCAGCGGGGACACACCTTCCTGCCCCTGGACGAGCTCAGCCGCCAGGTCGGAAGGCTGCTCGAGCTGACGCCCGATCCCGACGTCCTCGCCGAGGCCGACGGGCTGCTGCTCGACGAGGGGCGCGCCTACCGCAAACGCACCCACGAGTGCGAGCTGGCCGTCGCGAAGACCCTGGCCATCCGCCTCGCCGCGCCCCCCGAGCTCAAGCACGAACCGGCCGCGGAACCGCCCGAGGACGCCGAGGGCGACCGCTTGACCGACGAGCAGTGGGCGGCCGTGCGCGGCGCCTTCGCGAAGCGGATATCGGTGTTGACCGGCGGGCCCGGGGTTGGAAAGACGGCCTGCACGAAGGCGATCGTCGAGGAGGCCGAGGCGGCGAAGATCTCGTTCGCCCTCTGCGCGCCGACCGGGCGGGCCGCTCGCCGCCTGCAGGAGACAACCGGACACGAAGCGGAGACGATCCACCGCATGCTCGGCTGGGCGCCCGGGCGTGAGCCGGAATTCAGGCCCGACCGGCCGCTCCCGGCCGACCTCGTCGTCGTCGACGAGTCCTCGATGCTCAACCTGCGCCTGATCGAGATGCTGCTCGGCGGGATCGCGGAGTCGACCCACGTCGTCTTCGTCGGCGACGCCGACCAGCTGCCGCCGATCGGCGCCGGCAAGCCCTTCGAGGACCTGATCGCCTCGTCACGGGCGCCCGTCGTGCGGCTCACCCAGATCTTCCGCCAGGCCGCCAAGTCGATGATCACCACGGCGGCGCACGAGATCAACCGCGGGCGCCCGCCGCATCTGGAGCCGGAAGGCGACCAGGAGCGCGACTTCTTCTTCATCGAGCAGCGCGATCCGGCGCGGCTCCGCGCCACCGTGGTCGAGCTGGTCGCCGAGCGGGCGCCCGACCACTTCGGCGTCGACCCGATCCGCGAGATCCAGGTGCTGGCGCCCGTCTACAAAGGCCCGGTTGGGATCAACGCCCTCAACGAGCAGCTGCGGGCGCGACTCAACCCCGACGGCGAGAAGGTGGACGAGCGCTTCCGGCTCGGCGATCGGCTGATTCAGACTCGCAACTCGCACGAGCTGGGCTTGATGAACGGCTCGATCGTCTTCCTCGAAGGCGTCGATCGCGAGCGGGAAACGGTCATCCTGCTCACCGACGACGACCGCAGGTTGACCGTCTCCTACCAGGAGACCGGCACCCTCAGCCTCGCCTACGCGATCTCGGTCCACAAGTCACAGGGCTGCGAGGTCCCGGTCGTGATCGGCGTCTGCCACAGCTCCAATGCCCACATGCTCACCCGGCCGCTGATCTACACGGCGATAACCCGGGCAAAACGCGCCGGCGTGCTGGTCGGCGACTGGGGCGCCCTCAACGCGGCAATCCGCCGCGACGACGCCGGGCAGCGCTACTCGGGCCTGGCCGAGCGTCTCAGCGACGAGTCCGCTTGACGCGAAAGCTGTAACGAGCCGGCGTCGGGTCGCCGATGCCGCTTGCGTTGCGGGCGAAGACGCGCAATGTGTGGCGTCCGAGGCCGAAGCGGCGCACCAGCTTTCGCCGGCAGGGCCGGTAGAGGCTGGCGTCGATCCGGCAGGCGAAGGTGGCGCCAGCGAGGTTGGAGCCGAACTTGAAGACGACGCGGACGGTCCGATGCCGGGTGCGAATCAGGTGCCGGGGCTTACGACGGAAGAAGGTCGACGGCACCGCTTCTTCGACCGTCAGCGATTGAGGCGGTGGAGGCGGCGGCGAGGCGGGGTCTTCCACGCCCCATTCGCCGGGCGCCTGGGCTTCTTCGACCGATCCCGCTTTCGGCAGCGGGCATTCGGGCGGCGTGAAGGCCGGCGGCGTGAGCAGGTCCGCGATCGCGCCGGTGGCGTCGATCATCCCCGCGCCGACCGCGCAGGAATCGAAGGGGCCTACTCCGAGGGCGCTCGACTGCAGCGCCGTGGCCACGGCGGCGGGGCTCGCCGTTTTCGCGTCGAGCATCAGCGCCGCGACGCCCGCCGCGTGCGGGGCGGCGGCCGAGGTGCCGCAGAAGCGCCAGCCTTCCCCTTCGACGAAGGAGGCGAAGAAGGTGGTCGCCCCGCAATCGGTCGCGACGATGTCCGGCTTGGAGAGGATCTCGGGCGAGCCGAGAGCTTTCGCCGCTTTGGTGCCTTCCACCGGCCCGAAGTCGTGGCGGACCGGTCCCCGCGAGGAGTAGCGCTCGGGTTTGGAGGTCGTGTTGAATCGGATCGCGCCGACCGAGACAGCGGAGGCGGCGCCGCTGTGACCGAAGATCGTCGGCCCGACGACGTCTTCCCCGGTCGAGCGCGGGTACTCGATCCCGGCCACGCCACCGCCGTTCTGGAGCAGGGCCACCTTCAGTCGCGGGTCTTTGCCCGCGAAGTCGTTGATCGCAAGCTGCACGGTGCGCGTCGAGCTGGACGGGTTGACCCACTGGACGATCTCGAGCGGGCGTTTTTCTGTGACGTTGTCGGCGGCCGACCCCGTGAGCAGGTGCCCGCTCGCATCGAGCAGGAAGGCATCGAGGTCGGTTTCGACGCCTTCCCACGGTTCGTCCCACTGCAGGTCGAGGGTGAGGACTTCGTGCCCTTCGACTTTGATCCCGAGCGTCCGGTCGACCCCGGCGCCCGGGTTGAAGTCGAGGCAGTGGCTTGGCTTGAATTCTTCGCCCAGCGCCTTCACTTCCGCCGGGCAGCTGCCGCTGTCGCGGAAGGCCGGAGCTTCCCAGGAGCCGATTTCGTTCCCTTCGGCGTCGAAAAGGTTGTCGTTGCCGGCCGCCGAGAAGTAGCCGGCGCCGGCTTTCACCGCTTCGCTCGCGGCAACCGCTACCGGCCCATCCTGGAAGAACGGCTCTTCGAAGTAGAAGACGTCGTCGGCGACCACGTCGGCCCCCGCTTTGACGAGATCCCCGATGTTGGAGGCGAAGGCTTCTTCGCCTTCGAAGGCTGTGGCGAAGGAGATCGCGGCGCCGGGCGCGACGTCGTGCACGATCTGGGCCATCGCCCGGCCCTCGTCGAAGGCTTCTTCGCCGAAGATCGGTTTGAATTCGGCGAGGACGTCGACTTTTTCTTTGTTCGCGCAGGGACTGTTTGGGCCGGGCAGATCGCCGCTTTCTTCGTCTTCGAGGGCGTGGGTCGCGACTTCACCGCCGGGGATTGCTTCTTCTGCCGCGTCGAAGGAGTCGGAGAGAATGCCGACGGTGAGGCCGCTGCCGTCGACGCCGAATTCGCTGGCGGCTTCGCCGGCTCCCTCGCCGGCGTTCAACTGTTCGACCCCCTCGGAGACGATTTCTCCCGCCGGGCACGTCGCCGCGGTGACCGGCGCGTGCGCCTCCGTCACGCTCGCGACGTTTGGCGCCGTGGCGACCGCGCGCAGGTCGTGGGGACGCACGGCGACCGTCGCCGTCTGGTAGCGCCGGCTGGCGTCGACGACCGCGGCGCCGGCGGCACGCAGGGCCGGCAACGTGGCGATCGCGCCCTGCTCGAAGCGCACGTAGGCGAGGATGCGACTACCGCGGCGCAGGAGGCTGCCGGGACCGCTCGCCGCCAACCCGAGAGCCCTGGCCTGCCTCGCAGCGGAGGCATCGCGCAGAGCCGGACTGGCGAGCTTCGCGAGGCGCGGCGAGAGGCCGCTCGGTGACCCGGTCCTCGCGGCGGCCGGGCTGGCGACGGCGAGTAGCGCGACACCGGTCGCGATCGCGACAAGCGAGCAGGCGCCGGGCCGGAGTCGTCCTCGCCGATGCATCTGCACCACCGTATCGGCTGCACCGCCCGGTTCCTCAAACCTCAAACGCGTTCCGAACCGGCTCCTGCTACGGTCCCGCCCGTTAGGTCGGATAGATATCCGGCAAAAAGTGTCTAGCGCTCGCGTCGTTGCTTTACCAAGCCTCCGCGTTCGCAGCACAGGAAGTGGAGGCGAATATGCCTACTGGAACAGTGAAGTGGTTCAGCGACGACAAGGGCTACGGGTTCATCACGCCCGACGATGGCTCGAAGGACGTCTTCGTCCATCACAGCGCCATCATGGGTGAGGGCTTCAAGTCCCTGAGCGAGGGCGCCAAAGTGTCCTACGAGTCCGAGGAAGGCCCCAAGGGCCCCGCCGCGGCGAGCGTGCAGGAAACCGCGTAGTCGCACACCGCTCTTAGCGTCCGACGGGACCCGCCAAGTCGGTGGGTCCCGTCTTTTTTTCGGTCGTGCGGAGGTGCATGGCCAAGCAGATCAAGGACGCAGGGAGCGTGGCGTGCTTTCTGCACGCGAGCGACCGAGGACGCCGATATGCGCAGCGCCATGCATCTCCGCACAGACCTGAGGAACGTCGCGATCGTGGCCCACGTCGACCACGGCAAGACGACGCTGGTCGACGCCATGCTCTGGCAGTCGGGCGCCTTCCGCAAGGGCCAGGAGGTGGCGGAGCGGGTGATGGACTCGATGGACCTCGAGCGCGAGAAGGGGATCACGATCCTCGCCAAGAACACCGCCGTGCGCTACGAGGGCGTGAAGCTGAACATCGTCGACACGCCGGGCCACGCCGACTTTGGCGGCGAGGTCGAGCGCGGGCTGACGATGGTCGACGGGGTGCTGCTGCTGGTCGACGCCTCCGAGGGCCCGCTGCCGCAGACGCGCTTCGTGCTGCGCAAGGCATTGGAGGCAAAGCTGCCGGTGATCCTCGTAGTCAACAAGGTCGACCGGCCCGACGCGCGGATCGCCGAGGTGGTCGACGAGGTCTACGAGCTCTTCATCGACCTCGGCGCCGACGACGAGCAGATCGAGTTCCCGATCGTCTACACCAACGCCAAGGACGGCTGGGCCGCGCTCGAGGAGGGCGTCGAGGGCACCGACCTCTCCCCCCTGCTCGACCTGATGCTGGAGAAGATCCCAGCCCCCGAGCACGATCCCGACCACCCGCTGCAGGCGCACGTCACCAACCTCGACGCCTCGCCTTACGTCGGGCGCCTGGCGCTCTGCCGCGTCCGCCACGGGACGATCCGCACCGGCCAGCAGGTCGCCTGGTGCCGCGCCGACGGCTCGGTCGAGCGGGCCACCGTCTCCGAGCTCTACGTCACCGAGGCGCTCGAACGCGTCCCCGCCGAGGAGGCGGGACCGGGAGAGATCATCGCCATCGCGGGCATCCAGGAGGTGACGATCGGCGAGACGCTCGCCGACCCCGACGACCCGCGGCCGCTGCCGGTGATCACCGTCGACGAGCCCTCGCTCTCGATCGTCGTCGGCGTCAACACCTCGCCGCTAGCCGGCACCGAGGGTCAGAAGCTGACCGCGCGCCAGATCCGCGCCCGCCTCGACGCCGAGCTGGTCGGCAACGTCTCGATCCGGGTCGAGGACACCGACCGTCCCGACGCCTGGGAGGTGCAGGGCCGCGGCGAGCTGCAGCTCGTCGTCCTGCTCGAGCTGATGCGGCGCGAGGGCTTCGAGCTGACCGCCGGCCAGCCGCGGGTGCTGACCCGTGAGATCGACGGCAAGCTGCACGAGCCGGTCGAGCGGCTGGCGATCGACGTCCCCGAGGAGCACGTCGGCGCGGTCACGCAGCTGCTGGCGGGCCGCAAGGGGCGGCTCGAGCAGATGACCAACCACGAAACCGGCTGGGTGCGGATGGACTACCTGGTGCCGGCGCGCGGGCTGATCGGGCTGCGCACCGAGTTCCTCACCGAGACGCGCGGCACCGGGGTGATGCACCACGTCTTCGAGGGCTGGGAGCGCTGGGCGGGCGAGATGCGCCTGCGACCGACCGGCTCGATCGTCGCCGACCGGCGCGGCAAGAGCGCCGGCTACGCGCTGCTAGGCCTGCAGGACCGCGGCACGCTCTTCGTCGGCCCCGGCGAGGAGGTCTACGAGGGGATGATTGTCGGCGAGAACGCCCGCGCCGAGGACATGGACGTCAATGCGATCAAGGAGAAGCAGCAGACCAACATGCGCGCCGCCAGCGCCGAGGTCCTGGAGCGGATGGCGCCGCCCCAGCCGCACACGCTCGAATCCGCGGTCGAGTTCCTGCGCGAGGACGAGTGCGTCGAAATCACGCCCGAGTCGATCCGCCTGCGCAAGGTCGAGCTCGACAAGCTGAAGCGGCAGAAGGCCGCCAGGCAGGGCACCCGCGTGACCGCGTAGCGACCCGCCGACGGGCCGATACGTCAAGTGTGACTTGACGTATCGGCCCGTCGGCGGCAAAGGCGGTTAGACCGTGGCGGCGGCCTGCTCGGACTGGCTGCCCTCGGAGTCCTTGGCCTTCGCTTCGGCCTCCGGGGTCGTCTCGTCGATGTTGCGCGGCAGCAGCACCTCGCGGGCGATGACCAGGCGCTGGATCTGGCTCGTGCCCTCGTACAGCTGCATGATCTTCGCGTCGCGCATCAGCTTCTCGACCGGGTACTCCTTGATGAAGCCGTAGCCGCCGTAGACCTGAACGGCGTCGACGGTGATCTCCATCGCCGAGTCGGCGGCGAAGCGCTTCGCCTGCGAAGAGACGAGCGTGTTGCGCTTGCCCTGGTCGAGCAGCACCGCCGAGTTCCAGACCAGCAGGCGGCCGGCGTCGACCTTGGTCGCCATGTCGGCGATCATGAACTGGATCGCCTGATGCATCGCGATCGGAACGCCGAACTGGACCCTTTCCTTCGAGTACTCCGCGGCGTACTCGAAGGCGGCGCGGCCGATGCCGACGGCCATCGCCGAGACGCCGGGCCGCGTGCGGTCGAGCGTCATCATCGCCAGCTTGAAGCCCTTGTTTTCCTCGCCGAGCAGGTTCTCAGCCGGGATCTCGACTTCGTCGAAGGAGATGGTCGCGGTGTTCGAGGCCCGCTGCCCCATCTTGTCCTCCTTCTTGTCGACGCTGACGCCGGGAAGGTCGGCATCGACGACGAAGGCGCTGATCCCGCGATGGCCGGCCTCTGCGTCGGTCTTCGCGTAGACGGTGAAGTAGTCGGCGTAGGTGCCGTTGGTGATGAAGCACTTGGAGCCGGTGATGACGTACTTGTCGCCCTTCTTCACGGCCTTGGTCTTCATCCCGGAGACGTCGGAGCCGGCGTCGGGCTCGGTCAGGCAGAAGGAGGCCAGCTTCGGCCCCTCGCAGAGCATGCCGAGGTATTTCTTCTTCGTCTCCTCCGAGCCGCCCAGCGTGATCGGCGCCGAGGCGAGGCCGTTGGCCATCAGGCTGGTCCCGATGCCCGAGCATCCCCAGCCCATCTCCTCCTCGATCAGGCAGCCGGAGAGGTAGTCGAGGCCGGGACCGCCGTAGGCCTCGGGGATGTGGGTGTTCATCAGCCCCACCTCCCAGGCCTTGTCGACGATGTCCTGGGGCCATGTGCCGTCCTTGTCGTACTCCCAGGCGACCTTGCGGATCTCTTTCTCCGCGAAGTTGTGCGCCAGCTCGCGCAGATCCTTCTGCTCGTCGGTGAGGGTGAAGTCAACCACTGGTCGAGGCTCCTTCTCGTGTCGTTGCGTAAGCGTTTACGTCAATGGGCGCCGCCCGGGCGACGACCACCGATTGACTGGTCAGTCAACCAGATTCAGGGTAGCGGAAAGCGCCACTCCACGAACTGCCTACTCTTTGCCTATGGGCGCTCCCCTGGCAGCGACCGACGTCGATCACGGCACCGTCCTGATCCTGATCACGCTGATCGTGCTGCCGATCGCGGCGGTCTCCTTCGCCCGCGCCGGCGAGGCGTGGCGCGACATCGGCGGCGGCGGGTCGCGCTCCCGCGCCGAGGACGACAGCCGCGCGACCAAGGAAGCCGAGATCCGCCAGATGGTCGAGGCGAAGTCCTACCGCCACGCAAGGCGCGGCGAGGCGCCGGTCGACGTCGAGACCGAGGTCGAGCGGCACGTGGCCGATCTCATAGGATGGGACGCCTGATGGCGAGGGCCGCCGAGGACAACCTCTACGAGGTCGAGGAGCTGCTCAACCAGCCCGGGACCTACTTCAACCCGCAGACCGAGGTGCTGGTCGTCGTCGACGACTCGACCTCGCTCGACCAGGAGGTCTTCAACATGGAGGCCTACGAGGGCGCCGATTGGGTGCGGATCTCCGACGAGGTTCCGGTCGACGAAGACAGCCGCGATCGGGTGCTCGAGGGCTTCCAGACGAGCTATCACCCGGGCGCCGCCGACTCCGTCTCCGAGACCGCGCTCGAACAGGGCGACGAGGAGTACGACGAAGGCGAGAACGGCCAGGACCCGGGGCGCGAGGACGCCGAAGCCGGCGCGGCCTGAGCTTCGTTGAAGCCTTTTGCTCGCATAGCGTACAAAAGGGCTTCAACTAACGGCGACGATGACGATGAAGGTCGCGTAGAGAGCGAACCAGGCGATCGTCGCGGGCCAGTCGAAGCGGCCGCGGCGGTGCAGGACCTCGTAGGCGAGCAGGCCACCGGCGAGACCGAGGCCCATCGATACGGCGGCGTTCCCGGTCAGGTTCCAGTCCGTGAAGACGAGGCCGATCCCGACCGGGATCGTCGACTGGAAGACCATCGCGCCGGTCACGTTGCCGAGGGCAAGCGCATCCTTGCCTTCCCGAACCCAGAAGAAGCTGTTGACCTTCTCGGGAAGCTCGGTCGCCAGCGGGGCGAGGATCAGCGCGAGGACGACGGGCTCGACGCCAAGGCTCTCGGCGACGTCGAGCAGCTCCTCGACGAAGAGGTGGGCGCCGCCGACCATCGCGCCGAGCCCGACGAGGAGCTGGATCGCGCAGAGGAGAAGGCCGGGGTTGCGGCGCCGCTCGGCCCGCCGCTCGAAGATCAGCGGCTGCAGGGTGTCGTGATCCTGCACGTCGCCGCCACCGCGCAGAGTGCGGCGGATGTAGAGCGGATAGGCGCAGATCGCCGCGATGCCGAGCGGGATGCGCAGCGCCGCCGGCGGCCCCCACGCCAGCGCCAATGCCGCGCCGAAGAAGAGGAGGAAGAAGAGCAGATCGCGCTCCAGCGTCGGTCCGTGGGCGTTGAGCTCGACCCCCTGGGCGCGGCGGCGCCGGTAGAGGTGGGCGAAGAGGCCGATCAACCCCATCGCCAGGGTGCCGAGCAGGAAGGGAGCCCCGACGATCGCCCCGATCGCAACCTGGTCGGCCCCCTCGGCGGCCCCGACGAGGGCGACAATCGCGATCAGCGTCTCGGGCATCGCCGTCCCAACCGCGGCCAGCAGGCTTCCCACCGCCCCCTCGCCCATCTCCAGCCGATGCCCGATCCACTCGACGGCGTTGGTGAAGAGCAGCGCCCCGGCGAGGATCACTGCAAAGCTGACGAGCAGGAGCAGGGCTTCCACGGACGCCCCCGAGCCTATGCGACTGCCTGGCTGTCCCCGTCAGGCGTAGTAGAAGGCGAGGCCGAAGACGGCATAGACCGCAAGCAACTGCAGGCCCTCGAACCAGGTCGACTCGCCGTCCTGGGTGACGTAGTTGGCGATCAGGATCGCGATCAGGATCGCGCCCAGCTCGAAGCCGTTGAAGACCAGGGCAAGCGGGTGGGGGCCGAGGAAGAAGGAGGCGAGGACGAGGATCGGAGCGACGAAGAGCGCGACCTGAGCGCTGGAGCCGATCGCGATGTTGACCGAGAGGTCCATCTTGTCCTTGCGAGCGACGAGAACCGCGACCCAGTGCTCGGCCGCGTTGCCGACGATCGCGACGACGATCACGCCGATGAAGAACTCCGAGAGGCCGATCGAGCGCGAGGCCTCGCCGATCGAGCCGACCAGCACCTCCGACATGACGCCGACCAGGATCCCGGCGACCGCCAGCGCGAGCACCGATTTGCGCACCGACCAACCCCAGGTGTCGTCGTCGACGTACTCGGGATTGAAGAGGTCGCGGTGGGTCCTGAGCGAGAAGAAGAGACCGGCCACGTAGGTGAGGGCGAGCACGATCGCCACCGCCAGCGAGAGGTGCTCGACGGTCGAGCCGTAGTCGACGATCTCCGCCCCGGGGCTCGGCAGCCCCTTGCCCTCGACCAGCTCGAAGATCGCCGGCATCACCAGCGCCGCTGCGGCAAGCAGCAGCATCGAGGTCTGCACGCTTGCCGAGGTGCGGCTGAAGGTCTGCTTCTCGCGCCCGAGCCCGCCCGCTAGCATCGCCGCCCCGAGCACGAGCAGGATGTTGCCGATGATCGAGCCGACGATCGAGGCCTTGACGACCTCGTGCAGGCCCTGTCCAAGCGCGAAGATGGCGATGATCAGCTCCGGCGCGTTGCCGAAGGTGACGTTGAGCAGTCCCCCAACCCCAGGCCCCGAGCGCGCCGCCAGCTCCTCGGTCGCCCGCCCCATCAATGCCGCCGTGGGGACGATGCCGAGCGCCGAGGCGACGAAGACCGCTCCGGCTGAGGCGCCCGCCAGGTCGAGCGCCACAGCCGCCGGAATAAGCGGCGTCAGCAGGTACGGCCAGCCATATGGAGTGCGCAGGAAGGCGGCTACTGGAAGCTCCCCGAGCGGATCCCTTCCAGCAGGTCTTCGATGCCTTCCTGGCTGTTGAGGCCGCCCTTGCCGTTTTCCAGGAAGCTGAGCAGTTCAAGCGGGTTGATCCCGAGCTTGACGAAGAGCGCGTTCAGCGGCTTGGAGCTCTTCGGCGGCGAGATCGTCTGTTCCTCGTTGACGCCTTCGAGCGTCAGGTCGACGTCGAATTCGGCGCTGCGCGGGCCTTTCGCCGAGCGCTTCTGCGGTTCGACCGTCGCCTGCATCGACATGCGCCGCACGATGTGGTCGTCGCCGACGTAGAAATCGACGTGAGCGGTCTTCACGGCGCTTTCGACTTCCTTCCTGCTCTTTTCGAGCTTCGCCGTCGAGGGGAACGCTCCGGTCGACCGCAGCTGTGCGCTGCAGGCCGGGTTTTCGCCCATCGCGATCGCCGCGTCGATCGCACCTCCAAGGTCCACGTCACCGCTCACCTCGGTGGTCGACGTGCCGCCGACGTCGGCGCTGCCGCCCTCTTCCAGGCTGTCGATGAAGTCGGCGGGCTTCAGCTCTTCCGCGATCGCTTCCTGGCAGGCCGTCACGTCCCCCGATTTGCCCGCGACGCCCGTCTTCTGTTTGACCAGCGCCCTGACGAAGCTGAAGGTCGAGGGGTCGACTTCGTACTCGCTCCCTTCGTAGCCGACAAAGGCGCGATCGCCCAGCAGGGTGAAGCTGCCTTCGAAGTCGACCTTGTCGCCCCCCATCTTTCCCTTCGCCGTCAACGCGAGGTCGAGTTCGGGGAGTTCGGATTCGCTGACCGTCTGGAAGGGACCGGAGAGGTTGACGTCGATGTGACCGCCTTCCTTGCCCTTGGCGTCGATGCCGACGGCGATCTGCATGTCCGCGCTCTCGACACCCTGCAATGTCGCGTCTTCGAGCACGGTCTGCGGGTCGCTGCTGCCCCCGCCGCAGGCGGCGAGCGCGATTGCCGCAGCGAGCAGCGCGAAGAAGACGGTCAACGTGCGGGATCGGGTCAACTCGGTCGGCCTCCTGGATCGGTTCTGGCGTGCCGTAACGCTAGCGCGTGGGCAGGCGCGGGCTCTCCTGCGTGAGGTTGATCGCGAGCGGGAAGAGGAAGGCGCCAAGGAAGACGAGGACGATCCCGGTGGCGACGAGCCAGCGCGCGCCCGAGAGGTGGCCGAGGATGCCGATCGCGAAGCCGATCAGCATCAGCGCGATGTAGGGGCTGGCGCTGTGCGGCAGCAGGGCGGCGAGCGGCAGGGCGAGGTCGAGCACGGCGCCGATTATCATCGCCCTCATGCCCGATGGCTCCGTCGCCGAGGTCAAGGACGCGCTGGCGAAGGTCGGCTACCTCGCCGACGAGCCGGCCGCGCTCGTCTCCTTCCTCGCCCAGCAGCTCGGCAAGCCGGTCCTCGTCGAGGGGCCGGCCGGCGTCGGCAAGACCGAGCTGGCCAAGGCGCTCTCGCGCGCGAGCGGCCGCGAGCTGATCCGCCTGCAGTGCTACGAGGGGCTCGACGAGGCCAAGGCGCTCTACGAGTGGAACTACCGCAAGCAGCTGCTGCGGATCCAGGCCGGCGGCGAGGAGGGCTGGGAGGACGTCCACGGCGACATCTTCGACAAGGAGTTCCTGCTCGAGCGGCCGCTGCTGCAGGCGATCTCCAGCGCCGAGCCGGTCGTCCTGCTGATCGACGAGATCGACAAGACCGACCAGGAGTTCGAGGCGATGCTGCTCGAGCTGCTCTCCGACTTCCAGATCACGATCCCCGAGCTGGGCCAGGTCGCGGCGACGACGATGCCGATCGTCGTCCTCACCTCGAACAACTCGCGCGAGCTGACCGAGGCGCTGAAGCGGCGCTGCCTCTACCTCTGGCTCGACTACCCCGAGCTCGAGCGCGAGATGGAGATCGTCCGCCTGCACGCGCCCGAGCTGCCCGAGGCGCTGGCCCGGCGGATGGTCGAGGTCGTGCGCATGGTCCGCGCGCTCGACCTGAAGAAGCCGCCCTCGATCGCCGAGTCGATCGACTGGGCGCGGACGCTGCTGCTGATGGGCGCCGAGGACATCGACCGCGAGACCTTCGAGCAGTCGATGTCGATCATCGTCAAGCACCGGACCGACATCGAGCTGGTCGCCGAGCGCGTCGGGGTGAAGCTTGCCGAGCCCGTACGGACCGAAGGCTGAGGCCGGCCCGCCCGGCCTGGCGGCGAAGCTGCTCGGCTTCTGCGAGGAGCTGCGCGGCGAGGGCGTCGCCGTCGGGACGTCGGAGATCCTCGACGCCTTCGCGGCCCTCGACCACGTGCCCTGGACCTCGCGCGACGACTTCCGCGAGGCGCTGGCAGCGACGATCGCCAAGTCGCAGGAGGACCGCCGCCTCTTCGAGCTGCTCTTCGACCGTTGGTTCTTCCGCTCCGCCGAGGCCGAGGCGATCGAGCGCGGGATCGAGGAGCAGGGACAGCGCTACGAGGGCGGCGAGCGGCTCGACGTCGACGAGCTGCAGGAACAGATCCGCCAGGCGATCGTCGAGGGCGACGACGGCGAGATGCGCGACCTGGCGCGGCTGGCGATTTCCGCCTTCGGCCGCCAGGGTGAGGGCTCCGGCGTGGTCGGCGTCGACGTGCAGCGGATCAGGCGCACACTCGGGCTCTCCGCGGGCACGCAGCCGCCGGGCGAGGACGGCGCCGGCGAGCTGCCGCCGATCGACCGCGAGCAGCTCAACGCCTTCGAGCGCCACCTGCGCCGTGAGCTGGAACGCGACCTGATCGAGCGCACCTCGACGCTGCCGCCCTCGCGCCCGCTGGCCGAGCTCGACCGGGCATTGCCGACCAGCCCGACCCAGGACCTGGCGGCGGTGCACCGCGCCGTCTCGCAGATGAAGCGGCGGCTGGCGACGCTCGGACAGGAGCAGCGCGGCCGCCGCAAGGGCCAGGCGGTCGACGTGCGGCGCACGATGCGCGCCTCGCTGGAGACGGGCGGCGTGCCGCTGCGCCTGCGCTACCGGCCGAAGCGGCCGCGCCGGCCCGAGATCTACGTCCTCTGCGACGTCTCGACCTCGGTCACCTCGGCGAGCGTCTTCTTCCTCTCGGTCCTGCACGCATTGCACGACTCCTTCCGCAAGCTGCGCAGCTTCGTCTTCATCGAGCGCATCTCCGAGGTGACCGAGGTCTTCGAGCACGAGCGCGACTTCCGCGCGATCGCCCAGCGCATCTCCAGCGAGGGCGGAGTTGCCGACGTCTCCGGCTACACCGACTATGGGCGCGTCTGGCTCGAGTTTCTCGGCAAGATCTCCGACGAACTCGACCCGCGCTCGACTGTGATCGTGCTCGGCGACGCCCGTACCAACGGCCGCGAGCCGCACGCCGAGATCTTCGCTCAGGTATCGGAGCGCGCCGGCCGCCTCTTCTGGCTCAACCCCGAGCCGCGCCTCTACTGGAACTACGGCGATTCGGTGATGGCCGCATACGAGCGCCACTGCGACGGCGCCTTCGAGTGCTGGACCACCCGCCATCTGGAGAACTTCGTCAACGTGGTGGCCGGCGGCTTGCCGGCGGCGGACTGAGCCTCAAGTCGCCCGCAGCGGGGTCATACGCACGGAAACCTGAACGCGCGAATCCGCGCACGCGCAATGCGCCACTTCCCGCTCCGCCGGGAGAAAGCCATCGTCGATCGGTGGCGGCAGGGAGTGCTTCGCCCACCGCTCGATCCGACCGCTTGACAGCCGGCTTTCCCGGCGTTAGTTACGCACTTGCATATGCAAACCCTCAAACCCGGAAGGTTCCAACATGACAACTTGTCGAAGGCTCACCATGCTGACTGCTCTCGCGATGGCAGCCGGAGCAGTTCTCCTACCCCCAGCCTTGGCCAACGCCGAAGAAACGGCATTGTGCCAGGTGGATGAAGAAACCTGCCAAGCGGAAAATACGGTGTCTCACGTCCACTTAGTCACCGCGAGCGGCGCCAAGGCGACGTTGTTAAATACGGTTTCCAACACCTTATGTGACGTCTTATTCTTAGGCGAAGTGACCGCCGAAGGCTCGCCGCTGACAATCTCAGGAAATCTAACCTACACAAACTGCGTCGACGAGAAACCAAACGCCTGCACCGCGACCGAAGAAAACGGACCTTCGGAACTAAGAGTTTTAAGGGAAGGTCATGAATTAGCAACGGTAAACTGGGAAGGCTTAGTCAAAGTCGTGTGTAGTGGAATTTCCTGCAGATACATCGGCACTGGGCTTGTTTGGCACGCCTTGGGTTCGTTATTATCCTCCAAAACGAACGGTGAAATCAGCATCAGTAAACAGACTCTCAGCAAGGAGAGCGGAATACTATGTCCGTCGACAAACGAATTAGACATCGTGCTTGAACCATTAGAAGCTCTCTATTTGGGAGGCGAACCACCGACCACCTCTCTCTGCGAAAAAGACGAAGCTGACTGCAAATCCGAAAACCTGCTCACCTCCTTCCACTACAAAGATAAAGCGGCTGAAATCTTAACCAGCCTGATCAACGTCAAATGCGAAGCATTAGCGTCGAACACGGTGGGCGAACCGGGCCTCCCCCTGGAAATCAAAGCCGAACTGACCTTCAGCTCGTGCAGCGGTGGCTGCTTCGTCACCGTCGTGTCGGGCCCCGGGAAATTCCTGCTGGAACGAACGAGCGAAGAAGAAGCAAAAGCTACGAGCGAAGGCTTTGAAATCTTCGTCAAATGCGGGACGACGATCAAATGCCTGCTGGGTCCCGAAAAAATGACTGGCAGCGCCGTCGGGCCGTTAGTCTCCAGCGACAACGGTCATCTCACCTTCAGCAAAGTATCGATGGGCAAAGGCGAAGGCGCCACCTGCCCAGAAGAAGCGACGTTAGACGTCTTATTCGTCGCCTCCACCGGGGCCTATATCTCCGGCTGAGCCGGTCCCCCTGGGTGGCGCTCAGCGCGCCACCCAGGCGTCTGGCTGAGCGGCCAGCGACTCGACCTCGTCGGGAAGCTGGCCGCTGACCAGGTCAGCGAGGGTGACGTGCTCTACGACGGAGCGAAGGCTTGCCCGTACGGCAATCCAAACCTCCTGCAGGTGCTCGGCGCTGCCGCGGTACTCGATCGACTCCGGGGGCGCCGACTGCACGTGGGCGATCGGGCCCTCGACGGCGCGCACGACGTCGGCGATCGTCACCTCGTCTGCCGGCTTGGCCAGCCAGTAGCCGCCTTTGGCGCCGCGGCGCGCGCGCACGATGCCGGCGTGCTTCAGCTCGAGCAGGATGTGCTCGAGGAACTGCAGCGGGATGTCCTGCGCGTCGGCGAGCCTCTCCCCCTTTACCGGCCGGTCGTCGCCGGCCGCGGCCAGCTCCGCCGCGGCCCGCACCGCATAGTCAGCCTTCGCAGAAACACGCATGATTGGAGTAAATCAGCCGCTCGGCCGACTCAGCCCACCGAGTCGAGCGCCAGCTCGGCGGCTTCGCGCTGGCGCCGCTTGTGCAGGATTCGCGGCGCGGCGAGGATCGCGCCGAGCCCGAGAGCGGCGACCGCGGCGGCGATCGGCCAGACGGTGGGGTCGCCCTTCTGGATCGTGACGATGCCCGAGCCGACCAGGACCAGCCCGAGCGCGGTGCGGAGGAAGCCCTGCGGGGCGCGGCCGGAGAGCGCCGCGCCGATCACCACGCCGGGGACCGAGCCGACGAGGATGTTGGCCGCGAGGCCGAGATCGACGTTGCCGCCGATCCAGTGCGCGATCCCGGCCGCCCAGAGCAGCACCGCGGCGTGGAAGACGTCGGTCCCGACGACTTTCTTCGGCGAGAGCCGGTAGACGGCGATCAGCAGGATCGCGATCACCGTGCCCGATCCGGCCGAGGTGACGCCGATGACGAAGCCGGTGGTCGCCCCGATCGCGACGGCGGCGATCTTGTGGCGACGTTCGACGTCGAAGCGATCGCGCTCGTCGACCAGGTTGCGCAGGATCAGCGCCCTGGTCAGCGTGATCACCCCGACCATCAGCAGCGTCCCGCCGAGCACCGCGTAGACGATCGCGTCGAGGCGGTCTTCGCTGATGTGCTTCTGCAGCTCGGAGACGATCGCGACGCCGATCACCGCGGCCGGGACGCTTCCCAGCGCCAGCCACTTGACCAGCTCCATGTTGACCGTCTTCATCCGCAGGTGGCGCCAGCCGCCCACCGTCTTCGTCACCGCGGAGTAGAAGATGTCGGTGCCGATCGCCGTCGTCGGCTGAATGCCGAAGATCAGGATCAGAAGCGGCGTCATCAGCGAGCCGCCGCCCATGCCCGTCATGCCAACGAGAATGCCGATTCCTAGTCCGAAGACGATGATTGCTGGGTCCATGATCCGCTTCCGCGCTGTTGCTTATCGACTTTCCTGACCTCTTTGGTCAGAAGTGCAAGTCCGCCAGGATACCTGAGATGCCCGCGAAAGCCAAGGAATTCGGCGTCGCAGAGCCGTTGTCCTCCCCGGCCGCTGCCGCCGGCGCGGAGGTCTCGCTCCGCGGCCTCGCTCACCACTACGGCGACCTGCAGACGATCGACGGGATCGACCTGGAGGCGCCGTCGCACTCGGTCCTCGGCCTGGTTGGCCCATCCGGCTGCGGCAAGTCGACCCTGCTCGAGCTGATCGCCGGCCTGCAGGAGCCGACCGCGGGCGAGATCGCGCTCGGCGCGGCAAGCGCGGCCCGAGACCGCCTCTCGCGCTGCGCCTTCATGCCCCAGCGCGACCTCCTCCTGCCCTGGCTGAGCGCGATCGACAACGCCGCCCTGGCGCTGCGCAACCGGGGCATGCGCCGCGGCGAGGCGCGACGGGAGGCGGGGCGCCTCTTCGGACGCTTCGGCCTCGATGGCTTCGAGCGCGCCCGGCCGGCTGAGCTATCCGGCGGCATGCGCCAGCGGGTCGCCTTCCTGCGCACCCTGGTCGCCGGCAAGCCCGTGGTGGCGCTCGACGAGCCCTTCGCGGCGCTCGACGCGATCACACGCGCCGAGATGCAGCAGTGGCTGGCGGGGGCGCTCGACGCAGATCCGCGCACGGTCGTCCTCGTCACCCACGACGTCGAGGAGGCCCTCTACCTCTGCGACCGGGTCGCGGTGCTCTCAGCGCGGCCGGCCCGGGTCGTCGACGAGCTCAGCGCCCCCGCCCCCCGCGTGGCCGAGCGCGACGATGCGGTCACCGATCCAGAGTTCGTCGCCGTCCGCGAGCGGGCGCTGCGAGCGCTGCACGAGGGAATGCGATGAGGCGCTGGCTGCTGCCGACGCTGCTGCTCGCGGCCCTGGTCGGGGCCTGGCAGCTCGCGGCGAGCAGCGGAGCCCTGGCCAACCTCCTCGACCTGCCGCCGATCCTCGTCCCGTCGCCGATCGAAGTCGGCGAAGCGCTTTCCGAGCAGCGGCATCTCTACGCCGAAAACGCCTGGGCGACGCTGCGGGAGATCCTGCTCGGCCTCGCGATCGCGCTTGCGGTGGGCGTCGCGGCCGGCCTAGCCATGCACCTGTCGAAGGTCGCACGCGACACCCTCAGCCCCCTGATCGTCGCCTCGCAGGCGGTGCCGATCGTCGTCATCGCCCCGATCCTGGTCATCTGGTTCGGATACGGCATCTGGCCGAAGGCGGCCGTCGTCGCGCTCATCTGCTTCTTCCCGATCGCCCTGGGAGTCCTCTCGGGGCTGGCGTCGGCCGACCCCGCGGCAACCAAGATGATGCGCACGCTCGACGCCACCCGTGGGCAAATCCTCTGGCGGGTCGAGAGCCCAGGGGCCCTGCCCAGCTTCTTCACCGGCGCCAAGATCGCGGTCGTCATCGCCCCGATCGGGGCCGTCTTCGGCGAGTGGGTCGGGTCGAACCAGGGCCTCGGCCGCGCGATCATCTACGACAACGCCCAGCTCCAGGCGGCCGGCCTCTTCGCCGACGTGGTCGTCCTCGCGGCAATGGCCCTCGCTCTCTACGGACTCCTCGCGCTCGCCGAGCGTCGTGTCGTCACTTGGCGATAGAAAGCAGGGGATGAGGCGCTCCCCCCTCGCAGCGATCGCGGCCGCCGTCGCCCTCTTGGCGCTGGCGCTCGGCCTCGCCGCCTGCGGCGAGAAGAGCGAGGAGGTGAGCGCTGAATCCGAGCCGCTCAGCCTGACTCTCGACTTCTACCCCAACCCCGACCATGCCGGCATCTACATGGCGCAGAAGCTCGGCTACTTCGAAGACGCCGGGCTCGACGTCAGCGTCCGCACGCCGTCCGACCCCGCGGCGCCGCTGAAGCTGCTCGCCGCCGGCCGCACCGACCTGGCCATCTCCTACGAGCCCGAGGTCGTGCTCGCCGCCGACAAGGGCCTCGGCACGGTCGCCGTGGGCGCCCTCGTCAACCGTCCCCTGACCTCGATGATCTGGCTGAGGAAATCAGGCATCGAGGGCATCGCCGGCCTCAGGGGCAAGACGATCGCGACCGCGGGCATTCCCTACCAGGACGCCTACCTGAAGACGATCCTCGCCCGCGCCCAGCTGAAGCCCTCCGATGTCAAGTCGGTCAACGTCGGCTTCGGCCTGCTGCCGGCGCTGGTCGGCGGCAGCGCCCAGGCGATGCTCGGCGGCTTTCGCAACGTCGAGGGGGTCGACCTGCGCCTGCGCGGCAAGCAGCCGGTGGTAACTCCCGTCGACCAGCTCGGCGTGCCCACCTACGACGAGCTCGTCCTCGTCGCCCGCCGCAAGGAGCTGGCAGAGGACCCGCGCACGATTCAGCTCTTCCTCGCCGCCCTGGCGCGCGGCACCGCGGCCGCCGTGGCGAACCCGAAGGCGACCACGAAAGCCCTGCTCGAAGCCAATCCCGACCTCGACCCGAAGCTGACCCGCGCCGAGGTGGCGGCGACGCTGCCCCTCCTCGACCCGCCCCGGCGGGGCAAGCCCTATGCCTATTTGAACGCGGCGCAGTGGCGCACGTTCACCGCCTGGATGCGCGACAACGAGCTGATCGCCAGCTTGCCGCCAGCAAGCAGCGAGCTGAGCAACGCCTACCTGCCGGGCGAGATCCCCGAGTAGAGCGGAGCGCCTTCGCTCAGCAGGGCGGCGATCCGCTCCGCCGGCAGCGCCTTGGCGAAGAGGTGACCCTGGGCGTAGTCGCAGCCGAGCCGGGTCAGCTCGGAAAGCTGGGCGTCGTTCTCGACCCCCTCGGCGATCACGTCGAGTGAGAGGGCGCGAGCCATGCCGACGATCGCCTCGACGATCGCCGTGCGCTCCTGCTCGACCCCTAGGGCTTCGACGAAGGAGCGGTCCACCTTCAGGGCGTCGAACGGGAAACGGTTGAGATAGGCGAGCGAGGAGTAGCCGGTGCCGAAGTCGTCGAGGACGAGGCCGACGCCGAGCTCGCTGAGCGCCTCGAGGCTGCCGCTCGCGGTCGCCGACTCGACCAGGGCGCTCTCGGTCACCTCCAGGCGCAGGTTGACCGGGTCGAGGCCGGTCGCGGTGAGGATCTCGGCGATCGAGCCGGCAAGGTCGGGGCTCGTCACCTGACGGGCGGAGAGGTTGACCGAGACATCGAGCGGACGCTCGTCGGGGCGCAGCTCGTGCCAGGTGAGCGCGTCGCGGCAGGCGCTCTCCTGCACCCAGCGACCGAGCGGCTCGATCAGTCCGCTGTCCTCCGCCACGGCGACGAACTCACCTGGGTCGAGCAGGCCGCGCTCGGGGTGGCGCCAGCGCACCAGCGCCTCGAGGCCGACGATCTCGCCGCTGCGGATCGCGATCATCGGCTGGTAGTGGAGCTCGAGCTCGTCGCGCTCGAGCGCGCGGCGCAGCTCACGCTCGACCTGCAGCCGCTGCAGGGCGCGGGCGCGCATGTCGGCGTCGAAGAGCTCGCAGCGGGCGCGGCCGCGTTCCTTGGCCCGGTACATGGCGGCGTCGGCGTCGCGAATCAGCATGTCGGCCTCGACCCGCTCGCGCGTGGATGGGCGGGCGACGGCGATGCCGATGCTGGCGGAGACGAAGTGGTCGACGCCCCCCATCTCGTAGGGCTCGGCGAAGGCGGCGGCAATGCGGTCGGCGATCGCCACCGCCTCGGCCTCGTCGGCGAGGCGGTCGACGAGGATGCCGAACTCGTCGCCGCCGAAGCGGGCGACGATGTCTCCGGGACGCAGGTGGGCACGCAGCCGCGGCGCCACCGCTCGCAACAGCTCGTCGCCGGCGTGGTGTCCCATGCTGTCGTTGATCAGCTTGAAGTTGTCGAGGTCGAGGAAGAGGATGCCGACCGGCGAGCCGGAGACGGCGCTTCGCTTGAGGGCGACACCGAGTGAGTCGACGAAGCTGAGCCGGTTGGGCAGGCCGGTCAGGGGGTCGTGCAGGACGCGGTGGCGCAGCGCCTCGTCGGCCGCATGGCGCTCGATCGCGTCGGCGAGGACGTTGGCGAGCGCCTGGACGAAGTGGACGTCCTGCGGGGTGAAGCGATTCGGCTCGGCGGAGTGGACGTCGAGGACGCCGAAGGGCCGCTGCTTGCCGTCGATCGTCACGGCAAGGCTGCTGCGAACCCCCATCACGCGCAGGACGGGCGGCATCGAGAAGCGACGCTCCGCCTGCCAGTCGTCGACGATCACGTGCAGGCGCGAGTCGAGCGCAGCGCCCGCGTGCGAGTCGCGCGCCGCCGAGGCCCGCTCGGAGCCCTCGACTCGGCCGTCGAGGCCGGCGCGCAAGCTGAGGTGGCGCCCGTCGCGACCCGTCTCCCAGACGCAGGCCGCGGCCACGCCGTCGATCTCGCCGAGCAGCTTGACCGCCTCGTCCATCAGCTGGTCGGGCTCGCCGGCCTTCAGCGCCCGGCCGCCGAGCTGGGCGACCGCCGCCTGCTGGGCCGCGGCGCGGCGCAGCTCCTGCTCGGCCGACTTGCGCTCGGTGATGTCGTAGAGGACGCCGTGCCAGATCGGCGCCCCCGACTCGTCGGGCTCGAGCACCGCCTCGTCGAGGATCCAGACCGTGCCTCCATCGCGGGTGAGCATCCGGTAGTCGACCGGTGGCGGGTTGCGGTCGCCCAGCGTCTTGCGCGTCTCCTGGGCGAGCGCCCGCTCGCGATCCTCGGGATGAAGCAGACTCGCCCAGAGGTCGGGGTCGGCCAGCCATTCCTCAGGGGTGTAGCCAAGAATCTCCTCGATCTGCGGGCTGACGTAGCGCCAGCGCCCACCCTCGCCCAGCTCGGCCGCGTAGACGATCGCCGGCAACCGCTCGACCAGGTACCGGTAGCCCTCGCCGCTGGCCGAGATCTGGCCAAGGAACTCGTCGACTCGCTTTTCGGGCCAGCCGCCGCCGATCCCAATCTCGCGCTCCATCGATGGTCTATCGGCGCAGGCGCACTCCTTATTGAAAGATGAGCGGTATCTATTTAGGAACGCCTCCGGTACGCTAGGCCAGTCGACCGGGACCCAACAGCAAGGAGAGAATGATGAGACGCTCCACAATCCTCGCCTTCGTTGTCGCAGTGCTTCTGTCGGTCCCGGCTACACAAGCGAGTGCGGAACAGCTGGTGAAGGTCAACATCGTTGGCGACGGAGAAGGCGAAGTTCGATTTGGAGATCCGGAAATTCTTCTGGGCTTGCCGCCGCTCGAATGCAAATACACACCCCCTGGCCCCGCCACGGGCGTCTGCGAAAGCGAAATGACTGTAGAACTCGGCCTCGAAGCCCTCTGGGCCGAGGCGATAGCTGCGCCCGGTTCCCAGTTCGTCAAATGGACGGTCCAATCGGGCGAAGTCGAAGGCTGTGGAACGTTCGCCTCTTGCTACCCACTTGTGCAGCCGCCGGGGTCGGGTACCGGCCACTCAGAAATCACCGCCGAATTCGCGTGCGATGTGCCGGGAACCTGTTCAGAATTCGTCGTCGTTGACCCTGCTTGGCACCTGACGCTGACCAAGGCCCCCGACCCCTCAACGGGCGAAGGGACCGGCTCGGTCTCATCCAAGCCCAAGGGCGTCAAGTGCGGTGTGAACTGCACCGAAGCGGCATCGCCATTTCATCCCGGTGTATTGGTGACACTGAAAGCCAAACCCTCCAAAGAATCGACCTTCGTCGAATGGACGGGTGCCTGCAGCGGGGTCGAAAGCCTCGAATGCACGGTGCTGGCCGAAGGAGGCTTTGGAGAAGAAACGCTCGAAGCGATCTTCACCGGCAAATCCAAGCCGATCGAAAACCCCCAGGCGCTGACCGTCGACAAGGGCGAAAGCTCCGGTCAGGGCACGGTCAGGGCGTACGGCGGCCTCGGTTGTGAAGCAGACTGCTGGTGGACCACCGTTCTCTACCAGGGTCCGCCAAAGGCGAAGACCGTGAAGCTCAAACAGACTGCGGCCTTTGGCTCTGAATTCGTCAAATGGGTCGGCTGTGACTCCGAAGAAGAAGAAGGCGTCGTCTGCCTGGTGACGATGGAAACCGATCGCACGGTCAGCGCCGTCTTCGACGCGTTGCCAAACAAAGTCCTGACGGTCAACAAGAGCTACGAAACCGGCAAAGGCCGGGTCATCTCCAAACCGACGGGCGTCAAGTGCGGCTTCTACTGCATCCAGGCGGTGGCCGAGATGCCCGAAGGCGCGGCGATCGAACTGAAGGCCAAGCCCGCCAAAGAAGTCGAATTCGTCGAATGGGTTGGTGGCGATTGCGATGAAAGCACCAACCCAATCTGCATCGTCACGATGAACACCAACGAAATAACCGAAGCGGTCTTCGACACACCGAGCAAGGCGCTGAAAGAAGAATCGGCGGCGACATTGACCGTCTCCAAGGGCGAAGGCACCGGCTTTGGCACGGTCAAGGGCACCGGCGGCCTGGGCTGCGAATTCCTCTGCACCTCGACCGACGTCGTCTACCAGGGTCCGACGGCCACCAAACCCGGCAAGACCGTGACGCTGAAAGCGATCTCGGCTCCGGGGTCCAAAGCAGTCGAATGGGAAGGCTGCACCGGCTTCGAAGAAGAAGGAGCCATCTGCCTGGTGACGATGGAAGAAGACACCGAAGTCGTCGCGACGTTTGACGAATTGGAATAGGAGCGCGCTCAGCGCCCGACGAGCCTGTACACGGGCCCTTCCTGCGAGCAGACGTAGATGCGGCCGCGGTTGTCCTCGCCGAAGCAGGTGGGGAACGGCACGTGGAGGCCGAGACGGCGGTCGTGGGCGGCGCGGCGCAGGTGGGGGACGAGGCTGCGCAGCTCCCCCGCGCAGTAGTCCGTGTAGAGGTAGCGGCCGCGCAGGGCGGACGGACCGCCGGGACCGACGACATAGCCGCCGATGATCGAGCAGCTGCCGCCGTCTCGGCCGTGGTCGTAGGCCATGATCGGCTTCGTCGTGCCACCGGGGTCGGGCGTGCCGCTGTTTTCGTCCCTGTAGGGGGCAAAGCCCTCGAAGGCGTCCCAGCCGAAATTGGCGCCGCGCGCGGCGGCGACCGTCGTGTAGTCGAGCTCCTCGAAGCGGCTCTGGCCGACGTCTGCGATCGCGATCCGCGGACGCTTCGCCGTCACGGTGTCGAAGGAGAAGCGGAACGGGTTTCGCAAGCCGTAACTGTAGATCTCGTCGCGTCCCGGCCTGCCGACGAAGGGGTTGCTCGCCGGGACCGTGTAGGGGCGGCCGCCGCTCGGGCGCGGGTCGATGCGGAGCAGCTTGCCGAGCAGGCTGTCCCTGCTCTGGGCGTTGTTGGGGGGGTCGCCGGCCGAGCCGCCGTCGCCCGTTCCGAGGTAGAGCAACCGCCCCAGGAACTGAAGTTGACCGCCGTTGTGATTGGAATGCGCCCGGTGGGGTATACGCAGCACCGTGCGACGCGAGCTCCGCGCAGCTCGCGTCGCATTTTTTCGTTTCAGCTCGTCGACGCGGAGATCGCCCGCCAGGTCCGTGTAATAGACGTAGAAGCGACGGCTCTTCGCGTAGTCGGGTGGGAAGGCGGCCGAGAGCAGCCCGCGCTCGCCGCCGAAGCCGACCAGGCTGCGGATGTCGAGGAAGGGACGGCGCAGGCGGTGACCGCCGCGCAGCACCACGATCCTTCCCGGCTGCTCGACGACGAAGAGCAGCTTCGGGAAGCCGGGCGCCCCGGCGACGTAGGTCGGAGTATCGAAGCGGCCGATTCGCTTCAGGCCCAGACCCTGGGCGGCGCCGCAGGCGGTCAGAGCCGCGGCCGCAAGGACCATGCAGATGAGAGTCCAGGCAGCTCGGCGGCGCATGCCCAGACGGTACAGGGGGCTTACCCGGCGGCCAGCCAGGCGCCGGCGAGACCGCGAAAGGGCGCGTAGGGAGCGAAGAAGTCCTCGACCTCCTCAATCGTCGCGCGGCGCCCAAGACGCGCGAGGCGGCCGACCAGCTTCAGGTAGATCAGGTCGCCGGCCGGCAGCGAGTCGGGGTCGCCACGGCCGTAGAGGCCGAGGCACTGGACGGTCCAGGGGCCGATCTCGCGTGTCGCGAGCAGGCGTCGATCGGCGTCGGGGCCAGCCAGGTCGCAGCGACCGGCGGCGACGTCGCCCGCCACCGCGCGCAGGGCGAGGGCGCGTTTCAGCGCCAGGCCCATCGACTCGAGCTCGGCGGGGGCGCGGCCGGCGATCAGGGCCGGCGCCGGCACGTCGCGCAAGGAGTCGCGGCCGTTGCCGAGCCTCGATCCCCAGCGGCCGACGATGCGGCGCTGGATGCGAGCGGCGCGCCCCGACTCGATCAGCTGCTTGACCACGGCCCAGGCGAGCGCCTCCCAGGGCCAGGGGCGGCGTCGGGGACGGAGGTGGGGACGGCGCCGAATCGCCGCGCCGAGCAGCGGATCGCGACGGAAGCGGCCGTAGAAGTCGCCGAGGTCGTCGTCGACGCCCAGGGCGAAGCGCATCCGCTCCAGCGCCAGCTCGAGTTGCTCGGAGCCCGCTTCGCCGGCCGGTTCCCCGGCAGGTCCGGGTGAGGAGACCGACTCCGGATCCAAGGGCTCGGCCCGCAACGCAACCCGCTCCTTACCCGGTTCCCAGGCGCGCACCAGAACCGGCCGACCCGCGACGTGCAGCAGGCGGCTCGCCACACCCCGCTCGACCCGCATCACCCCGTCCTCGCCGCCGTAGGTCGGCAGCCGATAGGGCGACGGCGGCCTCACCTCGACCTCCAAACACCCGCCGACGGGCCGATACGTCAAGTCTGACTTGACGTATCGGCCCGTCGGCGGGGGGTTAACGGCCAAGGAGGTGAACGTCGACGAGGAAGGAGCGGCTGGCGACGACGTTGGCGGGACGCTCGCGGCGCGCCGGCCGGCGCGGAGTGCGCTTGCGGCCGGCGACCGCGCCGACCGCGCGCACCGCAGCAACGGTCGCGGCGCCGGCGATTACCCCTCCCGCGGCGGCGATCGCCGCCGTCTTCGCCTCGCTGCGCACCGGCAGCGCGGATTCCGTCTCGCGGGGCAGGGCGCGGACGGGGATCGGCTCCAACTCCATACCGCTCACCCAGCCGACCATAACGATGCTCGTAGCTCGGCTCGCCGGCGACCCCGCACCTTGCGCAAATCAGAGCGCCGACTGTGACTTTGACCCCCACATACGGTGGTCAAATCCACAGTCGGCGGACTAAAGCGGCTTCTCGTAGACGCGGTACTTCTTGACGACCGTCCCGCCCATGCCTTCCATGGCGCGGTTCATCGGCCCGTTGGTCTCGAGGATCCAGCCCATCTCGCCGCCCTCGATCGTCCCTGGGCGGGCCGCCGTCTCCAGGTGCTTGAGGTAGAGCCCCGCCGCCACGCCGGTGTGCCGGTAGTCGTGCTTGACACCGAGGGCGAAGACGCGCAGCTGGTCGATCTGGCGCTTCCCGAGCAGGAAGCGCAGCCAGCCGAAGGGCAGCAGCCGCCCGTTCAGCTTCGCCAGCACCTGGTTGATGTCGGGCAGCGTCAGCGCCGCGCCGACGACCTCGCCGTCCTTTTCGGCCATGTAGGCCCAGTCCTCGTCGAGCACCTGCTTCAGGTTCTTCGCCTGGAAGTCGACCTCGGCCTCGGTTATCGGCACGAAGCCCCAGTTGTCCCCCCAGGCCTCGTTGTAGACGTCCATGAAGCGCGCCACCTCGGCCGCCATTTCGCGCTTGCGCATGTTGCGAATGACGATGCCTTCGTCGTGCAGCGCCTTCTCGGCGGCGGCGTGGATCGAGGGGTCGAAGCGCTCCCCCTCCTTCAGGTCGCCGAACTGCAGTTCCCACATCTGCACGTCCATCGCCTTGGCGAAGCCCTCGGCCTCGATCAGCGCGCGGTAGTGGGGCGGGTGCCAGGGCTCGAGGATCAGCGGCCGCCGCTCGTATCCCTCGATCAAGATGCCGAGCTCGTCGTTGGTCGTGAAGTCCATCGGGCCGAGGATGCGATCGCGGCCCCGTTCGCGCGCCCACTCGGTCGCCGCGGCGAGCAGCGCCCGCGCCACCTCCGGGTCGTTCGCCGTCTCGAAGAAGCCAAACATCGCGTCGTTGCCCCCCTGGAACTCGTCCCAGCGGCGGTCGAGGTGGGCGCTGATCCGACCGACCGGCTCGCCGCCGCGCTCGGCGACGAAGAACTCGGCCTCGCCGTGCTCGAACCACGGGTTCTTGCCGCGGTCTAGGAACTCCATCCGCTCGTAGACCAGCGGCGCCACCCAGAGCGGCTGGTCGCGGTGCAGGTGGAAGGGGACCTTGACGAAGCGCTTCATCTCGCGCTTCGACCGCGCTGGCCGAATCTTCACATCTGCCATGGGGGCCGGAACCTACACTCTCCCCATGAGCGAAATCGCCAAGACGCCGGTCGACGTCTTCGAGAAGGCGCGCAGCCACGACCGGCTCGAGCAGCTGGAAGCGGCCAAGCAGCACGACCTCCTCCCTTATTTCCGCCTACTCACCTCGCAGGCCGGCCCGGTGGTCGAGATGGAGGGCCGCGAGACGATCATGCTCGGCTCCAACAACTACCTCGGGCTGACCGGCGACGAGCGGGTCAAGCAGGCCGCCCGCGACGCGCTCGAGACCTACGGCACCGGCGTCACCGGCTCGCGCCTGCTCAACGGCACGACGCCGCTGCACGTCGCGCTGGAGCGCGAGCTGGCCGAGTGGATGGGCGACGAGGACGCGATCGTCTTCACCACCGGCTACCAGTCGAACCTGGGAACGATCGGGACGATCCTCGGGCCGGGCGACACGGTGATCGTCGACTCCGGCGACCACGCCTCGATCCTCGACGGCTGCCGCCTCTCCGGCGCCAAGCTGCGCCCCTTCCGCCACAACCGCATGGACAAGCTGGAGAAGATGCTGCAGCGGGCGTCCGAGGACGGCGGCGGCGTGCTGGTCGTCGTCGACGGCGTCTTCTCGATGGAGGGCGACGTCTGCGACCTGCCGCGGATCGTCGAGCTCTGCCAGGCGCACGGCGCCCGCCTGATGGTCGACGAGGCGCACGGCGCCGGGGTGCTCGGTACGCGCGGCGCCGGCGCCTGCGAGCTCTTCGGCCTCGAGGACGAGGTCGACCTGCGCATGGGCACCTTCTCCAAGAGCCTCGCCTCCTGCGGCGGCTTCGTCTCCGGACCGGAGGACGTGATCGAGTACCTGCGCATCTCCTCGCGCTCCTTCGTCTTCAGCGCCTCGGCGGTGCCGGCCGCGGTCGGCGCGGCCCTGGGCGCGCTGCGCGTGATCCGCGCCGAGGGCCCGCAACTCTTCGAGGCATTGCTCGCCAACGCCGAGTATCTGCGCGAGGGCCTGCGCGGGCTCGGCCTCGAGGTGGTCGAGCCGGGGACCCTCCCCGACGGCACGATCGCCACCACCCCAGTCGTCCCCGTTGTCGTCGGCGACGACTGGCAGGCCGTTCTGCTCTGGAAGGCACTCTTCGAGGCCGGCGTCTACACCAACGTCGCGATCCACCCGGCGGTGCCGCCGGGTGGGGCGCTGCTGCGGACCAGCCTGATGGCGACCCACGAGCGCGAGCACCTCGACAGGGCCCTGGCGATCGTCGAGCGAACGATCGAGGACTTCCCAGAGCTTCCCCGGAGCTGATCGGCTTACCCCACTGGGGGTAGTTTCGGCAGCGCCGCCTCGATCCGGCCGCGCACAGCCGACGAAAAAGATGCTCTTAGCGACCGCGCCGAGTGGGCGCGCCGGCCTTCGGCCTTGACGCCCACCTCCCCGGCGCATAGCTTGCGCGAGCGCCGTTCGCCTCCCGTCTCCCGGGAACGCGAAATGGTCGAGACCTCAGCTCGACCAGGCCGAGGCGATGCCTCCGGTCGCGCACGTGAGACCCCAGCCAAACGAACCCATGAGGGAGGACTCCCAGTGCAAGCCGCCTCGATTGCCCCTGTCCAGACGACCGCTTCGACGATCGACGCTCCGCAGCACATGCAGGCGCTCGCCCGCGCCAATCGTGTGCGCCTAGCGCGGGCAGAGCTGAAGCGCTCGATCGCCCGCGGGGACATCGAGGCGGCGGACGTGATCAGGGACTGCCCCTGGGAGACCGAGAGCATGACGCTGGCGGAGTTGCTAACGAGCCAGCGACGCTGGGGCCGCACGCGCGCCCGCAAATTCCTGCTCGGCCTCTCACTCAGCGAGAACAAGCGGCTCGGGACGCTGACCGAGCGCCAGCGGGCCCTACTCTCCAGCGAACTCTCGACGCGGGAGGCAGTTCTCGTCTGACGAGGCCCAGGGGCCGTCGGGCAAGGACGCAGGGCGGCCGAATAGCAGCGCTATTCGGCCAACCGAGGACGCCGCATCGACGGCCCCTGGGGCCGTCAGAAGCGGCCGACGCGGAAGGAGAGTCCCCCTGAGGCACGCTGGAAGGCGCGCCTCAGGGCGAGGAACGAGGCTAGGAAGGCGGCAGCGCCGACCGCCAGAGAGACGGCCAGGATCTGGCCGGCGAGGTAGAAGAGCCCGCCGGTGACGAGGACGAAGACGGTGCCGGCGAGCAGCGTCGTGTGCGAGCGATAGCCGGCGAGGTGCTCGCGCACAGCGACCTCGAGGCCGCCGAGCCCGGCGAGCACGACGCCAACGCCGATCGCGGTCGGGTGCCCGCCAAAGACGCCGATCGCGAGCGTGACGATGCCGGCCAGCACCGTCAGCTCGGCCAGCGGGAAGCTGCCCCACGGCGCCGGCGGCGGCTCCTCCCTGGTCCTGCGCTCCGTCAACGGCCGCAAGCCGCCCGGGTAACGGGCATCCGGAGGAGACCTTGACCCGCCACCAGCCCATCAGCATGCCGAGCGGCCCGAGACGGGGAAGCGAGTGCCAGTGCCCGCAGCCGGGCTCGCCGATGTCGGCGCGTGAGACGCGCAGCCAGCGGTGCTCGGCCGGCGCGGCGAGCATGTCCCCCAGAAGCGCCCGGTTGCGCTCCTCCAGCTCGTCGCGCTCGCGCAGGGCCGCGCGCGCTTCGACGATTCGCGCGGCGAGCGCGTCGCGCACCCGCTCCAGCTCGCCGAGGTCGGCGATTCGCGGCATTCCGACAGGCGCCGGCACCCGGGCGTCGACCGCGAGCCGCGGGAACGCCTCCGCGATGAGCCGGGCCAGCTCACCCTCCATGCGCCCGATCTGGCGCCGCAGCTCCGCGCGGGCGAGCCGCTCGTCGCCGATTCGGAGCGGCGCGACGATCTCCCGTGCAAGCAGATCCTGCATCCTTCAGCCGAGTCTAGTCCACCCTTCCGGTGCGCCTTATCCACTTAATACGGGGATAAAGCGCACCGGAACGGTCAACGACCCGGGAGGACGGTGGAGGCGATCCACAACGCCTCGTCAACCGCGATGTCGGGCACGTTCTTGACCTGGATCGCGGCGATCGTCACGCGGCGCGTCTCCGAGCCGACCCATTCCGCGGGTGGCTCGCCGAAGAGGGGTTCCAGCGGCGCCCGCCCGTCGGCGACGACGAGGGTGCCGTGGGGCAGCTCGGCGGCGCGCCCGGGCAGCGACTCGCCGGGGGCCGAATCGCGGATGCAGAGATCGCCGTCGAGCCGGTCGGCGTCGAATGCGCGCAGGGCGACGCCGGTCTCGGCGATCGCGATCGTCAATGCGTCGACCGGCATTCCCTGGGACCTGAAGGCGCCGTCGTGGAGGCGGTCGAGCGCCAGCTGCTCGACCGGAGTCCTCGTCTCGTCGGGGTCGAGGCCGATCTGGCGGAAGAAGACCCGGTAGGCCCAGGGGATCGGCCGCTCGCGCATGTGCACGGCATGGGCGCCGTAGAAGCGGTCGGAGAGGTCGCGCAGACGGGCGCGGACAGGCTCCGGGCTGCGCCCCTCCCCACCCGCGACCGTCACCCAGAAGACCCCCAGGCCCGGCAGCTCCTCCGCGACGTGCGGCGCCACCCATCCCCGCTCGACCTTCTCCCCGAACTGCATCAAATTCCCATCCTGGCAGGATGGGAATTTGATGCAGTTCGGGCGGAGGGCGCGGATTCGGCGGCGCGGGTCTCTCGCAGCAGGGCCCGGACATGGGATTCGAGCTGGGGAGCGGTCAGCTCGCCGATGCTGGCGTCCTGCAGCGTGCCCCCGGGGTAGACGTAGGCGAAGGTCGGACAGCCGCCGACCCGGTAGAGGGCGCCGACCGCGCCGTCGCGGTCGTAGCCGACCGGCATCCGCCAGCCGCGGCGACGGATCGCTTCGCGCACCGTGTCGCGTCCGTCGCGCACGTCGAGCGAGAGGAAGCCCACGCGCCCGCGGTAGCGCTCGTAGACGCGGCTGACGACGTCCTGCTGGCCGACGCAGTTGCCCCCCTTCGAAAACCAGAACGAGAGCACCAGCGGCCGATCGAAGAGGTCGCAGACGCGGATCGCGCCCCGCACGCGCACCCGGCACGCCGGCGCCCGCCGCGACCCCGGAGGACAGGGCACCCGGGCGCTCGCGCAATCGTCCTGCGCCACGTTCGCATCCCCTTCCAGCGGCCCCGCCGCGTCCGGCACGGCGAACTCGGGCAGCGGCCAGCGCGCCTCCAGCGCGTCCAGGCCCAGCGTGCCTTCGTCCTTGCTCCCCAGAGTGTGGACGACGGCGATCGCGATCACCGCGGCGAAGAGCAGACCGACGCCGAGCGAGTAGCGGTCGCGGCTCAATCCATCGAGAGCGGACCGGTGACGTCCGCGTTGAGGAACTGGTGCACGAAGCGGTTTTCGGAGTCGAAGAGTTCCTCCTTCGGCCCAGACTCGACGATCTTGCCGTTCCAGAGCACCGCGATGAAGTCGGCGATCCGCCGCGCCGTGTTGAGGTCGTGGCTGATCACTAGGTAGCAGCCGCCGTTCTCCTCGTGGACCTCGCGCACCAGCTCGCAGAGCAATGCCGTGCGCACCGGATCGAGGCCCGAGTCGGGCTCGTCGAACATCACGATCGCCGGTTCCAGCACCAGCGCCCGGGCGAAGCCAGCGCGCTTGCGCATCCCGCCGGAGAGCTCGTTCGGCATCTTGTAGATCGCCTCGATCAGGCCGACCTCCTTGAGCCGCCGATTGACGATCTCGCCGATCTCCTCCTCGCTCTTGTCGGTGTGCTGGCGCAGCGGGAAGGCGGTGTTGTCGTAGATGTTCATCGAGCCGAAGAGCGCCCCGTCCTGGAAGAGGAGGCCGAACTTCTTGCGCACCTCGAAGAGCTCGTCGTCGGTCATGTTGGGGATCGACTCCCCGTGCACGAGAACGTCGCCCGAGTCGGGGTAGAGCAGGCCGACGATGTGCTTGATCAGCACGCTCTTGCCGGTCCCCGACGGGCCGAGCACCATCGAGACCTGGTCCTCGGGCAGGCCGAGGTTGAGGCCGTTGAGGATGCGGGCGCGGCCGAACTGCTTGACCAGGTCGATGATCTCGATCGCGTCGGTGCCGCCGTGGTCGCGCTTGCGCCCGGTGTGGAAGCGGTAGGGGTCGGCCTCGGTCGGGTCGACGCCGGGGATGACGAAGTCGCGGCCCATCACCGCGCCGTCCTCGCTCACGTACGGCCCGCTCGCCGCGCCGTTGCCCTGCTCCTCGATTCTCTGCTCCTCCACTCCCATAAGCCTACTCAGCCTCCTATCGGCGCCCTGGGGTTCGCGCCCCAGAAGACGAGTGTGCCCAGCATCCCGATGATGTGGACGAGGACGATGTTGAGGACCATCGACTTCGCGGTCGCCGTGCCGACCCCGACCGGGCCGCCCGACGCCGTGTAGCCGTAGTAGCAGCCGACGAGGACTATGGCGGTCGCCATGAACATGCCCTTGATCAGGCTGAAGACGAGGTCCGGCGGGTTCTGGAACATCCAGAAGATCAGCAGGTAGCCGCCCGAGGAGACGTCGCCGATCTGCTGGACGACGGCGAGGTAGCTGGCGAAGTACATGATCCCGATCCCACACAGGTACATGAACGGGAAGGCGATCCAGGCGGCGAGCAGGCGCGTCGCGCAGAGGAAGGTGACCGGCTGCACGCCCATCACCTCTAGCGCGTCGATCTCGTCGGAGATGCGCATCGCGCCGAGCTCGGCGACGATCCCGGTCCCCACCTTGGCCGCCAGCATGTAGCCGAAGGCATAGGGCATGATCTCGCGCAGGTCGCACCAGGCGGAGAAGACGCCGGCGTAGGCGGGCGCACCCTGGGCGCGCAGCAGGTAGGCGCCCTCGATCCCGCACTGCAGGCCGAGGATGAAGACCAGGCCCCAGATGATCATCGCCGAGCCGAGGATCAGGATGCCGGCCTGGCGCAATGCCTCGCCGAAGAACTTGAAGACGCGGCCGCCGTAGACGAGGCCGGCGACGCGCGAGCCGAAGCGGGCGATCTCGCCGAAGGAGTCGAGCCAGCCGCGCGGGACTTCGAGCCAGGCGTTCATGCGCGCGAGCCCCTCATCGGATCGTCTGCAGCTCCGGGTTGGTGGCGAGCAGCGTCTGGGTGAAGGCGTAGTTGAAGGCAAAGACGCCCATGAAGCAGATCACCACCGCCTGGTTGACGGCGCGGCCGACGCCGGCGGCGCCGCCGGAGGCGGTCATCCCCTTGTAGGAGCAGACGACGGCGATGATCGCGCCGAACAATGTGCACTTGATCACCGAGCCCCAGAGGTCGGTGACCGAGGCGTTGGAGAAGAGCGTCGCGAAGAAGCCGCCGAGCGGCTGCTTGTAGAGCATCTCGGTGATGATCCCGCCGCTGATGCCGAAGACCAGGGCGTAGATGTCGAGCAGGCCGGTGATCAGCATCAATGCGAGGAAGCGCGGCACGACCAGGTTCTTGATCGGGTCGACGCCGAGCACCTGCAGGGCGTCGAGCTCCTCGCGGATCTTGCGGGCGCCGAGGTCGGCGGTGATCGCGGTGCCGGCGACGCCGGCGACGACGACGGCGGTGACGAAGGGGGCGAACTCGCGGATCGAGGCGAGGACGAAGAAGCCGCCGAGCCGGTCGAGCGCTCCGAAGAGCGAGAGGAAGTTGGCCGCCTGCAGGCCGGGCGCGCCGAAGCCGAAGGCCACGGTCGAGATCAGCAGTGGGAACCAGCAGAGCTGCAGGGCGAAGAGGAACTGGCCGATGAACTCCTCGCCGTAGGGATAGGGCGGCTTGACCGCGGAGACGAGCGTGCGAGCGGTGAGGATCATCATGTCCCCCACCTGTTCGAACAGCGACTTGGCGGGCAGGAACGCCCTGTTGACCGCGGATCCGACCATCGTCTCCTCCGCGACCGAGTCTATGGGATGCCCCAGCCGGCCTCCGTTAGGCGAGTGTTGAGATGCGGTTTTGGGCGGGCCGCCAGGTGCTATGTTCGGGCCGCTTTGGGAGGGTCCACCGGACAAGCCTCGCGCTGCCGCCTGCGGGCCCTCGCGATCGCGGTCGCCGCCGCCTCGCTCGCCTTCGGGCTGGCCGCCTGCGGCGGGGGCGAATCGTCGGATGCCAACGAGACGCCCGGGACCTATCGGGTCGAAGTCACGCGGGCCGAGTTCCCGACCAGACAGGAACTCGGGCAGACCTCGCTGCTGCGTCTCGGGCTGCGCAACCCGGGGAACAAGACGATCCCGGCGCTGACCGTGAGCCTCTCGCTCGCCGGCGAGGAGGGACGCGCCTCGAGCCTGCCCTTCGGCATCCGCGACCCCGAGCCCGGCCTCGCCCAGCCGGACCGCCCGGTCTGGGTGCTCGCCGAGCACTACCCGAAGTTCGCCGGCTCGGCCGAGCCCGGCGGCGCCGGAACCTCGAACCCGAAGACCTTCGACTTCGGCCCGCTGAAACCAGGCGCGACCGTCAACGTGGTCTGGAAGCTGAGCGCGGTCAAGTCAGGGCATTGGGTCCTGCGCTACGCCGTCGGAGCCGGATTGGCCGAGACCACGAAGGCCGCGACCGGCCGCGGCGCGAAGCCGGGCGGCACCTTCGCCGTGCGCATCGTCTCGAGGACGCCCGACAAGGCCGTCAACGACGCGGGCGAAGTGGCCACCGGGAAGTAGTGGATCCGGCGACCACCTCACTGCCCCGAGCCTGCCTATTTGGTGACGTGGAATAATTCTAACGACAAGATGAGAAGGTCTAAACTTGCGTTGCTAGGGCACAGTAGACCCCCCTCTTTGTTCCATTTCGCTTCGGAGAACCCACCTTCTTTTCCTGTAAATGGTAATAACGCGCCTTTGAAAAGGCCTTTCATCCATTCGGCGACGTAGCGGCAGTTAATTCCCGTGCAAGCGATCGTTAGTAACATTTCGAGTTCGGCGTCGGCTTTGTCGTGGCCTAACTTTAAGGCTTTGATTTTCGAAGGTCCATTTTCTTCTTTGACACTGCATTCATTGCTGCAATTAGAGTATGAAAATTTGCCTTCGAGCACGAGCGGACTGGCTAATTCTTCGACCGTGTCCGCTAAATATAAGGCGCTACATTGGATGTTGTAAACAGTAGTTAATATCACCGCGGGCAATTCTTCAACCGTTGTTCCGTGCACGTGGGAAAGTAATTTGCCTTCTGGGCATACTTCTTCCGGGCCCGTGCCGGGATCCGACGCGCAGAACGCGGTCGATTCCGCCATTGCGGGGCTTACACCTGCAATCGCCGCAGCTGAGACCACAAGCGCGGCGAGAACAAGAATCTTGAGGTGGTTCATAACTTTCTCCTTCGATACGTTTCGACTGTAATTGTCCTGCCCAGGTGCTTTGAGTCGACATTCCCTTATAGGACATGGCCGGAGCGAGCGCAAGGCTTCATCGAGTGGCTCTTCGGTCGAGCCCGGAAGCGACTAGACTTGGCTGACCAGCCAAACTGCGGAGGAAGGGGTTTCCAGTGGAGAGCGGCACCGTCACCGAGACCAGCGAGATCGCCGGCACGCCGCGCGAAGCGGACTCGCCGGGCCAACCCGAGCAGATCGAGGTTCTCAACCCGGCGACGGGCGAGGCAATCGCGACCGTCCCCGTCGATCCACCCGAAGCGGTGGCTGCGGCCGTCGCCCGCGTGCGCGCCAACCAGCCCGAGTGGGAGGCGCTTGGGATAGAGGGCCGATACCGCTGGCTCGGCAAGCTGCGCGACTGGCTGCTCGACAACTCCGAGCGAATCCTCGACACGATGCAGGCCGAGACCGGCAAGGTCCGCGCCGACGCCTCCGGCGAGCCGCAATACCTCGCCGACCTGATCAACTTCTACGGCGCGAAGGCCAGCAAGTTCATCGGCGAGGAGGCAGTCCGTCCCCACACTCCGCTGCTTGCGTCGAAGAAGCTGCGCGTCCAGTACCGACCCCACCCGGTGGTCGGCATCATCAGCCCCTGGAACTTCCCGCTGATCCTGGCGCTCGGCGACGCGATCCCGGCCCTACAGGCAGGCGCGGCCGTCGTCGTCAAGCCGTCGGAGTTCACGCCCCTCGGCCTGGCCGAGGTGGTCCAGGCCTGGAAGGACGAGATCGGCGGCCCCGACGTCTTCGACTGCGTGCAGGGCGTCGGCGAAACGGGCGGCGCCCTCGTCGACGCGGTCGACTTCGTCCAGTTCACCGGCTCCGACAGGACGGGCCGCAAGGTGATGGCGCGGGCGGCGGAGACGCTGACGCCGGTCAGCCTCGAGCTCGGCGGCAAGGACGCGATGATCGTCCTCGACGACGCCGACCTCGACCGCGCGGCCAATGCCGCAGCCTGGGGCGGGATGATGAACTCGGGCCAGATCTGCATGTCGGTCGAGCGGATCTACGTCGAGGAGCCCGCCTACGACAACTTCGTCGCGAAGCTGACCGCGGCCGTGGGCGACCTGCGGCAGGGTGCCGACGGCAGGTCCTTCGGCAAGGAGGTCGGGGCAATGACCTCGCCGAACCAGATCGGGATCGTCGAGGATCACGTGCAGGACGCGGTCGCGTCCGGCGCACGGGCGCTGGCCGGCGGCAAGCGGCTGCCGGGGCCCGGCGACTACTTCGAGCCGACGGTCCTGGTCGACGTCGATCACTCGATGAAGGTGATGCGCGACGAGACCTTCGGCCCTGTCGTCGGCGTGATGAAGGTGCGCGACGCTGAGGAGGCGCTGCGCCTGGCCAACGAGAGCCGCTATGGGCTCTCCGGCTCGGTCTTCGGCGAGCGCGAGCGCGCCGAGCGCGTCGCCCGGCGTGTGGAGTGCGGCGCCGTCAACGTCAACGACGTGCTCGTCAACTACGCAGCCCTGGACGTGCCGATGGGCGGCTGGAAGCAGTCGGGCATCGGCTACCGCCACGGCGAGCCAGGGATCAAGAAGTACTGCCGGACCGAGTCGGTCGTGATCACCCGCTTCGGCGGCAAGCGCGAGCCCACCTGGTACCCGTACACGAAGGCGCGCCGCGGGTTGATCAGCCGTATCGCACGGGCATTCAATGCCCGTGATCTGAGACGGCGCGTCGGCCTGCGCTAAGACGCATCTCAATCACTCGGACAGACTTGATCAAAAGCTGCTATGTTGCCCCCGTCATGTGGGAGGCATCGCAGAGGATCAGGGGTTTCGTTGCCATGGCTGCGCTAACCGCGGCCGTGCTTCTCGCCGCTGGATGCGGCAGCTCCGGGGACGAAGTTAAAGTTGAAACCGGATCGCTCTCGAAAGCCGCGTTCATTGCCAAGGCAAACGCGATCTGCAAAGCGGTGCGGACAGAATTCACCAACGACTACGTCAAATTCGTCAAATCTCGCAAAGCCAAAAAATACGACTCTCAATCGACGGAAGACTTCCTCGGCGAACTCATAGAAACGGTCGTTCAACCCCACTTCGAAAGCGAGATCGACCAGATTTCAGCTCTTGGCGTACCCAGCGACTACGCGCCCCAAGTCGAATCGTATGTCGAAGCCGTGCAGGAAGAAGTGGACGAAGCTCAGAACGAACCCACCAAGCTGACCGAATCTTCGGCCCCTTTCGGCAAAGCGATAGCCACTGCTGAAAAGGCCGGCCTGGATGGCTGCGCCGAAAGCCTCGCCTAGATAGTCGAGCAGGAACCGGTCGCGCTCGAAATGGGTAGCCCCCTATGGGGCGCAGGGCGAGAGTACAACCGTTTGGTTTCCCATCGGCGCATGTGGATAGGTGAACGTGGCCCGACCCCCTGAATTCGGTCCGCCCTGTTTGAGAGTCCTTCCCGCCCGCGACAATGGGCAAAGGAGGACGCAAGCAGGTGAAGAGGCAAAGACACACCCCCGAGCAGGTCATCCGCAAGCTGCGCACCGCAGAGCAGATGCTCTCGGAGGGCAAGACGATTGGCGAGGCGGCGAAGGCCCTGGAGGTCTCCGAGCAGACCCTGCACCGCTGGCGAAACCAGTACGGCGGGATGAAGGCCGCCGACGTCAAGCGGCTGAAGGAGCTGGAGGAAGAGAACGGCCAGCTGAAGCGCCTGGTTGCCGACAAGGAGCTCGAAAACCTCGCCCTCAAGGAGATCGCCAAGGGAAACTTCTGAGCCCGTCCCGGAGACGTAAGGCGGTCCGCATACTGGTGGACCGCCTTGGGATCTCCGAGCGTCGGGCGTGCCGGTACGCCGGCCAGAACCGCGCCACGCAGCGCTACTGCCCGCAGGTGGCCCCAGACGACCAAGCTCTCCGGGCAAGGCTGCGAAAACTCTCCACCGAGCACCCCCGCTGGGGCTACCGCCGCGCCCATGGCCACCTGCTCACCGAAGGCTGGAGCGTCAACCGCAAGCGGGTGCAGCGGATCTGGCGCGAGGAGGGCCTGCGCGTGCCTGCAAAGGCCAAGAAGCGCCGGCGCCTGGGCATCTCCACCACGGCCGCCGACAGGCTGAGGGCCGAGCGTCCCAACCACGTCTGGGCGCTGGACTTCCAGCACGACGCCACCTCCGACGGCCGCGAGCTGAAGTTCCTCAACGTCGTCGACGAGTTCACCCGCGAGGCGCTGGCGATCGAGGTCGAGCGCTCGATCGACGCCGAGGAGACCGTCGCGGTCCTGGGGCGCCTTGCCTCAGAACGCGGCGCCCCGGCCAACCTCCGGGCCGACAACGGCCCGGAGCTGACCGCTGCCGTCTTGCGCGAATGGTGCGAGCGAGGGTCAACCGGGACCGCCTACATCGAGCCGGGCTCGCCCTGGCAGAACCCCTACGTGGAGTCCTTCAACGCTCGCATGCGCGACGAACTGCTGAACACGGAGGTCTTCGCCTGCCTGGAGGAGGCGCAGGTGCTGGCCTCAGACTGGCGAGCCGACTACAACGCCAACCATCCCCACTCGGCGCTTGGCATGATGTCTCCCGCCCGATTCGCTGCCAGCTGGCAGCGAATCGGCAACACGAACGTCCCAGTCAACCCCGGACTCTCACTCGGGGTGGACCGATGAACGGGGTCCGGTCAAACGTACCCGAGACCGGACGAGCCTCGCCCCAGGCCAAACGTCTTGGTCGGGGGCATTGAGCGAGGGAAAGCTATCGGCGGCCGGAGAGCTTCTCCTTTCGCCTGTAAGTGCTTGAGAGGCACTCGTTAGGCTCTTAGCTGATGAATCCACGAGATTTCATATCTGCTGCCCGTGAGCGCGTCGTCGTCTTCGATGGCGGCATGGGCGCGACTCTCGAGCAATTCGATCTCACCCAGAACGACTACGGAGGTCTGGAGGGGAAGTGCCACGAGGCCCTCGTCCTCAACCGGCCCGACGTGATCGAGGGCGTGCATGCCTCGATGCTGGACGCGGGCGCCGAGGTGGTCGAGACCGACACCTTCCAGGGCTCCCGCCTAAAGCTCGAAGAGTGGGGCCTTGGTGAGCACACGCTTGAGATCAACCGCCGAGCGGCCGAGATCGCCCGCAGGGCGGCCGGGCCGGAGCGCTTCGTCGCCGGCTCGATCGGACCGACGGGTTTCCTGCCCGCGTCGACCGATCCGACTCTCGGCGCGATCTCGTTTCCACGCCTGGCCGAGGTCTTCGCCGAGCAGGCGCGCGGGCTGGTCGAAGGCGGCGCCGACCTGATCGTCATCGAGACCGCGCAAGACATCCTCGAGGTCAAGGCAGCCGTCTTCGGCGCCCGCGAGGCGTTCACGCTCACAGGTCGACGCCTGCCCGTCATGACCAGCGTCTCCCTGCTCCCCGAGGGCGGCAAGATGCTCCTCGGCACAGACATCCAGGCGGTGCTGACGACGCTCTCGGCACTCGACGTCGATGTGATTGGGCTCAACTGCTCGACCGGCCCCGAAGACATGCGGGACGCGATCCGCTACCTCGGCGAGCACTGCCCCGTGCCGGTGCATTGCATTCCCAACGCGGGACTGCCGCTTCAGGGACCCGACGGCGAGACGATCTTCCCCGAAGAGCCCGAGCCATTGGCGGCCACGCTGGGCGAGTTTGTCGAGCGCTACGGCGTCGGCATCGTCGGCGGCTGCTGTGGGACGACACCGGAGCACATAGCGGCAATCCGCGAGCGGGTCGGCGAGCGAGTACCCGGCGACCGTCCCACGCCGGGTGCCCCACGGCTCTCCTCGATGATGGCCGCGACGCCGCTGGTTCAGGAACCGCGGCCGACGCTGGTTGGCGAGCGGGTCAACTCGCAGGGCTCGCGAAGGGCCAAGGAGCTGCTGCTCGCCGAGGATTACGACGGGTTGGTCCAGGTTGCCGAAGACCAGGTAGAGGGCGGCGCCCACGTACTCGATGTCTGCGTGGCGCTGACCGAGCGCTCGGACGAGGCCGAGCAGCTGGCCGCGGTCGTAAAGCGGATCTCGCTCACTCAGCCGGCGCCGATCCAGGTCGACTCGACCGAGCCCGACGCGATCCGCGCCGCCCTCGAGCAGATTCCCGGCCGCGCGATCGTCAACTCGATCAACCTCGAGGCTGGGCGCGACAAGGCGGATATGGTGGTTCCGCTGGCGCACGAACACGGCGCGGCGTTGATTGCGCTGACGATTGACGAGGTGGGGATGGCGAAGACGGCTGAGCGCAAGGTCGAGGTCGCCAAGCGGATCCACGACCTGGCCTGCGGGGAGCACGGCCTCGACCCCGAGGCGCTGATCTTCGACGCGCTCACCTTCACGCTGACAACCGGTGACGAGGAGTGGAGGCCCTCGGCGCTCGAGACGATCGAGGGCATCCGGCGGATCAAGGCCGAGATCCCAGGGGTGAAGACCTCGCTCGGCGTCTCCAACGTCTCCTTCGGCGTCTCCCCCCCCGCCCGCGCGGTGCTCAACTCGGTCTTCCTTCATCACTGCGTCGAGGCTGGCCTCGATCTGGCGATGGTCAACCCCAACCACATCACACCCTATGCCGAGATCCCCGACGATGAGCGAGAGCTGACCGACGATCTCGTTTTCAACCGCCGCGACGACGCGCTCGAGCGCTTCATCGCCCATTTTGAGTCCAAGGGTGAGGAGTCGGTGGACGAAGCGACCGACCCCACCGCGGACATGGAGCCCGAGGAGGCTCTTCACTGGCACATCCTGCGTCGAAAGAAGGAGGGCGTCGAGGAGTGGATTGACCGCTCGGTTGAGAAGATCGGCGCGGTACCCACCCTGAACGAGGTGCTGCTGCCAGCGATGAAGGAGGTCGGCGACAAGTTCGGCGCCGGCGAATTGATCCTGCCCTTCGTCCTGCAGTCAGCCGAAGTGATGAAGCGAGCGGTCGCGCGACTGGAGAACTACCTCGACCGGATCGATGGCCACACGAAGGGCAGGGTCGTGATCGCCACCGTCTTCGGCGACGTCCACGACATCGGCAAGTCGCTTGTCAACACGATCCTCACCAACAACGGCTACACCGTGATCGACCTCGGCAAGCAGGTCCCGGTCGACACGATCATCGAGGCCGCAATCGAGCACGAAGCCGACGCGATCGGCCTCTCAGCCCTGCTCGTGTCGACATCGAAGCAGATGCCCATCTGCGTCCAGGAGCTGCATCGGCGCGACCTCGGCTTCCCAGTGCTGATCGGCGGTGCCGCGATCAACCGCGACTTCGGTCGCCGCACGCTCTACCCGGCTGGCAAGGAATCCGACGACACCTACGAGCCGGGCGTCTTCTACTGCAAGGACGCTTTCCAGGGGCTCGACACGATGGACGCGCTGGTCGACGAGCAGGCACGGGCAGCGCTGGTCGGGCGGATCCGCGCCGAGGCGCAAGAGCTGCGCGAGAAGCCGACGACCGACGACGACGGGCCGCCCACGACCGACGCAAGCGTTCGCTCTAAGGCCCGCACCGATGTGCCGATCCCCATCCCGCCCTTCTGGGGCACTCGGGACGTCGATGTCGACCTCGATGAGGTCTTTCCCCACCTCGACCGCCACGTGCTCTTCAAGCTGCACTGGGGTGGGCGGGGGGTAAAGGGGGATGCCTGGGAGGCGCTGGTCGCGGGCGCCGACGGCGAGGAGGGATTCGCGGCGCGCCTGGAGCGGATGTGGCGCGAACAGGACTACCTGCGCCCGCGCGCGCGACTCGGCTACTTCCCCTGCAACGCCGAGGGCAACGAGCTGATCGTCTTCGACCCCGATGACGACGAGCGCGAGCTCGAGCGCCTTGTTTTCCCCCGCCAACCCAAGCACGACCGAATCTGCCTCGCCGACTTCTTCCGCCCAATCGAGTCGGGCGAACGTGACGTCGTCGCCCTGCAGGGCGTGACCGTCGGGGCCGAGGTAACTGAGCTGATCGGGCGGCTGGAGCGCGAAGGCGAGTTCGCCGAGCAGCTCTTCGTCCACGGCCTCGGCGTGCAGGCAGCCGAGGGGCTGGCCGAGTGGCTCCACTCGGCGGTGCGACAGGCGCTCGGCATTCCCCTCGACCAAGGCCGCCGCTATTCGTGGGGCTACCCAGCCTGCCCCGACCAATCCGAGCACGAGAAGGTCTGGCGCCTACTCGACCTAGAGCGAATCGGGATGACCCTCTCAGAAAGCTTTGCGGTGCTGCCCGAGCAATCAACCGTTGCGATCGTCGCCCACCACCCGCAGGCCGTCTATTTCGGGATGAAATCCGGCTTCATCCCGGACGGCCTGGCACCCGACGAGCTGATCGCCGATACCGAACGAGGCGGAGCACGCACAGCCACTTGACGCGCATACCGCCCCGGGAGTCCGGGACGGTATGCGCATACATTCCTTGGCCCTGCACCTTGACAGCGCTGGGCACTTAGGTCGTTACGAAGAGATGTAGACCTTTTCTAACGGCGTAGTCGCGATATCTAATTTAGCGGTAGACGGACATAGTAGGCCGCCAACCTTTGTGGTCGTCTGTTCGCTGAGCGTGACTTCTCCGTTTAACTCGCTTGAAGTTAACGGTCCTAATGCATGGCCGCTCAAACCTTCGCCGTTGTATTTGCAGGAAATTCCACTGCACACAACTTTGACTAGGCCTTCACCGGTAACTTCAGCTAATTCTTTACTCAGTTTTAAGACATCTATGTGCGCCGGGCCGCTTTCTTCAGTGACCGTGCAGGAATTCGGTTTCTCGTCGACACAGTTCGAGTAGGTGAACGTGCCCGAAATTAAGAGAGGCATCCAAAAATGTTCACCGGGTTTGGGTTCTAATAATTCGCTTAAACCTTTCACGCCAGCATTTTCGGATAATACGTCGCCTAAAAATAAGACATCACATAACACGTTCGAGATCGAGTTTAAAAGGGTTGCCTTTGCGCCCGATAAGGTGGTTTCATGCACGTGCGTGACTATATTTTCTGTTTCGCAGGGTAATTCGTCTACTTTGCATAGTGCTGTGGGTTCTTTCGCCATTGCCGACGAAGCGCCGACGAACGCCATCGCCATCAGCGCCGTCAGGGCCGCGAGGCCCAGCATCTTGATCGCTTTCACTTTGTTCTCCCTTCCCGGCACTTGGCGCCGAGATCGAGTTGTCTGTGCTCGGGGTTCCGAGCTAGCCCTTCATACGCCCTCAAGCACCGGAAAGCAAATCAGTGGTGGGAGATACATGCGTTTATGTTGCCCAATGCCCTGTGGGCCGGGAATGATGGATTTGCGAATGCGCGAACTCGCGCAAGTGGATCGCCAGCTGGAAAGCGGTCGTTCCACCCAAAGCGCCGACCGCCCCGAACCGAGGCGATCGGCGCTTATGATCATTGGACGCTCCGTAGAGCCCTGAAACTTGCCTTACGAAGAGATGTAGACCTTTTCTAACGGCGTGACTGTGATGTCTAATTTCGAAGTGGACGGACATAGTAGGCCGCTGACCTTTTTGGTCGTTGCTTCGTTGGTGTCGACCTGCCCGTTTAACTCAGTCGATGATAATGGCCCTAAGGCGTGGCCAATCAGATTTTCCCCGTTGTATTTGCAGGAAATTCCGCTGCACACGACTTTGACTAGGCCTTCGCCGGTGACTTTGGCTAATTCGGTGCCTTCCCTTAATACTTTGATTTCGGCGGGACCACTTTCTTCGGTCGCCGTGCAGGGATTCGGTTTCTCATCAACGCAATTGGTGTAGGTAAACGTGCCCGAGATAATGAGCGGGTTGGCTAAGCTAGCCGATAACACGTCTCCTAAGAATAATACGTCGCATAACACGTTGGAGATGCTGTTTAATAGCGTCGCCTTCGAGCCCGATAAGGTTGTTTCGTGAATGTGCGTTACGCGGTTTGCGGCTTCGCAGGGGCTTTCGTCCACGGAGCATAGCGCCGTGTTTTCAGCCATTGCCGACGAAGCGCCAACGAACGCCATCGCCATCAGCGCCGCCAGGGCCGCGAGGCCGAGCATCTTGATCGCTTTCACTTTGTTCTCCCTTCCCGGCGGTTGGCGCCGAGATCGAGTTGTCTGTGCTCGGGGTTCCGAGCTGGATCTGTTTATAGGCGGGGAGCGCTTCGGCGGCAAATAGATCAGGAAAATTTGATCGCGATTCATTCGCGGTGGGCAAACTTGTCTGACGAACTTCCTGCAAAGGCCAGGGTGCAGGAATCACGCGTGCGCGAAAGCGCGCGTTCGCGGATCGGCGTGACGAGGCTCCGCAGGGACCCCGCGGGAAAGAGAGGCGGAACTCCCTCAGGGCCGGCGCGCTCTGCGCCCGCGCTTGCCCTTACAGCTCGCCCGCAGCGCCGGCCGCCGGGTCTTGAGCTTGCCGTTCTGGGCGCGGAAGCGCACCGTGGCCCGCTGAGTGCCCTTGCAGAAGTTGGCCGAGTTGACGAGCAGGCTGTGGCGCCCGCCGGGCAGGTCGATGGTGAATTCGCTGACCGGGGCGTCGGGGACGAGCGGGAAGGTATTGCGAAGCAGGGAGATCGTTTCTCCCTTGCGCTTGTGCTTGACCGAGTCGATGTGGCCGAGGAGGTCGATCTGCACCGGCAGCGAGGAGGGGCCCTTGAGGGCTACCACCATGTCGGGCAGGTTGTATTTGTCGGGTTCGGTGGTCGAGCGCAGGTAGACGGGGCCTTCGAGGACTCCGTCGATCAGCGGGCTTCTGGCCCTGGCGGTGCCGTAGATCGAGCCCGCCGGGCACTCATCGGCGGCGAACTGGGCCTTGGTGCAGATGTTGACGAAGTGGCCCTGTTCGACGAAGAGCGAGTGGGGCAGGATCACCGTGCTGGCGCCGATGTTGGCTCCGCCTGATGGCATCTTCACCCTCGCCCGCAGGGCAGGGAAGCCGCCGCGGCGGGTCTTGCCCCGCAGGCGGAAGGAGATCTTCGGTTCGAAGCCCAGCCTTGAGCAGCCCGTCGCCGCATAGGAGGAGGTGGGGCTGGCGCTCTGGCCCTTGGTCGAGGTCAGGGTGGCGGTCGTCTGCTTTTGCACGCAGGAGGTCGGGTTGAGGGCGAAGCCCGGGCGGTCGAGTTGGACGTTGATCGCCTTGTAGTGGAGGGGGGTTCCTTCGACGAATTGGGGCAGGGGATCGGCCTGGGCGGTGGCCTGAGCGGTGCTGGGATCGACGTAGACGGCGCTTCTGACCACTTCGTCGCCGAAATCGAAGGGACCGGCCTGCTTGGGGACGACGGCGACGATCGAGGTCGGAGCGCCCTTGTAGGGGCCGCCGAGGTAGACCGCGGTGGGTCGCTTGCCCGCCTGGGGCACCCAGAGCGGGGCGGGGCCGACGCCGACCCCGGCCACCACCTTGCCGATCCGCGATTCGGACGGGCAGGCTCCGGTTTCGGCCGCGGCGCCTTCGCAGTGGGGGATGCCGGCAAAGGAGGCGGCCAGGCCCTGGGGCAGGGTGAGGGCAAGCCCGACGATGTCGGATTCGGAGTCCTCGCGGTAGATCGTCGTCGTGAAGGGCGAGAAGGCGCCTCCTTGGGACTCGGTGGAGCCCGCCGAGAGCTTTGGCGCAAAGCCGGGCGGATCGCAGCCTTCGCTGATTTCCATCTGCGCGTCGCTGATTTCCGGCGGCCCGCCCGACCAGGGCGTGAACTCGTAGTGGGTCAGGTAGGTGCCGCATTCGGGCGGGGTGACCAGGGGGGCGCGGAAGCCCGACTTGAACAGCAGCCTCACTTCGCGAAGCGGCGCCTGCGGGATGCCTTCGGTCTCTTCTGTGCCAAGGACGATCGAGTGGATCTGGCCCGTGTCTTTGTCCAGTTCCAGTTCGCCGGGCAGCTTCACGTGCAGGCCGAGATCGTCGGCGACGATCCAGATCCGGTAGGGATGTTCGGGCTCCTGTTCGCGCAGGTAGATCGCCCCGCGCAGCTTTCGTTCCAGCACCGGGATGTCGAATTCGGTGCTCGCCAGCTTCGCCGCGTTGGGGCACTGCGAGGCGACGTTCTCGCCGAAGCCGACCTGCGCGGCCGAGCAGGTCCCGAGCCCGTCGGCCGAGCCGGTGTTGACCGCGAAGCCCTCCGGCAGGTCGATCGTCATGTAGCGGGTCTGGGAGGGTTCGAGGACTTTCACGCCCTCTGAGGCCGGCAGCCTGAAGGTCATCGCCAGGCCAGTCGGAGAGGACGTGTGGTGGGAGCTCGGCTCGGTTTCCAGCGAGGGGCCGAAGGGCAGGCTGTCGCAGCCTTCGATTTCGCCGAAGTCGCCCTCGGCTTCCCTTTCGGGGTCCATCTCGCTTTCGAACCAGCTGAAAGCGTTGACGCCGATGCTGAGCTCAACCCCGCAGCGCGTCGGGTTGGTTAGGAACGGCACTTCGTTGCCTCCCGGCGGCCGCGCTTCGGAGACGATGCAGCCGAAGAGAGCGTCCTTGGGAAGGCAGCGTTCGTGGTCGTGGATCGGATCGGCCGGCACCCCCCAGAAGGTCGATTCGAGCCTTACCAGGGAGGCTCCGGTGGAGGCGTCTACGACTTCGCTTCTCACCCCATAATCCGATCCCGAGCGCACCGTGAAATCGATGAAGGTGGGAAACAGACCCGCGATCACCCCCAGTCGCGCCACCACTTCTCCTCCCGGCGGCTGCATCATGTAGACGGGCTCGCGCAGCTCCGCCTGCAGGTGGAAGGCGACGATCGTCGAGATGCCGACCTGGGAGGCGTTGGGGCAGCCACCGCCTTCTTCGTTGAAGGTGACGAGCTGCTGCACCGTGCACTGCTGGGTGGAGCCGATCGCGTTGGGATCGCCGATCAGCCCCGGCGGCAGGTCGAAGCGGATATTGCGAGTCGGTCCGTAGGAGTCGTGCAGACCGAAGACGTTGAGCGGGCTCGAGGGATCTTCCTTCACCGCCACGTCAAGACCAAGATCGGGATGGGCCCCAGCCTGGTGTGTCGACAGCGAGGCTTTGACCGAGGCGATCCCGAAGCATTCCGGGCGGGGTTCGGCTTCGCAGTTTTCGGCTTCGGATGCAGCGGCAGAGGCCGCGAGGATCAGCGCCGCGAGCATCGCGGACAGGAGACATGCCAGACCGCGGATCATCGCTTGCCTCCCCGCTTGGCGTGGGCTCTGTGCCTATGCCCTCGCCTATGGTGCCTGTGCTTGATCCGCACGCAGCGGCCCTTGACCCGGCGCTTGCCTCTCGGGCAGGGTTTCCGTGCTCGGTTGCCTTCCGGGCTTTCCCCTGCCCCTGTGGTCACCGGCGCGGGCAGGGCCGGCGCTTCGGAGCCCTCGGGCTGGCAGGCGTCGCCCTCACAGGGGGCGGGTGGTGAGACTTCGGGAATGCCGCCACCGACCCGGGCGTCGTAGATCGAGGGGCTGCCGGTCAGATCGGCGCCGATGAGCTTGTCCCTGGTCGTGAGGAAGACGTCGCGCCCTTCGGCGCTCATCGCATAGAGGTAGGAGTCCCCTTCGCCCTGTCCGGAGGAGATCAGCGCCAGGCAGCCGCCAAGGCGTTTGCAGCCCGCGGTCCCGTCGGCCACCCACTCATAGACGTCGAGGCTCTCGTTGGCGTCCTCGGGCAGGAGGCGGTCGTAGCTCTCGAAGAAGACCTTGGCGCCATCGTCGGTCACGTTGGCGATCGCCGTCTTTTCGGTGGTGGTGCTGAAGGGAGCGCGGGTGTCCGTGAGCAGGGCGTCCTTTGTGGGTGGGGCGCCGGAGGGGGCGCAGGAGACGCAGAGCAGGCTCCCGCCCGCTTCGGCGGCCGGGTCATAGCGGTAGATCTCGCCGACGCCTTCGTTGTCGAATTCGGTGAGCTTGGCGTGGGATTGGAAGACGAAGGCGCCGCCGTCGGGGGTCGAGCGGGTCGGGGCCTTGGCCCGCCCGAAGGGCGCTTGCAGCTTGAATGCGTCGGTCCACGCGGCGAGGTTCATCCCGCCGATGCCGGCGAACCCTTCGCTTGCGAAGTCCTGTTCGAAGAGGCGGCCGATGAAGCGGACCTGAGAGCCGTCCCAGGCGTAGAGGTTGCGTTTGCCTTCGAGCGCCGTTTCTTCGTTTTCGTTCTCTTCTGGGCCGCTGAGCGCTTCGGTGGAGCTGAAGAAGGCATGGCTTCCGTCGGAGGAGATGGCGGCGAAGATGCCCGCCGCGGCGATTTCGTCGCTGAGTTCGGCCTGCGTGTCGAAGCGGAAGAGGCGAGCCGGGGAGCGGCCATCGCCATAGGCGAAGAAGACGTAGTGGCCGTCTTCGGAGATGCCGGCGTAGGTCGTCTTCGGCGCCGCCTGGGCGGTTGCGACCGGCGCCTCCTCGGCGGGGGCCGGGGAGGTCGGGGTCAGGCCGCTTGCCCTGGCCACCGCCGCGGCGGCGTTGGCGCCCGTGACCACGCACTGAAGCGTGCCGGGCACGTCGCCGGCCTGGACTTTGTATTTCTGGGCCGTGGCGCCGACGATCGCTTCGCCGTTGCGATACCACTGGTAGGCGAGCGTTGTCGCTCCCGTCCAGCTGCCGGGAGCGCAGGTCTCTTCGGTCCCGGCGCTGGGGCCGGCAGGCGTCGGTGCGGCAACCGCGATCGGCGGTTGGGGCGCCTGGCTCTCGGGCAGGGGGGAGACCGAGATCGGCGCGGAGACCGCGAGCGAGCGCGGTTCGGCGTCGGTGGCCACGGTCAGGCACTGCAGCGCCGCTCCGGCATCGGCGGCTTTGACGGTGTAATCGGGGCTGTTGAGGATGTCGTTTCCGCTCGCGCCGGAGATCGGAGTCCCGTTTCTCAGCCACTGGAAATGGCGCGCGGTCAGCTGCTGGGCGCCCTGATAAAGCGGCCCGGCCGCGCAGCGCAGGGTATCTCCCTGCGCTGCGGTTCTCGGGCTGATCAGCTCGGTGCGTTCGCCGTCCAGGCGTGCGTAGAGCGCCGCCCCGGCGACGAATACGACATCCGTGCCGTCCTCGTTTGCCCCCGCGAAGCTCGTCTGTTCCTTGGAGCCGATGGCGGCAAGGAACTCGGCTTCTTCGGCGCCGCCGCTGGGCGGCAGCGTGAGCACCTGCGCGCCGGAGCTGCCGGCCTGTCGGTCATAGAGCGCCACGTTTCGCTCCGGCGGCGCCTGCGGCTCGAGGTGGGCGGTGGAGCTGAAGATGACGTGAGCGCCGCCGGGGCTTATGTAGCGGCTGAGCGCGTCGAGGTCTTCGCCTTCGCTGCCCAGCCCGACCGGCTCAAGCCCGGTCGGGGTCCCCAGATACACACCCGGGGAGAGCGCCTGGGGGGATTTTTCGGGGTTTGAGAGGAGCAGCCAGGATGAGTAGAGCTGATCGCCAGAGAGGCCCTGGGGCAATGGTGTTCCAGGCGCCGACTGCGCGAAATTGGGCGAGAAGATCGTGCTCTGCCAGCCGGCTTCGGGGTGCTCTCCTTCTGCGCGTTCGGCCCGGTAGCCGTCGAGGATCCCATTGCCCTGGAAGCCATGCAAGGTCCCCTCGGTGAAGTAGCCGACGTCTTCTCCGGCTCCTTCGCCGCGCTGCGTGGTGAGCGAGTGGCTGAAGCTGCCCGACGGCGTCCCTGGCACCGGGCCGGCGGCGGGCGTGAGCCCGCTGGTCTGAGCAGGGGTGACCAGCTCATAGGCGCGGCACTCGGGCAGGCTGGATGAGAAGCCGGTTCTGTATTTGGCGTTGGCGCAGGACTGGGGCGCGAGGCGCTGCAGCGTCTCGAAGCTGCCCCCGTCGTCCTCAGCTGGGCCCGCCGCGCTCATCGCCCGCAGTGCGATGCGGTAGGCGACCCCTTCCTGGAGGCCGAAGATGACCGCCTGCACGTCAACCGGATCTTCTCCTGCCGCCAATTTGCCGACCGGAGTCTGTTTGGCCCCGTCGAAGCTGTCCCCGTTGGCGAGATATTCGGCCTGAGTCAGGTATTCGAAGCGGTATTCGGTTTCCAGTTCTGCCGTGTCCACCTCGCCGCGCAGGGTCGCTTCGTGGTAGGAGATCGGCACCGTGGGCCTGAGCAGGGCCTGGGGCTGTTTTGAGAACGTCGCCATGACCGCCCGGGCCTCATCCATCTGCACTTGGCAGAGCGATTCGGGTTTGGCGTCGCAGCCCTCCCAGCCTGTGAAGGTCGAGCCGGGATCGGGCTCGGCTTTGAGGGTGACTTCCTCTTCGAGGTCGAATTTGTGGGCGCAGGTGGAGCCGCAGTCGATGCCCGGCGGTTCGCTGGTCACCGTGCCGGTCCCGGTGCCCTTCTTTTCGACCGTGAGCAGGGGGTGCAGGACGTCGAAGTGGGCGATGACTTCCCTGTCTTCGTTCATTTCGACTTCGCAGAGGACTTCGCCCGGTTCTGGTTCGGGCTCTGAGTCGCAGCCTGTCCAGCCGAGGAATTCGAATCCTTCGCCGGCCTGGGCTTCGAGCAGGACCGTGCCTCCTTCGGCGAATTCGGCTTCGCATTCGGGGGGGCATTCGATGCCTTCGGGTTCGCTGGTCACCGTACCCGAGCCCGGCGGTTCGATGATGACTTTGAGTTTCTTTTTTTCGCCGATCGACGTGAATTCAGCTTTGACTTCCCTGTCTTTGGACATCGTCACCTTGCAGATGCCTTTGGTCGGCGAGATGGTTTCTTCGAACTCGCAGCCCTCCCAACCCTCGAATTCAGATTCCGAGCCTTCGTCGGCTTCGGCGGTCAGCATCACCACCTCGGTCTCGAGGAATTCGGCCGAGCATTTGGAGCCGCAGTCGATTTTCCCGTCTTGGCTTTTGACCGTGCCCGAGCCGTTGCCCGTCTTTTTGACCGTCAGTTTGTGTTTGCCGGGTGGGGCGTAATTGAGCGGCCCGAAGGCCGTCACGTCATAGGTTTCGGCTTTCGTATCGTCGAAGGCGACGTAGAGGGTGCCGTTGCGGGGATAGAGTTCTTCGCATTCGCCGCCGCTCAGTTCGTTGATCGCGCAGGAGTTGTCCACGGCGACCCGGTAGGGCTTGACCAGACCTTCGGTAAAGGAGCCGAACTCGGTGACGTAGCCGCCGGTGGCGGCCTCGTACTCGCGGGCGGTTTTTTTGGCCCCGTCGAACTCGACCGCGTGGCCGTTTGTCTGGTCGACGGCCAGGTAGGGGTTGAAGCCGGTGCTG
>Ga0210116_1000014_pt1 | contig 64197 bp, 69 predicted proteins | sample RushOxbow_ThreeS_6_FD_185562 | JGI IMG/M metagenome (GOLD analysis project Ga0210116, IMG submission 185562) | Wetland microbial communities from San Francisco Bay, California, USA, that impact long-term carbon sequestration -... | ecosystem: Environmental > Aquatic > Marine > Wetlands ...
TCTCGGCCATCGTGGTGTTCCTTTCGTCGATTGGGTTGGACTTCAACCGACGAGTCTGGGGCCCGCGGTGGCCGGAACTTCGTTCCGGCCCCTACGCGCTCGTTACACCACTTCTACCGACGTGACCGACTCAGAAACAGCTCGCCGAGGTGTCGGGGATTCCGCAAAGCGAGATCAGCCGCATTGAGACCGGCGACGCCAATCCCACCTACGCCACGCTTTCGGCGCTTGCCGAGTCGTTCGGCGCAAGGATCGGCTTCATTCGCCCCGACGCGGCGACGTGATCGACCCTGGACCGATGGCAATTCGTCTTGTGACCGCCGTTTCCGACCACATCAAGGAGTCCCTCGCGGACCCAGAGTTCCGGGTCGAGTACGAGCGCCTTGCGCCGTATGAGGAGCTTGCCCGGATCGTCATCATGCGCCGTGCTGCCCTGGGCCTGACCCAGGCCGAGCTTGCCGCCCGCATGGGAACCACCGCCTCGACGATCTCCCGCATCGAGAGCGGCCAGCACGCCACCAGCCTTCAGACCGTCAAGAAGCTCGCCGAAGCCTTTGGCGCCCCTGCCGTCCTCGGCTTCGAGTCCGGCTCGGTCAAGCATCCCGAGCGCGAGTTGGTCGTGCTCTAGCCCGCTATGGCTATTCGCATCGCTCTATTCGTAGTCCCCGCCGTAGCGGTTGCCGGGCTGGTGACCTTTCTGAACAGGGTTGATGCAGGTGCGGGCATCGCTGTGGCTGCACTTGGCGTTCTCGCCGTCGTGTCCGGCGCAATGCTCGGCTACTTTGCCGACCGCCTCCCCGAGCTTCCGGGGACGCGTCGGCCACGACTGCCCGCAGGCTTTCATCGCGGCGACTGAGGCGCGACATTGAGCGAGCTGGCATTCAGACACTTCAAGGCCGCCCTTGAGGGCCACGGCCGCTACCCACAGGGCGCGATCTTCGTCGACGCCGAGGCCCCGTTCGCCGGCTCGGCCTTGGTCCGCAACGCGCGGGAGGGTCTGCCCGTCATTCTCATCTATCCCGACGGGGTCGAGAAGATCATCGAAGCCGCTTCGCCGGAGAGCGAGGCGACTAGCATCGTCGCATCCGCGCGGCGTTTGGCGGGGAGTTGCGCACGCGTACATAGGCGACGCCGATATCGCGACGACGATGATCTACGTCCACCACGTTCCGCAGGTGGACGCCGCCGAAAAGCTCTCGACGGCGTTGCGCGAGGCCTCGACGGGTCCGCCTGTGCCGGCGGCTCGGCCAGCGGCCCGATGAACGAAGGCTTCCACCCTGTGCACGGTGACCTAGATATAGGCCAAGTGATCTATATTTAGTCCATCTGATCTACCCTTAGGACACTCAGCAATGGATGTCTCGAAACCTTTTACGGCCATATCTTCAAGTGTTGATGCCGACGTGCTCGTGGTGCTGGCGGGTTCCACGAAGCCCCGCAGCGGACGTGAGCTGGCCCGTCGGGCGGGGCGCTCCAATACCGGCGTCCAGCATGTCCTCAACCGCCTCGTCGAGCACGGACTGGTCCATCGGGAAGAGGTGGGGCGGACCTTCCTCTACGAGCTGAACCGCGATCACCTGCTGGCTCCGACCGTCGAGCAGATGGCCGGGGCGCGAACCGAGCTGGTCCGCCGGCTCCGCAAGGTGATCGGCGCTTGGGAGCCTGCGCCCGTCCACGCCTCCCTCTTCGGCAGCGCGGCGCGTGGCGACGGCGACACGAGCAGCGACATCGACCTCCTCATCGTGCGGCCCGGCGATCTCGACCCCGAAGACGCGAACTGGCGCGAGCAGCTCGACGAACTCGCCAACTCGGTGCGCCGCTGGACCGGCAACAACGCCGGCATCGCCGAGGTCTCCGAGGGCGAGCTTCCCCGACTGCGCAAGGACCGTCCGCCCGTCGTGGAGGAGGTCGGCGAGGACGCCGTCGACCTCGCCGGTGAAGACACGCGCAAGCTCCTCAGGCGACTGTGATGGCGCGCAAGCAACCACGGACCCAGGCGTGCGGGGAGCCCCAGGCGCGACAGCGCCTCGGCCACGCGAGGAGCTTCCTCGAGGTCGCCGAGCTGGCGGCGGACGTGAGCGACCCATCGCTGGAGTACGGAAGCGTGGCCGCCTCCGTCGCCATCCTCGCCGGGATCGCGGCGGCTGACGTCGCCTGCTGCGAGGAGCTCGGGAAACGTTCCCGCTCCGACAACCACCACGATGCCGAGCTGCTGCTCGAACAGATCACCCCCGGCGGCAAACGAGCGGCCAGCCAGCTACGCCAGCTGATCGACATCAAGGACACCGCCCACTACGGCTTCATCGACATAAGCGCGGCCCAGCTCAAACGATCCCTGCGCCAGGCTCGGCATCTCGTCGAGTTCGCCGAGGAGGTTTTGCGTCGGTAGAACGTCCTGCTCACCCGCGAGGAAGGCGAGTGGCGGGCGGTTCGCATCTATGACAACCATCTGGGCGTGCCGCATATGCACCGCTACACGCGGGCAGGGGTCAAGCAGGACGGCGAGAAGACCGATGAGGCTACGGCGAGCGACGGGTATACATTGCCCTGCAGCAAGTCCGAGCTGGCTACCAGGAGATGATCGAAGGATGGCGCCGGAGTTGAGGACAGAAGGCAACATCGATCCAGCGGATCTGACCCTTGAGCGCTTCAAGGCCGCCCTTGAGGGCCACGGCCGTTACCCACAGGGCGCGATCTTTGTCGACGCTGAGGCCCCGTTCGCCGGCTCGGCCTTGGTCCGCAACGCGCGAGAGGGTCTACCCGTCGTTCTCGTCTACCCCGACGGGGTCGCATCGAAGCCGTCCCGCCAACTGAAGGTTCGTCCACGGCGCTGACACTCACCTTGCCAACAGTTCCCTGAACTGTCGGCCGCTGTCCTCAAAATAGCTCGAATGCGTCTGCCTGATCGTCTCCAGCGAGTCGGCGCCGAGGAGAACGATGTCTAGTGTGGTCCCCAGGCCATGGGCCTTCTCGGCATCGCCGTAAGCCGCTTGAGCGGCGTCGTAGTCGGTGCCGAAGGACTTCACCGTGGTCTTGCGAGTAGCCGGGTCATAGATGACCAGGAAGTGCTCGATCTCATCCGGGCGCATCGTGCGTCTCACCATATGACCCCCTCGCGTTCGGGCGGGACGTCCGATTCAAGACGGGACTCAGCCCAACTCCTCGCTGCAGCGCCAGCAGAGCGAAGTACCAGCCAAGCGCGAGAAGCCAGCCGGCGAGAACGTCGCTCGGGTAGTGGTAGTTGAGGACCGGGACGCCGAAGCTGATGTAAAGGGTGAAGGCGCAGCCGACGGCGGCCGTCGGCTTCCGCCACGAGAGCGGCACGACGGTGAGAAAGGCCAGCAACATCGCCAGCGATCCGGCGGAATGGCCGCTCGGAAAGGCTTCCTTCCATGGGTAGGCCCGTCGTGGAGGAGGCCAGCGAGGACGCCATCGAGCTCGCCGGCGAGGAGACGCGTGGGCTCCTCGGGCGGCTGTGATGGCGCGCAAGCAGCCGCGGACCCAAACCTCACGCCGACCGCGTCTTGGTTTGGCTGCGTATCCTCAGAGCCATGTCTGGGCCGTTCCCTCGGTCATGGTCTGTCGGCAGTCGAGCCGAGGAGGTGCTGCAGGATCGCGACGATGCCCTACGCCGCGTATGGGAAGCCATAGACGGCGAAGACTGGGATCAGGTCGAACACGAGGTCAACCCACTGCTCGACGCGCTGACCGAGGCTGGCTACGTCGAAGCTTGGGGACACTCCGAGACCGGATCGATCTGGGCGATCACTGCGGCCGGTCACGATCGGCTGAGGGTGCTCGGCCTGGATGCATAGATCCGCCTAGAGCAGAGTTCCGATCAGTCCATCAGTAGGTTGCTCAACCATGCCGCTTGCCCTGGGGCATTCTCTGGCGGCTGCCCGAGCAGGCCGGCTGACAAGCGGATTGATAGTCCGCACGTCCCTCTCAATTCCGCTTCTCAAGCCGGATGCGCTCGGGGTGAGTCCAGGGTGAGTCCCGCCAGGGTCGCCGTCGCCCCCGACCCTCTGACCGGCAGTGGCACCCGCGGCTACAAGCTCCCGGCACGGGACACCGACGCCGTATAGGCCGGGCCGTCGCGTCGGAGGTTCGTGGGGCGATGGTCGCTCAGGTCCTCGTCGGGGTAGAAGACCTCGAAGGTCGCCTTCCACGCCGGCCAGCCGGAGGGCGGCCGGCCTAGCTCGCGGCGCTCGCCTTCGTGGTCCCAGACGAGATCGCGCCCGTCCTGCGATCGGGTGTAGGCGACGGCACGCGCCGCATCGGTGGCGGGAAGTTCGCTTCCGAACGTGACGGTCTCGCCCGGCCGTAGGAAGCCTACGACCTGGCGGGCGTAGGCGTCCTCGGCAACCAGGAGCACGGCGACGTTCTTGGCGACGCTGCCGCCAGCGTTGTAGAGGGCGACCCCCATCGTCGGCTGCCCGACACCAGGCAGGTTGAAGTTCAGCGACACGAGCAGCAAGGGAAGCAGCGCCTCGGTCTCGGCTTCCCTTGCCTCCTGGGCGATCTTTCGCGCCTGGACAACGGCGACCCACGAGGCGATGGCGGCGGCTGCGGCGGCTGCCGTCGAGCCGACCTGCAACCAGGTCGGGAAGGCCGCGGCGAGGATCACAGATGCCAAGTCGGGTCATCGGGTGCGACCGCGCCGCTCGCGACCGGCACCGGCGGCATCGCGACCGAAACCGGCGGCGGGGCAAGCTCGACGTGCGGCTGGTGCTCGTCGCTGGCGATCACGACCAGCACGAGCACCAAGATCAGCGCCCCGATTGCGACCTGGACAATCACGACGCGCGGCCGCTCAAGGTGGGTGGAAAGAGCCATACCCTGACTATCGGACGTGGGCCGGACGCCTCCTGCGGTCGCTGGGGTCTGTCGGGCATCCGCGCCCGGCGACACCCACCGCGCACCGCCTCGCGCGCGTTTTAGGACGGCGCGCGTCGGGCGCGGGGGTCACTTCCGGGCGGTTTTCCGCGGGCCAGAGGCGTTTGGCTATGTGGGCACACCGTCGCGGGGGTGTGCCCACACGTGGCATCCCGCGCCTCTCCGGAGATGGGTCCCCTGCTATTTGCCATCCTCGAAGCGCTCGGGGTGCAGCACGCGCATCCTGGCCCATTCGACTTCGCCCACGAGCTTCTTCCCGGCCTCCATCGCCTTATCCGCGTTCAATTCCGTGTCAAGCCATTTGAAGGTCACGCCATCCCAGCCTCCGACTTGGAGTTGCCGCCACCTCACCGAGGAGTCGAGACCTTTTCCCACCGCGTACTCGTCAATGTGCTCGCCGACATTGCGAAGCCGGGGCAGGTCGGGCAGCGTCTCGTCAAACGCTTTGATCGCTTGCTGTATGGCGGGACGTTGGTCCGGAACTCGCAATGCCAGCTCTGCCGCCCGACGCAGGCGACGCAAAGCGACGATGAAAAACTGAAGATCAATCCACCATAGGAATGCGCCGCCTGGCTCTGAAGGAGCCTCCTGGCGCGCTCTCTGAAGCTGGATGTCGGCTGCCTGTAGACCCTCCAGAGCGAAGGTCAGCGCGCGATCCAAGATCGTTTCCGGCGAGGGTGGGGAAGCCTCTCGGTCGATGCCCATCCCCCTGGACGCGAGAGCGTGTCAGCGACGTTCCAGCCGGTCGCGATGGGATTGTCCTCCTGATGGAGATCGTTGCTGCACTTGCTGGTGGCGTGGTCGGTGTGGCTCTCGGTGGCTGGCTGACCCCCTCTCTGCCAACGTCACGTGAGACGCCCATGATGCGGGAATTACTGAACCCCGAGGGCATGAATGGAGCACGTGATGTCGTTGATCAACCGAGACGAAGCCGCCGGCCGCGAAACGGAGCGAGCCGAAGGCGAGAGCAGTGAAGCGGCCGGCGGGGGCGCCCCGCCGCAGGCGGTCCCCGACCCCGAGCTGGCCGAGCGCCCCAAGCGCCGGACTTTCACCGCCGAGTGCCGGAGGAGGGACTCGAACCCCCGACACGCGGATTATGATTCCGCTGCTCTAACCAGCTGAGCTACTCCGGCGGGGGGACGGATCGTAGCGGTGCGGGGGCAGGGATCGTCCGGGGGCGCGAGGGCTGAGCGACTAGCCGAAAACCCCCACACGCGCCTGGCGGCGCCGGACACTTCGCGGGGCGTCGTCCTCGGTCGGCCAAATAGCGCTTGCTATTCGGCCTCCCTGCGTCCTACCCCCGCTTGGTCGGGCACTCGCCAGTCGCACACGCGGGTTTTCGGCTAGTCGCTTAGCCTTGGTGTCGATGACGCAGGAGCTGGACATGGCGGTGAGGACCGTGCTGCGGGATTGCCTACGGATCGAGCCGGGCGAAGAGGTGCTGGTGATTTGCAATCCGGTGACCGAGGAGATCGGCTCGCTGATGCGGATCGAGGCCGAGGGCGACGGCGCGTTCGCGACGCTGGCGGTGATCTCCGAGCTCGACTCCAACGGGGCCGAGCCACCGACGCCGGTAGCCGCTGCGATGGTCGCCGCGCAGGCGGTCCTGGCGCCGACGATCCAGTCCCTCTCGCACACCTCGGCCCGGCACGCGGCAACGCAGGCGGGCGTGCGGATCGCGACCCTGCCGGGCGTAACCGAGGACATGCTCGCCCGCCTGATGAACGCCGATATGCGCAAGCTGCGCCGCCGCGGCTCGCAGCTCGCGGCCGCGATGCGCGATGGCGATGAGGTGCAAATCACCTGCAAGCACGGCAGCGACCTGCGTATCGGACTCGGCGATCGCACCCCGATCTCCGACGCCGGCGAGCTGCACACGCCGGGCGCCTTCGGCAACTTGCCCTGTGGCGAGGCGTTCGTAGCTCCGACGACGGCGCACGGAACCCTCGTGGTCGACGGCTCGATCGCCGGGGTCGGCATGGTCGAGACGCCGGTCGAGCTGACGGTCCGCGACGGCCACCTGACCGACGCGACCGGGCCAGAGGGGGCGACGCTGCTCGAACTGCTGACCATGCACGGCGAGGACGGGACCAACATCGCCGAGCTTGGCATCGGCACCAACGAAGAGGCGGCGCTGACCGGCAACATCCTCGAGGACGAGAAGATCCTCGGCACCGCTCACATCGCCTTCGGCGCCTCGGCGGCGATTGGCGGAAACGTGCAGGTGCCGGTGCACCTCGACTGCGTGATCACCGAGCCGACCGTGGCGATCGACGGCGAGGAGATCGTTCGCGGCGGAAACCTGCTCCTCTAGCCGGTGACCGAGCGGCTCCTCGCAGCACCCAATGTCAGCGAGGGGCGCGAGGCGGCCCGCATCGCCCAGCTCGAGGAAGCGTTCTCGCGTGGTGTGACGCTGCTCGACGCCCACGCGGACGCCGATCACGACCGCTCCGTGTTCACCCTCGCCGGCGCTCCCGGGCCGCTGCGCGACGCGCTCGCCGCGGGCGCCGCGCGGGCGATCGAGACGATTGACATGACCTCCTACGACGGACTGCACCCCGCGGTCGGCGCCCTTGACGTGTGCCCGCTCGTCTGGGCCGACCCGGCGCATCGCGTCGCCGCCCGCACCGAGGCGATCGAGGTCGCCGAGCAGATCGGCGGGCTCGGCATCCCCGTCTTCCTCTATGGGTCCCTTGCAACCCGGCCCGAACACGCCGAGCGCGCCTATTTCCGCAACGGCGGCCTCGCCGAGCTCTGGCTGCGCATGGAGGGAGGCGAGCTGCGGCCCGACTACGGCCCCTCCGAGCCTCACCGCACGGCCGGTGTGACGCTGGTCACCGCCCGCCCTCCGCTGGCGGCCTTCAACGTCGAGCTGGACAGCGGCGAGGTAGACGTCGCCCGCGCAGTGGCCGCCGGCCTGCGCGAGTCAGGCGGAGGCCTGCATGGGGTGCGGGCGATCGGGCTCGCGCTTGCCAGCGGCCGGGCCCAGATCTCGACCAACGTCCATGACCCGTTCTCGGTGCCGTTGCGTGAGGTCGTCGAGAGGGTTCGCGCCCTCGCCGCACCGCTCGGCGCCAGGCCGGTCGAGGCGGAGATCGTCGGTCTCGTTCCGGGAGAAGCGCTGGCTGACTACCCCGATGATGTCCCGATCCGCGACTTCGACCCAGCCGAGCGCACGATCGAGGCGGCACTGGCTCGCCCGCGCTGACTTCGTCGTTTGGGGTGCATATGCATCCCAAACCGCGAACTCAGTAGCGTTCACCGCCGTGGCACAGACGAGGAAAAAGCGCCAGCGCAAGCGGCGCGGCACGCAGGGCGGCCGGATCGACACAAAGCGCCCCGCCGCGCGGCCTCGCAGCCGCGCCGAGGCGCAGGCCCGCGCCCGCTCCAGGACGAGCGGCCGAACGGCCCCGAAGCAAGACCGCCCGCCGACCTGGCGCAGCTCGGCGATTCGCGGCCTCGCCGCCGCCGCGATCTTCTCCGTCCTCCTCCTGCTGATCTTCAAACGCTCGCCCGGCGCCGCCCTCGCCCTCGGCGCCTTCATGCTCGTCTTCTACATCCCGGCCGGCTATTACATCGACACCTTTATGTGGCGCCGCCGCGAGCGGGCGCGGATGCGGTCCGGTCAGGCCAAGTGAGCATCGAGGTCCGCCAGCTCACGCTCGGGCCGGTCGCGGAGAACTGTTACGTCGTAAACCCCGAGGGAGAGGCCAAGGCCGTCGTCGTCGACCCGGGCGACGAAGCGGAGCGCATCCTCGGCCTTGTCGAGGAAAGCGACGTCACGGTCGAGGCGATCCTGATCACGCACTGCCACTTCGACCACATCGGCGCGGTCACCCCGGTGGCGAAGGCGACCGGGGCGCCCGTCTACTGCCCCGAGGTCGAGGTCCCTGCGCTTACCGACATCATGTCCTTCACGATGCCCGGCTTCGGGCCCTTCGAGGGCTACGAGGCCGACGAGACGGTGGCCGGCGGCGAGGCGCTCGAGCTCGCCGGCCTCACCTTCGACGTGCTCTCCACCCCCGGCCACAGTCCCGGACACGTCACCTACTCGGTTCGCGGCGAGGACGCGATCTTCTCCGGCGACGTCCTCTTCCAGGGCTCGGTGGGCCGGGTCGACCTGCCCGGCGGCGACGGTCCGACGCTGCTGCGCTCGATCCAGTCGCTGATCGACGCGCACGGCTCGGAGACGACCGTCTACCCCGGGCACATGGGCGTGACGACGCTGGGCGCCGAGCGGGCAACCAATCCCTTTCTGGCGGGACTCCCGGGCTAGGCCGACGAGCGACGCCCGGCGGAGGTAAGGTCGCGCAGATGGCGGGACACAGGTATCAGGCGCCCCGGGGGACGTTCGACGTCCTGCCCGAGGCCGCGCGCGTCCGCGCCCGCATCCAGGACACCGCGGCCGCGATCTTCGCCCGCGCGGGATACGAGCCGATCGCGACGCCGATCTTCGAGGACACGGAGCTGTTCGAGCGGGGCGTCGGCCACTCGACCGACATCGTCCGCAAGGAGATGTTCACCTTCGAGGACAAGGGCGGGCGCAGCCTGACCCTGCGGCCCGAGGGAACGGCACCGATCTGCCGCGCCTACGTCGAGAACGGCATGCACGCTCTGGCGCAGCCGGTGAAGCTCTCCTACGCCGGACCCTTCTTCCGTCACGAGCGCCCGCAGGCGGGCCGCTACCGCCAGTTCCACCAGCTCGGCGCTGAGGCGATCGGGACCGACTCGCCCCTCGCCGACGCGGAGCTGATCGGCCTGCTCGCCGAGCTGCTCGCCGAGCTGGGAGTGCCGGGCGTCGAGCTGCGACTCGGCAGCCTTGGATCGCTCGACGCTCGCCGGGCCTACCTGGAGGAGCTGAAGGCGCACCTGCGAGCCCACGAGGACGCGCTGGCCAAGGAGGTCCGCGAGCGCATCGACGCCAACCCGCTGCGCGCCTTCGACTCAGACGACGAGGGGACGCAGGCAGTGATGGCCGAGGCGCCGAAGCTGGTCGAGCGACTCGAGGGCGAGGACGCCGCCCACTTCGCCGAGGTGCGCGCCCTGCTCGATGCCGCCGGCGTCCCCTATGAGATCGACCCGACGCTGGTGCGGGGGCTCGACTACTACACGCGAACGATCTTCTCCTTCGTCTGCGATCGGCTCGGCGCCCAGTCTGAGATCGGCGGCGGCGGTCGCTACGACGGCCTCGTCGAACAGCTTGGCGGCAAGCCGACGCCCGCCGTCGGTTGGGCGGCCGGCATCGAGCGGATCGCCCTCGCTCTCGACGAGTCGGTCGAGGCGGCCGGGCGCGACGTGTTCCTCGCCGTCGCCGACCCCGAGCGGCGTCCGCAGGCGTTGACGCTCGTCGGCGAGCTGCGCCGGGCGGGCCTCTCGGCCGAGCTCGACCTCGCCGGCCGCGGGCTGAAGGGGCAGCTCAAGCACGCCGACCGGATCGGCGCCCGCCAGGTCGCGATCCTCGACGCGGACGGCGCCCAGCTGCGCGACATGTCGAGCGGCGAGCAGCGCCCGGTCGAGGTCGGCAACCTGCTCGAGGAGATAGCGGGAGGCGTCGCATGAGCGAGTTTCCGGCCCTGCGGCCGAACGGGTTCCGCGACGCCTGGTGCGGGCAGATCCTCGCCGACCGCGTCGAGAAGGAGGCGCGGGTTTCCGGTTGGGTCCACCGTCGCCGCGACCACGGCGGCCTGATCTTCATCGATCTGCGCGATCGCACCGGCATCGTCCAGCTCGTCTTCAACCCCGACGAGGCGGGTGACGCCTTCGCGCTCGCGCACAAGCTGCGAGCCGAGGACGTGCTCAGCGCCGCGGGCACGGTTGTGCGGCGGTCGGAGGAGACGGTCAATGCCGACCTGCCCACCGGCGAGTTCGAGCTGCGCGTCGCCTCGGCCGATCTGCTCGCCGACGCGGAGACGCCTCCCTTCCAGATCGAGGGCTATGCCGGCGACGCGGGCGAGGACACCCGCCTGCGCCACCGCTACCTCGACCTGCGCCGTGAGCAGATGCGCGACGCGCTGATCCTCCGCCACCGGGTGACGGCGGCGATGCGCGAGTTCCTCGACGGCGAGGGCTTCCTCGACATCGAGACGCCGGTGCTGACCCGCTCGACGCCGGAGGGCGCTCGCGACTTCCTCGTCCCCAGCCGCCTCCAGCACGGCTCCTTCTACGCATTGCCGCAGTCGCCGCAGCTGTTCAAGCAGCTGCTGATGGTCGCCGGCTTCGAGCGCTACTACCAGGTGGCCCGCTGCTTTCGCGACGAGGCGACCCGCGCCGACCGCCAGGCCGAGTTCACCCAGCTCGACGTCGAGATGTCCTTCGTCGACGGCGAGGATGTAATCGACGTCAACGAGCGCCTGCTCGCCCACGTCTTCGAGCGCGCCGGGGGCCCGCAGATCGAGCTGCCCATGTCTCGCATGTGTTACGCCGAGGCGATGGGCCGATTCGGGACCGACCGGCCCGACCTGCGCTTCGGCCTCGAGCTGGTCGACCTCGGCGAGGCGCTCGGCGCAACTGAGTTCAAGGTCTTCCGCTCGGTCCTCGACGGGGGCGGCGCGGTTCGGGGGATCAACGCCGGCCGGCGCGAGCTGCCTCGCTCCGAGCTCGACGGCCTGATCTCGCGCGCGCAGGAGCTGGGCGCAAAGGGCCTGGTCTGGGCCTTCCGCGAGGGCGAGGGCTGGCGCTCGCCGACCGCCAAGTTCCTCACCGAGGCGGAGCTGCGCGACCTCAATGAGCGCCTCGGCGCCGAGGAGGGGGACCTGCTGCTGCTTGTCGCCGACGAGCGCCCGGTAGCCAACGCGGTGCTCGGCCAGATGCGCCTCGACCTCGCCGAGCGCTTCGACCTGATCGACCCCGGCGAGCACCGCCTGGTCTGGATCGTCGACTGGCCGCTGATGGAGTGGAACGCGGAGGAGCGGCGCTGGGACGCGTTGCACCACCCGTTCACGGCGCCGGCCGGCGAGTTCGACTCCGACGATCCGGGCGCCGCCCGCGCGCAGGCCTACGACGTCGTCTGGAACGGCCAGGAGCTGGGTGGTGGCTCGATTCGCATCCACGACGCCGACACGCAGAAGAAGGTATTCGCGGCGCTTGGCATCGACGCCGCCGAAGCGGAGGCGCGCTTCGGCTTCCTGCTCGAGGCGCTGCGCTACGGGGCGCCCCCGCACGGTGGCATCGCCTATGGCATCGACCGCATCGTCCAGCGACTCAGCGGCGCCGAGACGATCCGCGACACGATCGCCTTCCCGAAGACCGCGTCCGGCTTCGACCTGCTGACCGAGGCGCCGGCGCCCGTCGAGGAGCTGCAGCTGAAGGAGCTTGGGATCGCGCTGCACAAACGCGGACTGGCAGGGCACTGAGATGAGTCTCTTCGGCCGCATCCGGGCCGTGTTCAAGCCGCGCATGCCGGGCCCCGGTCAGACCCCCGTTCACATCGCCGATCCGCGCTTCGACGACTGGGAGTCCGTGCGCCAGTTCGCCGACCTGCGGACGGCGCGCGCCTGGCATCAGGCCCTCGAGGAGACCGGGATCGAGGCCGTCCTGACATCGGACTGGCCACTCGACCGCTACGAGCGCGGCGAAATCCACCTCTGCGTGCAGGCCGACGATTGGAGCGAGGCCGAGCTGCTGCTCTCCAACCTCGATCTCGATTTCGACTTCGACGACTGATCCAGGCGCGAACCGAGGCTCCAGCCCGCCGGTACCGCCTCTGGCTTTGATCCCTTGAAGTAAAGGGTGGGCGCCTCCTCGCGACCCCACAGGACCGAGAGAGTCTGACGCCCTCGCCGTTTGTGTTGGGTCAAACGGTGAGGCGGCTCGCGCACGGGCTCGAGCCTCTGGGCCAACCGTATCACCGCCTGGCACCATGTCCATCAGCATCATGGACCGCGAGCTGCTCGAGTCATACCTGCACGACGACACCCGGCTGGGGCCGGCGGCCGAGGGCGCCTTCAGCGGCGCCGCCGGCGGGGCCGCCTGCGGCGACCTGGCTCGCATCTCCTTCCTGGTCGAGGACGGCGCGATCGCCAGCGTCAGCTTCGACGCCGAGGGCTGCGGGGCGACCCGGGCGGCAACGGCCGCGGTCGCCGAGATGGTCGACGGCGAGCCGGTGCTCGAGGCGGCGCGGGTCGGGACCGACGAGGTCGAGACGGCCGTCGGGGGACTGACCCCGGCCAAGCGGCACGCGGCCCAGCTGGCGGCCGACGCCCTGCACCGGGCGCTGGCCCAGGCCGCGGCCTCAGACCGGTCGCTGGCCGGCGTCTCGACCACAGAGCGAGTGCTGGTGGCGATGTCGGGCGGGGTCGACAGCGCTGTCGCCGCATTGCTCGAAGCCGAGCGCGGAGCCGAGGTCATCGGCGTGACGCTGAAGCTTTGGGCCGACCCCGATACCGACGGCGCAAAGGCGTGCTGTTCGCCCGAGGCCGTCCTTGGCGCCCGTGCGCTGGCCCACTCGCTCGGCATCCCGCATCTGACCCTCGACCTCGAGCAGGAGTTCCGCCGTCGCGTCGTCGCCGAGTTCGTCTCGGGCTACGCGGCTGGGACGACTCCCAACCCCTGCATCGCCTGCAACGGCGAGGTGCGGATAGCGGCGATGGTCGACCTCGCTGGGCGACTCGGCGCGGGCAAGCTCGTCACCGGCCACTACGCGCGCATCGTCGAGGACGGCGCCGGCCCGCTTTTGGCGGCTGCCGCCGACGCCAACAAGGACCAGAGCTACATGCTCGCAGCGCTGCCGCCGGCGATGCTCGAGCGGCTGGGCTTCCCGCTCACCGATCTGACCAAGCCGCAGGTCAGGGAGATCGCGGAGCGCCACGAGCTCGAGGTCGCCCGCAAGCCCGAGAGCCAGGACCTCTGTTTCCTGGCCGGTCAGGGCAAGGCCGAGTTCCTGCGTCGTCACGGCGGCCTGCGCGAGCGGGAGGGTGACCTGCTCGACCGCTCCGGCCGCACGATCGGCCGCCACCGCGGCCATCACCACTTCACCGTCGGCCAGCGACGCGGGATCCGCGTCTCCGCCGATGAGCCGCTCTACGTCCTCGGTATGGACGCCGAGGCCAACACCGTTACCGTCGGCACGCGAGCCGAGCTTCAGTCGCGGACGGTTCGCCTCCGCGACGCGGTCCTCCACCGCGACGGCGGCACGGTCGACGCCGTGCGCCTGCGATACCGCTCACGCCCCGTCCCCGCCGCGTTGGGGGCGGCGGGGATCGGGGCGCATTCCGAGCTCGACGTCCGGCTGGAGGAGGGTTTCGCCGGTGTCTCGCCAGGTCAGACCGCTGTGCTGATGGCCGGGGAGAGCATCGTCGGCCACGGCACGATCAGCGGCTAGAGACCGTCAGGCCGTGGTCGTTTCTTCAGGGGCCTGTTCCTGTTCTTTTTCTTCCCTTTCCTGCTTGCGTTCGTCACGGCGCAGGTGGACGACGGCCGTCACGCAGCGGCTGTAATCGGTGCCCTTCTCGCCTTTGACGTGCTTCTTGCTTTTGCCCTTGCAGACCTGGCCGGGCTTCTGGTTTTCGTGATTTGCGGCGCGGGCCATCGTGTTCACGCAGCGGGAGAAGGCGGTGCCCTTCTCGCCTTTGACGTGCTTCTTGCTTTCGCCCTTGCAGTACTTGCCGTAGGCCTTGGCCTTGGCGGGCGGCGTTTTGCCTTCGTGTTCGGGCGCTTTGGGGGTGGCGAGCGCCGCCGCCGGGACGGCCAGCGCGGCAACCGCGACGACGAGTGTGATCTTTGCTTTCAACATCGTGCCTCCTTCGACATTGGTCGAACGGTGTTTGTGGGAGTTAGAGAAAGAACGGTTTCAGCCCCTCTTTGTCAGGGCATACCTTCGGAATTCGTGCCAGAACCCGACTTTTGGCTCCCCGAACCGGACGATTGTTCGGTTTTCGGCGTGGTTTCGCCCGTTGAGCCCTTGCCTCCTGCTCCCTGCGGGGAGCTCGATTTCGACTCGGCCGGTGGCGCAGAGGGGCGCGCGGGCGCCTTTGCGTGCCCGCGACCGTGCGAGGAGCGGTGGGAGCGGCCGTGGGCAGCGCCACTGGATCGTCCACGACCGCTGCCGGCTGCTGCCCCTTTGCGGTGTGCGGCGGCGGTTTCCTGTCCGCGCTGGGATGCCGGCGGCAGCACCCCCGCGGCGCCGCGGCCGCGAGCCCTCCTGGCCTTCGCGGCGCGTGCCTCGCGCTTCCGCTTGGCCTTCGCCTTCGCCGCGGCCGCCCTGCGCCGCGCAGCGGCCTCGGCGCCGGCGGCCGAGCCGCCTTCGGTCGGGGCGCCCGCCGCGCCGCTCTCCTGGCCCGCGGGCGTCGAGCTCGAGCCGCCGCTCAAACCGGTGTGGATCAGTCCGCCACGATCCGCGGCGGAGACCCCGACCGCGGCGACGACCGCGACGGTGGCGACCGACTTGGCGACGAAGCCGGCGGTGAGCGCCTTGCCGGCTCCGCCGCCGACGGTTGCTCCGCCGCCGGTTGCGGCCGTGCCTCCGACGGCGCCCTGGGCGCTGCCAAGGAGCGCGTGGAGGAGGCCGGCGGAGGCGAGCGCCGGAAGCGGGGCGATCGAGGCGAAGTCGCTCTTCCGCTCCTCGATCGAGTCGCGGAAGGCGCTGCAGTCGGGGCAGATGCGCAGATGCGCCCGCAGATCGCGCCGGCGACCGGTCCGCCCATCGGCGCTGGAGAGGCGCTGCTTGACGTCCTCGCAGGTCATCTCACGCCCCGCTTCCAGGCTGCGCAGGGAGAGCCGCGCCTCGTAGACGGTCTGCCGCGCGGCGTCCTCGGAGGTGTCGAAGAATTCGCCGATCTGCGCGAACTCGAGTCCGCTGAGCTCGCGCATCACGAGCGCCGCTCGTTGGCGCTCGGGGAGTTCCGCCAGGTCGTGCAGAAGCTGCCTGAGGCGTTCGCGCGTGGCCACGGCGTTGGCGAAGCCGTCGGCAGGATCCTCCAGCTCGGCGTCGATCGGGGCGGTCGCTCCGCGCCTGCGGACGAGTTCGACCGCCTCGTTGTGGGCCACTCGGTAGAGCCAGGGCCGGAGCTGAATCTCGCGATCCTCGCCAGGAAGGGCCTGCAGCGCCTTGACCATCGTGTTCTGGAGCGCGTCGCGGGCGTCCTCGGCATTGCCGAGTATCGCCAGGCAGTAGCGGTAGATCTCCTGGTGGTAGCGACGGAAGATCGCCTCGAAGGCCCGCTCGTCGCGCTTTGCGGCGAGACGGGACAGGCGCGCGTCCATCGCGCGCGCCGAGGCCGAAGCAAGCCGCGGGGGCAGCCTCAATGCATCCGGTCCGCTCATCTCCCAGCTCTCTCGGCATTTTCAGGCATCCAGTCAAGGTTAGGGATGGGTCCTTTCACTTCTTCAACGGGATTCGAAGGCAAATGTCAGGCCCTTCTTGACGAAATTCGTCGACGCGCTGCGACCGCGCGCCGCTGAGACCTCTTAGGCTCTGGCCCATGGAGGCAGCAGAGATCCGCCGCATCTACCTCTCGTTCTTCGCCGAGCGCGGGCACAAGATCGTGCCCTCGGCCTCGCTGGTGCCCTCGGTCCACGACCCCTCGGTGCTGTTGACGACGGCCGGGATGCAGCCGTTCAAGCCCTACTTCCTCGGCCGTGAAGAGCCCCCCGCGCCGCGCCTCGCGGATGTGCAGAAATGCTTTCGAACGACCGACATCGGCGAGGTCGGCAACACGGCGCGGCACCTGACCTTCTTCGAGATGCTCGGCAACTGGAGCTTCGGCGACTACTTCAAGGCGGAGTCGATTCCCTGGGGCTGGGAGCTCTCCACGCAGGGCTTCGGCATGGACCCCGACCGCATCTGGGTGACGGTCTTCGGCGGCGACGAGGAGCTGGGGCTCGGCCCCGACGAGGAGGCGATCGCGGTCTGGCGCGAGGTAGGCCTCCCCGATGAGCGGATCGTGCGGCTCGGGCGCGAGGACAACTTCTGGCAGGCCGGGCCGGCCGGTCCCTGTGGACCCTGCTCGGAGCTCTACCTCGACCGTGGCGAGGAGCTCGGCGGGGGCGACGATCGCCCCGGCGACGACACCGATCGCTTCCTCGAGTTCTGGAATCACGTCTTCATGACCTACGACCTTGGCGCCGACGGCTCACTCACCGAGCTGCCGATGCGCAACATCGACACCGGAATGGGGCTCGACCGCATGGCGGCGATCCTGCAGGACGCTCCCTCGGTCTTCGAGACCGACCTGGTCCGGCCGCTGATCGACCTCGCCGAGGAGATGTCGGGTCGCTCCTATGGGGAGGGCGGCGCCGTGACCCGCGCGATGCGGATCGTCGCCGACCACTCGCGCGGCGCGGCCTTCCTGATCGCCGACGGCGTCGTCCCCTCCAACGAAGACCGCGGCTACATCCTGCGGCGGATCATGCGGCGTGCGATCCAGCAGGGCCGCACGCTCGGGCTCGAGTCCCCCTGGCTCGGTCGCTTCGCCGAGCGCACGATCGAGATCATGGGCGAGGCCTACCCCGAGCTGGCGACCGAGCGGGCGACGATCGAGCGCTGGGTCGGGGACGAGGAGGAGAGCTTCGGTCGCACCCTGGAGCGCGGCAGCGAGCTGCTCGAGCGCCTGGTCGGCGAGGCGGAGCAGAGCGGCACCTCGTGGATCGACGCGGCCGACGCCTTCAAGCTGCACGACACCTACGGCTTCCCCTACGACCTGACCAAGGAGCTGCTCGCCGAGCGCGGGCTCTCGGTTGACGACGGCGGCTTCGAGGAGCTGATGGAGGAGCAGCGGCAGCGGGCCCGGGTCGGCGCCGCCACCGCGCACGGCTCCGAGGACCGGCACGCGCGGGTGATCGCCTTCGCCGGCGGCGTCGCGCCGACCCGCTTCGTCGGCTACGAGACATTGCGCACGACGACCGGCCTGGCGGCGGTGGAGCGCGAAGACGGCCGGGCGCTGGTCAAGCTCGAGCAGAGTCCCTTCTACGCCGAGGGCGGCGGTCAGGTCGCCGACTCGGGCGTGCTGCGCTGGCAGGGCGGGCAGGCCAGGGTCGTCGACGTCTACCGCGTCGGCGAGGACCAGGCGCTCGAGGTCGAGGCGAGCGAGCCGCTGGACCCGACCGTCTCGGTCGAGGCCGAGGTGGACAGGGGGACCCGGCACGCGACGATGCGCAACCACACCGCCACCCACCTGCTGCACGCCGCCCTGCGCGAGACGCTCGGCGCGCACGTGCGCCAGGCGGGCTCGGCGGTGCGACCCGACAAGCTGCGCTTCGACTTCACCCACGGCCAGGCGCTGACGCCCGCCGAGCTGCGCCGGATCGAGGATCGGGTCAACGAGTGGGTCAAGGCGAGCCGGCCGGTGCGCTGGCTGGAGATGGAGCGCGCCGAGGCCGAGCGGCTGGGGGCGATGGCCCTGTTCGGCGAGAAGTACGGCGAGTGGGTGCGGATGGTCGAGGTCGACGAGGTCTCGCGCGAGCTCTGCGGCGGCACCCACGTCGCCAACACGGCCGAGGTTGGGATCTTCAAGATCGTCTCGGAGGGCTCCAGCGCCGCCAACGTGCGCCGCGTCGAGGCCCTGACCGGTCCGGCCGCGATCGACTGGTTCCGCGCGCGCGAGGACGAGCTGCGCACCGCCGGCGAGCTGCTTGGCTCGCCGCAGGACCCGGTCTCCGGCGCCAAGCGTGCCGCCGAGCGCCTGCGCGAGGCCGGGGAGGGGGCCCAGCAGGCACAGAGGCAGCTGCTCGGCGAGGAGGCGGAGCGCCTGGTCGCGGAGGCGACGGACGTCGGCGGCGTCGGGGTCGTCTGCGCTCGCGCGGGCCTGGCGGACCAGAAGGCCCTGCTCGACCTCGCCAACCGGGTTCAGTCGAAGCTTGGCGGTGAGTCGGCGGTGGCGCTCGGCGGCGCCGACGGCGGCAAGGTCGCGCTCGTCGTGCTGGTCGCCAAGGGGGCGGTCGATCGCGGCGTTTCGGCAGCCAAGGTCGTGCGGGAGTCGGCCGCCGTCGTCGGCGGGGGCGGCGGCGGCCGCGACGACATGGCGCAGGCCGGCGGCCGCGATCCCGAGAAGCTCGACGAGGCCCTTGCGGTTGCGCGGGCGGCCATCGAGCAGCAGCTCGCCTAGACATGCGGGTGCTGGCGCTCGACCACGGCACGGTGCGGATCGGCTGCGCGATCTCCGACCCGACCGGCACTCTGGCAACCCCGCTGCCGACGATCGAGCCACCCGAGGCGCGAGCGGTGGCCGAGCTGGCCGCCGAGCATGGGGTGGAGCGGGTCGTCGTCGGCCTTCCCCTCCACCTCAGCGGGGAGGAGGGCAGCCAGGCGGCGCTGGCGCGGACCTTCTGCGGCGAACTGGAGGCGATCCTCGACATACCCGTCGATACCTACGACGAGCGGCTCACCACGCGCATGGCCGACGCAAGCAGGCAGGGCGGCGCCTCGGCCGCCCGCGACTCGCTGGCGGCGGCGCACCTACTCGAGTCCTACCTCGCAACCCTCCCCGGGGAAGACGATGGATAGGTATCGTCGCCGCCGGCTGGTGGCCGTGGGGGTCCTGGGGGTGACGGTCGCGGGCGTCGCTGCCATCGCCGCCCTTGCCTATAGGCACTTTCATCACTCGGCGCCGCCACCGGAAGCGCCACCCGTCTTCACGGTCACCGTTCCCGAGGGCTACGACCGGGGTCAGACGGCTGTCCTGTCCAAGGAAGCGGGGCTACGTGGCAGCTATGAGAAGGCGAGCGTCGAATCGCCGTACCTCGACCCGGCGAAATACGGTGGAACCAAGGCCAAGAACCTCGAGGGCTTCCTCTTCCCGGACACATTCGAGCTCGAACGGCACGCGCCCGTCGCCGATCTGGTCCAGCGCCAGCTCGAAGACTTCAAGCAGCGCATCGCCGGCGTCGACATGTCCTACGCGCGTTCGAAGAACCTGACCACCTATGACGTGGTGACGATCGCCTCGATGATCGAAGGCGAGGCGGTGAGCGAAGGGGATCGCAGGAACGTCGCGGCGGTGATCTACAACCGCCTGCACGAAGGCATGCCGCTCGGGATCGATGCGACGGTGCGCTTCGCGACCGGCAATGCTGACCGGCCGCTGACCGAATCCGAACTGGCGATCGACTCCCCCTACAACACCCGCGCCAACGCCGGCCTGCCGCCGGGGCCGATCAACAGTCCCGGCCTCGCCGCGATCGAAGCCGCGGCGCGTCCGGCCAGGGTTGACTTCCTCTTCTACGTGACCGAGCCCGGCGCATGCAACAGCCTCGCCTTCTCCTCGACCGAAGCCGAATTCGAAGAAGACGTCGCCGCCTACAACGCGGCGCGCGAAGCGGCCGGCGGCAACTCGCCGGACACCTGCGGGGAATGACGATGAGGCGGCTCGCGGTCCTCGGGCACCCGGTCGCGCACTCGCGCTCGCCGGCGATGCACAACGCCGCCCTGGATGCCCTCGGCATGGCAGGGGAGTGGCGCTACGAGGCGATCGACGTCGCGCCGGAGGGCTTCGAGGAGCGGGTGCGGGCGATGCCGGGCGAAGGTTTCGTCGGTGCGAACGTGACCGTCCCGCACAAGGAGGCGGCGCTGCGGCTTGCGGATACGGCCTCCCCGGTCGCGGATGCGATCGGCGCCGCCAACACGCTCGGCTTCGAGGCCGGTGCGGTTCAGGCCGACAACACGGATGCCGGCGGGCTGATCCGCGCCCTCCCAGGTCGGGTGCGGGGTAGGCGGGCGCTGGTGCTGGGTGCTGGGGGTGCGGCGCGCGCGGCAATCTGGGCACTCGCCGCCGAACATGCCGTGGTCGATGTGGTTGACGTTTGGAACCGGACCAGCAGCCGGGCGGAGGAGGTGGCTCTGCAGCTTGGAGGGGCGCCGATCGAAGCCCCAAGGCTGAGCAGCTACGGGCTGGTCGTCAACGCCACATCGGTGGGCCTGCACGGCGAGAACCCGTTTGAGGAGCTTCTGCCGCTGGCGGAGGGTCGACTCGACAGCGAACAGGTGGTCGTCGACTTGGTGTATGGCGACAAGCCCACCCGGCTGATTGAGGCGGCCGAGGCCGCTGGCGCGCACACGGTCGACGGGATCGAGGTGCTCGTCCAGCAGGGCGCCCTCTCGTTCGAGATCTGGACCGGGCGCAAGCCGCCGCTCGACACGATGCGGTCCGCGGCTCGCCTATAGCCTAGGCACGATGAGCGGGCTCAGGTTCACAACGGCGGGCGAGTCGCACGGGCCTGGCCTGGTTGCGATCGTCGAGGGGATGCCGGCCGGCCTCGAGCTCGACCGTGAGGCGCTCGATCGCGACATGGCGCGGCGCCAGCTCGGCCACGGCCGCGGCGGCCGGATGAAAATCGAGAGCGACGCCGTCGAGGTTCGTTCTGGCGTGCGCCACGGCCGGACCCTGGGCAGCCCGATCGCCGTCCTCGTCGCCAACCGCGACTACGCCAACTGGGAGGAGCGGATGAACCCGTGGCCGGTCGAAGCGGAGGTCGAGGAGGTTCACCTTCCGCGGCCTGGGCACGCCGACCTGGTCGGCGCCCAGAAGTACGGGCACACGGACATCCGCAACGTGCTTGAGCGGGCCAGCGCCCGCGAGACGGCCGCTCGGGTGGCGGCGGGCTCGATCGCCCGCGGCTTTCTCACCGCCCTTGGGGTCAGCGTCTACAGCCACGTGACGCAGATCTCCTCGATCAAAGCGCCAGAGCGCGCCGACCTCGAGCCGGCGGACTTCACCGGCGTCGACGAGGACCCGGTGCGATGCCTCGACGCGGAGGCGAGCGCGGCGATGGTCGCCGAGATCGACCGGCTGCGCAAGGCCAACGAGAGCCTCGGGGGCAGCTTCGAGGTCTGCACCTTCGGTCTCGTCCCCGGCATCGGCTCGCACATCTCCTGGGAAGACCGGCTCGACGGCCGCCTCGCGGGAGCCGTCGCCTCGATCCAGTCCGTGAAGGGCGTCGCCATCGGCGAAGCCTGGGAGGTCGCCGGTCGGCCGGGCTCGGAGGCTCACGACGAGATCTTCTGGTCGGCGGAGCGCGGCTACCACCGAGAGACCAACCACGCAGGCGGCCTCGAGGGCGGGATGACCAACGGCCAGCCGCTCTCGGTGCGGGCGGCGATCAAGCCGATTTCGACCCTGACCAAGCCATTGCGCTCGGTCGACACCGAGACCAAGGAGCCGGCGCAGGCATTGCGCGAGCGCACCGACTCGACCGTGGTGCCGGCGGCCGCCGTGGTCGCCGAGGCGATGGTCTGCCTCGTGCTCGCCCGCGCCTACCGCGAGAAGTTCGGCGGCGACCACATCGGCGACGTGCTCGCCGCGGTCAAGGCTTACAAGCAGCGCATCGACTGGCGGGGTTAGCGCGTTTGAAGCCGGCGATCGTCTTCATCGGCTTCATGGGGGCGGGGAAGTCGACGGCAAAGGAATCCGTCGCTGACTCCTTCGATCAGGTGTGGGATGCCGACGATTGGATCGAGCGTCATATCGGCATGCCAATCGCGGACTACTTCGCCGAATTCGGTGAAGAGCCGTTTCGGAAGGAGGAGGCGAAGCTGGCCAGCAAATTGCTGCACGATGCCGCTGGGGGAGTGGTTGCACTCGGGGGAGGTGCGGTGCTGGCGGAGAGCGTTCGAGAAGAGCTCAAGAAGCACACTGTCGTCTGGCTCCACGTCGATGCCGATCTGGCCTGGGAGCGGGTAGCCGAGTCCGATAGGCCCCTGGCACAGGACCGCGGCAGCTTCGACGCTCTCTTCGCCAAGCGCCAACAGCTCTACGAAGCGGCGGCGGACGTCGTCATCCCCGCCGGGGACCCCGAGATGGTCCGCCGCGCCCTGCCCTCGATCCAAGCCCTCGCCCACCACCCGAAGGGCACCAAGATGCTCTGGGCGACGAGCGCCTCGGGCGAGTACCCGATCTTCGTCGGCTCGGGCATCCTCGGTGCCGGGCCCTGGCCGCTGCCGGGCGAGCGTTGCTGCGTCACCGACGGGACCGTCGGTCCGCTCTACTCGGATCGGCTTGCGCCGCTGGCGGCGGCGATCGAGGTGCCCCCGGGCGAGTCGGCGAAGACGATGGCCGAGGCGGAGCGCGTGCTGCGCGAGATGGCCCGGCTCGGCGTCACACGTGAGGATCACGTCGTCGCCCTCGGCGGCGGAGTGGTCGGCGACCTCGCCGGCTTCTGCGCGCACGTCTACCAGCGTGGGGTTGCGATGGTGCAGGCGCCGACGACGCTGGTCGCCCAGGTCGACTCGGCCTATGGCGGCAAGACCGGCGTCGACCTGCCCGAGGGCAAGAACTACGCCGGCGCCTACCACCTTCCCGCCGCGGTGATCGCCGACACGAGCACTCTCGAGACCCTGCCCGAGGGCGAGCTGGCGGCGGGCTTCGTCGAGGCCCTGAAGACGGGTCTGCTTGCCGGTGGCGAGCTCTGGGAGCGGGTGCGCACGCTCGAGTCGCTCGACCCGGCCGACCTCGATGACGTCGTCTTCGCCTGCGCTCGCTACAAGTGCGAGGTCGTCGCCGCCGACGAGCGCGACGCTGGCCTGCGTCAGGTCCTCAACCTCGGCCACACCGTCGGCCACGCGATCGAGGCGGCGAGCGGCTACGAGCGCTACCGGCACGGCGAGGCGATCGGCCTCGGCCTGCTCGCGGCGCTGCGGCTCTCCGACGCCCCTGAGCTGCGCACCGAGGTCGAGACGATCCTGGAGCGCCACGGCCTTCCCGTCGTCCTCGATCCCGCCGTCGGCGTCGAGGAGACGCTGGCGGCGCTGCAGCGCGACAAGAAGCGAACCGCCGCCGGGGTCGGGTTCGTCCTGCTCGCCGAGCCGGGCGCGCCGCGCACCGGCCAGCTCGTCGACCCGGCTAAGGTCGAGGCCGCCGTGAAGGAGCTTTACCAGTGAACGCCTCGCACAACCGCGTCGCCGTCCTGCACGGGGTCAACTTCGACATCCTCGAGCGGCGCGACCCGGCGATGTACGGCGGCCTCTCGCTCTACGAGCTGGAGGCGAAGATCCAGCGCTGGGCCCACGAGCTCGGCCTCGAGGCGATCTTCTTCCAGACCAACGCCGAGGGCGAGTTCTGCGAATACCTGCACCGGGTTCCCGAGCTAGCCGATGCCGCTCTGGTCAACGCTGGGGCCTGGACGCACTACAGCTGGGCAATCGCCGACGCACTCGCCGTCGCCGCCGTGCCGACCGTCGAGGTCCACCTCTCCGACGTCGAGAGCCGCGATGACTGGCGCAAGCTCTCGGTCTTCGACGGGCTGGCGCTCGCCAAGGTCTCCGGGATGGGGCCCGACGGATACCAAAAGGCGCTCGGGCTGCTTGCCGACGAGCTTGGCGCCGGCGAGCGATGAGCGAGCGCCGGGCTGAGCGCCTCGCCGCCAAGGTCGCCGAGCGTGAGCTCGACTGCCTGCTGGTCACCGAGCTGGTCAACGTCCGCTACCTGACCGGCTTCGGCGGCACCAACGGCGCCTGCGTCTGCGGCGCCGATACGTGCGTCTTCCTCACCGACTTCCGCTACACCGAGCGAGCCGAGGCTGAGGTCGAGGGCTGGGAGGTCGTAACGGTCAGCGACGACTGGCTGGGCGGAATCGCCGAGCGCCTGCGCGGACGCGCCGGCTTCGAGGATCACCGCATGGCGGTGCGCACGAAGGCGAAGCTGGAGGACAAGTTCGCCGAGGGCGTGTCGCTGGAGGGCGCCGGCGGGATCGTCGAGGAGCTGCGCCGGGTCAAGGACGAGGCGGAGCTGGCGACGATCGCCGCCGCCGCCGAGCTGGCCGACGAGGTCTGGCGTTGGTCGTTGGAGCAGGGGCTGGCGGGACGAAGCGAGCGCGAGGTCGCCGCCGCCGCCGAAGCGCGAATGCGCGAGCTGGGGGCCGAGCCCTCGTTTCCGGTCATCGTCGCGGCCGGGCCGAACGGGGCGCTGCCCCACGCCGAGCCCGGCGAGCGGGAGATCGGGCGCGGCGAGCTTGTCGTCTTCGACATGGGCGCGAAGCTCGATGGCTACTGCTCGGACGGCACCCGGACATTCGCCACCGGCGAGCCCGGCGAGGCCGCTCGTGAAGTCTACGAGCTGGTGCGCGTGGCGCAGGAGGAGGCGCTCGCCGCGGTGCGGGCCGGCGCCCGCGCCGAGGCCGTCGACGCCGTCGCCCGCGATCGGATCTCTGCCGCCGGCCATGGCGAGCGCTTCGGACACGGGCTCGGTCACGGCGTTGGCCTCGAGGTCCACGAGGAGCCGCGGGTCTCGCAGCGCTCCGAGGACGTCCTCGCCGCCGGGGAAGTCGTGACGATCGAGCCAGGGGTCTACCTGCCGGGCGATCTGGGGGTGCGGATCGAGGACCTCGTCGTCGTCGACGAGGATGGGTATCGCAACCTCAGCGGTCTGCCCAAGGCGCTGCAGATCGTCGAGTAGGAGTCGCAGACAGAACATTGCGGACGCGAAGGCGTCGCGGCTCAAGGAAACAGCCCTGTCGGTCGATGTGACAACGTGATCACCGCGACCGAGATGGAAACGGCGACGCGCCGTCGGCCGAAGACGGCGCGCACGCCGCGCGCAAATGGATCGGTCGACGCTCACCGACCGCCCGATTCGCTGGCGGAAATGCGCGACGCGGCTCGCCGCGAGCGCCTGCTCGACATGCAGGTGCGCCTACGGCCCTACCGCATCGCCTGTTTCGCGATTCTCGCCCTGGCCCTGGTCTCGGTCTCCTCCGAGGTCGGCTGGTGGTGGATCGCGCCGTTGACGGCCGGTCTGGCGGGCTTCGCGGTGGCCGATCGCTTCATGGAAAAGAGCAGCCACCCGGGTGTCTGGGCGGCGACGGCATGGGGCATCCTGCCGCTGCTCCTGGCCGACGCAGTGCTCACCACGGGAGGCGCCACCAGCCCGGTCCTGATGTGGTTTGCCCTGCCGGCGCTGACTCTCGGCGCCCGTTTCTCGCCGCGGGGCATGGTGCTCGGCACCGGCTACGTACTCGCCCTGATGCTCGCCAGTACCTATGGCCTGGACCACGAGACTGCGGCGGCCAACCACCAGGACGTGATCGCGGCCGTGGCATTGGTCCTCAGCTCGGTGATCCTCTCCGGCGCCCTGGTCGAGTCCGACCGCGCTCACCGGCGCCAGTCGACGATCGACCCGCTGACCGGCCTCTTCAACCGCACCGCGCTCGAGCAGCGCCTGAGGGAGCTGGACGGACAGCCCTCGAACCCCGAGGAGGGCCTAGCGCACGCTCTGCTGCTCTGTGACCTCGACCACTTCAAGCGGATCAACGACCTGCTCGGGCACGCCGCCGGCGACGCCGTCCTGCAGGACATCGCCTACACGATGCGCGCGGCGCTGCGCGCGGGCGACTCGATCTACCGGGTCGGGGGCGAGGAGATCCTCGTCATCCTGCCCGGCGCCGACGAGCCGGCCGCGGTCGAGATCGCCGAGCGCCTACGCCACGCCGTGCGCCGACGCCGGCCGATCGGCGTCGCGGTGACGGTCAGCGTTGGCGTCGCCGTTTCGGGCGCCGAGAGGGTCGACACCGACGAATTGGTCTCGCGCGCCGACGCGGCCCTTTATCTCGCCAAGGAGGGGGGGCGCGACGCGGTGGTCGTAGGCGCCTGACGGGCCCGGTCGCTGCCGGGGTCAGCGGGAGAGGTCGATGTCCTCGGTCAGGCTTGCGGCGAAGGCGGCGATCAGCTCGACGGTCGCCTCGACGTCGGCGAGGTCGACCATCTCGACCGGGGAGTGCATGTAGCGCAAGGGGATCGCAACGAGCCCGGTGGGGACGCCGGAGCGAGCGAACTGGACCCCGTCGGCATCGGTCCCGGTGGAGCTGCCCGTCGCGCCGAGCGTGTGCTCGACGCCGGCTTCCTCGGCGGCGGCGACCAACAGCTCGAAGACCCGGGGCGAAAGCGTCGCGCCGCGGTAGATCACCGGTCCGGAGCCCAGGTCGTGGCTGCCCAGCTCCTTCTCGTCGATCCCCGGAGCGTCGGTCGCGTGCGTCACGTCGACGACGACGGCGAGATCGGGCCGCACGGCGAAGGTCGAGGTGCGCGCGCCGTAGAGGCCGATCTCCTCCTGCACCGCGGCGATCGCCGCGAAGCTGCCGCTCAGCGATCCGCGCTCGTGACAGCGCCGCAGGGCCTCGAGCGCGACGTAGGCGCCGAGCCGGTTGTCCATCGAGCGCGAGACGAGGCGCTCGCCGGCGAGCGCCTGCGGCTGGCTGTCGATAACCACCGGGTCGCCGACCCGGATCAGAGCGGCGGCCTCGTCGCGGTCGGTTGCGCCGACGTCGATGTGCATCCCTTTCAGCTCGACGACCTTCTTGCGCGCGTCGGCGTCGAGCAGGTGCAGCGGCTTGCGGCCGACCACGCCCGGAACGGGTCCGTCCTTGCCCTGCACCTCGACGCGCTGACCGACGAGGATCTGCGGGTCCCAGCCGCCGATCGGCGCGAACCAGGCAAAGCCCTTCTCGTCGATGTGGCGGACGACGAGGCCGATCTCGTCGATGTGGCCGATCACCGCGAGCAGGGGCGCACTCTTGGCGCCGACGCGGGCGATGGAGGAGCCGATGCCGTCGGTCGAGACGGTGGCGAAGGATGCCTCCTCGCGCCAGCGCTCGGCGGCGGGCGTCTCGTAGCCGGAGGGGCCGGCGACACGCAGAAGCTCGTCAAGTATTCGGGGCGCCTCGGGCACGGGTTGGGGCAGTATGCCGAATCGAAGGGCGACCCGCTCGGGCCGATCGAATAGCGTTGTCCGCAATGGACAACTCGACCGCTGTGGCTGTGATCACCGGCGCATCGAGCGGCATCGGCGAGGCCACCGCGAGGCGGCTGGCGGCCGAGCCCGGGCTCTCGCTGGTCCTCGTCGCGCGACGCGAGGAGCGCCTCAGGGAGCTGGCCGAGTCGCTTCCCTGCGAGGCGTCCCACCTGGCCGTCGACCTGACCGAGACCGAGGCCCCGGCAAGAGTGCGCGCTCACGTCGAGGAGCGGGGCGGGCGCCTCGCGCTGCTGGTCAACAACGCCGGGGCGGCCTGGCGCGGCGGCTTTGGCGAAAGCGGCTACGCCGGCGTCCGGCGGCACATGGAGCTCAACTTCGACGCGGTCGTCAGGCTCACCGAGGAGCTGCTGCCGGCCCTGCGCGCTTCGGCGCCGAGCTCGATCGTCAACGTCGCGAGCACCGCCGGGCGGGTGGCGCGAGCTCGCTCGGGCGCCTACTCGGCGAGCAAGTTCGCCCTGGTCGGCTGGACCGACGCCCTCCACGCCGAGGAGCGCCCTCACGGGGTCCACGTCGGCATGGTCCTGCCCGGGTTCGTCGCCACCGAGGGCTTCCCGGCCACCGAGCTGCGCGAGCGGGCGCTGACTCGCTGGATCGTCTCGAAACCCGAGCGGGTGGCGGAGGCGATCGTCGATACGGGGCTGCGCGGCAAGGCGGAGCGCTACGTGCCGCGACCCTATGGGCTCGCCGCCGTCGCTCGCGTCCTCTCCCCGCGTCTCGTGCGCCGTGTGCTTGGCGGCGGCGCGGCGGAGAGCCTGACGACGCGCACCGGCGGCGAATCGCCTAGGTGAAGCGCGACTGAGTCAGGCGGCAGTATTTGAATTCGAAGACGAAGCTGACGTTGTTGGCGGCGTTGCTTGCGCGTTCGACGCGGATCACTTCATGAGTCGCCCTGATCTTGTCGCGCGCCTTGAGCGCCTTGCCGGCTTTGCGCAGGTCGACCTGGACGATGCGGAGGAATTTGAACCACTTGCGCAACCGCGCGTCGTCTTCGGGAGGTCGTGGAACTTCGACGATCTTGTCGACCGCGTTGCGGAAGGCGGCCGAGGCATGGATGAACTGGGCGCCCGCTTCCTTGAGCCGGTTCCGCCGCACTTTCTTGCGGACGTTCTTGAGGATCCGCCTATTGGCTTCGGTGTTGGCCTGGCAGATCGGCTCCACCGCGGCCTTGTATTCCTCCCGGGGCGTGGGCGGCTCTTCCGCGTTCGCGGGACCCGCGGCGAGCAGCGCCACCGCGGCAAGTGCGATTCCGATGCAAAGCGTTCCCCTCATCCCCTGGCGATCCAAGCATAGACGTGCCGTGAGTTGCGTACCCATGTGGTCCTATAACTCGCGGCACGTCCCTCGGTTGCCCTTTCTCTAGGATTCGCCGCCGTGATTTCCACCAACCAGTTCAAGAACGGCTCGCACATCGAGATCGACGGGACGGTCTTCAAGATCCTCGAGTTCCAGCACGTCAAGCCCGGCAAGGGCGGCGCCTTCGTGCGCACGAAGCTGCGCAAGATCGAGGACGGCACCGTGCAGGACAAGACCTTCCGGGCGGGGGAGAAGTTCCGGCCGGTCCACACCGAGTCGCGCAAGATGCAGTACCTCTACGACTCGGGCGAGGCCGCCGTGTTCATGGACACGCGCGACTACGAGCAGATCGAGATCCCGCGCGACGTCGCCGCCGACGCGATGCGCTGGGTCGTGCCCAACGCAGAGGTCGACGTGCTCTTCGTCGACGAGCGGCCGAGCGACGTGCAGGTGGCGAGCGCGATCGACATGAAGGTGACCGAGACCGAACCCGGCGTCAAGGGCGATACGGCCTCCGGCGGGGGCAGCAAGTCGGCGACCCTCGAGTCCGGGGTGACGATCCAGGTGCCGCTCTTCATCGAGGAGGGCGAGGTCGTGCGCGTCGACACCCGCAGCGGCGAGTACGTCTCGCGGGCCTAGAGCCCGACCGGCGGGAGCGCGAGAATGGGTGGCGATGCGTAGGTCCGATCAGCGCCGCGACGCCGTCTTCGCCTGCTACCAGCGCGACGTCACCGGTCGTCCGCTCGCCGAGCTGGTTGCCGAGTCGCGTCCCTTCACCAAGGAGCTCGCCGAGGGAGTCGAGGCCCACAGGGCCGAGCTCGACGCGGCAATCGCGCGGCACGCCAAAGGATGGGAGCTGGACCGGATCGCGCCGCTGGAGCGCAACGTGATGCGGGTCGCCCTCTACGAGATGGAGCACAGCGAGGACGTGCCGACCGAGGTGGCGATCGACGAGGCGGTTGAGCTTGCCAAGGAGTACTGCGGCGCCGACGCCCCGGGTTTCGTCAACGGCGTGCTTGGGGCGATCGTCCGCGAGCGGGAGGGCGTCTCGTGAGTCGCCTGCGCGAGATCTCCGAGCGCCTCGCCGCGATCGCCAGTGAGCTGGAGGGCGAGGGCGCCGACGACGCACGCGCGGCCGAGCTCACCCAGGAGGCAGCCGAGCTCTCCGCCGAGGCGGTGGAGGAGGCGAACCGCCGCATCCGCGAGTCGGACGGGTGAGCTACCCGGACGACCTGCGATCGCTCGTCGACGGCGCATTGGAGGCGCTCCAGTTCCCGACGCCATCCCCAGCGGCCGGCCTGGAGGAGGCGATGCGATACTCGCTGCTGGCCGGCGGCAAGCGCGTGCGGCCGGTGCTGACCCTGGCGACGGCGAAGGCGCTGGGCGCGGCGCCCGAGAGGTTTCTGCCGGTTGCCTGCGCGATCGAGTTGATCCACACCTACTCGCTGATCCACGACGACCTGCCGGCGATGGACGACGACGACCTGCGTCGCGGCCAGCCAACTTCGCACGTCAAGTACGGCGAGGACGTCGCGATCCTCGCCGGCGACGCGCTCTTCGCCGAGGCGGTGCGTCTCTTCTGCCAACAGCCGGGAGACCCGGCCCGGGTGCTTGCCGCGCTCAGCGAGCTGAGCGGCGCGACTGGACTTGACGGCATGGTCGGCGGTCAGTACGTCGACATGGCTGTTGCCGATCGCGACGCCGAGGCCGTGCGCACCCTGCACGCGTTGAAGACGGGGCGTTTGATCGCCGCCAGCGTCGCCGTGGTCCCCATCCTCGAAGGGCTGCCGGAACCTGAGACAATTCCCTATCGCCGTTTCGCCGGCGAGCTGGGCGTCCTCTTTCAGATCGTCGACGACATCCTCGACGTGACGGGGAGCGCCGAGAAGCTCGGCAAGCCACGCGGAACGGACGAGCGACATGGCAAACTCACCTACGTCAGCCTCTTTGGCCTCGAGCGAGCGCGCGAGCTTGCCGCCGATTCCCATGCCAAGGCGATCCAGGCGCTCGGCGAGGCCGGCGGCGAGACCGAGGACCTGCGGCGGATAGCCGACTACATCTTCACCAGAGACGCATGAGCGAGAACGAGAACGGCGCAGCGCACCGGCCCGATGCGGGCGATCTCCTCGGCCGGATCGATCGCCCCGCCGACCTGCACGGCCTCGACGACGAGCAGCTACAACAGGTCGCGCAGGAGATGCGCGCCTACGTGATCGACACGATCGGCGAGATCGGCGGTCACTTCGGAGCCAACCTCGGCACCTGCGAGCTGGCCGTCGCGCTTCACAGCCTGCTCGACTCGCCGCGCGACAAGGTGCTCTGGGACGTCGGCCACCAGGCCTACCCGCACAAGATCCTCACCGGTCGGCGCGAGGCGCTGCCGACGATTCGCCAGTACGGCGGTCTGGCGCCGTTCTGCTCGATCTTCGAGTCCGAGCACGACATCATGGGCGCCGGCCATGCCTCGACCTCGATCGGCTACGCGGTCGGTCTCAAGGAGGCGATGCGCAAGGGAATCGGCGAGGACGGCAGAGTGGCGGCGGTCATCGGCGACGGCGCCCTGACGGGCGGAGTCGCCTACGAGGCTCTGCATGCCGCGGGCGGGCTGCAGACGCCGATCGTGATCGTGCTCAACGACAACGGCATGTCGATCTCGCCGAACGTCGGGGCGCTCTCCCGCTACTTCAACCGCGTGCGACTAAACCCGCGCCTCTACCACGCCCGGGAGGGGGTCGAGGACCGACTGACCAAGCTGCCGCTCGGTCTCGGAAGGCGGATCGAGCGGCTCGGGCCGGAGATCAAGGCGGCGATCAAGGCCTACTGGGCGCCGGGGCTCTTCTTCGAGGAGCTCGACCTCGCCTACATGGGCGTGATCGACGGTCATGACGTGCCGGCGCTGCGCGAGGCATTGCGCGAGGCCTTCGACGCCGACCGCCCCGTCGTCGTCCACATCCACACGGTCAAGGGCAAGGGCTTCGCCCCCGCCGAGGAGGGCGGCCTCGAGGGGATGGAGAAATGGCACGCCGCCAAGCCGAACTCGATCGTCGACGGCCGCCCCGCCGAAAAGCCCGCCGACGGGCCGATACGTCAAGTCCAACTTGACGTATCGGCCCGTCGGCGGGTGGTTGGGGTGCAGGAATCCGACGCGCCCGCGTCGATCGCGCCGGAGCGGCTGGAGCAGCCGCCGGCCGCCGGCTCGCCGCCCCAGTACACGCAGGTCTTTGCCGACGCGATGGTGAGCGAGGCGCGGCGGGACAGCCGCGTGATCGGGATCACCGCGGCGATGGCGGGGGGGACCGGCCTGCAGAAGCTCGCCGACGAGATGCCCGAGCAGTACTACGACGTCGGCATCGCCGAGCAGAACGCGGTCCTGCTCGCCTCCGGGCTTGCGATCCAGGGCGCCAAGCCGGTCTGCGCGATCTACTCGACCTTTCTGCAGCGCGCCTACGACCAGATCATCCACGACGTCTGCCTGCAGGATCTCGACGTCACCTTCGCGATGGACCGGGCGGGACTGGTCGGCGACGACGGGCCCACTCACCACGGCGCCTTCGACGTCTCCTACTTTCGGCCGATCCCCAACGTGGTGGTGATGGCGCCGCGCGACGAGGCGATGCTCGTCCACATGCTGCGCACGGCGATCGAGCACGATGGTCCCGCGGCGCTGCGCTATCCGCGGGGCGCGGCCGAAGGCGTCGAGATCCCAGACGAGGCGCGGGAGATTCCGATCGGCAGCGGCGAGCAACTGCGGAGCGGCGCCCGCGTCGCCCTGCTTGGCTTCGGCTATGGGGTTTCGGTCGCGCTCGACGCGGCCGATCTGCTGGCGGCGCACGACCTGCAGGTGACCGTCGCCGACGCGCGCTTCGCCAAGCCCCTCGACGCGGAGGTGATCGAGCGCCTGGCGCTGAGTCACGAGCTGCTGGTGACGATCGAGGAGAACGTGCTTCCGGGTGGCTTCGGCGCCGCGGTCCTCGAGCACCTGGAGGACGCTTTCGCCGACCGCCCGAGCGAGCGGGCGCGGGTGATGCGGGTCGGCCTGCCCGACCGCTACGTCACCCACGGGAAGCCGGCATTGCTGCGCGAGGAGGCCGGGCTGACGGGTGCTGCCGTCGCCGACCGCGTCCTCGCCGCGCTGGGCTCTCGCGAGCCCGCGCTGAGCTGAACTCGGGCGTACTCGCCGAGCTTGCACCAAATCGCGCAATCGGCTAGCCTTCCCGCGTCTCTCCTGGGGTTACTAGAGGGAGGAGAGACATCTCTATCGCTGTGGATCGACGCGCCTGGGAGCGTCGTGGGTCTGCACCGTGCCGCGTCCGGTGCCTTGCGCATCGCGTCGCGGTGCGCGATTACGCGGCGGAGACGGTCGGGCGGCGGTCGAAGAGGCGCAGACCGAGGCCGACGAGCAGGTAGGCGATCGCGGCCGCCAGGAAGAAGAACTTGCAGGAGGCGAAGACAGTGGCGAGCAGGGGGGAGGCCGCCCCAGTGTCGCCGAGCGTGAGCAGCAGGCAGACGTTCTCGAGGGCGTCGAAGGCCGCGCCGAGGGCGCCGAACCAGACCACGACTGCGCCGACGGCAAAGAGTCGCCGCCACCCCCGCGTCGCGGCGATCTCGCGCACCGCCCGCAGCGCCAGGGTCAGGAATGTGCCGTAGGCAAGGAGGAAGCCGAAGTCGATCCAGAGCGACTCCCGCGCCGCGTCCTGGCCGGCCTCGCTCCATTCGGCGAGGATCTCGTCCGCCCGCTGCTCGCCTCCGGTCAGCTCGAAGGGAACCATGCCCGGCCCGCCCGTCCCAGTCATCCGATCCTCGGCCGGCGACATCGCCAGCAGCAACAACAGAGCTGCGACACCCGATGCGAGCAGTCCCCTGCGACGTGGCACGCTGCCACTATCGCTCATCCACCCAACAGAAAACGCCCCGCCGGGAGGCGGAGCGTTTCTGGGGTTACTACAGGGAGGAGAGACCGGCGAGTCGCCGCATGGCAGAGCGGAATGTCGCTTGCAGAGCCAAATCGACTCCGGCTGAACCCGGTTGTAGCCGGCCGAATCCGTGGCTGACTGTGGCACGAGTGTGGCACCGGGGAGGGGGGTCGGGGGAGGGGGTACTCTTCGCCTATGGCCAAGGAGCGAATCACCGTCGATCCGAACCGGATGCGCGGGTTGCCCTGCATCCGGGATACCAGGATGACCGTCAGCGCCGTGCTGGGTCAGCTCGCGGCCGGAGCCAGCATCGACGAGTTGCTGGAAAGCTACCCGTACCTCGAACGCGAGGACATTCTCGCCGCGCTTGAATACGCCGCCGCCGCAGCGCAGGAGCGCGACCTTGTAGTAGCCGCACCAGCGTGAGACTCCTGCTCGACGCCAACCTCTCGCCCGAGGTAGGCCGGCTCCTGAAGGAGGCCGGGCACGACGCGATCCACGTCGCCGAGGTTGGGCTCCTGAGTGCGCCGGACACCGAGATCATGGAGGCGGCGGCGCGGGAGGGTCGCGTGCTGCTGACGGCCGACGCAGATTTCGGTGCGTTGCTCGCGCTGGGCTCTTTGGCGGCCCCGTCGGTGGTGCTGTTGCGTTCCGCCGACCACCTGCGTCCGGCCGAGCAGGCTGAACTTCTCGCCGCGAACATCTTGCGGATCTCAGAAGACCTCGAAAAGGGCGCGATTGCCAGCCTGACGAGAGATCGCCTGCGCGTTCGCGAACTGCCTATCGCGGCAAATAAAACTGATAGGTAACCGGTTGTGGCCAGTGGAGGAGGCGACGTGGGCGGGGATGGCGGCTGCTGCCTTCGCCGCTCCCGCTCTGCCCGGACACCGTTCACTCCAACCGGATTACCTTTCCACCCCCGAATCCTTGATTTGGACCTGGCTCTGGATCGACAGTGCAGCTAATGTCGCCATTCTCTCGCAGGTCCCGAAAGGCTTTCGGCAGAGCGTTGCGCACACCGCCTCCTGAAGGGAACGCACTAACGATTTGGGGCCACTTAAAGGTTGTCTTGCCTTCCTCGCGCAATTCCGCGACCCGTTTCAGAACGTACGGCTTGAGAATCTTTGCCTTCTCATCCGGATCCGCCGCCGCGTGGACTCTTTGTACGGCCGACTCCAACGAGAGGGAGGCGGCTGGCTCAGCCGAGCTTCGTGAAAGGCCTCGAACAGTCGTAAGTACCTCCTCAAGAAGCTCCCGATCATCTCGGGCGGGCTCTGCCGGCGTCGAGCTAGCCTCAGATTGCTCTTGCTCTTCGAATTCCTTGAGTTCGCTCTCTAGGTCTGGCCACCACTTCTCAAACGACTTCTGAAGACGGTCGGCGGAAATCGACTGATCGCAGCTTGCGTTGATGGACACTACGACCTCGCGAAGCCCCTCCTTGGTAAGAAGCGACCCTTGGAATTGCCCGAGCGGGTTCTTAATGTCGGCAAGGGAGAGGTCAATCGCTAGCGGAATGACCCGGCTCGAATCTACGGACTTAGCCAACGCTCCTGCCTCGAAGTTGAGCCATGGTTCACCTTGATTTGCCTTCGTAACGCAGATCAGTCCAAACTGAGTCTCATCAAGCTCGTCCGCGATCTCGTCGCGCCATCTAGTGCCCGCGTGGATGTCCTTGGATGAGACGAAAGGCTTGACTGCATGGAGGACATTGGGCAGCCAATCTCGCATCGCGAAGGCAACCCCCTTACTTCGAGTGCCCGACCAGCTGATGAAGACCTTCATCCAAGCACCGTATCGGTCCCAACTGACAGTTCCCTGTCGAGAGCGGTCGTGAGCTGGCCGAGTGCCTGCTTGCAGATCGAACCAGCCTCAACGTCGAATCGGACGTCTGGCATAAGATCGCCGCCGCGATGGGCCAGCCGGAGAAGGCTCGACCCGAGTTCTTCTCGCGCCTCGCCCTGAAATAGTCCAAGTGCGCGCATCCTCGACCGCCAGCCGACCCCGACCTACCCGCCAAACCGCACCGCGCAGGCGGCGGTCAAGGGCGCTGTGCGCCCGACCCCCGCAGGGGGTTGACGGCCGCCGGAGCGGTGCCACAATCGGCGGTCGGTCGGGGTCAGAGCCCCAATAACAGAAAACGCCCCGCCGGGGAGGCGGGGCGCTTCTGGGGTTACTACAGGGAGGAGAGATATGTATCTCTATATATGTGGATCGATGGGAGGTTGGAGGGCCCGTTGATGCGTCGCGGACGCTGCATCGTGGGAGGCGATGAGCGCCATATGGGCGGCGCTGGACCCAGCCATGAAGTCTTTGTTCGATCTCCTTATCGGTCGTCCTCTCTGCTTCCTTGAGACATCATACGAACATATGTGCGCTTTTTATGTGAGTGGGCTCACAGAGCCCGTGGGTGTGCGCCTGCTCAGTATCTCCGGAGAGGTTGTAAGCCCTATCACGCGTTATGCAATCAGGCCAACCGAAAGGCCGGTTAAAAATCGGTAGCGGACCGCATTTTGCGGGTTAGTTCGGCCTGCGGCGCTACGGTTCCGGCGATGAAGAGGACGCGGATCGACGCCGCCCTGGCAGAGCGTGGGATCTACCCGTCGCGCACCGCGGCGGCCAGTGCTGTCCGGGCGGGCGAGGTTCGCATCGGCGAGGACGGTCCGCTGGCGCTGCGGCCCAGCCAGCTGGTCGAGCCGCGCACGGAGCTGATCGTAAAGGGGGGGCCGCGCTATGTCTCGCGCGGCGGCGTCAAGCTCGCCAACGCCCTCGACGCCCTCGGCGTCGACGTCGCGGGGCTCGAGTGCCTCGACGTCGGCGCCTCCACCGGCGGCTTCACCGACTGCCTGCTGCAGCGCGGGGCCGCTCGCGTTGCCGCGGTCGACGTCGCCTACGGGCAGATCGACCTGCGGCTGCGCGAAAACCCGCGGGTCGCCGTCATCGAGCGGCTGAACGCACGCGAGCTCGCCCCAGCAGACGTCCCATTCGTGCCGCAGCTGGCGACGATCGACGTCTCCTTCATCTCGCTGACCAAGATCCTCCCGGCCACGGTTGAGTGCCTGGCCGGGGACGGACAGGTCCTGGCGATGGTCAAGCCGCAGTTCGAGCTGGGCCGCGCGCGGGTGGGCAAGGGGGTCGTTCGCGACGCGACGGCGCGGCGCGAGGCGATCCTCGCCGTCGCCGAGAGCGCGCGTGGGCTCGGCCTCGCCGTGCGCGGCTTCGCCCCATCCGGGCTGCCCGGGCCGAAGGGCAATCGCGAGACCTTCGTCTGGTGCGCCCGGACGGGCGAGAGCATCGAGGACCTCGAGGCTGCGATCCTGGCGGCTGAGCCGGAATGAGCCGCACCGCCGCACTGATAACGCACTCGCACCCGCCGGCCGCGACGGAGGCGGTCGGGCTGGCCGCCGCGATCGCCGACGAGCTCGGCTGGCGACTCCTCGCCACGGCCGAGGAGGCCGGCAAGCACGGCGAGGCCGCCGCTGGCCTCGAGCGCGTCGAGTCGCTCCCGCACGAGCCCGATCTATGCCTCGTCCTCGGCGGCGACGGCTCGATCCTCTACGCGCTGCGGGAGTTCGCTCAGACGAACGTCCCCGTCTTCGGCGTCAACTTCGGCACCGTGGGCTTTCTCGCCGCGGTCGAGCGCGACGAGGTGGAGGCGGGCCTGCGCCGGGCGCTCTCGGGCGAGACCGAGACGATCGACCTGCCGGCGCTCGCGATCGAGGTCGACGGCGAGCGGCGCTTTGCCTTCAACGACGTCAGCTTCAGCCGCCGACCGCACGACCGGGTCGCGGAGCTGACCTACCGGATCGCCGGCGAGGAGGTCGGCAACGTGCGCTGCGACGGCCTGGTCGCGGCGACGCCGGTGGGGTCGACCGGCTACAACCTCGCCAACCAGGGGCCGATCCTCGCCTGGGGCGTGAAGGGCTACGTCGTCAGCTACATCTCGCCGCACTCGCTGACCGCGCGGGCGCTCGTCGTCGCCCCCGGCGACGTGCTCAGCGTCGGCAACGCCGCGGGACGCGAGCCGGTCGAGGTCGCGATCGACGGCGTCTTCGCCTGCGAGCTCCAGCCCGGCGCGTCCCTCGACGTCCGCTTCGCCGACTCCGTCTCGAAGCTCGCCCAGCTTCCGGGCACGAGCTTCTACCACCGCATACGCGAGAAGTTCGGCCACCTCGCCGTGTAGACACGACACCGCGGTTCTCTAGGCTGTCCGCCGATGGAGCGCAAGTGGTGGACGCTGAGCCTGATCTCGATCGCGACGTTCATGTTGCTGCTGGACATCACGGTCGTCAACGTCGCCCTGCCCGACATCCAGCGCGACCTCAACGCCAGCCTCTCCAGTCTGCAGTGGGTCGTCGACGCCTACTCGCTGACCCTGGCGGCGTTCCTGCTCACGGCGGGCTCGCTGGGCGACCGGCTTGGCCGGCGGCGCGTCTTCTCGCTCGGCTTCGGCGTCTTCACCCTCGCCTCGTTCCTCTGCGGGATCGCCGGCGACCCGACCCTGCTCAACCTGGCGCGCGGCCTGCAGGGCGTCGGCGGAGCGGCGATGTTCGCCACCTCGCTCGCCCTGATCGGCCAGGAGTTCCACGGCAAGGACCGCGCCACGGCCTTCGGCGTCTGGGGGGCGACGATCGGCGGCGCGGTCGCGATCGGCCCGCTCGTCGGCGGCCTGATCACCGAGCACCTCGGCTGGGAATGGATCTTCTTCGTCAACGTGCCGATCGGCGTCCTCGCGATCGCGCTCACCGAGGCGCGGCTGGCCAACGTCGCCGCGCAGGAACCCGTCCCCATCGACCTGCCGGGGCTGGTCACCTTCTCGTTCGGGCTCTTCCTGCTGATCTTCGGCCTGATCCGCGGCAACCCGGAGGGGTGGGGGAGCGGCCCGATCGTCGCCTCGCTCGTCGGCGCCGTCGTCCTCCTGCTCGCCTTCGTCGCGATCGAGGCGCGCAGCCCGCATCCGATGCTCGACCTATCGCTCTTCCGCAAGCCCGCCTTCGACGGCGTCTCGGCGGTGGCGTTCGGCCTCTCGGCCGGGATGTTCGCGATGTTCCTCTACCTGACGATCTACCTGCAGGGGGTGCAGGGCTTCTCGCCGCTGGAGACGGGCCTGCGGTTCCTGCCGCTCACCTTCCTTTCCTTCGTCGCCTCGCCGATCGCCGGCTCGCTCTCGCATCGGATCCCGATCCGCGTCCTGCTCGGCGTCGGGTTGACGCTGGTCGGCGTCGGCCTGCTGCTGATGCACGGGCTCGGCGTCGACTCGCCGGTCAGCGACCTGCTGGCCGGCTTCCTGATCGCGGGCATCGGCATCGGCGTCGCCAATCCCGGCATTGGGCAGGCGGCGATCGGCGTAGTCCCGCAGGAGAAGGCCGGGATGGGGTCGGGGATCAACAACAGCTTCCGCCAGATCGGCATCGCGACGGGGATCGCCTCGCTCGGCGCCGTCTTCCAGGCGCAGGTCAGCTCGAAGCTCTCCGAAGTCCTACCCAACGCGCCGCACGGCCTCGCTGAGATCGTCTCCTCTGGCGGCTCGGTGGCCGCCGCTCAGGTCGTCGGCCCCGGCCGGCGGGCGGAAGTCGTCCACGCCTCCAAAGTCGCCTTCGTCAGCGGCCTCAACGAGATCCTCCTGATCGGCGGGATCGTCTGCCTCCTCGCCGGCGCACTCGGCTTCCTCCTGGTCCGATCTCGGGACTTCGTCCAGGCTCCCGACGATGCGGCCGCGGGGCCAATCCCTGCCTAGCGGACCCGCCGCATCAACTGCTACACAAGGGCCTGTGCTCCGTGAGCTGCGCATCGAGAACCTCCTCCTCATAGAGAGAGCCGAGTTGCGCCTCGGCGAAGGACTCAACGCGATCACGGGGGAGACCGGAGCGGGGAAGACGGTGCTGGCCCACTCGCTGGACCTCCTGATGGGTGGCAAGGCCAGGTCGCAGATCGTCCGGCCCGGCGCCGAGGAGGCCTGGGTCGAGGGCGTCTTCGATCTGCCCGAGGGCTTCTTCGAGGAGCCGGAGCTGGCGGAGATGGCAGAGCGCCTGCCCGGCGATGCGGACGAGATCGTGCTCGGCAGGCGAGTCTCGGCCGGCGGGCGAACGAGCGCCTTCGTCGGTGGCCGGAGCGCCTCCGCGGCGGACCTGAAAGCGCTCGGCGCTCGCCTGCTTGCCTTCTACGGACAGCACGAGCACCGCAAGCTGACGATCGCCTCGGCGCAGATGGAGGTGCTCGATGGCTTCGTCGGGCCCGACCACCTCGCGCAGCGCGAGGGCTACCGGGAGACCCACCGCGAGTGCGTGCGCCTGGAAGCCGAGCTGGCGGAGCTGCGCGAGCGCGACGGTTCGCGTGAGCGAGACCTCGATCTCCTCCGCTTCGAGCTGGCCGAGATCGAGGAGGTGGCGCCCGACGCCGAGGAGAAGGCGGCGCTGGGCGTCGAGCGCGAGCGGCTGCGTCACGCCGAGGCACTGCGCGAAGCGGTTGGCGGCGCCCACGCCACCGTGGCCGGAGCCGACGAAGACGGGGGAGGCGCGGCGGCCGAGATGGCCCGTGCCGAGTCCTCGCTGCAGGGCGTCGCCGGGGTCGACCCCAAGGTCGACGCGCTGGCCGAGCGGCTTGGCGCGCTGGCGATCGAGCTCGGCGAGGCGGCCGCCGACCTGCGCTCCTATGCGGAAGGCCTGGAGGCCGACCCGGCCAGGCTCGCGGCGCTGGAAGAGCGCCTCGACGCAATCGACCGGCTCGAGCGCAAGCACGGCGGCAGCGTCGAGTCGGTTCTCGCCCACGCCGAGCGCTGCCGGGCTGAGATTGCCCGCCTCGAGGGCGCCGGGGAGCGGAGCGCCGAGAGCGAGGCGGCCCTGCGCGACGCCGCGGCGCGACGGGAGAAGCTGGGGGCGAAGCTGAGCAAGGCGCGCCGGGCCGCGGTCGGTTCGTTCGAGAGCGCGGTCGCCGAGGAGCTGGAGGGGCTCGCGATGCCGGGCGCGAGGCTCGAGGTCGTACTCGAGCCAGACGCCGACGGCCATGGACCAAATGGCGTCGAGACCGTCGAGCTGCGATTGGCGCCCAACCCCGGCATCGAGCCGGCCCCGCTGCGCGACGCCGCCTCCGGCGGCGAGCTCTCGCGGGTGATGCTGGCGCTCAGCGGCCTCGGGGGGGCGGCGACGGCGACGCTCGTCTTCGACGAGATCGACGCCGGGGTCGGCGGCACCACGGCGAAGGCCGTCGGCGAGCGACTGCGTGCAATCGGCGGGCAAAGCCAAGTCCTCTGCATCACCCACCTGCCGCAGGTCGCGTCGCTGGCCGACACGCACTTCACGATCGAGAAGGACGTCTCGGGCGAGCCGGCGGCCGCGACCGTGCGACGGCTCGACGGCGAGGCCGTGGTCGAGGAGATACGCCGCATGCTGGGCGGCGAGCGCTCCGACGAGGCGGCCACGCGTCACGCACGCGAGCTGCTCGCCGCCGCGTAGACGTGCCGGTCCCCAGGTGCCTTAAAAGGCACCGGAGAGCCGGCACGTACGGGTAGAGGTGGGCGGCTGACGGGGTACCCTCTGCCGATGGCAACCGCCGCCCGCCGTCGGCTCCCGGCGCTGTTCTCCCGACGCGATGGAGCGCCCACGCACGAGACGATCGAGGGGCGCGTCAGGCTCGGGCGGCGCACCAAGCACCTCGTCAAGCGCCTCCTCCCTGGTGAGATCGCGGTGATCGACCACGTCGACATCGACCGCATCGCGGCGGAGGAGCTGATCTCCACCGGGGTGCGGGCCGTGATCAACGCCTCCGCCTCCTGCGGCGGCCTCTACCCGAACGCCGGGCCGCTGGTCCTGGTCCGGGCTGGGGTGCGGTTGATCGACGTCGAGCAGGCCGATCCGTTCGACCTTCTGAGCGACGGGGAGCGGGTGAAGATCGTCGGCGAGTCGGTGCTCGTCGACGGCAAGGAGGTGCTGCGTGGCCGGGTGCTCGGCATCGAGGAGCTCGAGCTCCAGGAGCTGGCGCAGCGCGAGCGCGTCAACGAGGCCCTGGCCGAGTTCGCTGAGAACACCGTCGCCCACGTTCGCGGCGAGACCGACCTGCTCACGGGAAGCGTCGAGTTCCCATCGACCCGTGCGTCGTTCCGCGACCGCCACGTCCTGATCGTCGTGCGGGGTGAGCACCACCGCCGCGACCTTCGCGCCCTCAACGCCTACATTCGCGACGTGCGCCCGCTCGTCGTCGCGGTCGACGGCGGCGCCGACGGCGTGCTGGAGGCGGGGATGAAGCCCGACGTGATCTTCGGCGACATGGACTCGGCCAGCGACGCTGCGCTGCGCTGTGGCGCCGAGCTGATCGTCCACGCCTATCCCGACGGCCGCGCGCCCGGCCGTGAGCGGCTGATCGAGATGGGCCTCCATCACACCGTGCTCCCCGCCGCCGGGATGAGTGAGGACGTGGCGATGCTGATGGCCTACGAGAAGGGCGCGGACCTGATCGTCAGCGTCGGCGCCCATTTCAACCTGATCGAGTTCCTCGACCGCAAGCGCGGGGGCATGTCCTCGACCTTCCTCACCAGGCTGCGGATCGGCGAGAAGCTGGTCGACGCGAAGGGCGTCAGTCGCCTCTACAACCCAGCCGCGACCGCGGGGCCATTGGTCCTCTTCCTGGCCGCCTTCGCGATTCTGGTCGCAATCGTGGTCATCACCTCACCCGCCCTCAACGACCTCTTCCAGTTGGTCTGGCTGAAGATCAGGATCTGGCTCGGCCTCTGATGGGCTACAGCGCGCGATACCACGCGATCTCGCTGATCGCGGTCTTCCTGGCGCTGGCGATCGGCATCCTGATCGGGGCGGAGTTCGGCGGCGACGCGCTGACCAACACGCGCCGGGACCTCGAGCACAGCCTCACCGGCAACCTGCAGGACGCCCGCTCGCGGGCGGACGAGCTGAGCGGGCGGCTTGCCCGCTCCGACGAGTTCGCCGAACGCGTCTACCCGGCGCTGGTCCGCAACCGGCTGGAGGGGCGCCGGATCGGGCTGATCGGGCTCGGGGGGCTCTCCGGAGAGGCGACGAGCGCGATCGAGGACACGCTGGGACCGACCGGGGCGCGCCTGGTCGGCGTCGGCGTCGTGCGCGAGCCGGTCGACCTCGCCGGCCTAGCCAGCGACCTCTCGAGGACCCGCTTCGCCCGGCTGCGGCGCAACCCGGAAGCGCTGACCGCGTTCGGCGTCGGGGTCGGGCGCCAGCTGGTGCGTGGCGGCACCCTGCTGGAACGCGTGCGTGCGCAGCTCTTCTCGCGTGCCAGCGGCAACTTCGGCCGTCTCGACGGCGTGATCGTCGTCCGCCAGGTCCCCGAAGGCATGGGCCCGGTGCAGCTCACCAAGGCAGAGCAGCTCGAAGCGGCGCTGATGAGCGGCATCACGGGGACGCGCATGCCGACCGTCGGAGTCGAGACCTCGACCGCGGAACCGTCCTCGATCTCGTTCTTCAACGGCAACGACCTCGCCAGCGTCGACGACATCGAGACGCCGGCGGGAAGCGTCGCCACGGTCTTCGCCCTGCTCGGCGCCGAGGGCAGCTTCGGCGTCAAGGGCTCCGCCGACCGCCTGCTCCCCGACCTGCTGACGCCGGCGGGACAGGGCTGAGCGTGACCTGGGTCGGCTTCCCGGTCGCGATCGCGGTCGGTCTGCTCGTCGTCCCGGCGGGGGTTCGGGGCCTTGCCGACGCGGGGCTGGTCAGGACCAACTTCCGGGGCGCGCGGCTGGCCTTCCCGCTCGGGGCCGTGCTGGCGACCGCGGCGCTGGTGGCGCTGGCGCCGCTCGCCTTCCTCGACGACCGCGCCGACCTCGACCTGCTCGCGCCGGAGTTGCGACGCTGGATGCCGTACCTGCTGGGAGTCGCCTTCCTCGGCTTCCTCGACGACTCGCTCGGGCAGGGGGAGAGGGAGTCCGCGCCGCGGGGCTGGCGCGGACATGCCCGGGCGCTGCGCGGCGGCAGCCTCTCGACCGGTGCGGTCAAGGCGCTTGGGGCATTGGCGCTGGCCGCCTATGTGGTCTCGGGACGGGGGCTCGAATCCTGGCGCTACCTCGCCGACGTGGCGCTGCTGATCCTCGCCACCAACCTCTTCAACCTGCTCGACCTGCGGCCCGGCCGGGCGGAGAAGGCACTGGCGCTGCTCGGCGCCGGGCTCTGCATCGGAGCCTGGACCTTCGCGCCACTGGAGCTGCTCGGGATCTTCGCCGGCCCGATCCTCGTCGGCGCCTGGTTCACATTGCGCGAGCGGGCGATGCTCGGCGACACCGGCTCGAACCTGCTCGGGGCGGTCGCCGGGGTCTGGCTGCTGACGACTTTGGGCGCCGACGCGCGGCTCGTCGCCCTCGTCGTCGTCGCCGGACTTACGATTTACGGAGAGTTGCGTTCGATCTCGGCGACCATCGAATCGGTTCCGCCACTGCGCTGGCTAGACTCGCTCGGCAGAGGATGACTAGGCCTTCACAGGGAGATACTCGCTTCATATTCGTCACCGGCGGCGTCGTCTCGGCCCTCGGCAAGGGAATCGCCGCAGCGTCGATCGGCCGCCTCCTCGTCTCCCGCGGCTACAGGGTCCAGCTGCAGAAGTTCGATCCCTACATCAACGTCGACCCGGGGACGATGAGCCCCTTCCAGCACGGCGAGGTCTTCGTCACCGAGGACGGGGCCGAGACCGACCTCGACCTCGGACACTACGAGCGCTTCACCGACGAGAACACCTCGCGGGCGTCGAACGTGACCGCGGGCGCGGTCTACAACTCGGTGATCAACCGCGAGCGGCGCGGCGACTACCTCGGCGCCACCGTGCAGGTGATCCCCCACATCACCAACGAGATCAAGAACCGGATCCGGATCGTCGCCGAGTCGCAGTCCGTCGACTTCGTGATCACCGAGATCGGCGGCACGGTCGGCGACATCGAGTCGCTGCCCTTCCTCGAGTCGATCCGCCAGCTCTACACGGACCTTGGCCCGAAGCGCTCGATGTTCGTCCACCTGACGCTGGTCCCGTACGTCGGCCACGCGGGCGAGCTGAAGACGAAGCCGACGCAGCACTCGGTCAACGAGCTGCGCCGGATCGGGATCCAGCCGCACGCGCTGGTCTGCCGTTCCGAGGGGCGGCTCGACCGCGAGATCCGCGAGAAGATCGCGCTCTTCGCCAGCCTGCCCGTCGACGCGGTGATCTCGGCCAACGACGTCGACAACATCTACAAGGTTCCGCTCGTCTTCCGCGCCGAGGGGGTTGACGACCTCGTGCTCGACCACTTCGGCATGGAGGCTCCGTCTCCCGACCTCGCCGAATGGGAGGCGATGGTCAAACGGGCCGAAATCGCGGAGGGGAGGGTGCGGATCGCGCTTGTCGGCAAGTACGTGCAGCTCGCCGACGCCTACAAGTCTGTGATCGAGGCGCTTGAGCACGGCGGCATCCACCACGGCGTCGAGGTCGAGGTCTCGCTCGTCGACTCCGAGAACTTCGACCCCGAGCGGTTGCAGGGAGTCGACGGCATCCTCATCCCGGGCGGCTTCGGCGAGCGCGGCATCGAGGGCAAGGTGGCGGCGGCGCGGATCGCGCGCGAGCGCTCGATCCCCTACCTCGGCATCTGCCTCGGGATGCAGATCGCGGTGGTCGAGTTCGCCCGCACGGTGGTGGGCATGGAGGGCGCCAACTCGGCCGAGTTCGATCCCGAGACTCCGTTCCCGGTGGTCGACCTGCTGCCCGAGCAGAAGGAGGTCTCCGAGATGGGCGGCACGATGCGGCTCGGCGCCGACCCGGTGAAGCTGCACGACGGTACCCGGGCGCGCGAGATCTATAGCGAGGCGGTCATCTACAAGCGCCACCGTCATCGCTACGAGGTCAACAACCAGCTGCGCCGGCGACTCGAAGACGAGGGGCTGGTCTGCGGCGGCACCTCGCCCGACGAGCGTCTGGTCGAGATGGTCGAGCTTGCCGACCATCCGTTCTTCGTCGCTTCGCAGTTCCACCCCGAGTTCAACTCGCGGCCCAACCGGCCCGAGCCGCTCTTCCGCGATTTCGTCGGCGCCGCCGCGCGCCAGGCCGGCGAGCGGCCGGCGGAGGGCGCCGAGCTGCCCGAGCACGAGGGCTCTTCGGTTCCCCATTAGCCTTCTCCGGGTGGAGAGGTTCCATGAGACGTTTGTGCGGCTGTGCGAAATTCGCAGCCCGACGGGCGAGGAGCGCGAGGTCGCCGACTCGATCGCGGCCGAGCTGCGCGCGCTTGGGCTCGAGGTGAGCGAGGACGACGCCGCAGGGCCGGCGGAAGCCGGGGCGGGGAACCTGCTGGCGCACCTGCCGGGGCAAAGCGACGAGTGGGTGATGTTCTGCGCCCACATCGACACGGTGCCGCACAGGGGCCAGATCGAGGTGGTCGAATCCGATGGCGTCTTCGGCAGCGCGGGGGAGACCATCCTGGGAGCCGACAACAAGGCGGCGGTCGCCGTCTTCATGGAGCTGGTCGCGCGGCACGCGGAGGCCGACGGGCCGCCGCCGGTGGGGATCGAGCTGTTGCTGACCGTCGCTGAGGAGCAGGGCCTGCGGGGGGCGAAGGCCTTCGACGTCGGCGTGCTGCGCTCCAAAGTGGGATTCGTCCTCGACCACGCGAGCGCGATCGGCGAGGTGATCGTCACCTCGCCGACGCAGCAGAGCGTGCGGGCCGACTTCCACGGGGTTGAGGCGCACGCCGGCATCCGACCCGAGGACGGCAACAACGCGATAGCCGCGGCGGCCGCGGCGGTATCGCGCATGGAGCTAGGGCGGCTCGATGAGGAGACGACGGCGAACGTCGGCCTGATCGAAGGAGGGACGTCGGGCAACGTCGTTCCCGGCCACTGCTCGATCGTCGCCGAGGCGCGCAGCCTCGACGCGGCCCGGGCGGCCGAGGTCGCGGGGTCGCTCAGCGACGCCTGCGCCTGGGGCGCCAGCGAGCATGGCTGCGACGCCGACGTGCGGATCGAGGAGCTTTTCCGGGGCTACCGCGTCTCGCCCTCGTCGCCGGCCCTGGCGCTGGCGGAGGCCGGCCTGCGCCACGCGGGTTTCGAGCCCAAGCGGACCGCGACCGGCGGCGGCAGCGACGCCAACGCCCTGATCGTCGACGGCTTCGACTGCGTGCTGCTCGCCAACGGCACCGAGGCCAACCACACGCCCGACGAGGCGGTCAGCGCTCGCAACCTCGACGCGATGCTCGAGGTCTGCGAGGGGATCGTCGCCGGGGCGGCGGCCGCCGCGTGAGCGGTCGCCTGAGGCTGCGCCGCGGCGTCGTCGTTCGGGAGGACCCGCTCACCGTCGAGATCGAGGGCGAGCGTCGGCCCGCCTGGGCGGACTCGGTCCTGCTGGGAGAGATGCGAGAGGGCGACGAGGTCGTCGTCAACGTAGCCGCGCTCGACCTCGACCTCGGCTCGGGCGGCTTCGACGTCGTCCACGTCAACCTGACTCGTGGCCTCGACGCCGAGCCGGCCGGCGGCGAGCACGTGATGAAGCTCAACTACACCTCGCTCCAGCACCCGGTTGCGCCCATCGAGGGCTCCCCCGACGCCCCCAAGCGCGGCCGCAACGCTTTTTCGATGGATAGCGTCGAAAAAGCGTTGCGGCCGGCGGCGGCGGTGCTGGTGCTGCCGCTGCACGGGCACCTGGCGCCGGCGGTGTGGGCGGCGAAGCAGGCGGACCCGGGGATGACGATCGGGTATGTGCAGACCGGGGGAGGGGCGCTGCCGGGCTCCTTGAGCCGCGACGTCGCCGAGCTCCGCGAGCGGGGATTGCTCGCCGGGCATGTGACGGCGGCGCCCGCCTATGGCGGCGATCACGACGCGATCTCCGTCGCCGGGGCGATCGACGCCGCCGTGGCGGGGCTCGACTGGGACGTTGTGATCGCCGGGCCGGGACCGGGGATCATCGGCTCCGACAGCCGCCTTGGGCACGGTGGGATGGCGGCGCTCGATACGGCGCATGCATCTCTCGCCCTCGGCCTTCCCACCTCGATCTCCCCGCGCCTCTCCGCGGCGGACCCGCGCGAGCGCCACAGCCCCGTCAGCCATCACACGCTCACGGTCCTGCGCATGCTCCTGGCGCCGGTCGAGGTTCCGGTTCCGTCGGGCAATCCGGTGGCGACGGCGGCGCTCGCCGAAGCGGCCGGCTGGAAGCACCGCCTGCGCGAGGTCCCCGCCGACCTCACGGGCTACGCGGACAGCGGTCTGCCGGCCCGAACGATGGGCCGCACCATCGAGGAGGATCCGCTTTTCTTCGCCGCGCCGCTCGCCGCGGGCGCGTCCTTGCGACGCAAGGGTTGATGCCCGCCGGCGAGAAGCTGCCGCCATGGCGGTTGCCACTCCACCCAGGGTCGAGACGCGGTTCGAGAGTCTCGTGCTCGACTTCCTCTCCTATCTCGAGCTGGAGCGCGGGCTCTCCCGCAACACGCTCGATGCCTACCGCACCGATCTGCACCAGTACGGCGAGTTCCTCGCCGAGCGCGACCTCGATGCTCTTGTGGTGGGGCCGGCGGACGTCAGCGATTTCCTCGCCGATCTGGCGACCGGCGAGCGCCGTCCGGCCTGCTCCGCGGCAACCGTCCATCGCAAGGCCGCCTGCCTGCGCTCCTTCTACAAGCACCTGCGTCGCGACGAGCTGATCGGCGAGGACCCGACGGCGGCGCTGAGCGCTCCCAGGCGGGCCAAGAAGCTCCCCCAGGTCCTCAACTACGCCGAGGTGCAGAAGCTGCTCGCTTCACCGCGAGGCGACGAGCCGACCACCCTGCGCGACCGAGCGCTGTTGGAGGTGATGTACGCGTGCGGGCTGCGCGCGTCCGAGACGATCGGCCTCGAGGTCTCGGACGTCGATCTCGAGGAGGGTCTTCTTCGTGCCCGCGGCAAGGGGAGCAAGGAGCGCATCGTCCCGCTCGGCCGCAAGGCGATCGCGGCGATCTCCTCGTACCTGCGCGGGGGACGGCCGAAGTTGGTCGGCGAGCGCCACGAGGCAAAGCTCTTCGTCAACTTCCGCGGTGGTCCTCTCAGCCGGCAGGGCCTCTACAAGATCGTCCAGCGCAACGCGCGGTCCGCCGGGTTGGGGGGGCAGCTCAGCCCGCACACCCTGCGCCACAGCTTCGCCACGCATCTCCTCGCCGGTGGCTGCGACCTGCGCGCCGTGCAGGAGATGCTCGGCCACGCCGACATCTCAACTACCCAGATGTACACCCACCTCTCCGGCGAGCGCCTCAAGGAGGTCTACTTCCAGGCGCACCCCCGCGCCACCTCCGGCTAGCACCCTCCGGTCGTACTTCTTCCCGCTACCCGGGAAGAAGTACGACCGGACTCGGATCGACGACGCATGTTGCCTCGGCGGTCGTAGCTGTAACCGCATAGCGGGAAGAAGTACGACCGCATGGGGTAGAACTGGGGGGTGCCCGAGCTGCCTGAGGTGGAGACGGTCTGCCGGCAGCTCGATCCGGAGCTGTGCGGTACGACGATCGAGAGGCTCGAAGTGCTCGACCCGCGCTGGTGCAGGCCCGAGCCTCCGGCGAAGCTGGAGAAAGCGGTCGGCGGTGCGACGGTCGAGGGGCTGGACAGGAGGGGCAAGTACCTGCTGCTCGGCCTCGACGGGGACCGGACGCTCGTCATGCACCTGCGGATGACCGGGAACCTCGTTCTCGCCGAAGGAGGCGACACGCTCGATCCCTCCGAGGGCCGGCGCCTCTACGAGGGGGAGCGCTCGACGTCCGAGCGTCACCTGCGCGCCCGCTTCCGGCTCGGGGATGGGCGCGAGCTCTGGTTCACCGACCCGCGCCGCTTCGGGGAGGCGTTCCTCGTCGAGAGCGAGGCGGCCCTCGTGGCCCGCTTCGCCAAGCTCGGCGTCGAGCCGCTCTCTGACGAGTTCACGCCCGAGCACCTCGGCGAGGCGGCCGCCGGCCGCACTGCGCCGCTCAAGTCCTTCCTGCTCGACCAGTCGCGGCTCGCGGGCGTCGGCAACATCTATGCCGACGAGGCGCTCTTCCGCGCTCGGCTCCACCCGCTCTCTCCCGCCGGGTCGATGAGGCCCGAGCACCTGGAGGCGCTGCGCGACGCCGTCGTCGCTGCGCTCGAGGCCGGGATCGAGGGTGGCGGCGCCTCCATTGACGACTACCGCGATGGGCGCGGCGAGAGGGGAACGATGCAGGACGAGTTCCTCGTCCACACCCGGGAGGGCGAGCCGTGCCCGCGCTGTGAAACGCCGATCGTCAAGATCGTCGTCTCCGGCCGTTCGACCTACTACTGCCCGAGCTGCCAGGTGCGGCTGCGTCGCCGAGCCCGCCGCCGCTGAAAGGCGAGCGGCCTGCTATGAGTTCGGGCCGTGGAGGCGCGACTGACCCACATCGGTGCGGCGACCCTGCTGATCGAGGTTGGCGGCGTGCGACTGCTTACCGACCCCGCCTTCGACCGCGTGGGCACCAAACACACGGTGCCGAGGCCGATACCTCACCTCTACAACTCGAGCAGGAGCGAGGCCCCGGCGCTCGACCCCGGCGATCTCGGCAAGCTCGACGCGGTCCTGCTCAGCCATGACCATCACTTCGACAACCTCGACGACCGCGGCCGGGAGCTGCTGCCCGGCGCCGGCGCAGTGCTGACCACCAAGGCGGGCGCCAAGCGGCTCGGCGGTAACGCGGTCGGCCTCGCCCCGGGGGAGACCTCTGTGGTCGAGGGAGATGGATCCGTGTTGACGGTGACGGCCACCCCCGCCCGCCACGGCCCGCCGCTGATCGGTCAGTTGGCCGGGCCGGTGATCGGCTTCCTGCTCGAACACGAGCAGCTCGACCGTCCCGTCTGGCTCTCCGGCGACACGCGCTGGTACGGGGGCGTGAAAGGGGCTCTTTCCGAGCGACGGCCAATCGGGACCGCGATCGTCAACATCGGCGCCGCCCGCTTCTGGCCGACCGGTCCCGCTCGCTACACGATGGACGCCCGCGAGGCGGCCCGCGCCGTGCGGGAGATTGGGGCCGAGCAGGCGATTCCGATTCACTTCGAGGGCTGGTCGCACTTCAAGCAGGGAAGGGACGAGGCGCGCCGCGAGTTCGAGGCGGCCGGGGTCGCCGAGCGGGTGCGCTGGCTGGAGCAGGGCGAGCCGGCCGAGGTCGAGCTGTGAGCCGCCCGGCGACCGGGACGATGGCCTGGGCGCGGGCCACCGGCGGCGCGCTCGACCGCCGCGCTCGCTTCGAGCAGCTGCGCCAGGCGGTCGTCGCCCGGATCGGGACGATGCTGCCGGCGACGCGCCGCGAACGCGGGCTCGCCGAAAGGCACCTCGAGCTGCCCGAGCGCGAACCCGACAGCGAGCTCTGCCGCGCCGCGTTGGAGCTCTGCCAGGAGGTCTCGCCGCCGGCGCTGACCGGGCACTCGCTGCGCACCTGGCTCTTCTCGGCGCTCTTCGCCAGCCGCGACAAGGTCGCCTACGACGAGGAGGTCCTCTACGTCGCCTGCCTCCTGCACGACATCGGCCTCACCCCCGAGTACTGGGAGAAGGACCCGCACGCCCACTGCTTCGTGGTCGAGGGCGCCCTCGCCGCCGAGCGCTTTTGCCAGGAGCGCGGGGTCGAGGCGGCGCGGGCGGAGCGGATCGCGGAGGCGATCGCCGCCCACATCAACGTCCACATCCCGCTCGAGTGCGGCCCGGAGACGCACCTGCTGCACGAGGGTGTCGGCCTCGATGCGATCGGGCGCGGCATCCGCGGCGTCGACCCGGCCGCGGTCGCCAGCGTGGTCGAGCGCTACCCGCGCGACGGGGTGGTCGAGGCGCTGACCGAGCCGACCCGGCGCCAGGCGAAGATCCGGCCCGAGTCCCGGGTCGGGCTCTTCACCCGCTTCGGCTTCCAGGGCATGGTCAGAGCGAACCCGCTGGACAGCTGAACGGCTGAGTCGTCCGGGTCCTGCGGCACCTTGTCGGGATGCGCGACGCGACCCGTGAGGAGCGCCGGTGGCCGGCAAGACGCTGAAGACCGAGGCGGTCGTGCTGCGCAGCATCCGCTACGGCGAGGCCGATCGCATCCTCCATCTCTACTCGAAGACGCGAGGGCGACTGGGGGCGATCGCCAAGGGCGCTCGTAAGCCGAAGTCGCGCTTCGGCGGGCGGCTGGAGCCCTTCTTCAGGCTCGATCTCGTCCTCCACGAAGGGCGGGGTGAGCTGCTCACCGTCACCAATGCGGCGACCGTGGACGGCTACCCGCGCCTGCGCGCGTCGGGGCCGGCCCTGGGCGCCGCCGCTCGCGCCTGCGACGCCGTTCTGCGATTGCTCGACTCGCCCGAGCCGAACCAGGCCGCCTACAACCTGCTCTGCCGTTATTTGGCCCTGCTCGACGAGCCGGGGGCGGACCGGGCAGCGAACCTGGAGACGGCGCTCTCCTTCCGGCTCAAGCTGGCCCTTGCCGCGGGCTTCGCGCCGGAGCTGGCGGCGTGCGCGCATTGCGGCGACGCCGAGCACCTGAGCGGCTTCTCCGGCGCGGCCGGGGGCATCGTCTGTTCGAGCTGCGAAGCGGGGGCCTTCGGCCTCGGCGAGGAAGCGCACCGCTTCATGGTCGAGGCGATCGGACAACCGCTGGCGGAGGCGCCGACGGCCGAGGGATTGGCGCTGCGGCAGGTCGAACGCGCCGTCGGCGAGACGCTGGAGCACCACGCGCACGTCCAACTCCGCGCCGCTGCGTAAGGGGCGATCCCGGCAGGGGTTCCGCTTAACTTTTTGCGATTAGGCGTGGATGGGCTGGCGCCCGATGGATTGCGCGCAAAAAGTACAAGACGCTCCACCCCAACCGGAATCGCCCCTTTAGGATCGCTTGTATGGAGGTGACTGCGGCGTTCGAGGAGCGTGTCTCTGCCTGGGAGGAGGAGTTCTTGGTCGAGGGGGCGACGCGGTCCTATCCGGCGCGGCGCGCGGTCGAGGAGGCCGACAGTCCGCTGCGGGCGCCGTTCCAGCGCGACCGCGACCGGATTGTTCATTCGAAGGCCTTCCGGCGCTTGAAGCACAAGACGCAGGTCTTCGTCGCCCCCGAGGGCGACCACTACCGGACGCGGCTCACCCACACCCTGGAGGCCTGCGGGATCGCCCGCACGGTGGCGCGGGCGCTCGGGCTCAACGAGGATCTGACCGAGGCGATCGGGCTCGGCCACGATCTCGGCCACCCGCCCTTCGGCCACGCCGGCGAGGAGGCGCTCGACTCGGCGCTGCGCGAGCACGGCGGCGCCGGCTTCAAGCACAACGAGCACTCGCTGCGCGTCGTCGACGTGCTCGAGCGCGACGGCCGCGGCCTCAACCTCACCGAGCAGGTGCGCGACGGCATCCTCAACCACACCGGGTCGCGCAAGCCGGCGACGCTCGAGGGGCGGATCGTCAAGCTCGTCGACCGCGTCGCCTACATAAACCACGACATCGACGACGCCCTGCGCGCCGGCATCTTCAGCCCTGGCGATCTGCCGGCGGAGGAGATCGCGCTGCTCGGCGAGACCGGCTCGGCGCGGATCGACACGCTGGTGCGCGACATCGTCGAGCGCTCGCGCGAGGCCGGCGACATCGCGCAGAGCCCTGAGATCGGCGGGGCGATGCTGCGCCTGCGCAAGTTCATGTTCGATCGCGTCTACCTCGGGCCGCAGGCGCGTGGCGAGCACGAGCGGGTCCACCGGGCGATGGGTGCCCTCTTCGCCCACTATCTGGCCCACCCCGACGAGGTTCCCGAGCTGCATCCGGGCGCGGACGAGCGCGAACGGGTGACCGACTACCTCGCCGGAATGACGGACCGCTACTGCATCGCCAAGTTCGCCGAGCTGACCGTGCCCGAGGAGGGCCTGTGGCGCTGATCTCGGGCGAGAGCCTGGAGCGGGTCAAGCAGGCGGCGGACATCGTCGAGGTGATCTCGGCCCACACCGACCTGCGCCGGCAGGGGAGCCGCTGGGTCGGGCTCTGCCCTTTCCACGAGGAGCGCACGCCGTCGTTCTCGGTCGACGCGCAGGAGAGGCTCTACCACTGCTTCGGCTGCGGGGTCGGCGGCGACACGATCAAGTTCGTCGAAGAGAAGGAGGGGCTTGGCTTCGCCGAGGCGGTGGAGCTGCTTGCCGATCGCTACGGAGTCGAGCTCGAGCGCGAGCAGGAGGACCCGCGGGCGGAGGCGCGGCGGCAGCAGAAAAAGCGCCTCGGCGAGCTGCTCGACCGCACGGCGGTCTTTTACTCCGCGTATCTCTGGGAGTCCGACGAGGCGGCGAAGGCACGCGAGTACCTTGCCGAGCGCGGGCTGGGGGAGGAGGTGCTGAAAGCGTTCGCGGTCGGCTACGCGCCGAGCGCCTGGGACAAGGTCCTGCTGCGCGGGCAGCGGGCGGGGTTCAGCGTCGCTGAGTTGCGCGGGGTCGGCCTCGTGCAGCGTGGGCGCGGAGGAGGCGAGTACGACCGCTTCCGCTCGCGGATCATGTTCCCGATCCGCGACCGGCGCGGGCGCACGCTCGGCTTCGGCGGGCGCGCGATGCGCTCGGACCAGGGCGCCAAGTACGTCAACACGGCCGAGACCGACTTCTTCCACAAGAGCCAGATGCTCTACGGAATCGACCTGGCCAAGGCGGCGATCGCCAAGGCCGGGCGCGCGGTCGTGGTCGAGGGCTACACGGACGTGCTCGCCTTGAGCCAGGCCGGTATCGAGGAGGCGGTGGGGGTGATGGGCACCGCGATCACCGAGGAGCAGGTGGCGGCGCTCTCGGGGATGGTCGAGGAGGTGGTGCTGGCGCTCGACGCCGACGCCGCCGGGCAGGAGGCGATGCTGCGCGCGCAGCGGGTTGCGGCAGGGCGCAAGATGCGCCTGCGGGTCGCGGCGATGCCGGCGGGCGAAGACCCGGCGGAGATGATGGCGGCGGAGGGGGGAGCGGAGCGCTTTCGAGCTCTTGTCGAGGAGGCGGTGGATTTGACGGCGTTCCAGGTCGACCTCGTCCTCAGTCGGACCGACGTCGGCTCGCCGGCCGAGCGCGACGGCGCTCTCGCCGAGGTCGCGCCGATTCTCGCCGGCATGGGGGAGAGCGCCAGCCGCGACGAGCTGGTGCGACGGGTCGCCGAGCGCCTCGACCTCGAGCCGGCGATGGTGATGGGGCGGGTGACGGCGGCACGCCCGCCGAGCGGCGGCCCAGAGCACTCGGCGGGCGGGGAGACGGCGCCGGCGCCGCGGCGCACCGCCGAGTTGACCTCGCGCGAACGGCGCGAGCGTGCCCTGCTGGCGATGTGCATCGCATTGCCCGACGAGGGCAGCGAATACCTGGCGCGGCTCGAAGAGGGGCACCTCTCGCCGCTCGGCATTCGCGCCGCGGCCTGGATTCGGAAGCACCCGGACGACCCCGCCTCGGACCTGCCCCGCGAGGACGCAGAGCTCTCGGGCCTGATCGCCGAGCTGGTCATCGTCGCTCACGAGGAGCCCGCCTCGCCGGAGGCGATGGAGCTCAACTTCCTCCTGCTCGAGCAGCGCCGCATCGAGGCGGAGATCGCCGCCGCCGGCGAGCGCGACGACTACGAGGCTCGCGCCACCCTCAGCCGCGAGCGCGCCGCCCTCGTCGAACGCATCGCCCACGCGGAGCGGGTCGGGGGTTAGATTGCAGACAAGACATTTCTTTTTTCCGTCCGAGCGAAGTGACATGATTTCCGCATGGATAAGGGGTTTCTGGAGGAATGCCTAGCGCGAGGGATGTCGCTGGAATCGATTGGGGAGAGGGCGGGCAAGCACCCATCGACGGTGAGCTACTGGATGAAGAAGCATGGGCTGACGGCTGCCGGAGCGCTGCGGCACACGCCAAAGGGGTCGATAGACAAGGAGCGGCTTCGCGAGATGGTCGAGGAGGGCTTCTCGATCAGAAAGATGGCCGATGAGCTGGGGGCTGGGTATTCGACCATCCGCTACTGGCTCAAACGGCTCGACTGCACCACCGAGAGGTCGGTGCGTCGCAAAGAAGGCGACGAGGCCCGCAAGGCGGGGCTCAAGAGGGCTTATCTGCGCTGCCCGAAGCACGGACACACGGCGTTCTTTGAGCGCCCCGATGGTGGCTTTCGGTGTGCCAAATGCAACACGGTGGCGGTTTCCGAGCGGCGCCGGCGGGTCAAGCGAATCCTTGTCGATGAGGCCGGGGGCAAATGCAGCCTTTGTGGCTTCGATGAGCATCCGGCGGCGCTTCAGTTCCATCATCGGGATCCGTCTACGAAGGGCTTTCATTTGAGCAACGGCGGTCGCACCCTTGGCATCGGAAGGATGAGAGCGGAGGCGCGTAAATGCGCGTTGCTTTGCGCAAATTGCCACGCGCTCGTCGAGGCTGGCGTCAAGAAGGTGCCAGTCAATTGACCGCTAAGGTTCCGGCATAGCTGGCATTCTCATAGGTGGCTCAATCGGTCCGGGGTAGCTCAATTTGGTAGATGCGCTCGGCTGTTAACCGAGAGGTTGTGGGTTCGAGTCCCACCCCCGGAGCTCTTTCTTAGGCGGCGGCCCGGCTGAGCGCAAGCTGCTCGACCAGCTCGGCGCCGCGCTCGGCGCCGTCGTTCTCGGCGGCCCAGGACGCGAGTCCGTGGGCGCAATCCGCGAAGGAGTCGTCGCGCAGCAGGCGTTCGACGGTCCAGCGCAGGGGGGCGGGCCGGCAGAGGCGCCAAGGCAGGGAGAGCCCACATCCGGCCCAGGCGACGCGCATCGCCGTCTCGCTCATGTCGCCGGTGATCGGGCAGATCAGAACCGGGGTCCCGGCGGAGAGCGCCCGGGCCACCGTGCCGTGCCCGCCATGGGAGACGACGAGCGAGGCGGCAGGCATCAGCTGGCTGTAGCTGAGCCAGTCGACGAGGATCGCATTGGCCGGCACGTCGATCGGATGCTGGGGCGCAACGCGGTTCGTCGTCGCGACGACGCGGACCGGCTCACCGGCCAGGGCCATCAGCGCCGTTCGCACGAGGCGATTGTCGGAGTCATGAGCCGTGCTGGGAGCTACGAGCACGAGGCGATCGTCTCCGGGCGGCAGCTCGATGTCGGGGAACGGCATCTCAAAGCTCATCGGCCCGGTGACCTCGACGCCGGCAGGCCAGTCACGTGGGTACTCGAGCTGGGGGAACGTCGCGACGAGCGCCAGGTCGGGGCTTATCCCGCCATGGAAGCGGTCGATCGGCGGGAGGTCCAACCGCGCCCGCTGGCGGTTGAGGTCCTGTCGCCCCTGCTCGAGGCCGATGTCGAGCGCCCGCTGCCCCAACCGCCAGACGGCACGGCCTACGGGCGTCCGCGAGGGCTGCAGGCCGACGGCGAAGAACGGTCGGCCCGGCTCGACGACCGGGTAGATGTGGGGGATCAGCGTCGCCAGCGGCACGCCAGCCCTCTCGGCGGCGAGCGTCGGCGCGAGCGTGAGGATGTCGCTGACGACGGCGTGAGGCCGCATCTCTTCGATCAACGGCAACAGCGCCTTTGCCGCCTCGGCGGCATGTGCGCCCTCCGGAGAGTCCGGATCCGGCGGCGGGAACATCCGGTATTCCTCGGCCGCGGCGAAGCCAAGGCCCGCTCCCTCCACGGTCGCGCGCCGCTCCTCCCAAGTCTCGATCGTCACCTCATGGCCGCGTGCGGCGAGCGCTCGGCCGAGGGATATCGCCGGGAAGACGTGCCCGGGGTCGCCAAAGGCGGCGACTAGGAAGCGCATGCAGTGAGCGTCAGGGGGTGTCGAGGCCCTCGCCGGGGCGGGTGAAGACAATCTCGGGCACATGGCAGTTCCTCGAAGTTCGCAGCAGGAAGCGCACCGCCTCGCCGATGTCCTCGGGGCGAATCATCTCCTCCGGCGGGATCTGTCCCTGGACGAACTCGGTCATCGGGGTCTCGACGAATCCCGGGGCCAGGGCGGTGCACTGGATCCCGGCGCCGCCAGCCTCGCGGTGCGTCGACTGGGTGAAGTTGATCACCGCCGCCTTCGTCGCCGCGTAGATCGAGAGCCAAGCCTGGCCGCCCTTGCCGGCGATCGAAGCCGTGTTGACGATCAGCGCCTTGCCGTGCTCGGCGCCGGCCTGGCGCAGCATCGGCAGCCCCTCACGCGTGCCGACGATCAGCGCCCGCAGGTTGACGGCGAGCTGCATGTCGAGGTGCTTGGTCTGGATCTCCTCCATTGGCGCGCCGATGCCGACGCCGGCGTTGTTGACCAGCACGTCGAGGCGGCCATATGCGTCGCGGTGCTTGGCGAACACGCCGACGATGTCGTCCTCGTCGGCCATGTTCGCGGCGACGCTCTGCACCTCGAATCCGTCCGACCGCAATCCGTCGGCCGCCTGTTCGAGCTTGTCCGGGCGGCGCGCGGCGACCGTGAGGGCGTAGCCCTCAGCGCCCAGCACCCGCGCGATCGCCAGTCCGATCCCGCTGGACGCTCCGGTTATGAGTGCCGCTCGCTCTGCCACTCCGTCTCCTCCCGTCGCTCTACGGTGCGGACCCTATCCGCAATAACATCCGGGCGTGCGCTCTCCCCGGGCCCTGGTGGCTCTCAGCTGTCTCACCTTGACCGTTGCCCTATTGCCAGGGTGCGGCGGCTCGGACTCCTCGTCGACCGACGGCTCGTCTGGGGACGCCCTGAGCCATCCGGCTCCGCCGAAGAGCGACTTTCCGAGCGCCGATGGCAAGACGTTGGCGGAAGTGCTCGAAAACGGGGTGCCCTCGCAGCTGGTCGTATCTCCGGCTGCCGAGGTGTTCGAAGTGGGACCCAATCGCTACCCGTTCGGGGTCTTCCAGCGTGACGGGACGCCGGTCTCCGATGCGAAGGTCGCTCTCTACTTCGCAAAGGTGCCGGTTGGGGCCAAGTCGGGCGAACTGAGCGCCAACCCGGATGCCGAAAAACGCGCGCTCGACGAGCCGGCCATCGGTCCGTTCCCGGCCGCGGTCGAATCGCTGCAGACGAAGCCGGCCTTCAGGGCGCAGACCACGACAGCCGATCCCGATGCCGCCACCGTCGTCTACACGACCCACGTCGACTTCCCAAGCAAGGGCGAGTGGCGCATCGCCGCCCTGGTTGAAGAAGACGGCGAGCTTGCCACGACCCTTCTGCCGAGCGCGGCGGTTGGCCTGTTCAAGCGCGTGCCGAAGGTCGGAGAAGAGGCGCCGTCGATCCACACGCCGACCCCGGCCGACGCCGGCAACGACCTTTCGAAAATCACCACGCGCATACCGCCCGACACCCAGCACGAAGTCGACTACGCCGACGCGCTCGGCAAGGAACCAGTCGTGCTCCTTTTCGCGACTCCCCAGTTTTGCCAGAGCCGCGTCTGCGGCCCGGTTGTCGATGTTGCCGAGCAGGTCAAGCAGGTTTACGGTGAGAAAGCGGCGTTCATTCACATGGAGATCTACAACGACAACGACCCCAACAAGGGCGTGCGGCCGCAGGTCCGGGCGTTCCATCTGCCAAGTGAGCCGTGGCTGTTCGCGATTGGGGCCGACGGGCGGATTGAGGGCAAGCTGGAGGGCGCCTTCGGCGTGCAGGAATTGACCCGGGTTGTCAGAAAGCTGGTGGGCGAATGAGCGATAAAGCCGGCGCAGACCAGGAGTTGCTCGATTCCTTCGCCGAGGAGGCGAAACGGCGCTGTGACGTGATCACGGCCGGCCTTGCCACGGAGACGAACGACTTCGAGACGATGCGCATCGAGGCGCACGCGCTGCGGGGAGCCGCCGCGGTCGTCGGCCTCAGCCGCCTCGCCGAGCTGGCCGGCCTGATGGAATCCGATCTCGCCGAAGCCAAGAAGTCCGGCAGCATCCGCGGTGGCCGAACCCACCAGGTCGCCGACGCGGCGAAGGCCATCGCCGACGGCGCCGCGGCGGCCGCGAAGGGTGAAGAGGAGCCCCCGGACGTCGGCCGCTCGCTCGCCCAGCTCTTCAGCACCTGAGCGCTACGCTCTTCCCAGCGGGGCGGTAGCTCAGCTGGTTAGAGCAGCGGACTCATAATCCGTCGGTCGAAGGTTCGAGTCCTTCCCGCCCCATAGAAAAATCGCTTGAAATAGCCATATTCTGAGATCGCGTTCAGGGGCAAATCAAAAGTTTGTCCCGAAATTTGTCCCGAAAACGAGCTAGAATCGTTCGGGCGATGCGCCAACCACGGCCACAACCGATCTCCGGGCACGTTTCTCAGCGAAAGGGAAAGCGCGGCGGCGTCTGGTACGCGAAATACCGCTTGCCGGATGGGCGGCAGGTGCAGAAACGGATCGGATGGGCTTGGACCGAGAAGACCGCCCCGCCCGAGGGCTATTTCACGAAGGCAAGCGCGAAGGCGTATCTGGACCAGCTTTTGGCGCAGGCCCGGCAGGGCACGCTGCCGGGGATGGTGCAGACGGGACGGACCTTCCGTGCTGCCGCCGAGGAGTGGCTGGACTACTGCGAGAAGGTCCGAGATTGCAAGGCGTCGACGCTGCGTGACTACCGCAACATGGTTCGCGTCCTCGACCGCGAGTTCGGCGACCGCAAGATTGAGGCAATCACCTCGGAAGAGATCGAGCTTTGGATCGGCGGCTACAGCGGCTCGAACCGGACCCGCCAGAAGTACCTCGTCTGCCTTGGGTCGATCTTTAAGCGGGCGATGAAGGTTCACGGCTTGCCTCGCAATCCGGCCGATGTGGTCGAGCGCCCGCGCGTGCGGCGCGCGGCGAAGATCGACGTGCTGCGCCCCGAGGAGGTTTTGGCCCTGGTCAGAGCGGCAGGGTCCGAGCAGGACGCCGCGATCTTCCACACGGCAGCGTTCGCCGGGCTGCGGATGGGGGAGCTGCTTGCATTGCGCTGGCGCGACGTCGACTTCACCCGCCGCACGATCCACGTCCGCGAGAACTGGACCCAGGGCGAGACGACGACTCCGAAGGGTGGGACTGAGCGGGCGGTGCCGATGGCGGAGGAGGTAGCGCAGCGCCTCGCAAAGCTGGGCCAGCGAGAGCACTTCATCGCCGACGACGATCTCGTCTTCTGCACGCCGCGCGGCCAGCACGTTGGCTACAAGTCCTTGAAGGAGCGCTACCGCGCCGCGCTGAGGGCGGCGGACTTGCGAGAGGACTTCCGCTTCCACAACCTCCGCCACACCTTCGGCAGCACCGTGATCCGCCACGCCGACTCGCGCGAGGTCATGGAGTGGATGGGCCACGCCGACCTGACTACGACGCGCCGCTACCTGGCCTTTGTGGACCGCGAGGACGCCGCCAAGCGCGTATCCGAAGCATTCAGCCTCGAGGAGCCACAGCAGGTTCCGGCTGCGGCTGGCTGAGTCTCGCCGGATCACCGACCCCGGCGCGTGCCGTAGGTGTTCTCCGCAACCCAGGTCTCCAGGTCCCGGCGCGTGAATCGCAACCCACGGTCGCCAATCCGAACATGCGGCAGCCCGCGCGTTCGGGTCAGTTCATAGAGCGTGCTGCGCGGCACCCTGAGCAGCCGCGCCGCCTCGTCGGCATCAAGCAGTGGCTCGGTGAGCAGGCCGGATTCAGTCACCGGCCTGCCATCCCAAGGGGCCGTTGCCTCCCCAGCGCCGAGGGGATCGCGGTTCGCGGCGAGTGCGAGCCGACGGCCACATCGAGCATCGAACCTGCATCCCCTTGACGTCGGTTAGAGATGTCGGCAAATCGCCAAACCGGCAAACGGCGTTGGTATCGGCAAGCGCGGCAATTCCGCGAGTTTTCCACCCGACCCCAGACCCGTCCGCAGGGGCGACCGCACACCCGTCCGCACAGACGACCTGCCGCACGACCGTTGAAAGAAGCAATGAGCCAAGAGTTCATGGCCCTGGCATAGCGCGGTGGACCCGCTGGGTCCACAACTCCGTGTTTGCGCAAATGCGGAGTGCCAGAGTCAGCCTGCGCGACTTCTCGGGGACCGAGGCAAGCTGCGGCGAACCCACCGGTCCATTCCGCAGCTTCCCTGTGGCCTGCGCCCCGGTCCCCGAGAAGTCGCGCTCAGCGGATCGATCCGAGGAAGGGCCAAAGGTGGCCTACGCCCTTCCCCGGCCGACCCGCTCTCAACGCGCCCTTGCCGTCTTGGCGACGTAGGCGCGAGGAGCTTTTTTCGCCAGCCGGACCTTCTTGGCTTTCCCCAGGCGGGCGAGGCAGTTGGAGACAGCACCGGCAGACCGCCCGCCGAGACCTTTGGCAACGGCGGTGGCGGTCAGCGGTCCGTCCTGCTTGTGCTGGCAGAGGTAGGAAAGAACAAGGCCGTCAAGCTCGCCGGGACGAAGGCGCTTCCTATGCGCGGCGGACATGGATATCGCCTCCTTCGGCCTCGGCCAGCGCCGCGAGGATCGTGTCGCAGGTATCCCGCGCGTCTTCGTAACCTTTGATGACGGACGGCGGTGCGACCGATTCGCGATCCTCTTCCACGTCTGCAAGGCCGCCGCGCGCTTCGTCGCGTAGGCGCTTGGCGACTTCCATCAGGTCATGCGGCGGCATCGTCAGCTCAACCGTGTTCCGGCCGTCCTCAGGCTGCCAGCCCAGGTCCGCCATCAGCCGGAAGTCTTCGCCGAACTCGATCGCCAATCGCTCGGCCGTGGGGTAATCCTTCTGGCACTCCATCGCCACGACAACGTCGCCCAGACCGGCGAGGTGGTTGCGCACCTGCTCGTAAAGCGCGTCGCGCTGGCTGCCGACAATTTTCAGAGTGGGGCGGGGCATGGTGCCCTCCTTTCGGTAGGGCACCGAAGAGCCGCCGGGGATGCAGTTCTCGTCAGAGAACTACGGCGAGTAGCTTTCCGCTTGCATCGAAGGCTTGATCTTCGGTGCCATGCCCCGGGGCGTTCCACCGCCGCCGGGGCGCTTATTCATTTGGCGCGGCGACGATAGCTCGGCTCCGGCGACAAAGCGAGCCGATCGTTGTGGATACAGGTGGAGTGCGGTCGATTCAGCGCTGCCGTACCACACACCCGAGTGTTTATCTTCATGCAGAGGTTTTGCCGCCTCGTTGATTGCTAGCGTCAAATCTCTATGGACTCGGACCAGCTCGCAGAGATCCTCAAGCAAGCCGCTTCGGCGGTAGATCAAGCCGATCTTCCATCAGAGCTTCACACGCCTGCCTTTGAAAAGGCAGTTGATCTTCTTAGTGGAGAAGGTGGTCAGCCAAAGCCCACAGAAAAGGGAAAGCAAAAGGGCCAAAAGGCGTCCAGGCACGAGAAAAGCGAGAAGGCTGCTCCAGTCGCCGAGATTTCGCTCGATGCGATTGCCCAAAAGACCGAGGCAAGCATTGAGCATGTTGAAGATGTTTTCGGCTTGGATTCGGGTGAGCTGAAGGTCGTGATTCCAGGCTCCAAGCTGTCCAAGTCCGACGCCGGAGGATCGAAGCAGCTTGCGATATTGCTTGTCGCCGGGCGGGCTGCCACCGGGTTGGACCCTGAGTGGACCGCCTCTGAGGAGATCCGCGAGGTCTGTAGGTCATTCGGTGTTTTCAACACCGCGAACTTCAGCAAGACGCTCAAGGCCCTCTCGGACGAGTTTCGCTTTACCGGAAATAAGCAGGCGATGAAGGTGCGGCTAACGCGCAAGGGATGGGAAGCAGCAGGGGATCTCATTGCCGAGCTAGCCGGAGGTGCGTCATAGAGGTCGGGTTTGGGCTTAAGGTCCAGCTTCTTGGGTCTTTTAACGAGAGGGTTTTGGTAGTTAGTCAGCTTGCTGGATTTAGGGCGGGAGACGGTTGGTTTAGGCCTCGGGACGTCGACCGGCTTTTTGAGCAACTTCGGGTTCACGGCGGAAACGTCAGTCGAGCGTTGCAGCTTCTTGATGCGCAGAAGCTTGTGTTGAATAGCGTCTCCCGAAAGGCGTGGTCCTTGACGCCGCTTGGCGAAGAGAAGGCGCTTGAGCTAGTCGGTGGTATCTCCCCTGAGGAGCTTGATGCCAAACTTTTGACTCTGCCTGGCGCTGAGCTCGGTCACGAGCTTCACACGCTGATTCCTCCGTCGCTTGCGCCTCAGAAGTGGGCTGGTGGTATTGCCCGGATGCTGAAAGAGCATCCATTTGAGTCGAATGTGTTTCTGATGGCTCGTTTCCCCAGGGATGCTGATGATCCCAACCACGGGGTAATTGAAACGGCCAGGGAGGTGCTCACAGGTCACGGCTACACCCTTCATGTTGCCTCCGACCTCACGCTGGACGAGGATCTTTGGGGCAATGTCGCGGCCCACATGTGGGCTTGCCAGTATGGACTTGGACTTTTTGAGGATCGGTCGAAAGAAGGCCTGAACTACAACCTTTTGATTGAGGTTGGATCGATGGTGAGCATCGGTCGGCGCTGCATGCTCTTGAAAGATCGGTCGGCAGATGCAATGCCCACCGACCTGGTCGGCCATATCTACAACGCAGTGGACTTCGATAAGACCGACGACGTCGCTCAGGTAAGCGTTCACGGGGTGTCGCCCTCGTGAACCGGATTCCTGCGTGACTTACGGCGGAACCAGAGAAGGGGCCGGCGTCCGGTTGTGGGCGGCGACCGCCGCCTCGATCAGGTAGTCGAGCGCTGA
>Ga0210116_1000015_pt1 | contig 63653 bp, 63 predicted proteins | sample RushOxbow_ThreeS_6_FD_185562 | JGI IMG/M metagenome (GOLD analysis project Ga0210116, IMG submission 185562) | Wetland microbial communities from San Francisco Bay, California, USA, that impact long-term carbon sequestration -... | ecosystem: Environmental > Aquatic > Marine > Wetlands ...
GAAGATCTGGAATGTCGGGGCGGTGAAGGCGGGCTGGAGCAGGGACAGGATCGCGCTGAGCGAAGATGGCAATGCGGGCATCGGCGGTGACCTCCACGAGGATGTTTGGACACACCCTTCGTTCGAGCGAGCCGCCGTTGCTCCCTGCCCTACCTCAGCCTCGACGTGGTGGGCCGATCTCCTTCAAATCGGCCGAAGGTCACGAAAGTCGAGAAATCGGGTAGGCGCGAGAAAACCTCTAGCTGCGCGGAGGAAGGATCTGCAGTGGCAATCCCGAGTGGATCTGCCGAGGGAGACGACGAAGGGCGGGACGAGGCACTCGATTTCCTGGTGATCGGGGCGCCGAAGGCTGGGACGACCTCGCTCTTCGAGTATCTCCGCGGCCACCCCGAGATCGATCTCCCCCCAGACAAGGAGGCCCCCTACTTCAGCGACGACCGGATCTACGGCAAGCTGGCCTGGGACGACTACCTGCGCTGGGCCTTCCCGACGCCCAAACGGGGCCGTCTCGCGGGGACGATCACCCCCCAGTACATGTCGGCGATCACACCCGACGGGGAGCTTGCGCCCAACGGGGAGGCCGCGCACGAGGAGCGCGACGACCGAGCGCTGCCGCGCCGGATCCATGAGCGCCTGCCGTCGGCGCGCCTGATCGCGATCCTTCGCGATCCGGTGGAGAGGGCCTACTCGCACCACACCCAGGAGGCGCGGCGCGGCAACGACACCCGGAGCTTCGCCGAGGCCGTCGACGAGCTCCTGCAGCTGGAGGCGCTCGCCCACTCGCGCCGCCACGCGACCCTGACCAACTGCTACGTCGTGCTGGGCGAGTACGGACGCATCCTCGCCGCCTACTATGAGCACTTCCCCCGCGACCGGGTCATGGTGCTGTCCACCGACGGGTTGGCGCGCGAGCCGATGACAGCGCTGCGACGCATCTACGACTTCCTCGAGGTCGACCCCGAATTCGAGCCTCGCAATCTCGGCAAGCGCTACAACGTCAGCGGCACCAAGCTCAAGCTCCCCCGAGAACTGCCCACCCTCCTGCCAAGGATGGGCTCGTCCAACCCGCTGACGAGGGCGATATGGCGCACGCTCTCCGACCAGCGTAGGAGCGCAGTGCTGAGCGGCTACCGGCGCTTCAACCTGCGCTTCAGGGCCTGGAACCGTCGCCAGGCGGCGGCGAGCCGACCCTCACCCGAGGTCGAGGCGACGTTCGAGCGCCTGCGCGATCACTATGCACCCGACGAACGGCGCCTGGCCGAGCTGCTCGGCGAGGACGTACCGCCCTGGCGGGCTACGTAGCGCTCAACGGCGTTCGGCGACGACGAGGAATACGGCCGCGTCGTCAACCGTCGGGACCAGGGCCGAAGCCAGCTTATTTGCGAGCTGGACGACCCACTGGCCGGTGAACTTCCAAACCGGTCGCAGGAAGCGCGGCACCGCCGGTCCGAAGTATTGGAAGAACATCGTCAGCGCCGCTGCCGGAGGCGACACGATCGGGATGACTTCGCGAACATAAAATCCACACCGCTCCACCTGCGCTCGCAACCCGGGGCCGGTCCAGCGCCAGAGGTCTTCCGGCGAGGGGTGGTACCAGTAGATCCCATGCGTCGATAGCAGCAGCTCTCCCCCCGGCACCAGCACACGATGCGCCTCCGCCAGGTAAGCGTCCGGGTTCGGCACATGCTCGAGAACCTGGGTGGAGAGAACGGCGTCGAAGCTGGCGTCCTCGGCCTCCACCCGCGTACCCTCGATCGTTAGGTCGGCCCCCTTCCCGGGGAGGTCGGCGGTGACATACTGTTCGAACCCGCCGAAGAGAGAGCGATAGGGCGCGGGTCCAGCGCCGAAGTCAAGGATGGCTACTCCCGACATTCTCGCAGCGACTTCGGTCATCGTCCGGCCGAGCTCTTTCAGGATGACCCGAGCGTGATGAGTGCGAGGTGGGTCGAGCCTGCTGTTGGCCGTCATCCGGGCTTTACACCCATGCGGCCCGTGTAATCGGTTCTCATCAGGAAAGGTGGGCTGTCAAGCGTTGATAGGTACTCGTCTACCGCATCCTTTGCACCCTGCCATTGCCCATAGTCATCGACAATCAGCACACCCCCAGGCGAAAGCCGTGGATACAGATGTTCGAGCTCATGCTTGGTCGACTCATACCAGTCGGTGTCAAGCCGTAGCAGCGCGATCTCGTCGGGAGCTTCTTTGGGAATGGTGGTAAGCACATCTCCCTGAACAAATGTGAGAAGGTTCTCGGGATAGCTCGTCTGGGCAAGGTTCGCCTTGACCTCTTCGAGGGACGCGGAAAGCCAACTGCCTCCATCGGCCTTTCGGTGGTCGTTCCATAGGGTGATGGCTTCCAACCCTCCTGGCCCGGTATCCCTCTCTGTAGGCTCAGTCATCCCCGCGAACGTGTCGAAGAGAAAGAGGGATCTTTCCTCACTTTCCCTCTGAAGGGTCAATGCTGCGAGCATCATGCATCCCCCTCGCCACACTCCACACTCGACCATTGCCCCGGGGATGCGGCTCGTTGTGATGTGCCTCACAGCAGAATAAACCCCATACATTCGCTCCGCCGAGGCCATGGAGAACGGCATGCATTGCGCCTGCAAGACCAGAAACTCCTGCTCCAGGTCTCTGATTGCCGACTTCGGCTCAGGCCCGATCAATGATCTGAGACCTCGCCGCACCCGCCGCCCGACGGCCCTCCCATTCATCGGGTCGATATTACTGCTTGCCAGCGGACTCCGAGGAGACGGCCGCAGCGATCTTCGTCGCCGCACGGTAGTAGTGGCTGTCGGTTTCCAGCGCGCTGGCCGTGTCGAACGCCTCGAGTCGGCCGTCGAAGATCACCATCACGCGGTCGCAGATGTCGAGCGTAGACATCCGGTGGGCAACGACGAACATGGTCAGCTCATGCTTGAGCGCCCCGAGCGAACCCTGGATCGTCCGCTCCGTGTGCGGGTCGAGCGCGCTCGTCGGCTCATCGAGGATCAGCACCGCCGGCCGCGCGGCGAGCGCCCGTGCCAGGCAGACCCGCTGCTGCTGGCCGCCCGAGATCGCGTCGGCACGCGGGCCGATCACGGTGTCGTAGCCAGCGTGCCAGGCGATGATCTCATCGTGGATACCGGCGAGGCGGGCGGCCCGCTCGATCTCGTCGTCGGGGATCGGCCGGAAGAAGCGGATGTTGTCGGCGACCGAGGCGTGCAGAAGGCGTGGCTCCTGCGGCAGGTAGGAGACCGCCCGGTGCCAGTCGACGGCGTCGAACCGCTCGGCCGGCGTCCCGTTGACCAGATACCGGCCCGAGCTGGGATTGCGCAGACGGAGGAGGATCTGCACCACGGTGGACTTGCCCGCCCCGGTCGGGCCGACGATGCCGATCGTCTCCCGCGCATCGACCTCGAAGCCGATCTCGGAGAGAACGGGCCGCCCGGCCTCGTACTCGAAACAGACGTCCTCGAAGGCAAGCGAGCGCACCTCCTCCAGAGACGTCGACCCGCTCTGCGTCGGACTCGCCTCGTAGTACCGCTGCCGCTCCTGCACCCGTTCTATGTAAGGCAACGCCTGGCGGACCCCCTGGTAGGCGCCCTGCGCCTGCTGGCCATAGGAGCTGGCGCGGATCAGCAGCAGGACGACGGCGCCGAGCGAGGCTACGTGACCGGCGCCGGTGGCGTAGAGAATGGCGAGGGCGCCGATGACGAGCAGGTAGATCAGGCTCTGGTAGATCCCCGGCACCAGGTTGTTGAGGAACCCCATGCGGAAGAGCGGTTCGCGCAGGGAGACGATCAGCTCGTCGATGCGTTTGCGCTGCGCCCCTCCCACTCCGAAGACGTGGGCCTCTTCGGTCAACCGAGCCGCTTCGCTGACGCCGCGGGCGTAGTCGATCGAGGCGCCGGCGAGCTTGTGGCTGTAGTGCCCGCCCAGCTTGCTCAGCGGCCGCAGCGCGAAGAACAGCCCAACCGCGACCGTGACGACGATCGCGGCCGCCACCGGGTTGAAGGAAAGGGCGGCGATGACGAGGACGGAGAAGGTCAGGACGGAGGTCAACAGGCCGGTTGCGGCGCGGACGCCGATCATGCACTGTGCGATCTGGTTAGTCGCGAACTCCTGCAGCTGCCCCTCGCGTTCGCGCGACTGCGCCTCCCACGAGGCGCCGCTGTAGGCGACGAACAGATCGTGGCGCAGCCGCGCCTGCATGTCGGACGCGATTTTCGAAGGAATGTAGGAGACCAGCACCTGCAGGGCGAAGCGGAAAACTGCCAGGCCGAGCGCCAGGCCGATCAGGGCGCCGAGGCCCTGGTTCACGGCCAGCGGTCCGATGTCGACGTGGACGGTGTTGGAACCGTCGACCAGCGCAGCCGCCAACTGAGCGAGGGCGGCGAGAATCCCGGCTTCCGCGAGCCCGGAGAGCACCGAGCCCACCACCAGGGCGGCGACCCAGCCGAAGCTCCCGCCGAGCATCTGCCCCAGCCACGACGACGCCGTCGTCCACCCGCGGTTCACGAATTCGCTCTCTGTTCCCTATGAGATTCCAGCTTGCGCGACCGACCGCTCAAACCCCGGCTGCCGTCAGCCGGCCCCTATTGTCGCACGCCCCCAGCTGACCGGCCGGGGCTGGCGCTCTCTCGGCAGACCGCCGCAGCGCGACGACGATGCAGATGAAGAGGGCGATCAGCTGCGTGCGGTAGCGGAATGCCGTGCCCGCGTTGCCGGCGCTCAGCGAGTAGGCCATCAGCATGAAGAGCGCCAGGTAGATCAGGGGACCGGCTCGGGTCATGATTTCCCCCCGGCTGCGAAGCATTTCCCTGCCGAGGAAGAAGAGCGCAAAGTATGCCGCTGCCGTGCCGAGCAGGCCGAGGCCCTGACTGATGTTGCCGAGCTGCCAGGGGAAGGGCCGGAAGAGAACGTCGACGGAGCGGACGGGCAGGTTCCTGACGATCGCGGCCCTGGTCGAGAAGTCGACTTTTTCGAGCTTCAGGTTCGAGCTGTCGGAGGTGTTCGCTTCCTGCGGCACCTGGATGTTTTTTTCGAGGCTTTCGTTGGTCGACGCGGCGAGGACAGTGGGGGCGACCACCGCGGCGAAGAGCACGACGAGGCCGACCATCGTGTAGGAGCGCATCGTTTCGCGGTTCTCGGGGCGCAGACCGGCGTGCATCACGATCGCGGCCCCCGCGGCGATCAGGAACCAGCCCGCATAGTGGCGAGTGGCTACCGCGACCAGGCAACCGAAGACGATGAGGATCAGATGGCGGGGCTCGCCACGCCGCCATATCCTCGCCCCGCCCAGGGCGACGAGGCCGATTGCGAGCAGCATGTTCGCCTCCTTGTGTAGGAGGCCGGAGAAGAAGATCCCCGCCGGCTCGAAAGCGAGCAGCCACATCGCAAACACCGAGGCACGGGCGCCCGCCAGCTCATAGACGGCGGCGGCGAGGAGGACGAGACCGATCACCGCGATCCCGGCCTGGGTCACTCGCAGCGCCAGCTCGGGGGAGTCGAAGAGATTGCGCTGAACCGCGATCGCGAAGACGTGGAGTTCGGTCAGCAGCGCATCGGTCCACTGAGTCGAGCCGAACGGGGTGCGCGCGACCCGGGTCGCGTGGTCGAGGAAGGTGAACTCGTCGCCGCCGCGCAGGGTCTGCGCCACCGAGGTGAGCGAGATCAGCCCGGCGGCGAGCACTCGCACCCCGAACGCGACCAGGGCCGGCGTGCCGATGTCGAATCCGGGCAGCGAGCGGCGCATCCGGCGGGTCAGCAGGAAGATTCCCTCGCCCATGAAGACGAGCATCGCCAGCGCCGTCAGCGTGGAGTGGATGCTCTGGTCTGTGACGGGCAACACTCTGCGGGTGGACGATAGCCGGGCACGACCGGGCCGGTGCACCGAATGTCCCGAGCTCAAACAAGCAGGTCCATATAATCGTTCGCCTCGTGACCGAGTCTCGCCAGGAAGGACTCGACATTCGTCAGTGGGGGGGGCTGCTGTGGCGCCGCAAGTGGCTGCTGCTCGCGATCGTCATTCTCGTCCCCCTCGGCGTCTACCTGGTCTCCTCGCAGCTGCCGAAGACCTATAAGGCCACGGCGACGATCAAGGTGCAGAGCGCCACCCCAACCATTCTTGGGGGGCGCAACAACAAAACCGAAGTGAGCGAAGCGAAGGCTTCGGTCAAGACGCCGGCGGTCGCCCGCCGTGCCGCCCGCATCCTCGGCAAACCGCCCTTCGCCGCCAAAGCACTGATCGGACAAGTCTCGGTGACCTCGGCCAACCCCGAGGAAAGCAGCAGCAACTTCCTCGACATCAGCGCCACCGCCCACGAAGCGGACGAAGCCGCGGACATCGCCAACGCCTTCGCAAAGGGCCTTGGCGAAGCCCGAACTGCCGAAACGATGAAACAGATCAATGGCCGCATCCAGGCCATCGAAGCGCAGGGAGAAAAGTCCTCGGAGTCCGCGGAAGCCAACGAAAAAAAGCTGGCGGAACTGATCCTGCTCAGGGAGGGCCTGGACGAATCCACACCGATCGTCGAAAAGGCCGCGGCTCCTGGCGCCCCGATCTCGCCCAAACCGCGGCGCAACACGATCATGGCGCTGATCCTCGCGCTGCTGGTCGCGGCGGCACTTGCCCCGATGCTCGAGCGACTCGACCGCCGTGTCCGCAACCCCAGCGAGCTCGAGGATCTGCTCGACGCCCCGGTGCTTGCAGTCGTCTCCGACGACGCCTTCCCCGGCCACCCGCCGAGCTACCACGTGCGTGAGTCCTTTGAGACGCTGCGTGCCAGCCTCACCTACTTCAACGTCGACCGCACGCTCTCCAGCCTGGTCGTCGCAAGTCCGATCCCTCAGGACGGCAAGACGACCGTCGCGATCAATCTGGCGATTGCCTATGCGCTGGACGAACGCGACGTCGTCCTGATCGACGGCGACCTGCGACGGCCGCAGGTGGCGGCCCGCCTCGGCCGCGAGGTCAGCGTCGGGCTCGACTCTGTGCTCGTCGGCCAGCGGACGCTCGACGAAGCGCTCGCCTACGTCGACGTCGGCGCCGGGCGCCTACGCATCCTGCCGGGCGCCGTGCCACCGCCCAACCCAGCCGTGCTGCTCGGCTCGCAGCGCATGCGCATGCTGATCGCAGAACTGAGCGAGCAGGTGGACGTCGTCGTCATCGACACCCCCGGGCTGCTTGCCTGCAGCGACGCGATCCCGCTCTTCAGTCAGGTCTCCGGGAACGTCGTCGTTGCCCGCCTCAGCCGCACGCCGCGGGACGTGGTCCGCCGCACCAGGCAGGTGATCGAGTCGGCCGGAGGCGACGTGCTGGGCAGCGTCGTTACCGGCGCCCACGCGGGCGGGGTCTACGGCTATTATGGGTATGGGGGCTACTACGGCTACTACGGCAGCGGCGGCAACGGCTCCGAGGCCGGAGCGGCCAACGGGCGCAGCCGGCTACGCAACCTCGGCGGCCTACGGCGCTCCCGCAGCTAACGACCCGGAAGCAACTCTCGGTAGAGGGCGTCGACGTCGGCCAGCAGCCGCGCGGCGTCGTAGCGCTCCAGCGCGCGGCGGCGCGCGGCGGCGCCAAAGCGGCGGCGCCGGTCCTCGTCGCCTGCCATCGCCGCCAGCGCGCTGCTCAGGGTTGCAGGATCGCCCGGCGGGACGAGGACGCCGGTCTCCTCGCCCACCACCTCGTGCACGCCACCGACGTCGGTGGCGACGGCGGGCAGGCCGGCGGCGGCGGCCTCGATCAGCGAGACGGGTGTGCCCTCGTTGTCGGAAGAGAGGACCGCGACGTCGGCGGCGGCGAAGACCGGTTGCAGCTCGCGGCGGTAGCCAAGGAAGAAGACGTCGTCTGAGATGCCCAGCTCGGCGGCAAGCCGCTCCAGGCCCGGCCGATCCTCGCCGTCGCCGACCATCGCCAGCCGCAGCCGCGGGTCCGACTCCCTCGCCTGCGCCAGCGCTCGCAGGAGCACCTCGAGGCGCTTGATCGGCACCACGCGGCCGACGAAGACGAGCAGGACGTCTTCCGGCTCAACCCCGAGCTCGGCGCGCGAGCGCCCCCGCAGCGCCGGATCGATCTCCGCCAGCGGCGCCAGGTCGAGGCCGAGTGGCAGGACGCGGAACCGCTCGCGGGGCGCGACCCCGAGCCGCACGAGGTCGTCGACGGTCGCCTGGCTGACCCCGATCAGGCGATCGCTGACCCGCGCCATCGCCCGCTCCAGCTCCAGGTACAGCCGCGACTTCGCCGCCCCGAAGTAGCCCTCGAGGACGTGGCCGTGGTAGGTGTGGACGATCGCCGGGCGCGGCCGCACCGCCAGCGCCGCCTGGCGGCCGAGGAAGCCGGCCTTCGCCGTGTGGGTGTGGACGACGTCGGGCTTGAACCGCCGCGCGATGCGGATCAGCTTCGCCAGCGCGCGCGAGTCGTTGAGCGGGTTGACCGACTGGCGCAGCTCGCCGACGAAGCGCATCTCGGCACCCTCCTCCTCGGCCAGCCCGGCGAGCGAAGCCTCGCCGGGCGGCACCGCGCCGTGGACGAGCAGCGTCTCGTAGCGACCGGGGTCGAAGCGCCGCCCACTGAGCAGCGCCGCCTGATGAGCCGGCCCCCCCATGTTGAGGCGGCCGATGACCCTGAGCACGCGGACCCGCTCAGTGGACCCGGTCAAGCGCTTCCCGCCACTGCTCCTCATAGGAGGCAAAGGTCCGGCGCAGCCCCTCCTCGAAGTCGATCGCCGGCTCGTAGCCGAGAACCTCACGCGCCTTCGAGATGTCGGCGAGCGAGTGGCGCACGTCGCCGGGGCGCGAGTCGGTGTGGACGGCCTCGATCGTCTTGCCCATCAGGGCGCCCAGCCGAGCGACGATCTCGTTGAGGCTGATCCGCTCGCCGCAGGCGACGTTGAAGGCCTCGCCGGCGGCTCCCGGCGCCTCCGCCGCCAGCAGGTTGGCGTCGACCGCGTTGTCGACGTAGGTGAAGTCGCGCGACTGCTCGCCGTCGCCGTGGACGACCGGCGGCTGGTCGGCGAGCGCCGCGGTGATGAAGTTGGGGATCACGGCCGCGTACTGCGATTGCGGGTCCTGGCCCGGGCCGAAGACGTTGAAATAGCGCAGGGCGACCGTCTCCAGGCCGTAGACCTGGTGGAAGGCCCGGCAATAGCCCTCGGCGGCGAGCTTGGAGACCGCGTAGGGGGCGATCGGCAGCGTCGGCATCTCCTCGCGCTTGGGCAGCTCCGTGCTGGCGCCGTAGGTCGACGAGGAGGAGGCGTAGACGACCCGGCGCACTCCCTCGTCGCGCGCCGCGAGCAGCACGTTGAGGGTGCCGACGACGTTTGTCGCGTTGCTCGTCAGCGGATCCTGGATCGAGCGCGGCACCGAGGGCAGGGCGCCGAGGTGGAAGGCAACCTCGCAACCGCGTACCGCGTTGTGGACCCGCTCGTAGCTCTGCAGGTCGCCCTCGATCAGCTCGACGTCGTCGATCACCTCCTCGAGGTTCTCCCGCCTCCCGGTGGCGAAGTTGTCGAGCACGCGGACGCCGTGGCCCTCGCGCAACAGGCGCCGGACCAGGTGCGACCCGATGAAGCCTCCCCCGCCCGTGACGAGCGCAACGGTCCCCCTCATTCCAGGGCAAATCCTACCTTGCGGCAGAAGAGCGCCTCGCTCTCCTCCATCGCCGGCAAGTCCTCATCCGTGAGCAGCCGGGGGTGGCTCTCGCCCTCGGGCCAGCGCATGAAGCGCAGGCAGTCGTCGACCACCTCGTGCTCGGCGGCGAACTTGGTGCCGAGCAGGATGCTCTGGAAGAACAGCTCGTCGGGAGCGAGCGTGTGCTCGTGGTAGCGGCGGTAGTCGGGGTGCGCGTCGAGGAAGCCGAGGATGAAGTCGGCGGCCGGGCGGCTCAGGTTCCACCACTGCGAGCCGCCGAAGGGGCGCGCGTAGGGGGGGAAGCGCCGGGGGCCCTTGAAGGCGCTGCGCGCGCGCAGAGCCTGGTTGAGCAGCCTGCCCTTCCAGCTGAGGAAGCCGGTGTCCTCGCCGCGCGGGATGCAGGTCTCGCGCAGCCCTCGCACGGTGTAGGTGTAGAAGTCGGTGCGTTCGCGACCCTCGAAGCGCCAGCGCGGGTCGGGGAGCGGGAAGTGCTCGACGTAGCTGCGTGACCCCGCCGCCTCGGCGAAGGCGACGATCTCCTCGACCGGGCGCAGCGGGGCGTCGCGGCCGCTGATCAGGAGGAAGTAGTCGCAGTCGTCGGCAGCCGCCTGCCTCAGGCCCTCGAGCGCCGCGTCGACCAGCTCGACGCTGGCCCAGGCGGTCGCATGGCGCGGCAGCAGGGTGACCTCGTCCAGGCCGGCGTCGGCGAGCGCCCCGGCGAAGGGCGCCAGCGGCGCGCGCCGGTCGAGGTGCAGGAAGAGCCGCACCTGAGGGTGCCGCAGGGCGGCGAGCAGCTGCGCCAGCAGGGGGGGCTCGTCGTGCGCGAGGACGACGATCGCCAGCGTCATCGCCCGTAGCCTAATGCCGACAGCATCGCGCCGTTCGATGCATTGAGCACACTGGGGTGTGCACAATGCATCGAACGGCGCGATATAAGGTGCTCGCGTGTGCGGAATTGCGGGGAGGGTCGACCGCGACGGCGGCGTGCGGGCGGGGCTGGTCGAGCGGATGTGCGAGCGGCAGGAGCACCGCGGGCCCGACTCGCGCGGCGTCTTCGAGGCCGACGGCGTTGCGCTCGGCATCCAGCGCCTGCGGGTAATCGACCTCGAGACCGGCGACCAGCCCGTCTACAACGAGGATCGCTCCGTCGCCGTCGTGCTCAACGGCGAGATCTACAACTACCGCGAGCTGCGCGAGGAGCTGGTCGGCCGCGGCCACACCCTCTCCACCCACGGCGACACCGAGGTAATCGCCCACCTCTACGAGGACGAGGGAGCGGCGCTCGTGCACCGGCTGAACGGCATGTTCGCCTTCGCCCTCTGGGACGCGCGGCGCCGGCGCCTGCTGATCGGCCGCGACCGGGTCGGCAAGAAGCCGCTCTTCTACTCGGCTCGCAGCGGCACGCTCTCCTTCGCCTCGGAGTTGGCGGCGCTGATGGCCGACGAGGAGATCCCGCGTGAGCTCGATCTCGCCGCGCTCGACTGCTACCTCGCCTACGGCTACGTCCAGGCGCCGCGCTCGATCTGGCGCGACGTGAAGAAGCTCCCCCCCGCCCACACCCTGACCTGGGAGGACGGCGAGATCAAGGTCGAGAGGTACTGGCAACTCGACTACTCGCGCAAGGCAAGCGCACCCCTGCCCGAGCTGGAAGAGGAGCTGCGCGAGCGTGTCGCCGCCGCCGTGCGCCGCCGGATGATCGCCGACGTACCCCTCGGCGCTCTGCTCTCCGGCGGCGTCGACTCGGCAATCGTCGTCTCCGAGATGGCCGCCGCCTCCAATCGGCCGGTGAAGACCTTCTCGATCGGCTTCCAGCAGGAGGACTACAACGAGCTGCCGCTGGCGCGGCTGACCGCCGAGCGCTACGGAACCGAACACGAGGAGTTCACGGTCGAGCCCGACGCGATCGAGATCGTCCCCAAGCTGGTCCGCCACTACGGCGAGCCCTACGCCGACTCCTCGGCGATCCCCAGCTTCTACCTGGCCGAGCTGACCCGCCGGCAGGTGACGGTCGCGCTCAACGGCGACGGCGGCGACGAGAGCTTCGCCGGCTACCTGCGCTACGTGGCCAACAGCCTCAGCGCCGGCCTCGACCACGTGCCCCGACCGCTGCGCCGCGGGGCCGCCGCGGCTGCGGGGCGGCTGCTGCAGATGGGCGACGCGCGCGGGCTGCGCAGCTACGGGCGCCGCTTCCTCACCTCGATCGGCGAGGATGGGCCCGGGCGCTACGCCGACCACGTCTGCATCTTCAACCGCGCCGAGCGCCGCGCCCTGCTCGGCGAGGCCGCCTCAGCGGAGATCGAGGCGGAGACGGCCGACGTGATCGCCGGCCCGTGGCGCGTCGCCTCCGGGCAGAACCGGCTCGACGTCCTGCTCGAGACCGACGTCCAGACCTACCTGCCGGGCGACCTGCTGGTCAAGATGGACATCGCCTCGATGGCCTACTCGCTGGAGGCGCGCTCGCCGCTGCTCGACCCGGAGCTGATGCAGTTCGCGGCCTCGCTGCCGGCAAAGCTGAAGGCGCGCCGCACGAACAAGAAGTGGATCCTGCGCCGCGCCTACCGGGGGCGCGTCCCGGATCAGGTTCTCGACGGCAAGAAGCGCGGCTTCGGCGTGCCGCTCGGCGCCTGGTTCCGGGGCGAGCTGCGCGGCTTCGCCCGCGAGGTGCTGCTCGACCGCTCGACCCTCGACGCGGGCCTCTTCGGGGAGGCGCAGGCCCGTTCCCTACTCGACCTCCACGACGGCGGCGCCGACCGCTCGGCGCAGATCTGGACGCTGCTGATGCTCGCTCTCTGGCAGCGCGAGTTTCGCTAGGTCGACCACTCGGTGACCGGCGCCGGCGCCCACTCCGGCGACTCGAGCAGGACGACCACCCCGATGCCGCAGAGGATGAGCAGCATCGCGACGAATGCGGCCACCGACTCGTCGACGCTGACCAGCACCGCGCCGACGCCGACCAGGAATGCCTGGGCGCCGGCGAGCAGCGCCGCGACCCGGCGTGGCGTGCCGAGTTTGGCGCGCAGCCGGTGAGTGAGATGGTCGCGACCGCCGGTGAACACCCCTGCCCGGCGCCGCAGCCTGGAGACGACGACCAGCGTCGTGTCGAGAGCGGGCAGACCGACCAGCACGACCGCTACGGGCACGAAAGCCCAGGCGAGGTGCCTGGTTCCCGGCATCGCCATGATCAGCGCGGCGATCACGAAGCCGACCGGCATGCTGCCGCCGTCGCCGAGGAAGATCCGCGCGGGAGAGGCAAGGTTGTAGCGGAGGAACCCAAGACAGGCCCCAGAGAGGGCGAAGGCGATCACGGCCAGCCCGGGGTTGCCCTGGGCGGTCGCGAGCACGCCGAGGGCGGCGCCCGAGACACCCGCGACCGTGCCGCAGGCGCCGTCCATGTTGTCCATCAGGTTGAAGGCGTTGACGACGCCGACGACGAAGACGACCGTGATCGCGAGGTTGATCGCGTCGCTGCCGAAGAGGTGCCAGCGGATGCCACCGGCGAAGAGCACGCTCGCGGCGGCGACCTCAACCGCAAGCCGCGTCAGCGGCGAGAGCGCATAGCGGTCGTCGACCGTGCCGACCGCGAGCAGCGCGGTGGCGCCGATCGCGATCGGCGCCAGGGCCCCGGCCCCGCTACCGAGCAGCGCCGCCGCGAGAAGCATCCCGCCGACCACCGCCACCCCCCCGAGGTACGGCGTCGGATCGGAGTGGCCCTTGTAGCCGATCGGGTGGTCATAGAAGCCCGTCGCCCGGGCAAGACGGATCGCCATCGGAGTCAGCGCGAGCGTCGCGACAAGGGCGAGGAGAAAGGCGAGCTCGGGCTTCATCGCGGTGCCTAGGCGTCGATTACCGCTTCGTCTCTGAGCAGCCTCGCCCGCTCGTGATCGGCGACGTCGTCGATCGCATCCTCCACGCCGCGGGTCGAGCGCCAGCCAGTCATCTGCTCGAGCGCGGTCGTATCGGGCCGGCGCCTTCCCAGCTCCTCGAAGCCCTCGCCATATGCCTCGTCGTAGGGCACCATGCGAATCCCCGAAGTCGAGCCCGTGCGTTCGATCACCGCTTCGGCCAGTTCGAGAATCGTTATCTCAACCGAGCGCCCGACGTTGAATGCTTTGCCGCGCGCGCCCTCCTCGTCCATCAGCATGACCAGCGCCCGCGTCGTGTCGTGGACGTGGGCGAAGCAGCGCGACTGGCTCCCGTCACCGTAGACGGTCAGGTCCTCGCCGGCGATCGCCTGGCTCACGAAGCGCGGAAGAACCATGCCGTAGGCGCCGGTCTGCCGCGGCCCGACGGTGTTGAAGAGACGAGCGACGACGGTGTCCGTCTCGCGCTCGCGGTGGTATCCGAGCGCCAATGCCTCACCGAAGGCCTTGGCGGTCGAGTAGGACCAGCGCGCGATCGACGGCGGCCCCAGGACGCGGTCGGAGTGCTCGCCCAAGGCGCTGTTGCCGTTCTTGCCGTAGATCTCAGAGGTCGAGGAGAAGAGCAGCCGGCGGCCGAGCCGGTGCGCGCCCTCGATCACGACCTGGGTGCCCCGCACGCTGGTGCTCAGCGTTTCGACCGAGCGCTCGACGATCAATTTCACGCCGACCGCGGCGGCGAGGTGGAAGCAGGCGTCGGTCTCGAGCATGCACTCGTCGAGCAGTGCCACATCGCAGATCGAGCCCTCGACGAACTCGACCTGCCCCGAGTCGAGGGCACCGGAGAGGTTCTCCAGGCGTCCCGTGCTGAGATCGTCGAGAACGAGGACCTCGTCGCCGCGCGCAACCAGGGCATCCGTCAGATGCGAGCCGATAAAGCCCGCACCTCCGGTGATCAGATACTTCAACTGGCCATCTCCCTCTCCTCGCGCCCTGCCGATCGGCCAGGAAACATTCCCCCAACCAGCGGCTCCCTAGGACGCTATCCCTGTCCTTCCCAACGGTCTTCGCGAGTAACCCAACCCGCGTCACAACCTGTCATGAGTACATCAGAAAGGGCCGCTTGTGTCAAGAAATACGATCGTTTACCAATTCGGCGCAATTGGCATTCCAAAGCCACTTCATTGCCCCTGAGCGCCGAAGCTGAGGGCCCCCAGCAGCTCCCCCGCCTGGAAATCTTCTTTGCTCGTGGCGAATGCATCGTTGAAGGTTTTTGCCGTTTGAGCGGTCAGCGTCAGCTGTACCTTGGAGGCCGAGATCGTCCGCTGGGACGGGTCTGCGGAGACCGAGAACGAGGCCGCATCGAGAACGCCGATCCGCCCCAGCTTCCCGGGGAAGGTCGGGGTCGGCTCGACGTCGACCTCCGCCGAGTCGCCGATCAGGGCGAGGTCGAGCCACTGTTCGTGCCAGAAGACCTGTCCGGCGCCGAGCTGCAGGAATTCCAGCTCGCCGCCGGTGCGCAGCTCGCCTTCCGATCCGTCTGGCGCGAGACGCCCGCCGCCGATGATCGGCAGCGTGAAGGTCGAACCCTGGTGTTCGGCGGGGAAGATCGGGTTGATTGAGACGAAGTGGTCGTCCATCTTGGTCACGAAGGCCGGGTCGAGGACGAGCGTGGCGCGACCCTGAGGAAGGATCGTCGTCAGCCGTGGCTGGGCATTGGCCTGGATCGTGCCGAGAACCTGTCCTGCCACGAACGGGATTCGCGGGCGGAGCTTCTTGTTGAGACGCGTGACGACCTTGGCGGTGAGCTTCAGCTTCCTTGCCGTGAAGACGGTTCCGAAGCCGGATCGCCTCGACGAGCGTGCTCGGGAGGAGGCGATCTTGAGCTGCGAGCCGCCGACCTTGGCCACGATCGGCGTTGGCTGCGTCCTGAGGACGATCCGGCGCAACGGCACCTTCTTGCGCCTACCGGCGAAGAGGAGGGTGCCCCCGGTGTCGATCTCTCCCCGGCCGATCGTCGTGTCGAGGTTGCCGTCGGTCACCGGCAGGACGAAGGCCTTGCCCCGCCCGCGGGCGCCGGCCTTGGCCCTGAGTGTGACGCCATTCTTCTTCATGAAGGAGGCGAAGCCCCGGTCGAGGGTGAGCTTGGCCCGACCCGAGCCGACCGGGTCATAGGCGGCATGGGCCGCGGTCGAGCCGCCAAGCGCCACCGAGACGCAGACCGCGATCGCTACCCAGCGCAGCCTCATCCCTTCACCCCACAGGCCTTCGAGACCGTCGCTTTCATCGGCTTGCGGCTGGCAAAGGAGAATTCGACTTTGGCGAGGTTGAAAGAAACGCGCTTCGAGCTCCCGGGGGCCGGACAGCCGGCGTTGAAGTAGGAGAGCTGACGGCCGTGGAAGCGGTATTTCCGCTTCAGCGTGAGCTTGATCCTGTCCAGGTAGCCCCAGTCGCCCAGGGCTTGGGGCAGCGACGCCCGCAGTTCGGTGCCGTAGGGGCCGTCGGAGATGCGCTTGATCGAGAAGGGGATGACGAAGGACGAGTTGAACGGATGGGACGTGAAGATGTGGCTGAGGATCACCGGATGCCCATGTTCGCGGCCGTTGAAGATCAGCAGCCGGCCCTGGGTCGGATAGGCGCCCTGTTCTTTGAGGACGATGTTGCCCCAGAAGCGGCCCGAGCCGATCAGGGCCTTGTGGCAGTTGGCGAGGGCCCGTTCGGTGGAGGCGGGCTGCACCTCGGGAATGCGACAGATCGGCAGCCCCTTCGACTGCAGCAGGCCGTGGCGATTGACCTCGATCCGCATCTTCTGCAGCTGGGGCGGCACGCCCCCTTCCGCGTTCTGCAGGTGCCCGGCGACGAAGACCGCGATCGGCGCAGTTCCGTGACGCGGAAGCTTGTAGGGCTTGAGTTGGGCGAGGACGGTGATCCGAAGCCCGCCCTGCTGAACCGTTGCCGCGGTGGCAATGGCTGCAATGCAGACCAGCGCGACGGCTGCTCCCGCGACGACCCTCGCCACACGGGCGCGCCCAGCGTTTCGCTTCACCACTCGCTCCTTCCTCGATCCTGACGATCGCGTCCCTGTCTTCCGTCCCCTACAACCCAGATCAAGGAACGAAGTTGTCTTAGCTTAGCTGGATTCGCTGGCTAAGAGCGGAGCTTCACGGTGCGGCTGGTCACGCCGGTTCCCATGGCGCGGGCGCGCAGGATGCGGACCTTCCTCAGCTGCCGCCGGGCGGCCGCTGAGATCTTCACCGGGAAGAACGCCACTTCTCCGGCGGCCAGCGTGAACGGGGTCCTGCCGATCGTGACCGGCCGGCGTCCGCGCCGAACCCTTGCGCGGAGCTTTAGCGTTCCGCGACAGAGGCCGCCCGAGCAGGTCAGCTTGACGCGAGCCCGTCGGCCCTTGACCTTGGCGCGGGGCCCAACGCGGGCGATCCCGACTTTGGGTCCGTCATTGGGGGACGAGCTGGCGGTGAACGTCGCGGTGACGCCGGCGGCGGCCGATCCGATCGTCACGACGCACGGGCCGGTGCCCGAGCAGCCTGCGCCCGACCAGCCGGCGAAGTTCGATCCCGATGCCGGGGTCGCGCTCAACGTGACTTCGGCGCCTTCGGCGAATTTGCCCGTGCAGGTGGCGCCGCAGGAGACGCCGGCCGGGGCGCTGGTAACTGTGCCGGAGCCGGTGCCGGTCTTCGAGACCGTCAGCGAGTAAGTGGCCGGCACGAAGACCACTTCCAGCGCCGAGTTTTCTTTGAGGGAGAACGAGCAGGGATTCGGTTTGCCGTTGCAGACGGAGGCCGATCCGGCGCCGTTCTGGAATTTCGCGAATTCCCAGCCTTCTTCGGGTTCGGCTTCGATCTGGACTTTTGCCCCGAATTCGAATTCCTCTCCTTCGCAGGGTTCTTCTAGCCCTTCGACGATGCATGCGACTTCGCCCATGCCCGACGCTTCCACGGCGAGCGTCGGTTCGATCGGCTCGAAGCGGGCTTCGATCGCGGCCCAATCGTTGAGGGTGAAGCTGCAGGGGTTCGCTTTGCCGTTGCAGGCTTCCGCCGAGCCTTCCCCGCCCTCGAATTCGACGAATTCGGATCCTTCTTCGGGAACCGCTTTCAGCGTCACCGCCTTTTGCGCGATTCCTTCGAATTCGAGTTCTACGCATTCTGGTTCGACGACTTTTTCCCCTTCCACTTTGTATTCGCAGCGCACTTCGCCGTAGCCTTCGCCCGCTTCGGGGTTGATTTCCAGCACCAGGGGTTCGAGTTCTTCGGGTTCCGCGCTCGCGGTCGCCGGGGCAAGGGCGAACGCCGCAACAGCCGTCGACACGAGAACGAGCCCCGCCCTGCGCAGAAACGTCATCCCTGTCCCTCCCATCCCTTTCAGATCTCAATCCCCCGCCTCGATGATACGCAGGTGCCGGAGTGCGGCCATCATCAGCCGAATCTGAGCGTGATCATGCCGGCGACCACGCTTGGACCCCCGGCTTCGATGCGGAGCGTATGGCGATGCCGCAATCGCCGCTTCGCGGCCGCCGAAAGCCTCACCGGCACGATCGCCGACAGACCGTCCACGAGGCTGAAGGACGCCCTGCCGATGACCACCCGCCTGCCCCGCCGACGGAGCTTGGCCCTCAGCTTCAGCGTGCCGACGCAGGGACCGCCCGCGCAGGACAACTCGACGCGGGCCTTGCCGCCGACCGCCTTCGCGCGGGCCCCCGCCCAGGCCGCCCCCGCCCCGATCGTCCCTTCGGTTCCTTTTTTGGGTTCTTCGGGCCCCGGTGGCGGCGCCACAGGGTTGGCGGTGAAGGTCGCGGTGACCGCCACGTCGGCTTCGCCGATGACGACGACGCATGAGCCGGTTCCGGAGCAGCCCCCACCCGACCAGCCGGCGAAGGTCGAGCCCGATGCCGCGGTCGCGCTCAACGTGACTTTGGCGCCCTGCTGGAATTTCGCCGCGCAGGTCGCGCCGCAGGAGACGCCGGCCGGTTCGCTGGTCACCGTGCCGGAGCCGGAGCCGGTCTTCGAGACCGTCAGCGTGCGCACGCCGAGGTCAAAGGTCGCGGTCACCGTCTTCGCGGCCGACATCGTCACCTTGCATTTGCCTGCGGCGATCGAGTCGCAGCCGGACCATTTGACTGCTTCGGTGTTGGGGCCCGCGGTACCGCTCAGCGTCACTTCGGTGCCGGTGTCGTATTCGGCCGTGCAGGTCGCGCCGCAGGAGATGCCGGCCGGGGAGCTGGTCACCGTGCCGGTGCCGGTGCCTTTCTTTTCGACGGTCAGTTTGCGCCTGACCGGTTTGAGATCGAAGGTCGCGGTGACCGCCACGTCGGCTTCGCCGATGACGACGACGCATGAGCCGGTGCCGGAGCAGCCTGCGCCCGACCAGCCGGCGAAGGTCGAGCCCGATGCCGCGGTCGCGCTCAACGTGACTTTGGCGCCCTGCTGGAATTTGCCCGTGCAGGTGGCGCCGCAGGAGACGCCGGCCGGTTCGCTGGTCACCGTGCCGGAGCCGGAGCCGGTCTTCGAGACCGTCAGCGTGCGCGTGGCCGGCACGAAGACCGCTTCCAGCGTCGAGTCTTTTTCGAGGGAGAACGAGCAGGGGCTCGGTTTGCCGTTGCAGACGGAGGCCGATCCGGTGCCGTTCTGGAATTTCGCGAATTCCCAGCCTTCTCCGGGTTCGGCTTCGATCGAGATCGCCGATTCGAATTCGAATTCTTCTCCTTCGCAGGGTTCCGCCAGCCCTTCGACGATGCAGGCGACTTCGCCCCCACCCACCGCATCCACGACGAGCGTCGGTTCGATCGGTTCGAAGCGCACTTCGATCGCGGCCCAATCGTTGAGGGTGAAGGAGCAGGGGTTCGCTTTGCCGTTACAGGCTTCCGCCGAGCCTTCCCCGCCTTCGAATTCGACGAATTCGGATCCTTCTTCGGGAACCGCTTTCAGCGTTACCGCCTTTTGCCCGATTTCTTCGAATTCGAGGTATTCGCATTCTTCTTCGACTACTTTTTTCCCTCCTTCTCTGTATTCGCAGCGCACTTCGCCGTAGCCTTCGCCCGCTTCGGGGTTGATTTCCAGCACCAGGGGTTCGGGTTCTTCGGGTTCCGCGCTCGCGGTCGCCGGGCCGAGGGCGAGCGTTCCCGCCAGCGCTGCCAGGAGCGCGAGCGCCAACCGCGCGCCCCGCCTCGCCCCGGTCATCTCCGGCGCAGGCTGAGCTTTACCCGGTGCGGCACGGTGCCACCGCCGACAACTTGCACTCTGAGGCGCCCTGCCCTGCGCAGCAGCGATATCCCTGTCCGGCTCAACCTCATCCCCAGCGTCGATGATACGCCGGCTCGGAGCTTCACGGAAGACCTGCCGATCTGAACCCGCCTGGCCCGTCCTTTCGCGTTGCGCACCCGCGCGATCAACCTCAGGGTCCCCCTGCAGGGGCCCTTGTGGCAGGAGACCCTCAGCAGCGCCTTCCGGCCCTTGACGCGGATCGGGCTCTTGACCGTGAGCAGGCCGGGGGGCGGTGGCGTCACTTCCTTGGAGAAGGTGGCGGTGACGTTGCGGGCTTCGTTCATCGTCACCCGGCAGTTGCGGACGCCTTTGCAGCCTTCACCGGACCAGCCGGCGAAGGTCGAGCCGACCGCGGGGATGGCGTGGAGGACGACCTTGGTCGGGGCGCCGATCTGAGCGCTGCAGGTCGCGCCGCATTCGATGCCGGCGGGGTCGCTGGTCACGACGCCGGAGCCGGTCCCCGCCTTGGAGACGGTCAGCGTGCGGGTGCCAACGGCGACGAACACGGCGTAGATCGTGCGCGGACCGTTCACCGTCCTCGTGCAGAGAGTCGAGCTGCCGCAGGCTTTGGCCGACCAGTGGTCGAATTCGGAGCCCGCCGCGGGCGTGGCGACGAGGGTCAGCGAGGTCTTGGAGACGTAGGTTTCGGAGCAGTCCCCGGGACAGGCGATGCCGCCGGGGGTGCTGGATACCGAGCCGGCGCCGGTGCCCTTGATGCGGACCGAGACCGGGTACAGGGCGTACTGGGGTTCGAGGGAGAAAGCGGCGCTCACTTCCCGTGCGCTGCTCATCGTCACCTGGCACTTGTCGACTTCGACGATCGCTTCGCAGCCGAACCATTTGACCGCTTCGGAATGCAGGCCGGCGGTGCCGGTGAGCGTCACCGCGGTGCCGTGCGCAAAGGAGGCCTGACAGGTCGCGCCGCAGGAAACCCCGCCCGGCGAGCTGGTCACGGTGCCCGTGCCGGTGCCGATCTCAACGACTTTCAGCTGACGCTGAACGAGATTGAAGGTCGCGGTGACGGTCCGGTCCGCGCTTATCGTCACCAGGCATTTGCCCGCGCCGTCAACCGAATCGCAGCCGCTCCACTGCACGACGGAGTCGGTGTTGGCGCCGGGGGCGCCGGTGAGCGTGACGAGGGAGCTCGTTTTGAAGCTCGCGGCACAGGTCGCGCCGCAATCGATGTCGGCGGGGGCGCTGGTCACCGTGCCGGTGCCGGCTCCGGCCTTTTTGACGGTCAGCTGGTATTCGGAGAGGTCGAACCTCACGGTCACCGACCTCGCTTTGCCCATCGTCACGTGGCACTTGTCTTCTTCGACGCTGTCGCAGTCGGTCCAGTCCGGCGGCAGCGTTTTCGCGCCTGGCGTCCCGGTGAGCGTCACCTCCGAATCCTTGACGAAGCTCGCCGAGCAGGTCCCGCCGCAGTCGATGCCGGCCGGGGAGCTGGTCACCGTGCCGGTGCCGCCCCCTTCCTTGTTCACGGTCAGCGGCCGTTCGAGCAGGTTGAAGGTGGCGGTGATCGCTTTGGCGGCGCTCATCGTCACGAAGCATTGGTTTTCGAGGTTGAGTTTCGTGCAGCCGGCCCATTGGACGGCGGCCGTGTTTGCGCCTGGAGCGCCGGTCAAAACAACCGTTTCGCCTTCCGGGAAGGGGGCGGCGCAGATCGCCCCGCAGTCGATGCCTGCGGGGGAGCTGGTCACCGTGCCGGTGCCCGTTCCCGCCAGTTTGACGGTCAGCGTCTGCGTCGCGCCCAGGGCGGATGCCGGCGCGACGACCGCAAGCGCAAGCAGGGCAAGGACGACGGCCGCCAGCCGGCCGCGTGAGGACCCTGCCTGCCAAAAAGCATCGATGACGCGGTGCATCTCTCCTTCTCCGAAACGATCGGGCGGCCCCCTGGCGTCCTCCCGATCCCCTTTATTCCTGCCCTAGAGGCTAGGACACATGCGTACCGGATGTCAACTGGCGTTGTACCGCGGGCGAGGTGACGTAGGGTGGCGCCGTGCCATTCACGCTCAGGAACCTCAGGCGGGATCTGGAGGATGTCGGGTCCAACTTCGACGGCGCGCCGGACCTGGAGTTCCGCCTGGCAACCGAGGCGCTCGCGCTCGAGAGGTGCGGCCTGGGCTACCAGCGCGTCCCACCCGGCTATCGCTTTCCGTACGGTCACACGCACGAGGAGCAGGATGAGGTGTACGTGGTCCTGCGCGGCGGCGGGCGGATGAAGCTCGACGACGAGATCGTCGAGCTCGAGGAATGGGACGCGGTGCGCGTCCCGCCCGGCACGTGGCGAGGCTACGAGGCCGGGCCGGACGGTCTGGAGATCCTCGTCCTCGGCGCGCCCAATCTCGGCGAGTCTCCGCGCGAGGACGTCGAGGGCCAGCGCGACTGGTGGACTGACTAGCGCCGGCCGAGACGCCACCTACCCGACGGGAACCGCGAACAGCGTGATCGCCAGCAGGACCGTGGCGAGCGCGGCGAAGCCGGCGCGCCGCGCGGGGTGGGTCGAGGTCAGCATCGCGACCACCGACTGCACGCAGTAGTAGGCGGCGAAAGCCCGGGAGGCGACGACGATCAGGGTGAAGAGGTCGATGCTCCAGGAGAGGGCGGAGACGGCGACCGCGGTGACCAGGTAGGGGACGTGGTTGCCGACCCCCGGGCGGAGGACGCGGAGGTTGCCGTGGGCAGCGACGGTGTCGGCGACGGCGGCGCTGAACTGGCTGAGGACGGCGCCGACGACGAGCGGCAGCGCCAGCGCCGGCACCGCCCGCTCGACCAGATCGAGCAGGTTCTCGTCGCTGAGCTGGCCGGCGGCGTCCGCCATCAACGGCGTCGCCACCGCGACCAGGGAGATGTAGACCCAGGCGGCGATCAGCTGCGAGAGGCGCGAGGCGCTGATCCGGGTGTCGCGGTCATAGCGGTCGGCGAGGTAGCGGACGGTCTCGAAGCCCTGGACGGTGATCAGGACGCCGCCGAGCAGCAGCAGGGTGTGGCCGAGCGAGTAGGAGGTCGAGGGCGGGACCGAGATCGAGCCGTCGTTGACGTCCTTGCCGAACAGCGTCGTGCCGAGCATCGCCGTCATCGCCAGGACCACCCCCAGCGCCAGCCGCTCGAGCGTGTTGAGGCCGCTGAAGCCCCGGGTCAGCCCGACCGCCGCGATCGCGGTCACCGCGCCGGTAGTGATCACGCGCTCGATGGTCTCCGAAGGGCCGAAGACGTAGGTGCCGACGTACTGGGCCATGATCCGCAGATAGAGCGCGACCGAGATCACGTAGGCGACGATGATCAGCGCGTCCGAGAGCCACTCCAGCCGGTGCAGGGTCGGAGCCAGCTCGCCCTCTTCCTTCAGGGGCTCGACGACGATCACGTTGTGGCGGATCGCACTGCCGACGACCCAGGCGAGGCCGCAGACGGCGCTCACGCCGATCACCGCGGCGCCACCGAGGCCGCGCTCCAGCACCGGGACGATGATCAGGAAGCCGCTTCCGAAGATCGAGGCCAGCGGCGTCACCGTCGCCCGCAGGACCACGCCCAGATCCCGACCGCGCTCCCCCATCGCCGGATTCTCTTACATTCGCCTACGCCGAGCGCGACGGTTCGCGATCGGCTAGGGACGAACGACGCGGAAGCTGAGCCGCTTCGGCGCCGACCCGTTGCCCGCCGCGTCCGTGGCGATCAACGTCGCGCGGTAGCGACCGGGTTTGAGCGCGCGCCGCCCGATGCGCCCGGAGAACTTCTTGGCATTGGCGCCGGCGCGGGCGGCGACGGCGAAGCGACCGGCGACGGCGAACCGCGTGCACTTCGGCCTGCGGGCATTGGCGCGCGTGGGCTTGACGCAACGGCCCTTGATGCGACGCCCGGGCCGGGCGCGTTCGATGGCAAAGACAACGCGAGCGGCCTCGGAGAGCCGGAAGCGGAAGGTGGTGCCGCGGTGCGGCGCTCTGCTCGCGACCGGCTGCTCAGGCGCTCCGCGGCGGTTGACCGCGAACTTCGCCGGCTTGAGCGACGCCGCGAGGAACACGGGCCGCTCGGTGTCGGGGACCTCGACCTCGTACGCGCCGGCGTCGCAGGCCGGGCCCTGCGGACGCACGATTCCCCGCTGATCGGTGTCTGGGCATTCAGCGCCGGCCGGGACGGCGTCTATCAGCGGACTGCCCGGCAGCAGCGCCTGGGTCCCCGTCGGCCCGCCGTTGTCGGCCAGGGGCGCAAGCCCAGGGTCGGCGACCGTGCCGGGACAGGAGGCGGTCGGGAAGGTGAAGTTGTGTCCGCCATCCAACGGGGCCGGCGAGCAATCGACGTTGGCGTTGCCGGCCACCACGCTGCCGGCGAGCAGGATCGAAGAGCCCCCGATGATCCCCCCGACGCCGCCGCTGAAGCCGGCGAACCCCGTGCCGGCCACGCCGGCGCTGCCGCCGGGACTGCCGCCACCGCCGCCGGTCGCGTTTCCGGCGGCGCCTCCCGCGCCCACGCCGTTCGCCGTGACGGTGGCGTGCCGAATCGGGTTGGAGCCATCGGAGCCCGAGGCGACAAGCCCTCCGCCAACCCCGCCACCGCCCCCGTCGCCGGGCGTGGCGATCCCGCCGGCGCCTCCCGTGGGGCCTCCGGCTGAGTTGCCGCCCTTGCCACCTGTCCCGTCGCCGCCGTCGCCGCCGTCGCCAGTGTCGTTTCCCTGGATCGTGACGTTGACGTACTCGCCCGGCGCAAACACCCCGCCACCGATGCCGGCCGAACCACCGTCCTCACCCCAGCCGGATCCGCCGTGTCCGCCGGTCGCGGTGTTTTCCCCCGTGGAAATCGCGTGTCCTCCCAGAGCGCCGGCGCCATCGCCGCCGTCGCCACCCGCGCCGGCCCTGTTGCCCGTCACCAGCGAGCGCGTGATCTCGATCGGCTCGGCCGAGTAGATCCCGCCACCGAGGCCGCCCCGACCGTCAAAGGCCCCGCCACCGCCGCCGATACCGGCCCCGCCGGCGCCGCCCACAGAGCCGTTCCCCGACGTGACCCCGCCCAGGCCACCCTGCCCTTTGCCCGCGGCCCCGCCTTCGCCCGCGCTGTTGCCGCCGATCGTGCTGAGGTCGATTGTCAGCGTCGCGCCGGTCGCGGCCGCGATCCCCCCGCCCCAGCCACCGCCGCCGCCTCTGCCTCCAGTTCCGCCTCCTCCGTTGCCGCCGTTGCCGGAAATGCCGCCGCCGCCCTGGCCGCCGATGCCCATGCCGCCTCGACCGCCGTCTCCCGCTCCGTTGTCGCTCACGACGACGCGCGTGAGCGTGAGCGTGCCGCTGGTGTAGATCCCGCCGCCGTAGCCGCTGTTGAAGGTCACCGCTTCGCCGCCGAGCCCGTTGGCGCCGTTGGTCCCGGTGGCGGCAGTCGTGCCATCGCCGCCGTGTCCCACGCCGCCGTCGCCGCCGTTGCCGGCGAAATTGTCCGAGACGGCGCTGTCGGCGATGGCGAGGGTGCCCGCGTTGCGGATTCCGCCGCCGGGCTCGCCCGGACCGCCGCTTCCGCCTGAGGCAAACGTCCCGAGGGCGCCGGTCACGTTGCCGCCGTTCGTGCCGTTCGGCGCCTGCCCGCCGGTCAGCGTCAGGCCTTCCAGAGTCGCGACCCTTCCCGCCAGCACGTCGAGCACCCGGTCGATGCGGTTCGCGTCGATCACTGTGCTCCCGGCGCCCTGGCCGCGAATCGTCAGGCCGGCGCCGAGCACGTCGAGGTCGCCGTTGACGTTGGTGTTGTCGGACGCTCCCGATCGGCTGAGAACGAAATGCCCGGCCGGCACCGTCACAACGTCGCTGACCGCCCCCGGAGAGCACTCACCCGCGCCCGCGAACGGCGGGACGTCGTCATTCGCGGTCGTGATCGCCTCCCGCAGCGAGCAGTGGCCGTCGGCCGCAACGACATCGCCTTCGATGTCCACCGCGATCGTCGCCGCACGAGCGCCGGAGGCCAGCGTCAGGCAGCCGAGCGCCGAGACCACGACGGCGGCGACGCCGCGGAATCGCATATCCAGCGCCCATGCGATCGATCTCCGAGTTCTCATGAGCCCACAGCCAAAATAGATACGGTCCCGCGCCCCGTCAAGCGGCCCGACCTCCTCGCGATGATCGTCGCCTGACTTTCGGCGTTGCTCCCCTAGGACCGGCCTCCGGCTGGCGCAACCGGTGTGAGGCCGTGCCGGCGCATCACCTCGCCCAGCGCGGCGAGGTCCGGCGGCCCGCCCGCGGAGGCGGCCAGGACCTCGCCAACTTCCTGGAAGTACGCGGGACCGAAGACGCCCGGACTGGCGATGGCAAGGAACGTCGCGTCCTCATCGGCGCGGTTCTCGAAGCCGTGGATCGCGCCGCGTGGCACGCAGACCGCCTCCCCAACCCGGACCTCGACCGACTCGCCGTCGATCGTCCAGGTGGTTGTGCCGGCCAGACCGTAGATGGTCTCCTCGAAGGCGTCGTGGCTGTGCGGCGCCGGCATCATCGAGTTCGCGGGGACGTAGCACTCGAAGACGCTGACGCTGCCGTTGGAGTCCGAGCCCTCGACGAGGAAGCGGACGCCGAGCTGGCCGACGGTGATGGTCTCTCTGGTGGCTTGGTTCATTGCGGTCTCCTCTCAGCTATCCAAACGATTATGTAAAGTGACTTGATGACTATAGGCGCCTTTGCCATACTTGTCAAGTCACTTGATTACTCCCGAGAACAAGCCGCCTCCCGCGCCGCTGATCGGAGCGCTGCTGCGCATGCCCTGGGAAGCCGTCCACGAGAGGATGCTCGTCGGCCTGCACGAACGGGGCTATGCGGACCTGATCGCCCCGCACCTGAGCGTCCTGCAGTACCCCGGGCCCGAGGGCATGCGCCCGTCGGACATTGCCGCGCGAACCCGTATGACCAGGCAGGCGCTCAACTACCTGCTCGGACAGATGGAAGGGCTCGGCTACCTGGAGCGCGTCGGGGACGAGGCAGACCAGCGCTTCAAGCGCATCCGGCTGACGCAGCGTGGCCGCGCCGCGAGCGCGGCGATGCGCGAGATCGTGCTCGAGATAGAGGCTGAGTGGACGAAGAAGCTGGGACCCCGACGGTTTGCCGAGCTACGCGACCTCTTGGCGCAACTGAGCGGAGCGACGCCCGAGGACGGGCCCAGGTGATCGCGGATTAGGTTGGAGGGGCCACCGAGTCTGAGATGTCCCTCGATGCGATCTACAGCACGCGGCCTTGGCCTCTTCGAGCCCTCTGATCGACGGTCGAGGCCACCGATCGCGCCCGATCGCCGGCCGATGCTTCGCCAGTCTCGGCAATGAGGGCGGGGTCAACTTCGTAGGCCGCCAGGTTTGAAATATCCAGTGACCAGGCTCGTGCTGATCGTGAGCGCCAAGTCGCAAAGGCTTCCTGGATATAGCGCTCCGCGACATCCGAGGACCAGCCGTTGACCTGGGCGAGATGTTCACGCGCGAGTTCGGCTCGGCCCCTGATCCCAGCAAGGCCAATGTGCTTGACCTCATGGCAGGCCGGGCACAACGCAATCATCCGAACCAGGCGCTGGGCACCCGCGGCCTCGTCGTATTCCCAAACCTCATGGCACTCGACGGGGTGCCTTGAGCCTCGTCCACCACAAACCTCACAACGACGGCCCGCGTTCTCGTAGACCTGTCGACGAATCCGATCCCAATCCTGAGGAGATACCTGATCTCGCACATTTGAGAACCAACACGTCTGCGGGACGAGCTCGATGGTCAACCTTGGTGGATCGCCAACCTCCATGCCGTCGATCATGCCACCTCCCCGTGCCAGCGCCTAGCGAGGATCGCCTTTATAGGCGACGGAACGGTGACGGATAGCGGCCACACGAACCGCCTTTCCCCCGTCGGTCAGTTGATAGAGGATCCGATAAGCGCCTACACGCAGGGAGTACAGCCCGCGCAACTTTCCTCGTAGCGCATGGCCAGCTCTCGGCTCGCGCTCCAGCAGACCCAGTGCATCCTCGATCGCGTCGATCAGCGGCCAGCCCAGCTCGAGTAGCTCGCTACGCGCGCGACGAGCGAGGACAAGCCGCGCCACCAGTCAACTGGCGGTTGGCCGGCGCTCGGACAGCTCCTTGCGAAGCTCAGCGAGGGTGATCGTCTCCCCCCGCTCGATCTCGGCAAGCCCAGCCTCCAAGACAGAGAGGGCGTCGGCGTCGGAGAGGATCTCGGCGGTCTCCTCAAGCGCCTCGTACTCGTCAATGGGAACCAATGCCGCAGCGGGAGCGCCGTTTCGGGTCACCAGAACGTGATCACGCCGAACACTTACGTCATCGAGCAGGCTGCTGAGGTTGCTGCGTAGCTCACGCACAGGAACGGTCTTTGCCATCGGCATAGTGTACCTCATAGCGTACACGCTGTCTTGAAGTGAATGACGCGGACGGCGAGTAACCCGGCGATCACCGTGTAGTAGCCGCCTTTGGCGGGAGCGACGGTCAGGGCGGTCACCAGGCCGTCTTGGCGGATGCTCGCCTCCAGCTCGGCGAGGCGATCCTCGTCGAAGCGGGTGCGTGGGTTGAGGCCGTTCTGCACGTCGATCTTCTCGACATCCAAGACCGTGAACTCGTCTGGACTACGTGGAGCCCGGTTTCAAGCGGTTTCCGCGTGATCGAGCTACGTGGGGATCGTCTGGAATCCGCGGGGCACCTTGCCCCACTTCTTGCCCCAGCGGAGGCGTTGCCATCGCGCGCATCAGCCCAAAGCGAACCGCGATCTCAGAGCACCGGGTCGAGTTCGGCGAGGTAGCGGGCCAGCAGCGGATCGGTGATCCGCCAATCGCCCCGCCTCTCGCTGCGGGCGATCCCGATCCCCCGCAGCTCTTCGAGCGCGCGCCGCACCGAGTTGCGGGGCAGGTCGCGGTAGGGAGGCTCGCCGCGGGCGATGCGACGGGCCACCTCCAGGGCATAGCGGTGGACCCCGCGCAGCCGCTCGACGCTCTGCTCGTGGTTGACGCGCTCGCCTTCCAGGGCAGCCCGGTAGCCCTGCTCGACCGTGGGCAGATCGATCGCGCGAGTCTCCAGCAGCACCGAGGTCATGTGAGTCTTCTGGGCGATCAGCATCGTCGCCCGGGGATGCCCGGCTCCGAGCTCGACCAGCCGGCGCAGGGCGAGCTCGTCGATATTGCAGTCGTCCAGGGCGAACCCAGCCGCGAGGCCCTCGGCCCAATCCTCCACCGGGATCGGCCGCAGCTCGTGGAAGCTGCCGAACTGACTGAGGGCGCGCTGGCGAGGCGTGAAGAGATCACGCATCAGGTGCTCAATCGAACCGGCGAAGAGCACGCTCAGCTGGGGGCTGCGCTGGAAGATCGCCCGCATCCGCTTGGTCAGCGCGTCGGGGTCTCCATAGGGGGAGCGTGGGCCGGCGATCTCCTGGAACTCATCGAAGAAGAGGACGACTCGCTTGCTGTCGGTCTCGCCGATGCGGCCAGGCAGAGCGAGGGCATAGTCGAGATAGCGCTCGGGGTCGCGACCGGCGAGGTGCGGCGTGAAGGCGATCTCCATCTCCTCGCCGAGCTCGGTCTTCGACTTGACCACTGCCGAGACGCCGGCTGCGTCGGCGACCAGGCGCCCAGCCTCACGGGCCTGATGGACGATCCGTCGCAGCGCCGAGCGGTTGGCAATCGTCTGGGCGACCAGCGCTTCCGCCAGCTCGGCGGCAGAGGCGATGCGGAAGAGATCGATTTCAACGACGTAGAAGCCATCATCTTCCAGCCGGCGCAGGGCGGCGTCGCAGACGCTGGTCTTGCCGGTTCGCCGGGGCCCGGAGATCACCAGGTGCCCGCCGCCGGCGAGCGTTGCGGCGATCTCCCGCACGTCCTCGCTGCGGCCGATCAAGCGCTCCGCGGGAAGCGGCTGGTCGGTCGGGAAGAGGCTGGCGCTTGGCTCGCGGGGCATGCGCCAGACCTTATCAGGATACGTCCTATTTGACGCATTATGCGCCTGATTCAGATCATCACCGAACTGGCCCGCACCACCCGCAAGCGTAGAGTGCTCGATTGAGATGGCCAAGGATCCCTGGAGAGCCCCCGATTCTCAGCCCGGCGACTTCGGCGCCGAGCTTGACCACGCTGAGAAAGATCGGCCTGCTGGACGAGCGCTGGACCTTGGCGAAACCGCAGCGTCGCCCCTGCGACCGTCAGTTCCTCGGACAGCCCGTGTACCTGAATGCCCCGAAACACCGCCCGATAGAGAGCCCGATCGCCAGGCGGCATCAACTCGGGGGACGTCATGCCGTCGACCTCTGCCTCGAAGCTCTCGTCGAGCATCTCCGCGTAGTGGCTTTCGAAGCTAGTCAAGGGGCGAACATAAGTGGAGCGGAAGTTCGGTTCAAGGGCCGAGATCGACCTCTCTCAGACCTCACCTTGCCCCAGCGCTTGCCCCAGGGCCGTTTTTGGACGCTCTCCAGAAACGAGGAAACCCGCTTAGAAAGCGGGTTTCCGGCCTATAGCGGGGGCGGGATTCGAACCCGCGACCTTCGGGTTATAAGGATGAGCCGCGAGATCCGCTGGACTACGTGGAGCCCGGTTTCAAGCGGTTTCCTCGCGATCGAGCTACGTGGGGATCGTCTGGAATCCGTGGGGGCACCCGCCTCGCCATGCCGGCAATCCCTGCTACCGTGGCCGGGTCGGGATGGCAGATTCGCCGCCCGAGAGGTTCCGTTTCCTCCGTGTGCTGTGAGAGCGCTTCAGGGGCCGCAGGATCTCCCCTGAGTCGTTCAACAAGGAGCACGCAACACATGTCCTTTGCCGATCTCGGCACCTCCAAGCCGGTGACGCGCGCGCTCGCGCGCCGCGGCATCACCGAGCCGTTCCCCGTTCAGAAGCTGGTCGTGAGCGATGCCCTCGCCGGGCACGACCTGCTCGTCCAATCGCCCACCGGCTCGGGCAAGACCCTCGCCTTCGGCGTTCCCCTGGTCGAGCGCCTCGAGCCAGGCGCCAAGCGCCCCTCCGCCCTCGTCCTCGCCCCCACGCGCGAGCTCGCGGCACAGATCGTCACCGAGCTTCGCGCCCTCGCCGAGGCTCGCAAGCTGCGGATCGCCGCCGTCTACGGCGGCGTCGGCTTCGGCGCGCAAAGCAAGGCCGCCCGCGCCGCCGACGTCCTGGTCGCGACCCCCGGCCGCCTCGAGGACCTGATCGCCCGCGGCGTCGTCTCGCTGAAGGGAGTCCGCGTCCTCGTCCTCGACGAGGCCGACCGCATGCTCGACATGGGATTCCGCCCGGCGGTCGAGCGAATCGTCGGCCAGACGCCGGATCGACGACAGACCCTGTTCTTCTCGGCGACGCTGGCGGGAGCCACCGGCAAGCTCGCTGCCGCCTATACCCGCGAGGCCAGGCGCCACACCCACTCAGCCACCAGGAGACGCAAAGCCGATATCGAGCACCGCTTCGTCCACGTCGAGTCCCAGAGCGCCAAGCTCGATCGGCTGATCGGCCACCTCGACGAGGGTGAGGGCACCCGCACGCTCGTCTTCGTCCGAACCAAGCGAGGCGCCGATCGCCTCGTCAAGCGGCTGCGCGGGCGCGAGGTGAAGGCCGTCGCGATGCACGGCGACAAGAGCCAGGGCCAGCGCGAGCGGGCGCTTGCCCGCTTCGAGCGCGGCGAGGTCGCCACCTTGATCGCCACCGACGTCGCCGCCCGCGGGATCGACGTCCCCGAGATCGCCCGCGTCGTCAACTTCGACGCCCCCGGCGATCGCGAGGCCTACGTCCACCGGGTTGGGCGCACCGGGCGGGCCGGACGGCGCGGCACCGGGATCAGCTTCGTGCTCGGCGAGCAGGCTGCCGAGATGGAGCGCATGGCGCGCGAGCTCGGCCTTGCCAGCGAGTTCAAGCGCGCCCAAAACCGCCGCGAGGGGAAGGTGACCCCGGGCGGCAAGCGCAAGGTGGGCGCATGAGCCCGGACACCGCGGCGGGCGTGGCCAAGGAGGCATCGAACCCGCCACCGGGGGACCCTCGGCACAAGTTCGGGACGCCGGCAGCCGGCAGCCTCGTCGATCGCGTGGCCAACATGACGGTGACGGTCGTCCCGCCCGCGCTCCTCGGCCTCGCCGCGTGGCTGGCCTGGGGAGGCACGATCGACTGGCAGGCCGTGCTGATCTTCTTCGCGACCCTGGCGCCCTTCGGCTTCGGGATCACGGTCGGCTTCCACCGCCTCTTCACCCATCGCTCCTTCAAGACCTCGACGCCGATGCGGGCGCTCTGGGCGGTATTGGGCTCGATGGCGCTCGAGGGCCCGGTGATCGAGTGGGTCGCCTACCACCGCCGCCACCACGCCTTCTCCGATCGTGAGGGCGATCCCCACAGCCCCCACGTCGGCCACGGCGAGGGCTGGCCGGGCGCCCTGCGCGGCCTCTTCTACGCCCACGTCGGCTGGGTGCTCTTCAGCAGCGAGCCGGCCGAGGAAGAGCGCTACGCGCCCGACCTCCTGGCGGACCCGGTGCTCCGCTTCGTCGACCGCACCTTCGTGCTCTGGGCCGTTCTCGGACTGGCCCTCCCCTTCGCGCTCGGCGTGGCGCTGACCGGGAGCCTCTACGGCGGCCTCCTGGGCCTGCTCTGGGGCGGAGCCGTGCGGATCTTCTTCCTGCACCACATCACCTTCTGCGTCAACTCCCTCTGCCACTTCTTCGGCCGCCGCCCCTTTGCCACCGCCGATGAGTCGCGCAACCTCTCCTGGCTGGCGCCCTTCACCTTCGGCGAGGCCTGGCACAACAACCACCATGCTTTCCCGACCTCGGCCAGGCATGGGATCGGGCGCGGGCAGCTCGATCCCTCGGCCATGCTGATCTCGGCGATGGAGCGCGTCGGCCTGGCCTGGGACGTGGTCAGGGTCAGCCCCGAGCGGATCGCCGCCATGGCCGCGCAGAGCGCTTCGCCCTGATCGACGTCCCCGGAGAGGGCCGAGGGGAAAGCGCCCCGCCGCAAGGCTCAGCCGCGGTCAGTTTCGCCAACGGCGTCGCGGCCGTCTCCTGGCGGCTGCCGACCGGATCGCGTGGGGACGGCGAATCGAAGGCGGGCGCGTTGGCGGGCAGCACTTGGAGGAAGCCGGCGAGGCGTTCTGAGAACGGCTGGCGCTCGCCGGGCCTGCGCGCCGTCTCGCCGGGGTCCCAGTAGATGCGCTCGACCAGCTCGTCGATCGAGATGCCCACCGAGTGCGCGAGCCTGAGCGCCTTGGTCGCGCTCAGTTCGTGTGCGCCGCCCTCGAACTGCGACAGCTCCTCGACCTTGAGCCCGGCCCGCCGAGCCAGCTCTGACCTCTCGATCCCAGCCCCTTGACGAAGCCACCGGAGGTTGGTCGCCATTCGCTCGACGAGAGGGCGCCTGTCCGGCCCGGTGTCCGGAACTTCGTTCCGGCCCCTTACGCGCTCGTTACACCACTTGTAGCGACGTGACCCGTTTTTTTCTGTGCTTCTCGCCGCCGAAAGTAGGTGGACGGGGGCGCCGCGCAAGGCCCGGAACCGACCTCGCTTCGAGCTCACGTTGCCCCAGGCGTTGCCCCAGGGCCGTTTCTGGACGTTTCTGGACGTTCCCGGAAATGCGAGAACCCGCTTGGAAAGCGGGTTCTCGGCCTATAGCGGGGGAAGGATACGGCCTTATGGGTTACGTCGCAACGCTGATCGAGATCGGCGCGAAAACGGCTTCAGTGCTGGGAAAACGCTGGGCGGCACAGGAGACTTGAGGTCCCTCGCGCGGGGCCGGATCGCCGCGATGCCTTGACGGATGGCCCCAAGCGCCGTTCAGTTGGCCCGATCTGCACGACATAAATGGCCCCGGCGGCGGTGGAACGCCCCGGGGCCTGGCACCGAAGCCTGTGACTTCGATGCAAGAGAGACGGTACTCGCCGTCGCCCCAACCGGGCGGCATCCACGCCGGCTTTCGGTGCCCTACCCGAAGGGAGGGCACATGCCCAGCAGCATCAAGATCGCCGCCCATCAACGCGACGCCCTCTACGAGCTGTTGCGTGATCGGCTCTCGGGCGTCAGCGACATCTGCATGGCGCTGGAAAGCGAGGACTACGCCACCGTCGAGCGGCTCGCCACCCGGTTCGGCGAGGACTTCCGACTGATGCGGGACCTCGGCTGGAGCCCGGAGGACGACCGGGAGACGGTCGAGCTCACGATGGCGCCCCTGGACCTTATGCGGATCGCCAAGCGCCTACGGGACGATGCCCGAGGCGGCATCGCCGGCCTGGAAGAGGAGCGGGATTCAGTTGGCCCCCCGGAGTTCATCGAGGGCTTCCGGATCGTTCGGGAGACGTGCGAAGACATCCTCATGGCCGTCCTGGCCGAGCTCGAGTCCGGCGAGGACGAGTCAGCATGAGGGGACGCCGCGCCGGATGGCGCAACGGCTATCGGATGCGTTTGCCCGGCTCCAAACCGCCGGGCCTGAATCACGCGGTGCTGACCGGGACGCTGCTCGATGATCCGCGGAGCGGCCGGAACCCAATCGGCGAGCCGGTCACGCTGCTGCGGATCGAGTTCCCAGTCGCCGACCCCGAGCATCCCCAAATGCTGCTGACGTGGGCAAGTTGCGAGGTCGAAGTGTCGGCGGCGCTCGCCGAGCAGCACGGCATCCGAGAGCTGGAAGGCGGCGCGCCGATCCTCGCGGCGGGCCAGCTCAGCGAGCGATGGGTGAGCGCGCGCGGGCGCAGCAGCAAGCGCAGCGCGATTGTCGCCATGCTGGTCCATCCTGGTCCTCCGCCCGACCACGACGAGTTGCTGATCCCAGGGAACCGGCCATGACCGGCAAGCGCTCAGAACGGGCGGAAGCCGCTCGCATCGGCCGGCGCTTCGGCAAGACCCTCGCATCGCGGCGCCGCCAGTCGGATATCTCCCAGGTCGAGACTGCCGAACGATCGGGCTTGCACCGCACCGAGATCAGCCTGCTGGAGCGTGGTCTTCGGATTCCGCAGTTGGACACGATCATCCAGGTCGCGGGTGGCGTCGAAGCCGAGCCGTGCGACCTCCTGGCTGGGATGGCCTGGCGACTCGATCGCAGTCATCTCTACGGCTCAGAGACACCGCCCGGATACTTCGAGATCAAGGTCGGCAACCGATGGGTGGCGGACTAAATGGACTCCTCCCGTCTCGCGGAACACTTCGGTCGCCAGCTCTGGCGTCGCCGACGGCTGGCCTGCCTAACCCAGGAAGAGCTCGGTCGCCTGCTTGACGTGCACCGCACCGAGATCGGCCTGATTGAGCGGGGGCTGAGGGTTCCGCGCCTCGACACCATTCTCAAGCTGGCAGCGGGGGTGGAAGCCTCGCCCTGTGAGCTGATCGCTGGGCTGCGCTGGCGGCCTGGCTCACATGTCCACGTCGGCGGCAGTTACGCCGACAGTGGATCACGGGTTGGTGCCGCCAACACCCCTGCCGCCAATAGAAAGCGGGTTCGCGCTCGATGAGGCCGAAACAGCCGATGCCGCCCTCTGACGAGATGAGGGAACGATTCGGGCTCAACCTGCGGGAATGCCGAAAACGGCTGGGCATCAGCCAGCACGAGCTTGCCTATCGCGCGGAAATAGCCCTGGCCTCAACGTCGCTCTTGGAGCTGGGGAAGAAGCAGCCGAGGATCGACACGGTCATTCGCCTGGCCGGCGCGCTAAAGGTAAAGCCGAGTGAGCTCGCCGCCGGCATCGGCTGGATGCCGGCCGAGGTGGTTGCGACGCCAGGCAGCTTCGATGTTCCCGACGACCCAGAGCTTGCGGCGGCGGTCGCGGAGCTGCGGGGTGAGGCTCACGGGTTTCGTGGAAGGCGGTCCAAGCGATGAGCGGATCGAAGAGGGAGCTGTCCTACGAGGCCAGGGCACGGATCGCCGACAACCTGTTCTTGCAACGAAGACGTGCTGAGCATTCGCAGGAAGAACTTGCCGAGCTCGCGATGGTGTCGGCGGGTCAAATCGGGTCAATCGAGAACGGGAAAACCAACGCGATGCTCGATACCTACGTGAGGCTCGCCGGAGCGCTCTCGATCACGCTCGACGACCTCCTCTCCGGGGTGACGTGGACCCCCGGCGAAATCGAGTTTGAAATCGACGCCGGCTACGAGGTCGAGTTCGAGGCGGAAGTGGCTCCAGAAGCCACCGAGCCCGGGGTCCGAGGCCGAAAGTAGAGTCTCCGCAGCAATCCCGCCAGGAGCCACGTTGTCTGCCACCAAAGCCGATCGAAAGCCAAAAGGGCTACGCCTCGCCTACGACACCGACCACGGTGCCATGTATCAGGGCTCAATTGAGGCGTTCATAGAGTCCTCGCTCGGGCATGGACTGAAAGGCGAGGCGCAGCTGATCTTTACGTCGCCCCCGTTCCCCCTTAATCGCAAGAAGAAGTACGGGAACAAGACGGGCGACGAGTATCTTGAGTGGCTAGCCAGTCTCGCATCTCCGTTGGGTGACCTCCTAACGGAGGATGGTTCGCTCGTTGTTGAGCTTGGGAACGCCTGGGTGCCGGGCGAGCCGGTGATGTCCACCCTTGCGCTAGAAGCCTTGTTGCAGATACTCAAGAAGGGCGGCTTCCACCTATGCCAGCAATTCGTCGCCTACAACCCGGCACGCCTTCCGTCCCCGGCTCAGTGGGTCAACGTTGACCGCATCCGCGTCAAGGACGCATACACGAACGTTTGGTGGATGAGCCGCACCACCAAACCAAAGGCAAGCAATAAGAAAGTTCTGACGCCCTATAGCCCGTCCATGAAAAAGCTACTGAAACGGCAAGGCTACAACGCAGGGCATCGACCCTCTGAGCATAAGATTGGCGAGACCTCATTCCTCACGGATCACGGCGGCGCGATACCCCCCAATGTCCTAAAAATCAGCAACACGATCTCAACCGACAGCTACCGTGCGTACTGCCGATCCAAGAAACTGAAGGTTCATCCCGCTCGTATGGCCCCAGAACTTGCCGAGTTCTTCATCAAGTTCCTCACCGACAAAGACGATCTTGTGATTGATCCTTTCGGTGGAAGTAACACGACGGGAGCCACAGCGGAGTCTCTTGAGCGACAATGGATCGCCATCGAGCCCCAGCTGGACTACATCGAAGGCTCGAAGGGCCGCTTCATCCTGTCTGGGCGGCAGTCAGTCGCTGCCTAGCGTGGACCTGAAATGGGTCCCCGTTCCGCTGCCCGATCTGGATCATCACAGCTACCCGCGGACGCGCACTGCTAGCCGACTCAAGAAGACTCCAACGAAAACTACGCCAAGGACGGCCTCAAGCGCAACGTATAGGCGCGCAGACTCGGAAACCGGCGTAATATCCCCAAAACCCAAAGTCGTCACCGTCACGGCGCTCAGATAGACCATCCGCCACCACCCTTCAGGCACATAGGCGGGGTCTCCCGCATTCGCAGCGTAGAAGTGACCCAAAAGTTCGTAGGCTTCTCCTGCCAGTATCAACAGGGATGCCTTGCCGATCGACGGAAACAGGGCACGCAGCGGCGGAGCAACCGGCGAGACCGGCGTGTCGAAGGTCGTGACAAAAAGAGTGTCTAGCAAGGTCACAGGGAGCCCGTACTCCACGCCGGCAGCCGATGCCGAAACGGAACTCGTCTCGGGGATTACAGCAATAAGCTCCGAAAAACCCTCCGACAGATTTGGCCTACCGACCGGATGGGAGTAACCAGTTACTTGAAGAACTAGTCGCTTCCGCCTGTCGATACTCAGCTGCCCAACCTTGACGGACTTCGGCGCAATCGCCCATTTCATTTTTTCCACCTGCCAGTGATCGAGCCGGGTAGATATTTCCCTCGTCAAGGCAGTTTTCAACCTTTCAACATCCTGCGTTCTACCGGCCTCATGACGAATATTGGAGTCATGGAAACTTCCCGCATCCTGTCCGGCGTAAATAGCAGCAAAGATGGGGATTAGGGACAGATACGCGAAACCCCAAAAGGCGGGAGTCCCAAATATGTGCCTGGGAAAGCGCATTTTTACCAGGTATATTAAAGCGGTAGCGACCCCAGCTTGCCGCTTTGGTAAGGTGTAGCTAACTACGTCACCTGAGAGTCGGAGGTGCCAATTCCGAAACCGAGCTTCTTCAGGCGCCGAATCGTGAAGACGGAGCCAAGCGCAACGCTCCTTAGTGCAGCGGCTCGGTAGTCGGGATGCAGTGACACTGGGTCGCCGCCTTCGGTCTTCGGTGGCTCCTTCTCGCTCTTGTCGATACTCACTAGGCTCATGACGACCGGCGGTACATAGAGCCGAATGATGGCTTTGCGCTGATCGACTTTGACCTGATCGAGCATCTCCCGGAAAGGCGCGAAGTCGCCGTTTACGAGCGCAACCCCGTCCTTGAACTCTCCCACCGTATCCTCATCCCAGCTCACCTTTGCATCTTCCCAACTATCGCCGTTTGGGTCGTCTTTCCATAGAACACGATGCGGTGGAGCAACCTTCCGTTTCTCTTTCCGAACCTGTCCGCCTCCACCACCGGAGGGGGCGACTATCTCCAACTCAATTGAGTCGGTGAGTGGCCCGCCGGATGATGCGGGCAAACAGGTCGCGGTCAACATGGCGCTTCCCGGCGCTGCATCGGCCACTGCGCGGAAATGAACACGTAGGCGTCCGTCTGAAAGGCGCTCACGAGCAAAGATGCGCACCGTGCTTCCAAGGTCGGGGACCGTCGAGAACTGGACTTGCTCGCTGTCGGGGAAGTAGCCGTCAACAGCGTCGGCCTCAAGCTGGATCGAGGCCGTAGCCCCCGGCTGCACTCGAACCCGCTTCTTCACCACCTTGCGAAATCTCAAAAACGTAGGCTCGGCGTTCAGTGGCGCGATAGGCGGAAGCGGAGGAATCACTGGTGGCTTCTTACCGTTCTTGCGCTTCTTCTTTTTCTTCTTGCGCTTGCCCGGCCCACCGATACGAATCTCGACCTCGCGCTCAAAGAGATGCTGGAAGTCGCTCAGCGCTTTCTCCAGCTCCTTGTCGGCACCCTCCGTTGCCCGCCGAAGTGCCTCTTCCTTGATCTCCTGGTCCCGAATGCGCAAGTCCTGGTTGTTGGCAAGCACGCTGTCTATCGCGTCGCGAAGCGCCCTCTTGGCCCGACGCTCGGCAGTTCCCTGTCGGCTAGTCGTGAAGATGTCCGACTTTGCATCGACCGTGAGCCCATCGCACTCCACATTTACCTTGAGGTGGTTCTTTAGCGCATCGAGTTCAATCGGCTTCTGCCCAAAGTGATCGCGGCCAAAAGCCTCATGCATCTGCCCGGTCAATGACCAAGTTTCTGCCGCTCTCGCGGGTCCGTATAGGTCACTGCCTTTGGGCGTGTTCTCCTGCTCGACTATCCAAGCCGTCAACTCGACGGTGCCGTAATCCTGCCCATCGTCAGCAGAGGCCGTCACGTCGATCGTGGTGCTGAACGGCCCAGTCACGTTTATCGGGTTCTTGCGATCTTTCGGTGCCCAGCCATTCGCCCTTGAAGTCAACCGGGCGGTAACGCCCTTCATGTACCTCCACTGGGCCGATTCCCCGACTCGTTCATCGCGGAGCGCAAAGGGGAGAACCGGACAAGGGAGGAGATTGTTGAGGTGGTCATAGAGACCCCCGCTGGCGCGATCGCCAACCTTCTTCGCCACGGGACCGACCTCATAGTCGATGCAGATTCGCCGGAGTCCGTGCCAGCGTGGATCGCCGAGCGCCGAAACCTCAAACGCCAGCGGCTTCCCGCTCTCCTTCTCGACGGCGTAGAGGTAAGCGGGAAGGCTTGAGTGGACTTCAGAGGCGCGTTTCTTCTCCACTACCGTGAGCCCAACTAGGTCCTCCTGCTCGTCCGTCAGCAAGTCTGGATGGCGACGACCGATGATGATCTGGCCCCCGTTAGAGAAGTTCAGGGTCAGGCCGGCTCCGTGCCCAAACTGCCCAGCGAGATATGGGATTTCTGCCTTCAAGCCGCGCTGGAGCGACAGGACGGTGTCCTCGAAGTCCGCGGGATGCTGACCGGCACCCTGATCGAGGTACACCAGCGTAGCCTCGTCGTTCTGCGTTCCTGGATACACGAGAAGCTTCGAGAGAAGCGCAACTTCCATAAGGCGCTTCCGCTCATCCCCTTTGCGGGTGTCCCATTCAGCCATTCCGTCAGCGGGCAGTCCGAAATACCGGGCGGCCGCCTCCCTGGGGGTAGCTGGCTCCCAGGTGTCGCCGTCAAGCTGAGCAAGCTCGCGCATCATCTCGATAAGGCCGTCGCCCTGGTTGACGACCGGCTCACCAGCCAGATGAAGTGCATCGCCGGTAGCCCCAATCGCGCTGTGAGCAACCCGGCCGGTCCCCCCAAACGGCATCCACGTCAACTCGCCCACAAGGTCTTCCAGGCGAACCTGGAGTTCTTCTCGCGCCTGGGGGGTGACCGCCTGTTCGGCGGCGCGGAGCAGCTCCCGCCCCTTCTTCCCCCGGATTACGCGGAGGCCCGAGCTTGACTTGAGGCTGGTCGATTTCATGGCAGTTGGGCTCTTAGTTTGGTTTGCGGTCTGTTTGCGGTCCAGAGCTTAGCTATGAATGGGGCGATGTCAAGCCTCTTTCGGTCTGACCACAGAAAACCGCTGCAATTCCCGAAACTGGCGTTACGAAATCAATCCCAGCTTGGCCGCACGCGATGAGAGCGAATAGCGAACCTTGGTGCCTTCTCGGGTCCGCGAAAGGAAACCCAGGTCGTGCAGGCGACCGATCGCTCCCGCGCGCATGGTGCTCGCGTATTTCTCAATATCGGGTCTCTGGCGGATCAGCTCCTGCTCCAGGCCAACCCGAGAGTCGGTGTCTTCAATGAGTTTCGCCATCAAAGCCATAAACGCACGCTCCTCTGGCAGCTGCCGAGCAAGAACCTGGAGAAAGAGGTCGGCCTCTGTCTCGGAGATGGTCTCCGAAGGATCGGTGCAATCGAAGACCGGGTTCTCCAGCGCGCTCAATTCAACGCCAGATGCAGTGATCGCCGCGGTCGCGACCTCTCCGTCCCGGCGAATCGCCACTAGACCAATCATCTCGGCCGCCCCCGGGGCACGGCGACTTCCCCTCCCCAAAAACTGGTTGGCGTATCGCCGCGTGCTGGCGCGATCGCCACTTGGGAAGCCGATCGACCACAAATCTCCCCGCCGTCGCTGAGCTTGGTGATCTAGATCGAGAAGTTGCGCATGGAGCGAAGTTGCCGCTGCGGCGGCCCTCTCATGCCAAATCGCAAGTGGGACCTCCTTTGCCGCGCCCTCGAGCTGTAGATGCCCCAACACGCGAACCCCAGCCATCGCCGGCAAGAAACGATTGATCTGGCCCCACAAAAGTGGCAATGACCAAACGTTGGGATCAGGTGGCTCCGGCAACGAGCTGAATTGCGTTGCGTCGAGCGCTTGCACATCTGCCTCCGTAGCGGCGGAGGGCGGCGCCGACTCAGATGGCGACCTGCCCGGCGGCGCATCCGGCCTCGCGAGAGGTCCTGGCCCCCGCTCCTCAAGAAGGAGCTGGTTTTCGAGCGCCACGTTCAGCAACTCATCGAACGACGAATAGCGCTCGGGGATGAGCCTTTGGGCCTGCCGATGAAGCTCCGGCCGTATCTCTGAGACCAAGATCATTTGAGGTCATCCTACTTCGTGAAATCAGAGAGAAAGCAAGCGCCCCGTCAAAAGCATCAGCCAGCATGAGCTACTGCCTTCCTGGAAACAGGCGCGAGTGGGGTCTAGTTTCGCTCCTTCCAGCCGAGCCGGCTCATTGGGTCGCCGGCGAGAATGTCCATAGGCCTGCGACGGGGAAGCAAGGGTGCCGCGCCAGCGAAAGGCGCTCGGTGACCCTGGGGAGTCGCGAGCCCTTCCAGGTCGGACTCATGGTCTGAGCACTTACGCCCAGGGGCGCATCCATCTCCGAGGTGAAGACCCTGCTATGTCACGGCGGAGCCGGCCATTGAGGGCGAACGCGTACACCTCTAGAGGCTGCAATGGCATTGATGAGAAAGCTACGCGAGACCCCAAGAGGCCCTTGAGGGTGGTGGCGTCGCTGGTCCCATAGCTGCTGGTCAGCTCGCGGTCGGTGATGTAGGACTCATCCAAGTACGCATATCGAGTGCCGTGCTCGCGCCCGAAGAGGAACCAGTTCGCCGCCTTGTAGGAAGCCCCATCAAAACCGATCCCAGGGTTGAGGTAGGTAAGCAGAATCCGCGGAGCGGAGTCGCTATCGCGGAGCAAACGCACCGCGTCGGCCAACATCCGAGACAGGGAGTTTCGCGGTGCCCAGGCCGTAGCGTAGACCCGGGAGAGAACAAGAGCTTCGGGCTCTGCAACACCCGCTGGCATCGCCATTGAAAGCGGAGCGAGATCAAGTGGAGAAAACGTGAGAAGCACGGCAACCCTATCGCCCGCAAACCCCGCCAAATGCCGGCCCTGTCGATAGGAACGAAGATAGTGAAACCGCTCGTGGAGCAAACGTGCGCGCGCAGCGTCGATATCACCCAACTTCAGCTCGGTTGGGCTCCTAGGCAAGTCCGCAGATGGGACGAGCCACTGCGGAGCCGCGAACTCCTGCCGAGAAAGACGCTCGGCCTCTCGAAGTGCATCAGCCGCAGCCACACGACCCTCGGCGTCCGCCAGCCGGGGAAGGTGAAGCAGGAAGCGGGCGAGCAGTCGGCGAGCGGCATCCTCATCGGCCACGCAGCGCTCTGCGAGGGCACGCAGGTCTTGCGAACGCGAATCAACAACAACGAGCTGCTCAGCTACCGCCACCCTAAGAAAGATAGCCCCCTGCTCGGAACCTCCCTAGCCGCAGTCGCAACCCGGGCAATGACGCGGCTCCTTGCGCGACTTCCATGTCCATCCGCTTCGCGCCTCCTTCAGCCACCGGTAGGCGAGGAGTATGCCGGTGGACACCGCCAGCACCATGCTGGCATTGAAGCTTCCCGCAGAGACGACGTGCAGCAGGCATGCACAACCCCCGAGAGCGAAGGCGGTGATAACGGGCGCCATCAGATTTCTCGCGCTCGCCGTGTACTTGTTGAGACATGCCATCACCTGGCCCAGCACATCCCATGCCAAGTAGAGAACGAAGATGAAAACCAGCGCCTTCACAGTGTCATGAGTCACCTGTGATGCGTTGACTTCCTTGGTCGGGTTTAGGGGGGTCAGCGTGGCGACGCGGAAGTAAAGGACGAGCATGGCTTGGTCCAGCATGAAGCGAAAGAGAGGGAGGTTAAAGAACTTCAGCTCATATTCGGAGCGATTGAGGCTCCGGCGAAAGCCAATCCAGCTTCCGAGAACCAGGACGGTGCTGCAAATCAGTTGCCAACGCGAGAAGCTAGTGAGTTGTCCCCAGTGCTGGAGGCGCAGGAAGATTTGGCTAATGACAAACCCGAACAGGATGTCGGTAAACCGCAAGCCAGTGTCATGCTGAGTCTGTTCTGCCGGCGGCGAGATGACGCGTAACAGCTTCTCATTTGGCAACTTCATGCCAAGGAGATTTCAAGCAAATCCTCCAATCTCCTCCCCTCGATCACGCGATCGGCCGGGAACTGGTCATGCTGGCGCTCGTACTCCCAGACGTGAGCGTCAATCCAAACTGGAGTTACGCCGGCGGCGAGGGAGGGAAGTACGTCCGAACGCACGCTATTACCGACAGTAATGGCTTCAGACCGCGAGGTCCCAAGGCGATCCAACACCGAAATGATCGACTCCGGCGTCTTTTCCTCAACGATGTCAATCACCTGGAACAGATCACCTAGTCCACTCTGCTCGATCCGCCTGGCCTGTACCAACGGGTCGCCCTTGGTAAGGAGACCAAGGGCGTAGCCGCGCGCGCGAAGCTCTAGGAGCGTAGCCTTGGCTCCCTTGACTAGCGGCGCCCGCTGCTCAAACACCTGGCGTGCCGCCTCCTCAATTGCCCGCTGCACCCCGTCATCCACAGCGCCTCCGGCGGCAGCACAAACCTCATGGTAAGCCTGTACGCACGAGGTCGGAAAGCGGTCCATCGCATGACCCAGCCGTCCCACATTCTCAACATCCAGCAGTCGCTCCCGCGACTCCCAGGCCTCCCCATCCAGGCCAGCGCTTTCCACAATCCTGCGGGCGCGAACCCGGGCTTCGTCATAGAGCCGCTCGGTCTCCCAAAGCGTGTCGTCGCCGTCGAAAAGAATCGCGCGCACCACCACAGGGTGATCCTATGTGGCCGCTCCCATCGCCGCGTCGCTCGAAGTCTCGGCGAGAAAGGGCGGAGAGGCCTCGATGAAAATACGCCTCCGAGAACTGCCGTCCGGCCTACCTCCGATAGTCAAGGCGTGGTGTCGTTCTTTGCCGATCTTGAGCGATCCCGGATCGTGGTCGTCCATGTTGTCCCGATCGGGGCGCTGATCTTGGTCCTGGTGCTGGTCGTGATCGCCTGCGACGAGCACCAGCCGCACGTCGAGTTCGCCACGCCGCAGGTCTCGGTCGCGATCCCCCCGGTGCCGGTCGCGAGCGGCGTGATCGCACCCGAACAGCCGACCTGGCGCCTGTGATCCTGGCGGTCGCCTTCCCGACCTGGCTACAGGTCGGCTCGACGATCGCCGCCGCAGCCGCCGCCGTCGCCTCGTGGATCGCCGTGGTCCAGGCGCGGAAGATCGCCCAAGAGGCAAGGGAAGCCGAGGCCGAGGCCATCCTCCCCTTGCTGCTCGTGTCGCTGAACTTCAACCTGCCAGGCGTCGGGCAGCCGACGATGGGGGTCGCCCTCTACAACGCGGGTGGCAGCGTCGCGAAGAACGTCGCCGTGCTGCTTGTCGCCGAGGACGCCTACGCCCGCCAGATAGTCGGCTTCCTGCGACCCGGCGAGACCGTCACGTTCGGGAGCGAACTGCCCGCCACCGATGCGGCGCGCGCAATCGCTTATGCCCGCACGCAGGATGGGCGCGATCTCGTCTGGAACCACGAAGGCGAGCGCCGGGAGCTCAACCGGCCACCCTCGGGCTGGCCGGCATGGGAGGCGACCTTCGAGGTCTTCTACTCCGGCGAGGACCTGAGCGATCATCGCCCCACTAACCTCCTCCGAGGCGACGACCGACTCTACTGACTCGCTGTCTCCTGTCAGAAGCGGCTCCAATTACTGCGCAGGCCCCTGAACTTGCGACACGCGCCGACGGCAATCTTGTTGGAAGCCGAACAGAGCTGATCGAGGATTCTGCGAGACCGATCTGCTGATTCCGACAAGGCGCCATAAAGCTCGGCTATATACACACGCCAGTTTATGACTGTTAGGTCCATTTTCGAGACCCCAGGCCCGCCAATATCGCTAGTATCCGGAACGCTACCAAGCTCGTTTACAAACCATAGGATGGAGGAACCGAATGGCTGCGGGAGCCCTAGATTCGACCATCGCAGTGAACGATGTTCTCGCCGACTTGTCGTCGGGAGACCTCAGTATCAACCTCTCCCAAGGCGCTGACGACCTGCGGGCCGAGGACATTGACTCCCTCGTACTGGAGGGCGCGACGAGCGACCGCACTTGCGGTTGCACCCACACGCTCGGCTGCGGTTGACGCAAGGCTGGGCGCGCCTAAATCTGGCCGAGATTCTCGGCTACCTAGAAGCGGGAGGCCTGCTGCAAGATGCAGCAGGCCTCCGCGTGTCACGGCGTGGCGGCCGGAATAACACCTACGAGATAGGAGACATTGAGCGCGGCCCCCTCTGGTTCTTGAAGCAATTCGGCCGCTCCGATACCGAACTCGCGCTCTTCCAGCGGGAACGACATTTCGCAATGCAAGCCGGATGGCCTGTCGTCTCTCCAGCTTGGTCCGATGACGTGTATCGCGTCATCCTGTACCCGGCTGTCGGGGAATCGCTTTGGCAGGCACTAGGGGAGTCAGAAGCCGGGAACGGACTCGACGCCGATCTCGCCAGTGTCCTTGGCGAGATCGCGTCACTTCCCTCACAAGGGGATCAAAGTGAACTACCCCCCATCGCGCAGCGGATGTTGAACCCCACTGCCGGGACTCTTTCGCCTGGGCAACGCCGTGTCGTTGCGTCACTCGGCTCTGCTGGAGCTCCCGTTGAAAAGGCGCTGAATCTCGTTCTGGAGGCATGGACGTCGATCACAGCAACTACGGTGCATGGCGACCTAAAGCTCGAGCACGTCTTGCGCGGTAAAGACGGAACGATCTGGCTCGTGGACTGGGAGCAGGTTGGGCTAGGCCCCAGTTTGTGGGATCAGGCTGGGCTACTGCAATCAATCATCGCCCATGCGCTCCTTACGAGCCGTGGCTGGACCAAAGCGCATGCAGATATTGCTGGAAGCCTCATTGAGGAGGAGCCCCTCCACCTCGCCCACTTCGTGGCGTTGCGTCTTTGGCAAACGGCCCTGGAGTGGACTGCGGGACGCCTTAAGCCGTCAATTCAGACCGCTGCCATCTGCCAGGTTGGGCTCTCCCTCGTCCGTGATCCTTCGCGCCTTGCCCTGCTTGCACAGGGAGGTCCGGGGGGGCCAGTGTGAACTCACAGGTATCTGCAGCGCTCTCGAAGGCAGCCGCATTTGAGCGAGACATCGAATCGCTCTACCAGGACTGGTGGGCAGGGTGCCCCAACGTACTCACTCAAGGAGATACGGCGAGCGAATTGACGGCGCGCCATGAGCCCGAGGAGTGGCAACTCCTGGAACGCACCGATGACGGGCAGGTGCTGGTATCCAACGGAGATGCGACCGGAGTTGTTCCCGCAGGCGAATGGCTTACTGATCGACCAAACTCCGTCTCGATCCAGAGGCGTGCGTCATGGATTGACGGTCCCTGGGAATGGCGCGCAAGTAAGCGGATTCAGCCTCTAACCGCACGGCGCTGGCGTATTCGCCTGTACATCCCAGGAGGCGAGGGATCGGCTGGCCTCGGGGTAGTAGGCGACTTGCTCGATGGTGCTGGACTGTGGTTCCAAGCCAAGACTTGGCGTGGCGCTGGTCTTCGCCAAGACCAAACGGTGCTCTGGATGGCCGTGCGTGACGCGCCGAGCGCCCTCGATCTGCTCTGCCCGAAGCTCTACAGCTCATCCCTCTCCCCTCCGCCTCTCGCTTTGACAGTGCGGAATACCTGCATTGGCATATCTCACGATCCGGTAGATGGCGGCAGTTTCGGAATGCGTATATGCGGCGCGATCGTGAGCGCTGGAGACTCCGCCGACGACGACCCGATGGGCCGATGGGCTGAGGCGTGCCGTTTCTATGAGATTCAGCCACAGCATCCGTGGCGTCACCCCAGCAAGGTTGATCCATATCATTTCTGGGCGCAAGCAGAGAAAATGTCATGTCGTTGACTGACAAGGCGTCGGAGATTCTGGTTAGGTTCGCCGACGAATGTGGTCGGTCGAATGCTGTACTCCGGTGTGATCGAGACACGTGCGTAGCAGGGACGGCGCTCGCAGACGGTCCGTGGGGCGTGGCTTTGTCATTTGCCGAGTCGGCGCGCGCCCAAACAGACAGGTCGCTACGTGACTTCGCCAAGCGCTTGGCTGACGTTCCAGGAAGAAGTGCGGCACGGGGAATCTTCGCCGGCTCCCAGGGGAGATTAGCCGCGCAGATGGCGGCGAATGGCAAGCAGAGCGAGGAGATCACCGCCAATCCAGCGAACAGCACCAAGCCCGGCGATCTCATGGACGGCGAGATCGGCGAGCATTGGGGGCGGCTTTGCCTTGGTCATCCGCCCTTCACACAATCACTGGATTGGAGAAGGGTTGATGCCCGCAGTGCGACAGGACTCGCACACGGGCGCTTGGGCGTGATCGCATGTATTGCCTCATCACTTGAATCCGACGAGCTCGAACAACTCATCGTTGCCCATGCTCCATTGGATCGCTATGGATGGTGCAACGGGAGTGCGGGCACCGCAGTCGCTGCGCACATCGCCTGGGCAGCAACTGGCACCCGCAGCTTCGCGGAGATGGCCGAGAAAGAAATCTCCAAGAGCCTTCGGGCGGTCCCCCTTGAAACCGATGGGCTCTGCCACGGCTCTGCTGGAGTCTTGGTAGTGGCGAGTGGGATCGCCCGGGCAACCAGCAATTCTGAGCTGCTCAGCGTTACTAAAAACATGGCAGAGATGTGCTGGGCTGAGAGCAATCGCCCGTTGAGGCTGAACAAAGGGTTCCTGTTCGATCAGTCATGGCTCACCGGAAGTACGGGCATTGCATGGGCACTATCTGTCGTTGAAAGACGACCGCTAATCAATCCTCTCTGCCCACTAGATTCCGAGTACCAAATGGCCGCCCCGATCACTCAAAGTTAGACTGAGGCGCTGGCGTCCTCGCCTGACTCCTGCTTTGCATGGAATGCGTATTGATTGGGCAAGGGCACGCACCCCAAGAGTCGCCTGAGGTCAGGCCGTGAGATGCTCCCCGGAGATGAAGCTGGCGACCATCCACTTTGACGGCGGCGGACAGAGTCCCGGCCCGGTAACGGCTGCCTGCACTATCGAGTTGAGCGACGGCTCCCTCGACCAAGCCGTCAAGCACTTCGACCAGGGGACCCACAACACCGCTGAGTGGCAGGCGCTGATACTCGGCCTTCGCCTGGCGCGCAAGCACGGCGAGCGGCGTGTGGTGGTCAAGGGCGACTCGACGCTCGTGGTGAAGCAAGTCAACCGCGAGTGGAAGACGAAGAATCCGGCGCTGCTTCCTCTGCGGACGGAGGCAGAGGAGCTGTTGGCGCAGTTCGAGAGCTGGAGCGTCGAGTGGATTCCGCGCAACGAGAACCGGCGCGCCGACGAACTGGGGCGAGCCTAAGGACATCTGGTCGAGGCAGGACAGCACCGAATGCCCGCGACTTGCAAGACAGCCAGCACTCACCGCCGTTCGCAAGACGCGACGACGACAAAATCGTCGCGTGCGGCGCCGCCCATGTCGGAGCTGGCGGTTACTGACCATTCCCGCTTGATCGGGCCGGAGGCGACCAACTGAAAGTGGCCGACGATCGCCGTAATGCTGCCGTGGTGCCACCGCAGTCCGCCGGAGATCAGCCGCTCCTTGCGCTTGCAGCGGCCCTTGCCACTGGCGTAGTTGAACTGACCGTCGTTCGCGGTGGTGTCGGTGTCGACGATCTTGCCGAAGCGGTAGGTGATCTTGCCGTGGTGGGCCGAGCTGGTCGCGGTCGGACCCGACCGCGCAAGCGCACTTCCACCCAGCGCGAGCATCACGATTGCTGCCACGACCATGACGGTCGAGCGGCGGCTGAGCTTGATCTTCATGGCGTGTCCTCCTTGGTCGAAACCGAGCATCTGTGGATTACCGCCTCACTCGGATGTAGCGAGGCACGGAATGGCCTCGCACATAGGGATACCCGTTCTGTTCGGGCACGACGGCGTTGAAAACAAATCTCGTAGTCCTCGGCACCGGGGAGAAGGCGTAGGCGGCGCGGTAGTGGCAGAGCGCGTCGGTCTTCGCGCGACGGACGAGAAAGCGGCGCTTCGCGCCGGGCACGGTTCCCCGCATGACGACGACGCGCAGGGCGCAGCTCGGCCCAGCGATCTCCCCGGAGAAGTAGATCCGTTTGTGAACGCGGGTGCGGTGGCGACTCAGGTGAAGCGTCACCCGCGTTCGCATGTGGAGGGTGAGGTCGGTGGAGGTCTGGAACGCCCCGAAGCGGTAGGCGACCCGGAAGGATCGCGACGGTCCCCGGCGCAGCTTGAACGTCCAGCCGCCGGCTTCGTTCGTCGTCGCGGTGCCGATCAGGTGGAAGGGACGGCCGGGCAGATCGGTGTGGCCCTGGAGGCAGACCTGGGCGTTGGCGACCGGGTTGCCCGCCGGGTCGCGCAGGCGCCCGCGGATCAGGGCGCGGCGGCGGAACGCAATGGTCCGCTCGCCTTTGTGGTTGCCGGCGAACCCGGCAGTGATCGTGTTGCCGCCGCCGACCGGCGAGCCGGGGCAGAGGTTGTTGACCAGCACTTCCTTCGATTCGCAAGCGCTATTGGGCGTCCCCGTCTGGGCATAGTCGTAGGCGCAGACCGTGATCGAGTTGGCGCCCTCCCGAAACGGCGCCTTCGCCGTATCGAGCGTGTAGGTGTTGTCGAAGCTCGGCGGGCAGGGCGAGAGCCGCGAGGTCATGTTGCCCGGCAGGGGGTTGCAGGACCCCGAGAGATCGTCGCCGGTCGCGCCCTGACCATTGACGACGACCTGGATCGACTGCAAACCGGCACCCTGGTCGGCGGCCGAGACCGAGATCGCCTGTGGCCCCCGCAGTTCCGCCCCTGAGAACATCGAGCCGCCGATCGAGATGGCCGGCGAAACTGCATCGGTGAGCTGGATGCGGACCTGCTTGACGTAGGTGTGCGCTCCTTTGGCGGCGCCGACGCAGCGGTTTCCTTCGTTGGGCTGCGTGCACTCCAGGCGGGCGACCAGGAAGCGCCAGTTGCCGGCCGGGATGCCCGACTCGTGCCCCTGGTCGTCGTTCTGGTTCTCGTAGGAGAGACCCCCGCCGCTGTCGGGAGAGACCGCAAGGTAGCCGTGTTGGCCATCTTCGGTCGCCAGGCGGCTGTAGGTGGAGCCCCCGGTGATGTAGGTGCCGGCGGGCGCCGTCCACACCCAGGCGCCGTAGCCGCCCTGCACGGTGCCGGTTTCGCCGCCTGCGAGGGTGTGGGTGATCTGGAGTCCCGGCGCCGACTGTGAACAGTCCACGCGCGGCGTGTAGTGGGTGGTCGAGGCCGTGTAGCCCGCGTCGTCGGCGCCGGTATAGACCCCTGGCGAGCATTGGGCAACGATGTAGCTGCCGGCCATCGCGGGACTGGCGGCAACGAGAGCGGCGGCCAGCGCCAATAGCGTCAGTCCACCGAGCCGGATCGAGTTCGTCTTGGAAGTGCCGATCATCACGCTTCACCTACCCGGATTTCGTTTGTTGAGGTGGCGTGCTGCGTGGCGTGGCAGCGAACGCTCTACCCCTTTGTCGATCAGCGGCGCCAAATGCGTCACGAATTGGTCGGCGTCGGACTGTCGCGGGCGCATTTCGTCACGGCCCAAATTGTTCGTTGGCGGTCTGCGTCGGTGAAGGCGCGGAGCTCGATTCAGACGCTGGAGCCGGTTCGGGCGCCAGTTCCGAGCTGGCGGGTGCCGGTTCCACCGCCGACTCCGGCGCGAACTGCGAACTGGCCGTCCGGGTCGCGCGGCGCGCTCTGGCTTCCGCCCCGCCACCCGAGCTCGAGTTGCGATGGGTCGGCTGCGCTGCCGGTTCCGGCTTGGCGGTGGCTTCGGGCGTCGAATGGGTCGGCCGAGCCGGGGCCTCTGGTTCGGCCCGTGGCCCGGGTCGCGCGTGAGCGGGGCGTGACTTTGGTGCGGAGCCTTCGTGCAACAGGTCGATCCCACCAACGCCGGGACCGATCACGCCGGTCACGCACATCGCCGCGGCGGCGGCCGCACCGCACACGCCAGCCGCCTTGCCGATCGGCCCGCCGGCCGCATTGACGACTCCTTCGCCGCCACCCGAGGACAGCAGGCGAGCAGCGAGGTCTCGTGCTCGGTCGGCGAGGCTCGTGATACCGCCGCGCACCGAATCGGCAGCGGCGACGAGCTGATCCGTGATCCGGCCGGCATGACCCTGGGCGCCGGCCAGGCTGAGCCAGGCGGCCAGCCCAACCTCGATCGCGGTGCGGTCGCCCTGCTGCGGCACCGTCTCGATCACACCGAAACGCTCGCGCAACGCGCGCAGAGCCGAGTTGCAGCGGCGCCGGAAGGTCGGCTCGCTCCAACCGAGCGCATCCGCGCCTTGGCGGCTCGACTGTTCCTCGAAGTAGTAGAGGCTCAGCGCCTGGCGCTGGGGGACCGAGAGCTTCCTGATCGCACGATGCAGCTGCTCGGCCTCGATATGGCGAATCGCCTCTTCGTCGGGTGGGGCGCTGGTGCCGTCCGTGACTTCGAGCGCCGCCTCAATCGACAGAGGCGCGATCCCCTCCCTCTCCTCTCGCCGCAGTTGGTCGATGGCGCGAAGGAACGCAGTGTTGACGATCCAGCCTCCGGGGTTGTCGATCACCTGGCCCCGCTCGCAGGCCCGGGCGTACTCGGCCAACGCCTGCTGGACCAGTTCCTCCGTGTACCGGTCGATAAACGCCTCGGAGACCTGATGCGCCCTCAGCTTGCCGGGAAGCGCCGCGCTGATCGCCCGTAGCTGGTCGGCGTCGAGCGAATGCTCCTTTTCTCTGAGCCTCGACGCCATTACCCAATTTTAAGCATCGCGCTTGATCTGCCTGATCTGGCGGCGGGACCGAGGAATCGCTCGTCTGGTTGCACCATTCACCCCTTTGTCGAACGAAAGGGCAAACTGCGTCACCAATGTCTGGGGCTGCGACGCTGACGCTGCCTGTCGCACCGCCCCAGCCCCGTTGGGCTGGCCGCTACTCAAGCCTGCTCGGCTATTGATCGGATCAGGTCGCGAAGCGCGGCAATTGCTCGATGAGTCCATCGCGCAAGGCGCCAATGTTCTTGTAGAGAAGGTGGTTGCGCCCACGGAGGTCGAAAGGCAACTCGGCGGCGGCGCCTGCTATGAGCAGGGTCGGCTTTTCCCTGCCATCGGAAAAGCCGAGCTCGTAGAAGACATTTGGATTGTGCTCGGTGGTGTCGGCGATTACGAAATCGCTGCCAAGAATGCGCGCCTTGATGTACTCAACGATGTCGCTGCTACCGACAAGGTTGTCGTCGGCCCGCTCAACCGACACCCCAACAGCCTCTGCTGCTGCGCGGATGCCGAGCAGGTATATATCGTCATACTGGGGCGTGAAAGGCAAGGCAACAAACGCTTTTGCTGGCCTGCCTTCACTTCGAGATTCATGAGCTTGAGATGGAGAGGTTTCCAAGGCATCGCCCTGGTTCACCACTGGTGAGACGCCCCGCTTTTCGACGCGGGCTTGGAGGTCAGACAGCTCAAGGAGCTCAATCTCAAACTCTTCAGCCGCAAGACGGGCCTGCGCCGTAAACCCGTTGGTCGAAACCAGCGTAAATGCATCGGCCAGGCGCCTCTCGCGAAGGAGAACGCTCGTCATCGCAAAGCTTCGGACGGGATGCAAACCGACGCGAGATGAATACGCCTTGCACTCAACAAGCCGAGTGAGAGGCGAGCCACTTGAGGTGGTCTCCTTGACGAGGAGGTCGATCTGAATCCCTGCCTTCATCACGTCATGCTGGACCTCCGCTCCCAAGGTGCGGTACAGGTCGCCCACATGACGCTCAAACCGATATGGGTCCATGACCATCAGGCGGTGATCTCCCGCATCCAGAAGCCCCCCAGCGAACCACAGAAAGCGAACCCGACACCCGTCTCCGTGTTGGTAGCGAAGGCCCAGACGCTGACCGCTAGCAGCGCGGCACTCACCAGACCCTGCATAACCCAAGTGGCTGCGGTCTTCTTCTTGATTCCAAGAGCTGCCCTGAACTGCGCATCGTTGACGAGTCGGTTCCCGACAACCTCGATCAGCCGATCCTCGTCGCTCTTCTCCGGCTGGGGACTCGGGGTCGCAACGGAGTGAGGATGCGCCCCGGACAAGCCAAAGACTGGCGGCTCATCGGGCGTCAGGGGCACCTCTGCATCCACTCCTTCGGCGATAGAGCTCTGAGCAGCAGATACCGCGTCAACCGCCTCCTGCGCAGCAGCCGTCGCGGCATCGTCGGCAGCCTCATCTGGATTACGCGGCTTCCGTAGGCGTCGCCCCTCCAACCAGCTCATTACCAGGGAGGCCACTCCTCCGGCGGCTAGCGTGGCAATAAGTGAGACCGGCTCCATTTCGTTCCTCCCAAGGCGTCTTGACCATTCCCCAAGCCGCTTTGGATAGCAGTTCTGAACCCACCTATGCATCCCGCTACTCGACGGCCAGTCGAGGGCGCCGCTGAGTTTGGGGGCGTTTCACCGCACCATCCCCTCCTTTGTCGAACGGGAACCCGATATGCGTCACGGATTTGGCAAATCGGGAAATTGGCGACGCATTTCCCGATCTCCATCGACAAGGGGGTGTGAATCGAAAAAACACACATACCGCGTTCGGTCAGTTTCCAACGCACGCAGTCGAGGTGATCGCGGCGAGGCTCGCGGTGATCGCCGAGCCGACCCGCATCCGGCTGTTGGAGCTGCTCAATGACGACGACGAAACGGCGGGTGAGATCGGCGAGCGACTGCGCCTCTCCCCCGAGGTGGTGGCAGAGCACCTCGACGCGCTGCACGCGGCCGGCTTCGTCTCCCGACAGGGCTCGCCTGCCAGGTACCACCTGATCGACTGGACCGACTGGTGGGTGGTCGAGCAGGTTGCCCGCAATCTCGCCGACCAGCATCGACCAGGCCGAGCCGAGGGAGGTGAGGGCCGGTGAGAGCGACGATCAGCCCGAGCGCTCTGCGCGGCGTGGGGCACTCGCTTCGCCTCCGCCGCATCGGTCGCGTCGCCCTGTGGGCGCTGGTCGCGCTCCTTCTCATTCGCGGGACCGAGAGCGTCCTCTCCCCAACCCCGGAGCCTCCCCAGGCGTCGGCAGGTGCGAAGGGCAACCCGCTCGGGCAGGCAAGCGCCGCCTTCGCGGTGGGCTTCGCCCGGGCGTATCTCGCCGAACCGTCGCTCCGCCGCCTGGGCGACCGCTTCGCCGAAGGCGTCACCCCCAGGGCCGGTGCCGGCACCCCCGGCCGGGTTGTCGCCCAGGCGGAGGTCGCGCAGACGCGACGCCTCGGCGGAGGCCGGGCGATCGTCACGGTCGCCTGCGAACTCCTCGGTGGGCGCGTCCTGTACCTGGCCGTCCCGATCGTCCGCAACTCGGCGGGCGAGGTGGCGGCTCTTGGCGCGCCATCCCTGGTCGCGGCGCCGGAGACCGCGGGGCTCGAAGCCGAGCGAACCCAGCCGCTCTCCGGCGCCGACGCCGGGGCGATCGGCGAACTGGTGGACCGGTTCCTGGCGGCGTACGTATCGGCCAGCGAGCCGGCCGACCTCTCCTACTACGTCGCGCCCGGGACGAGCGTGGCCCCAATCGGCGGGCTCCGCCTGGTCGGGACGCCGAACGTCCGCGAGTCACAGGACGAGGGCGGACCCGACAGGACGGTCATCGCATCCGTTCGCGCCCGCGACGAGGCGAGCAATGTCACCTATTCCCTGAGCTACCGGCTGGAGCTGGTCAGGCGCGAGCGGTGGTACGTGAGCGCGGTCGAGGGAGCGCTGCGATGAGCCGGCGGGTAACTGTCACGCTCGTCCTGGTCAGTGTGACGCTGCTGGCGCTCTGGCTCGCTCCCGACGCGCTGGCGGCCGGCAACGACGTGGGCCACAACCTCGGCTCGCTGCTGCGTCACTACGCGGGCGAGGTCTACGGCGGGCTCGTCGCGATCGTCGGGCTGGTCTTCCTCCTCAACCGCCGCTACACCGACCTCGCCCTGTTCTTCCTCGCCGCGGTGCTGGTCGGCTGGCTCGTCTTCTCCCCCGATCAGGTCGCCAACGCCGCTCGCGCGATCGGCCAACGCGTGCTGCCATGACCGAGACGCCGGAAGCGATCCGCTCCTACCAGCGCATCTTCCGCCCGGAGCGGCGCATCTACTCGATAGAGGGCCGGCCGCTGCCGGTTCCCGGGGGCGTGCCGCTCCGCTGGCTCGCCTACGCGAGCGGCACGCTCGTCTCGGCGATCGCCCTCTCCGCCCGCTCGCCGGGCCTCGCCGCCCTGGTGGCGACCGCGGCGGGCGTCGGCGCGCTCGGTGCCGGCGGGCGAAGGGCCGCGATCGGGGCGGCGCTGTGCGGCTTCCTCTTCGTGGAGGTCGGCGGCTGGGTCGTCGCGGCGCTGGACTGGCCACTGCGGCTGATCGTCGTCCCGGTCGCCATCGCGACGCTGGCGACCCAGGCGACCCCGGACGGGCGGACCGCCGAGCGATTCGCGCTCTCATGGCTGCTGCTGCGACTCACCCCGACTCGCCGCTCCCTGGGGCGCGAGGTGCCGACGCCCGATCGTTTCCGGCGCGAGGACGAGCTGTGGGTCGCGGCCGACGAGCGCTCGCCCGACCTTCGCCGCGGCACCGTGCGCGGTCCCGCCCACGTCGCCTTCTCGGTCGCGGTGGAGCAGAGGCGACGGCGGCGAAGGATCGTCGTCCGCCGCCTGGGCTGGCACCGGCGCCGGGGGTCGGTCGCCCGAGCGGTCGAGCTTGACGCGGGCGAGGTGCTGGAGGTGCGCCCGTGACCGCCTTCCCGCTGCGCTACGCCCATAGGAACCTGCTGATCGGCCCCGGTGGCGCGGCCGCCGCCCTCTACCGGCTCCAGACCCTCGCCTATCCCTTCATGCCGGCGACCGAGAAGTGGGCCGCGCTGCGACGGGTCGAGCGCTTCGCCCGGCTCGTCGGCGCCGACTTCTCGCTGTGGAGGGTCCAGCGCGCCTATCCGGCCGAGCGCTACGCCTCCGAGCTTGAGGGACTGGCGGACGAGCGCCACGCCGAGCTGGCGAGCTGGCGTCGCTACCTGGAGGGGCACCAGGCGCGCCTCGCCTCGCTCGCCTCGCACGCCCCCGAGGTCTACATGGCGGTCTCGCTCGCCGACTCGGCGCGGGGCGGAGCCGGCTCGGGCATCCTGCGATCCGCCGATCGCGCCCGGCGACGGCTGGAGGAGCTGGCGGGCGTCGGCGCACCGCGCCCGATCGCCGCCGCCGAGCTCGACTCGCTGAGCGAGACGGAGCGGCGCACCTTCGAGCGGCTGAGGACGGCGCTCGGGCTTGAGCGGGCCTCGACCCGCGAGTTGCAGTGGCTCCTTCGCCGCGCCTCCTGCCGGGGCGTCGCCGAGCCGGCGCTCGACGGTCTCTGGCAACCCGACGCCCTCGTGGTCCGCGCCCCGGACGGCTCGGCCGCCTTCGAGCCGGCCGAACACGACCTGTGGCACTGCGCGAACGCGCCGATGGGAGAGGAGCCCGGCGAGCCGCCCTCCCTCACGGTCGAAGCCGAGGAGGGAGTCGGATACCAGGCGTTCCTCTGCGCCGGGACGCTGGCGTCCGAGGCGGAGTTCCCCGGCCCGCAGGCCGAGCTTCTGTTCGCCCCCGCCGAGGCCGCCGGCTTCCCCGTCGATGCCGTCCTGCACGCGCGCTGGATCGGCAATCGAGAGGCGCTCGCCCAGGTCCGCAAGCGCATCCTCGACGTCGAGCACACCTACCGCGAGCAGGAGCGCGGCGCGGCCAGCGGACCCGGCTTCCTGGCGGAGGAGGACAGGGTGCTGGCGCGCGAGTACGAGGCGATCCTCCAGGGCACCTCGCACCCGCCGATGCTGCGGGCCTCGATCTCCCTGGCGCTCGGCGCGCCCGACCGGGCCGAGCTCGAGCGTCGCGTCGATGCGCTGCGCGAGCAGTTCGGCGAGGTCTCGCTGCACCGCCCGCGCGGCCTCCAGCACCGCCTCTTCCTCGACCACCTGCCGCGGACGGACGGCGGCGAGACCGCCGACTACGAGCAGCAGATGACGGTCGAGCAGTTCGGCGCCCTGGTCCCGATCGCCACCTCCCAGCTCGGCTCGCGGGCCGGCATCTACATCGGCACCTCCCCGGCCGGCGGCGGGCGCCCGGTGCGCTACGACCCGACCGAGGCGAGCCGTACCGCCCGGCCCTCGGCCGTCCTGCTTGCCGGCACGCTCGGCTCGGGCAAGACGCTCGCCGCCGAGACGATCGCCTTCGCCGCCGAGCGGCGCGGCTCGCTGGTCGTGGACTTCGATCCCCGCCCCGATCACGGCTTCGACCGGGTGCCCGAGCTGGACGGCTCGGTGGAGGTGCTGGAGCTCTCCGGCGCCGTCGAGCACCGGGGCAAGCTTGACCCGCTGGCGATCGGGCTGGACGAGCTGCGCGAGGAGCTCGCCTCCTCCTACCTGCTGGAGCTCCTTCCCTCGCCCCCGCCCGCCTGGGAGAACGCGGTCCAGCGCGCCGTGCGCGATGCGGTCCGAGCCGGCGAGCGCAGCCTCACCTCGGTCGTCGCGCGACTCCGCGAGGGCGACGCGAGGGAGGGCCAGGAGGTCGGCGACGCGCTGGAGGTGATCTCCGACTTCGGACTGGCCCGGCTCGGCTTCGGCGAGGGCGATGGGGCGCGCCTCCAGACCGTCCGCCCGGTAACGACGATCCGCACGCCGGGCCTCTCGCTCCCCGATCCCCGCGTCTCGCGCGAGGCCTACACCCGCGCCGAGCGGATTTCGGTCGCCACGCTCTCGCTGGTCGCGGCCCTCGCCCTGCGCCTGGTCTCCGGCGACCGCAGCCGACACAAGGTCGTCCTGCTCGATGAGGCGTGGTTCGTCCTCGCCTCCTCGCAGGGGCGGGCGCTGCTGAACCGGCTCGTCCGGCTCGGGCGCTCGTCCAACACCACCGTCCTGCTGGCGAGCCAACGGCTCGCCGACCTCGGCGACCTCTCCGAGCTGGTCGGCACCTACTTCCTGTTCGGCCAGGAGTCGGACGCCGAGGCCGCGCGGGCGCTGGAGCTGATCGGCCTCGACCCAGAGTCGACCGAGCTGCGTGGCCGCCTGCGCGAGTACCGCAGGGGACGCTGCCTGATGCGCGACCTCGACGGGCGGGTCGGCGAGCTGCAATTCGATCTCGTCTTCCCCGAGCTGCTGGAGGCGCTCGACACCACGCCGCGGAGGGCGGAGGCGTGAGGCGGCCACGTTGGGCTCTGGTCGCCGGGGTGCTCGCCCTGACCGCTGCGCTGGTCGCGCTGGCCCATCCCCATGCCGCTGGCAGCGATGTGTTCGGCAACGTCGGCCCGGCATCCCAGCTCCCCGGCGGCAGCCTGGTCGATCGCTACCCGCTCGGGCACTACTACCTCGACACCCACTTCGACGCGGTGTCCGCCTCGCTGACCGGCGGGGTCGATGTCTCCGGCGTGCCGCCGATGATCGCCGGCTTCCTGGCGAACGCGCTGTGGGAAGGGACCGCCTTCCTGGCGAGGACGCTGATATCGCTGTTCACCTTCGCCTTTTCGCTCGACCTGCTGAACGGGTCGCGGCAGACCGGCGGAGCCGGGGCGCTGGCGCCGGTCTCCCTGGCGATCCACTCGATCTACGCGAGCGTCTTCGGGGCGCCCTGGCTCGTCCTCGCGGTGACGGTCGTCGGCATGTGGGCGATGTGGAGGGCGCTGGTCCAGCGCCGCTACACCGAGACCGCGGGCGCCCTCGGCCTCTCGCTCGTCTACCTGATCGTCGCGCTGGCGTTCGTCGCCCAGCCCGGGCGCACGATCGGCTCGGCCTCGCGCTGGACGAACCAGATGTCGGCCTCGTTCCTCTCGATCGCCGGGCACGGCTCGCCCGAGGGAGCCGAACGGGCGAAGCAGGAAGGCGCCGATCAGTTGTTCTCGCTGCTGGTCTACCGGCCCTGGGCGGTGCTGGAGTTCGGCGGCACCGAGCACTGCGTCAAGGACGGCACCGGATCGAGCGACTCCGACCCGATCTCGGTCCCGGTCCGCCCCCTCTCCCCCGACCCCGCCCAGGACTCCGCCCTCTCGCGCCGGCTCGAACGGGGCACCGCCGTCCACGCGGACGGCAAGACCTGCATCAACAACGTCAACAAGTACGCCTCCCACTTCCTGCCCTACTCGGGCGGCTCGGACGAACGGAACGCCGAGTACGACGCGCTGAATGACGGCGACACCGGCAAGCTGCCGGATGCCGACCCCTCCAAGGAACGCGGCGACTACCGCGTCGGCGTCGCCGACAAGCCGGCCACCGACGCGATGGAGGAGGGCGGCCAGTACCAGCGGCTGCTGATCGCGGTCGTGATCTTCGTCTGCGAGCTGGGCGCCTTCGTCCTGCTCGGGGCGCTCTCGGTCGGCGTGATCCTCGCCCAAGTCCTCCTCTTGCTCTGGCTGGCCTTCGCCCCGGTCGCCCTGGTCTTCGCCGTGATCCCCGGCCGCGGGCACGACTTCTTCCGCGGCTGGCTGACGCGCCTCGCGGGCCTGCTGCTCCGCAAGGCCGCCTACTCGCTGATCCTCGCCGTGCTGCTGGCGGTGAACGCCGCGCTGGCCTCGGCGACCTCGCAGCTCGGCTGGCTGATGTCCTTCGGCCTCCAGGGCATCTTCTTCTGGACGGTCTTCTTCCAGCGCCGCCAGCTCACCGATCGCCTGCTCGGGGCCTCGGTCGGGCGGGAGGCACCCGGCGACTCCAACCCGGGTCGCGTGCTCGCCTACTACTACGGCGCCCGCACGGGCAGCCGCGTCGCCGGGCGAACGGCCCGCCGCGTGCGCCGCTGGCTTCCGGGGGGCAAGGGATGACCGGCCTGCGGTCACTCGCCGGACGGCCGATCGCCGAGGGCGAGCGGCGCGGCGCCTTCTGGATCGCCGCTGCGATCCTCGCCTGCGCCGCCCTCGCGCTGCTCCTCCTGCCGGGCGGTGAAGCGGCGCTCGCGCCCTCGCCCGAGCCCGCCCCCGAAGCAACGGTCGCAGCTCCCCCCCGGCCGGCTCCTCACCGCGCCAAGCCCCTCGCAGGGCCGCTGGCGGCGGCTCGCCGCTTCCTCAAGGGGTACCTGCCGTTCGTCTACGGACACGGATCGGCGCGGGCCATCGCGGCCACGGCGCCCTCGCTCCGCGACCGGTTGGCCGCCTCCCGGCTGCGCGTCCCGCCGGCCGCAAGCGAACGCCATCCTCGCGTCGCCCAGATCGAAGGCCGGCGCCTCACCGTCGACCGGGTGCTCGTCACCGCGACGATCGCGGATGGCGGCCCGGCGACCTACCCGGTCACGCTGACGCTCGCCCGACGAGACGGTCGATGGCTGGTCGTCGCCGAGGGGATCGACTGATGGCCGCCCACGGGTCCAGCCGGGGACGGCCCTCGCTGTTGCTGCTGGGGGCGGCCGGCGGCGCCGTCGCCCTGGTCGCGGTCCTCGCCGGGTCGCTGATGGCGGTGCTCGGCGCCGAACTCGCCTGCGTCGGCGGCGGCGCGAGCGCGGCGGCGGCCCCGGCGACCCGCGCGGCGAAGCGCGAAATCCCGCCGAGGCGGCTTCGGCTCTACCAGCAGGCCGGCCGGCAATTCGATCTCGACTGGACCTTCCTGGCCTCGATCGGGACGCAGGAGTGCGGGACCGGCCTCTGCGGGCACGTCTACCCCTCCGGCTGCGGCGGCCCGATGCAGATCGCGATCGTCCGCGAAAGCGCGTGCAGCCCCGGCTCGGGGCCGACGCTCTGGGAACGCTACGGCGTCGATGCCAACGGCGACGGGCGGGCCGACCCGTTCGATCTCGCCGACTCGATCTTCACCGCGGCGAAGCTGCTTCGCCAGGTGATGGGCGCGCCGCCAGCCGGCGGCTCCTACGCCGCCTATCGCCAGGCCGCCTGCGACTACTACGGCGCCTGCGCGGACGCCGCGGCGAACTACGCCGACGAGGTGATGGCGCGGGCGGTGGAGTACGGGTTCCACGGCGCCGGCAGCCCGGCTCCGTCGGACCCCGGCGGCGCCGAACCGGCGCCGGCCGAAGGGAGCAGTTGCGGCGGCGGCGAATCGGCGCTGCCCTCCGGCACCGGCCCGATGGGGCCGGTGCGCAAGGCCGCGGCGCCGCGGCGCCTGGCGACGCTGCCGGCGAGCGTGAGCGCGGCGCCGGGGATCGAGTGCGACGCGCGGATCGTCCCCGATGTCGTCTACCTCGCCCGCCGCTTCGGCGTCATCGTCACCGCCTGCTTCGCCGCCTCCGGCCACGAGGCGACCGGCGAGCATCCGCTCGGCGCCGCCACCGATCTCGTTCCCCGCGACGGCGACTGGAGCCGAACGATGCGACTGGCAACGGCGCTCGGTTGGCGCCCGTCCTGTGCGGCGTCCGGGGTCGCGCCCGAATGCGCCCGGCCGCCCTTCCGCTTCATCGGCTACAACGGCTACCCGGACCACGGAGACCCGCTGCACTGCGTCCCCTGCGAAGGCGGGCCGCATCTGCACCTCTCCTGGCTGACCTCGGCCTCGCCGGGCGAGCCGGAGGCCCGGGCGCGCTTCGGCTACGAACCAGCGAGCTGGATCGAGGTCTTCGACACCTCCTCGACGCCCACGGAAGCAACGTCGAGACATGGAGGCGCCCGTGGCTGAGCCGCTGATCCTCGACCTCTTCGCGGGCGCGGGCGGCTGGGAGGAGGGCCTGCGCGCTCTCGGGCACCGGGCGCTCGGAGTCGAGCAGGACCAAACCGCGTCGGCCACCGCCGTCGCGGCAGGGCACGAGCGCCTCAACGCCGATGTAGCCGCCCTCGACCCCCGGGACTTCGCGCCGCTGTGGGGGCTGATCGCCTCGCCGCCCTGCCAGGCGTACTCGGTCGCCGGCCACAAACTCGGCAGGCGGGACAAACAGCATGTGATCGCCTGCGCCCGGGACCTCGCCGCCGGCCGCGATACCCGCGCCTCCAGGCTGAGGGACTGCCAGGACGATCGCTCCCTGCTCACCGTCGAGCCGCTGCGCTTCGCCCTGGCGCTGCGGCCGAGCTGGGTGGCCCTGGAGCAGGTGCCTCCCGTCGCGGAGCTGTGGTCGATCTTCGCCGAGCTGCTCGGCGAGCACGGCTACAGCAGCGTCGTCGGCGTGCTCTCCGCCGAGCGCTACGGGGTGCCCCAGGTCCGCAAGCGCGCCTTCCTGATCGCCTCCACCGAGGGGGAGGTGAAGCTGCCCGAGCCGAGCCACCGCTCGTTCAACTCGCGCCGCCACAAGACGCCCGAGGACGAGCTGCACCTTCCCGGGTGGGTGAGCATGGCCGAGGCGCTCGGCTGGGGAGACGAGCCGGCGATCCTGCGCAGCAACCACACCAATTCCGGCCGCCATCCCGGCGGCGCCCCCCGCTCGCTGGATCGCCCGGCCTTCACCCTGATGAGTAGCTCGCGGGCGTGGAAGATCGAACCGGCGCCGCCGAGCCGCGGCCGCCCGGGCCAGCGCGCAAAGCGAGGCTCTGAGCGCCCGTCGGAGGATTGTCGCCGCCACGGAGAGCGCCAGGCGAACCGGAGGAAGCAGGAAGCTCAGTGCGAGGAAGCGCCCGCCTGGGCGCATCGTCGTCCGGCGACCACCGTGGTCGGCGACCCACGGGTTCTCGGCCCCGGAAGCTGGCCGCGCAACGGCGCCCCCTCCGCCCGCGTTCGCGGGAAGCCGGTAAGGGTCACGGTCGAGCAGGCAACCGTCCTACAGGGCTTTCGCCATGACTACCCCTGGCAGGGGTCTCGCGCGGAGCGATTCACCCAGATCGGAAATGCCGTCTGCCCGCCCGTCGCCAGCAGGGTCTTGCGCGAGGCGATGCGCCCGGGCGCCCCCCGCCGATCGAGGGGCGGGTCCTGTTGAGCGAGGCGACTTCACCGCGTTCTGCACCGCGTTCTGCGGCGCGTTCTGCGCCGCGCACCTCGGATTGGCCGGGGCCACCGATTCCCCTCTGTGAAGCCGGTTCCCGGGTTCACTCGCCGCTGACTACATACTCCCCCAACCTCATGCGCCATGTCTGATCGCGAGCGTCGCGATGCCCGCTCGCTCCTAGCGCTCGCCATCGCCATCGCCGGCGCGATCCTCATCGCTCGACTTCCCCGCTGGGCCGATGCTCTCGCTGGCTCATCGGTGCGTCCGATCCTCGCCACCCTCGCTGGCGCCCTGGCGGTGTTTGCCCTCTCTCTCCTCGTCGCCCGCGCCGCCTGCACCCGACGCGGCCTCCGCAATCGCTCGACGGTGCTGCTGCTTCCGGCGCCGTCCTTCGATCCGAGCGAGGAGGCGGTCCTGCGGTTCGCCTCCGGCCTCGCCCGCACTCGCCGGGTCGTGCGGGGGCTGCTGGATGCCCCGGCGAGCGCCGTGCGGGTCCGGCTCGACGCCGACCCGAAGGGACGCCTTCGCTACGCGGTCGAGCTGCCGACCCGGACGCGGGCAGCGCTGGCCGCCGCGGCGGCCGCCTACGGAGAGGTCGAGCTGCGCGACCTGACCGCCGATGAAGCGCCCGGGCCGAAACCGTCCAAGGACAGCGAGGTCGTCCGGGCCGAGCTGGTGCTGGCAGGGCCGAGCACCGAGCCGCTTCGCGCCACCGGACTCGATCCCGACCCGCTCGCCGGATTCGCCCGGGCGCTGCGAGGTCTCGCGCCAAGCGACGGAGAGGCCGTC
>Ga0210116_1000016_pt1 | contig 60616 bp, 59 predicted proteins | sample RushOxbow_ThreeS_6_FD_185562 | JGI IMG/M metagenome (GOLD analysis project Ga0210116, IMG submission 185562) | Wetland microbial communities from San Francisco Bay, California, USA, that impact long-term carbon sequestration -... | ecosystem: Environmental > Aquatic > Marine > Wetlands ...
CCGATGTCGATCGCCGCCGGCGAGAGGCGCCCTGGTACTCCCAGAAGCGCGATCCCTCGATGCTCGACGTGCTCTGCGCCCTGCGCCGCGAGCTGATCCGGGCGGAATTTCGCCAAGGAGCGGGGCGAGCGCCCTCATCGCGACAAATACCGGCCCGCCCACCGTCACGCCTGCGGGCGGCGGCGTAGGTCACGAAAGTCGAGCGATTTGGCGAAGTTGAAAAACCCGGTTTTTGGGGAGGTGCTAGCTGAGCCAAGCGGAGAGGTCGAGCCCGATCATGTCGGCGAGCCGCTTCACGTCGGCGGAGTAGGTCTCGCCCAGCCGCCGATAGTCGGCGTCGGAGATTGTCGGGCCGAGTGTGCGGCGCTGGAACCAGCGTCGCAGCCTGCGCTCCGCCCCCTCGGGCAGGACTCTGGCGGAGATTGCGGCGGCCGGTCGCAGCAGGCGCCTGGCGCCGGCGTACGCGGGCGATCTGGGGACCAGCGATCGATTTTGCCGCTCCTCGGCCTGCCCGCGGTCGTCGGCCAGGGGCGCGGGATCGATTTCGAGGAAGGCGCAGGCGCGCGCGAGCAGGCCGTGCGGGTCGCGCCGCAGGTCGTCATGCAGCAGGACCAGGATCTGATCGCGGGGGAACGCTTCGAGGAACGGCTCGAGCTGCTCGGCGTAGAAGCCGCGGCGCGCGTAGTGCCACCACCAGGCCCAGCCCTGCTCGATTCGCTCCTCTTCGGCGTCGAGCGCGTCGGCGAAGGCGAGTGGCTCGCGTCCGTGCTGGACGTGCTGGAGCCAGTTGGAGTGGGCGCGGCGAGCGGGATCGCGGAGGATGAAGATCAAGCGGACGGCGGGCACCTCCTCCCGCAGCCGTGCCGCTGCCGTCGACGAGCGGTAGAGGTAGTCGCTGGAGGCCTCCCCGCGCAGCTGGCCGGTGGTTGCGTCGGCGAAGAGCGCCTCGTACGCGTCCCTGTCCTGGACGAGGTGGCTCAGCCAGCGCTCGTCGCCGGGCCCGCTGAAGGCCAGATGCTCGGCTTCCCGCACGGCATAGTGCCGGGGCTCCTTGTTCGCGCTGAGGAATACGTCCGGGTGGCGGTCGAGATTCCTGTAGAGCCACGTCGTTCCGGCTCGGGGGGCTCCTGCGATTACGAACGATGGCGGCATCACGCTCGGCGACCGGTCAGCCCCCGCGATTCGGCATTATAGGTGGCCGATGGGTGGGGCAGGACAGGCGAGCAGCACCGACGTCAGCGCCTTCTACGACGAGTTCGTCGACCGTCAGACGCGCGTCGGCGTCAACCGCCGCCACCGGGCGATCGTCGACTGGCTGCTGCGCTTCGGGATGAAGCCGGACGACAGCGTGCTGGAGCTCGGCTGCGGGGTGGGGACGGTCACCGAGCTCGTCTCGAAGGAGCTGGGGGGAGGCTCCATCCTCGGGGTCGACCTGAGCCCGCGCAGCATCGCGACCGCGCAGCAGCGGCTCGCCTCGCACGAGAACGTCAGCCTGCTCGCCGCCGACGTGGTCAAGGTCGACGTCGACGGGCAATACGACGTCGTCCTCCTCCCCGACGTGATCGAGCACATCCCGCTGGAGCAGCACGACGCCCTCTTCGCCCGGATCGCCTCCTGGGTCAAGCCGACCGGATTCGTCCTGTTGCACTACCCGAACCCGCACCACCTCGAGTGGTGTCACGTGCACAACCCCGAGAACCTGCAGATCGTCGACCAGCCGATCCACGCCGACACGATGCTGGCCAACGCATACCGGCACGGCCTCTACCTCTCCTACTACGAGCGATACTCGATCTGGATCCGCGAGGGCGACTACGTGGTCGCGGTGCTCCGGCCCGGCGCCGGGGTCGGCGAGTTCACCAGGCTGCCGCAGCCGAAGCCTTCGCCGATCGCCCGCGTCCGGCGCCGCGCCAAGCGGGTCGCGCGCCGCCTGCTCGGCCGTGGCGAGTGAGCGGCGCGTCCGGCCGATGACAGCCGCCAAGCCGGACCTGGTGATGCTCACCGGCCGCTTCCCAAAAGGAGAGGCGGTGCTGGCGGGCGAGCTGCACGCGACGGCCACTCGATTCGAGCGGGTGTTCGTGATCCCCTCGCACACCGGGAAGCCGGGCGCCGAGACCGCCGAGCTGCCCGCGAACGCCACCGTCGTCGACCTCGGTTGGCGGCGGGGATGGTCGCGCGCGCAGAAGCTGCGCGTCCTCAGGTCTCCGCTCGCGCTGCGCATTCTCGCCCGCACGCTCCGGCACCCGTCCAACTGGCGCGCCTACATCTCCGGTGCCCGCGCCTACCTGGACATCCTCGCCGGGAACCTGCTCAAGGCGCGGAGTCTGGCGGCGTGGGTGGAGGAGGAGGGCCTGCGCGACGCGCTCTTCTACGACTTCTGGTTCGAGAACAGCACCCTCGCCCTGGCGGCGCTGCGCAAGCGCGACGAGATCCGCTGCGCGGTGGCGCGGGCGCATCGCTTCGACGTCTTCGACTTCGAGGAGGCGGGTCTGCGCCGCGTCCCCTTCCGCGAGTTCAAGGCCGACTGCCTGGACGCGATCTTCCCGATCGCCGAGGACGGGGCCGACTACATGCGAGAGCGAGTCGGCGGCAACGCGGGGAAGGTCCGGCTGGCCCGGCTCGGCGTGCCGCTTCCGGCCTCCTATCCGGAGACGCTCGCCGAACCGCCCCTGGTGGTCTCCTGCTCGAGCCTCATTCCCCGCAAGCAGGTGCACCTGATCCCAGAGGTGCTGCGCGCCTGCGAACGCCCCCTGCGCTGGGTGCATTTCGGCGAGGGGCCCGAGCGCCAGCGGGTTGAAGCGGCGGCCTCTTTACTGCCCGACACCGTCAGCTGGGAGCTGCCGGGCCGGGTCGAGAACCAAGCCGTCCACGCCTTCTACGCGGAGAACGGCGTCTCGACCTTCCTCTCGCTCAGCCTCTCCGAGGGCGTCCCCGTCTCGATGATGGAGGCGCAGAGCTACGGCGTGCCGATCGTCTCGCTCGCGGTCGGCGGCGTGCCCGAGATCGTCCAGAAGGGAACGGGGGTTCTGCTGCAACCGGACTCGTCGCTAGAGGCGATCGCAGAAGCGCTGGCCGGGACTCTTGGCCCCGGCCAGCGCTTCGACGGCGACCGCATTCGGTCGCTCTTCGCGTCACGCTTCGATGCATCGGCGAACTACAGGGAGTTCGCCGATGCACTCATGGATGTGTGGGCAAGCTCTCCGCCTATTTTGTGAGGACCATGATGTCGTTGCCGTTGGTCGTGCCACCGGTGTTTTTGCACACGAGGCGGAAGTGGTAGGTAGTTTTCGATTTGAGACCTTTGACCAGCTTGCTTACTTTGAGGCTTTCGGTTCCAGAGCCAGCCGATTCGTCGGGAACGGGCACGCTGGTCCCGTAGGAGGTGGTCAGGCCGTATTCGAAGTGGTATTCGGCCGCGCTCCCTTCGGGGTTGATCGTCCCGTTGAGGGTTGCTTCTTCGCTGCCCACGCCCGTTGCGGTGGTGGTCGTGCAGGTCGGTGGATCTGGCGTGACCGACCAGCTGGTCACTCGGTTGTTGCCGGTGTCGGTGACGAGGAAGTGCCATGGTGACGATTCTGCGATCCAGGTCGGGCCTTCGAACTGGCCTTCCCCGCTGCCTTTTTCGCCAAACTGTTTCTGATAGACGCATTCGGGGCTGAACCGCTCGACACGGCTGTTGCCGGAATCGACGACCCAGATGTTGTCCTTGAAGTCGACCACAATCCCAGTCGGTTCTTTGAACTGCCCGTTGCCAGAGCCGGATTCGCCACATTTGGCTTGGTATTCGCCTTTGGAGTTGAACTCCTCGACGCGGTCGTTGCCCGTGTCGACAACCCATACATTTCCTTTTGAGTCAAGGGCTATCCCAGTCGGTTCTTTGAACTGCCCGTTGCCAGAGCCAGTTTCGCCGAATTTGGATAGATATTCGTTCGACGTCGTGAACTTCTCGACCCGGTCATTGCCAGTGTCGGTGACCCAGTGCCCGGCAGCACTGAGGGCGAAGTCAGTTGGTTCGTTGAACTGTCCGTCTCCGGAGCCCTCTTCTCCGAATTTCGCTTCGAAGCCGCCCGACGAGCTATACCGCTCGACTCGATCGTTGCCGGTATCGACGACGAAGAGGCGGCTGTTTTCGCTTGTAGATAGACCGACCGGTTCTCTGAACTGTTTGTCGCCAGTGCCCCTTTTTCCGATGGTCGCCAGGAATTTCCCTTCAGAGCTAAACTGTTGCAGTCGGCTGTTTTCGGTATCGACGACCCAGTAGCTTTCTTCTGCGGCGGCTCCGATTCCCTGTGGTCCGTTGAGTTGGCCAGTAGGCGCTTCTTCGCAGCCGGCTCCTCCGACTTTGAAGTATTCGTCCTTGCCCTGAGAGGTGCCCCCGGAGTTCGTCGCGGTGACGCGGTAGTGATACGTGACGCCAGTTTCGAGGCCTTTGATCGTCCTTTCCACGGCGACGTCTTCGATACCCGAGCCGATCGATTCGTCGGGTGACGGCACGTTCGTTCCATACGCGGTCGTCGTACCGTATTCAAAGTGGTATTCGCCGATCGCCCCTTCGGGATTGACTATGCCGTGCAGGGTGGCTTCCCCTGAGCAGTATGCGCTCGGCGCTTCGGTGATGGTCGCCGGGGGATTGGGCGGCTGACTCCACGTCTCGACCCGGTTGTTGCCGGTGTCGACGACGATCAGGTTCCACGGCGACGGGTTGGCTATCCAGGTCGGGCCTTCGAACTGCCCTTCCCCACTGCCTTTTTCGCCAAACTGTTCTTTGTAGGCGCCTTCGGAGTCGAACTTCTCCACGCGGTCGTTGCCACTGTCGACAACCCAGAGATTGCCGTCGAAGTCGCCTGCGATTCCGGTTGGGCCTTCGAACTGGCCTTCTCCGGTCCCCTGTTTGCCGAACTGGCTTTGATATGAGCCGGCGGCCGAGACCTTCTGCACGCGGTCATTACCGGTGTCCGCAATCCAGAGGACGCTTTTTCCACTGACCGTTCCGATGCCGGTGGGCCGTTTGAACTGCCCGTTGCCTGAGCCTTCTTCCCCGAATTTGGTTTTGTATTCGCCGCTGCTGTTGAACTTCTCGACTCGGTTGTTGCCGGTGTCGGCAACGTAGACGAGGCCTTCGTGGATCACGATCCCTGTTGGTTCTTTGAACTGCCCGTTGCCTGATCCTTCTTCCCCGAATTTGGTTTTGTATTCGCCGCTGCTGTTGAATTTCTCGACCCGGTTGTTGCCGGTGTCGGTGATCCATATTGTGTTTCCGCTGGTGCCGAGGGCAATGCCCGTAGGTTCTTTGAACTGCCCGTTGCCCGAGCCAGTTTCCCCGAACTGCAGGATTGCTTCGCCTTTCGGGTTGAACTCCTTGATCAGGTTGTTGGCCGTGTCGACGACCCAGATGTTGCCTTCCGGATCGACGGCCACGCCATGCGGCGTGCTGAGTTGGCCTTTGCCGAATTCGGATTCAAAGCTCGCGGACGCAAGGGCTGTGCCCAAAGCAATGAGAAAGGTGAGGGCGAAGATAACGAGTATCGCTGGCCTGCCCTCCACCCCCCTTAGAGTTGTGGCGCCACCCATGGACGCCTGTGCCTCATTGACTGGCATTGTGATCCTCCTTTGGGAGCAACGATAACCTCAAGATGAGCAGAATAAACAGCCAAGAACATATATCGGACGTCGATCAAATGCAAGAAACTTTTCTGGTGACCGTGACGACCGTGCTCTACAACTCCGAAGCGGCGCTCGAGCGCTATGCGGCGGCGATGGCGCCCGCGGTCGAGCGGGGCGTCGTCCGGCTCCTCGCCGTCGACAACGCGAGTCCCGACGGGAGTGCCGCGCTGCTGGAGCGGCTGCTGCCCGGCGCCGAGACGATCTCCAGCGCGGCCAACCTCGGGTTCGCCGGGGGCTGCAACCTCGCCTGGTCCGAGGTGCGCTCCAGGTACTGGCTGCTGCTCAACCCCGACGTCGAGGCCGACGCCGAGGGCATCGAGCGGCTGGTCGAGTGGATGGACCGCCACCCCGGGGTCGGCCTGGCGAGCCCGCGCCTGCAGGGCCCCGACGGCAGGGAGATGCCCGTCGCGCGGGCCCACGACAGCATCCTGCGGTCGCTGGTGCGCGCTTTCCGCCTCCATCGCCTCCTGCCCAGGAGGATGCGGTCGCGGTGGCTGCTCCCGGCGGAGCGTGAGGCGACGGATGTGATCGACGGCTGGGTGCCGGGAGCGGCGCTGATCGCGCGCCGCGAGGCCGTCGCCGAGGCCGGGCCGCTGGACGAGCGCCTCTTCATCTACGGCGAGGACCGCGAGTGGTGCTGGCGAGTGAGCAGGGCGGGGTGGGGCATAGGGCTCTGCGTCGAGGTCGCGTTCGTCCATGGGCACGGGACCAGCGCCGGCGCGACCTGGGACGAGCGCGAGCGGATCGGGCGCGAGGTGGCCGGCCAGATCGGCGCCGGGCGGTTGATGCACGGCCCGCTCTGGGCGCGCGCCTTTGCCCTGCTGGCCGGGCTGATCCTGCTGGCCGAGTCCGTCGGTCCCGCCCGCGAGAACCGGCGGCCGGCGCGGCGGATGCGCGGCCGCGCCTACCTTCGTTGCGCGCTGAGCGGGGCGGCCTCCGACTCCCGCTTCGGCGCCCGGCACGGGGAGGCCCCCGAGTGAGCGGGGCGTCCGATTACAGGGCCCTGGTCTGCATCACGACCTGCGAGCGGCCGGGCTACCTGCGGCGCTACCTGCCGCACTTCGCCGAGTTCTGCGCGCGCGAGGAGCGCTTCCCGCTACTCGTCGCGCTCGACGGCGACGACGAGGAGACGCGGCGCTTCTGCGAGGAGTGGCGGGTCCCCCTGCTTCACTCCGAGCAGCGCGAGGGCGTCGGGCTCTCGAAGAACCGCGTGCTCGAGCGCTTCCCCGACTTCGACTACTACTTCTTCGTCGAGGACGACGTCGAGCTGATCGACGGCGCCGTCTTCCCGGCCCACGTCGAGCTGGCGCAAGCGAGCGACATCCACCACTTCTCGCTCTTCTCGGAGCGGCGGATCGGCGAGCCGGCGGGCGAATCGCAGATTGCCGGACGTCGCGTCGCCCACTCCTTCGTCGGCAGCGCCAGGTTCAACTTCTTCACCGCCGAGGGGCTGCGGCAGGTCGGCGGTTGGCACCCGCGCTTCGCCGAGCACCGGCGCTGGGGGCACACCGAGCACAGCTACCGCTTCTACAACGCCGGCCTGGCGCCGGCCCCGTTCAACGTCGCGACGGAGCTCTCCCACGCCTGCATCTGGCACCTGCACCCCTCGGTGACCCCGCTCAGCCTGGCCGGCGACGAGGAGCAGATCGTCGCTCCCGAGCGCGAGCTGATCGACCAACATCTGCGCCACGTCCCCCTGCAAACCATCTCGCCCTACGAGTTCAACGAGATGCCGTTCGGCGAGCTCGGCCGCCTAGCGGCGACGCTCGACGCGGGCGAGCGCTACCCGCTGGTCGACGGGGCCGAGCGGCGCCACTGCCGCTCCGACTATTGGCTCTGGCGCTACCGCTGGGCGGGCGGTCGCGCCGGGAAAGTCCGGGCGCTGCTCGCCGCCGCCTGGCAGTGGCCGAGGAACCCGATGCTGAAGCGGACGATCAAGATCGCGCTGGGACGTGAATAGCGAACCGCTCGTATCGGTCGTGCTGCCCTGCTACGAAGCCGAGCGCTTCCTGGCGCAGGCGCTCGAGTCGCTGCTCGGCCAGAGCTACCGGCGGCTCGAGATCCTCGCCGTCGACGATGGATCGAGCGACGGGACTGCGGCGCTCCTGGCGGAGCTCGCCGCCCGCGACGAGCGCCTGCTTGTGCTTCGCAACGCCGAGAACCGGGGCGTGATCGAGTCGCTCAACCGAGGGGTCGCCGAGGCTCGGGGCGAGATCGTCGCCCGCATGGACGCCGACGACGTGGCGGCTCCCGAGCGGATCGAGCGTCAGGTGGCGGTGCTCGCGAGCCGGCCCGAGATCGACCTGGTCGGAACCGCTGTCGAGGTGATCGACGGCGAGACGGGCCGTCGTCTGCGCCCGCGGCCGCTTCGCTGCCTGGAGCCCGGCGGCGCCCGCTTCGCGACGCTGCTCGTCACCCCGGTCATGCACATGACGATCGCGGCGCGGGCCGAGGCGATGCGCGCCCACCCGTACGGCGGCGCGCCGGACAGCCTTCACACCGAGGACTACGAGATGTTCGCCCGCATGCTCGACGGCGGCGCCGGGGTCTGCAACATCGACGAGCCGCTGATGACGGTGCGGGTCGACCCCGCAAGCGTCTCCGCGCGCCACGAGCGGATCCAGGTGGACAATTTCGTCCGCTGCGCCGCCCGCCACCTCGAGCGGACGCTGGGCCTGCGGCCCGAGCCCGCCGCCCAGCGGGTCCTGGTCAACCGGATCGACGACACGGTCGGCGCCCGCGACCTGCGCGAGGGGCTGCACTGGCTCGATCGCGTCGAGCGCGAGTTCCTGCGCCGCGAGCCCGGCGCGGCGGCGGAAGCGCACCGCACCGCCGGCCTGCAGCGGGTCGACATCCTCGTCCAGGCGGCGCTCAAGGGCTCGCCGGCAGTGCGCCGCGCCGCCGCCCCGCTCGCGCTCCGCTACGGCCGCCGCCTGCTCTCCTCGCCGGCCCGCGGCTACCTGGCGAGCAAGCTGCGCCGATAGCGGCTGACGTAGCGGGTCACTGCTAGTTTTTTCCTTCGACAGGGATCCTCGATGCGGTTTGGCGCGATCAGCGCAAAGTCCGAAGGCCGGCTGGTGGTGGGGGAGGCTCGGAGACCCGACGGGGCGACGGAACCGGCTCGGCGCCACGAACGCCGTCCTTGCCCCGGAAGAGACAGAGCACTTTGCCCTCGGGTAGCGCGGCGCTTGGCGCGAGGAGTCCCGGCCACCCTTCGTCGTGGAGTCGCTCCCCAGCCTTCTGAAAGGTCGGCCAGGAACGCCGCCCGGGCGTCGGCAGGGGAAGTCCCGCTGCGTCCAGTCTTTCGGGGGTCGAGAGGTCAGCGACCTCGACCTCGACCCTCCATGTCCATACCTCTCTCGGCATCTGAGCAAGCGGCGGAATCGCTCGCTCGGCCAGATGCCGATACCACTCCGCCCACATGGTGTCCTCGCCGTCGGCGAGATAGAGGGCATCGACGACTTCCCCTCGCTGCCAGCGGTTGTCCGGCGGCGGTTCGCGCTCGGGCAGCGCGAGGGAGCCGGGATAGGCGTGCTTGAGCCAGCGGCCGCGAACGGCGATCGCCGCGACGTCGCCGGCCACCTCAGACGGCGCCCGGGTCCTCGAGACCGGAGATCAGCCGCGCCACCGCGCGGTAGTCGCCGCCGGCGATTCGCTCGATCGGCTTGTCGTCGTCGAGCAGCTCCACCGGCTTGTGGAGCCAGACCGGGATGTAGGTGGGGCGGATAACCCGCGCGAGGCGCTCGACGATCGAGGAGAGCTCCGCCAAGCGCTCGGCGCGCGAGCCGCTGGGAGCGCTGCGGCCGGCCAGCCATTCGCGCACCGTGCTTGGCGCCGCCCCGGTGGCGTCGGCGATGTCGCGGTCAGACAGATGCCCGGTGTCGTGGACGTGGATCGCCTCTTCGGCGTAGGCGGTGCTCATGAAGAGGAAGTGTAGCGCTCCGGCGTGATATCGACAGGATTTCGTCGGCCAAGCAGGTAATCATTCTGAAGGCTTTGGGCGACCGCTCGGTCGCTATCCCTGCCAGGCCGGGCTGAGCCCGGGCCGGAGTCGCGCCCGGGTCAATGCGGCGCGCCGCCGCCAGGGGACCTTCGAGAAGAGCATCAGCTGGGTGGCGAGCGCGGGGCGCGCCAGCTTCTCCAGCTCGTCGTCGTCGGGCCACGGCCCGCCGGCGGCGAGCGCGTTGAGCAGCTCCCAGAGGGATCGTTGCCTGTCGGTCAGCGACCCGAGGTCGCTCTCGCCGGCCGCGTTTCGGCGCAGCGAGGGTTTCAGGGCTTCGGTCGCGGCCGAGGTCGAGCCGTCGAGCTCGACTCCATGCTCGGTCAACCCCTCGCTCAGCGCGCCCGCGAATCGGGCCGGGTCCTCGATCGCGTCGTCGTAGTTGTGCACGACCGTCGGCAGCTCGCGCAGGTTCCAGAGCGCCTGGGCGTTGTAGATCTCCCAGAGCGCCAGGCCGTGGCGCAGGGAGAACTCGTTGCGAGCGGCAAGCGACTTCGCCACCGCCACCGGATTGCGAAATGCCATCACCGCCACCGGCGCCGACTCCCAGGCCTGCAGCCACACCGGGAGCGTCAGGCATACCCGCGGGTCCTTCCAGACCCAGCCCTCCTCGGGGTAGATCGCGGCGAACTCGGAGCGCAGGCAGGGGAGCATGGCGTGGGCCTTGCGCCGCCGCGTCCAACCGCTGCGCAGTCGCGGCGGCGCGAACCAGGTGCCGCCGAGCAGGTGGAGGATCGATTCGTTGCGCTTGATCAGGCGGGCGTGCTCCCAGTTGCCCTCCGGGTTCCACTGTTTCGGCGCGATGAAGTCCCCGGTGTCGCCGATCGAGCAGCCGAGCAGCCGGATCGCGTTGGTCATCGCCGACGTGCCGCTGCGGTGCATCCCGATGACAACGACGTTCCTACTCATCGGCGAGGCGGCAATATAGCGCGTCGTAGCGGGGAATCCCGACCTCTCGCAGGGAGAGTTTCCGGGCCGCGACGTCGCTGCAGCGCTGGCCCAGTCCCGGGTCCTCGCGCAGCTCGCGCAGGGCCGCGAGGGCGGCCTCGTAGCCGGCGCTCGACAGCTCCTCGACCAGGGCGCCGACGCGGTCCTCGCGCAGCAGGGCGTCGACGTCGCCGATCCCGGCGGTGGAGACGACGGGCAGGCCGGCCGCCAGGTACTCGCCGATCTTGGTCGGCGAGGAGGAGATCTTCGAGAAGCAGGGTCTGATGAAGGAGAGCCCGACGTCGGCGGCGGCGAGGTAGCGGCCGATCTCCTCTGGCTCGGCGCGCAGGACGCGGTAGTCGGCGGAGTCGATCCCGACGCGATCGAGCTCGCGCAGCATCGGGGCCGGGTCGGCCTGGGTGACGATCAGGAAGAGGAGGTCGGGCTGCGATCGCCTGGCGACGGAGAGGAAGTCCGCCATCTCGCGCTCCATGTACCAGCCGGTGAACTTGCCGACGTAGACCATCGTTGGGCGTTCGCCGACCCCGAGCTCGGCGCGGGCGTCGTCGCGCTCCGGCGCGCGCTCGGCGATCCGCTCGACGTCGGCGCAGCAGGGGATGACGAGGGTGGTCTCGGGGCCGGCCTTCGTCGCGCTCAGGTGGGGCCGCACGGCCTCGGTCAGGGTGACGACGCCGTCGGCTCTGCGCAGCGCGGCCCGCTGCACCCACTGCGTCAGCCGGTAGGGGATGCCGCCGGCCTTCCAGTTGCCGGCGTCTGCGTACTCCTCGGCCATCAGGCCGCGCAGGTCGAAGATCAGCCGGAAGTTCGCGAACCAGGCGGCGATCAGGGCCATCGCCGCGGGCATGTGGTTGCGGGCGTGGATCGCGTCGAGGCGGTGGCGGCGGACGAGGCGGGCGGCGGCGAGCCCGCCGGCGAGCACGTCGAAGGCGGTGGCCGGCAGCGACGGCCGCTTGTGGTAGCGGCGACGGTGCCAGACGATGCCGCGGCGGCGAAGGTCCTCGGCCAGCCGTCGCGACCGCTCCGGCGTCAGCGTCGGCTGGTCGAATGTCATCAGGTGGACGACGTGCCCCCGCTCGGCCAGCCCGGCGAGGTAGGCGACGACCTGGCTGTGGACGAGCGGGTCCTCGAGCGAGAGGTAGCAGACGTACAGCACGCGCAGCGGGGAGGGTTCGCCGGCCATCGAGGCTGAGCCTATACTCGCCCTGGCGGGGGGGGATTGCGCGACGACCGCTCCGACCAGACCATGCGCCCAGCACGCCACCGGCCATGCGCGTCCTAGCCCTAACGCCAAACCTCTACGGGATCTCGCCCGGCCAGCGGACCAGCATCGAGCTCTGGCAGCGGGTGCTGGAGCCGGCGGGCATCTCGATGGAGTTCTCCTCCTTCGAGACGGATGAGCTTCACGCCGTCATCTACGAGCCGGGGCACACGGCCGGCAAGGCGCTGGCGATGGCGCGCGCCTACGCGGCGCGGCTTCCCGTAATGCGGCGCCTCGACGAGTTCGACGCGATCCTCGTCTATCGCGAGGCGGCGATGATCGGGCCGGCCCTGCTGGAGCGCTGGGCAGCGCGCAAGAAGCCGATCATCTACCAGCTCGACGATCCGCTCTACGTCCCATACCGCAGCCCGTTCAGCGGGTACCTCTCCTACCTGAAGTTCTTCGGCAAGGTCAAGTCGATCATCGGGATGAGCAGCGCCGTGATCGTCAACTCGCCTCACCACCGCGAGTACGCCTCGCGCTTCAACGACAACATCTGGGAAGTCCCAAGCGTCGTCGACGAGACGAAGTTCACCTACCGCCCCCGCCCGCGGTCCGCCGAGCGCGGCACCTGCGTCGGCTGGAGCGGGTCGGCCAGCACGGTCAAGAACCTGCAGACGATCCGGGATGTGCTGCGCGAGGTGGGAAGCCGGTCCGACGTCGAGCTGCGCTTCATCGGCGCCAGCGACGTCGACCTGCCCGAGGTGGAGCACACGGCCGTTCACTGGCGTGCCGAGACCGAGGTCGACGACCTGCGCCAGCTCGACATTGGCCTGGTGCCGTTGCCGACCGACGAGTGGACGAAGCGGAAGTTCTACCTGAAGCTGGTCCAGTACATGGCGCTTGGGATTCCCGCCGTGGCGACCCCGCTGGGGGCGAACCCGACCGTCATCGACGAGGGTCGCACCGGCTTCCTGGCGAGCACCCCGTCCGAGTGGCTGGCGGCGATCACGCGCCTCGTCGAGGACGAAGAGCTGTGGCTGAGGATGCGGGAGGCCGCGGCCGAGGAGGCGGCCAAGCACTACACGCTGGCCGCGAACGCGGAGCGGATCGTGGCGGCATTCCGCAGTGCGGTCGGTGTCCCGCGGTGAACCCGAGCTACGAGCGCGTCTACCACTTCCACGTCCGCAAGACGGCGGGGACGAGCCTCAACGCCGCCTTCTGGGCGCTGGGTGGGCTCGACCTGCGGGCGGTGGCCGGCGAGCAGGAGGTCGAAGGCAACGGCCTGCGCTTCGTGCGCGGAAACCGCGAGCTGATCGAGCGGGGCGACTACTTCTTCGCCAACTCCCACCGGCCAGCCCACGCGCTGCGGCTGCCGCCGGCGACCTACACGATCACGATTCTGCGCGACCCGTCGGCTCGGGTGGTCTCCTACTACCGCTATCTGCTCTGGGCGCGCGCCAACCGCCGCGCGAAGGAGGCCGAGCCGTTCATCGAGGACGTCGTCGCCGAGAGCTCCTTCCTCGACCGGCGCCTCTCCCTGCGGCGCCGCCAGGTCGGCTTCCGCGACTTCCTCGACCGGGTGCCCCCGGAGCGCCTGCTGACCCAGCTGCAGATGTTCTCCGCGCGCCTCGACCCCGACGAGGCGGCGGAGCGGGCGCTGGCCTGCACGGCGACCTGCTTCACCGAGACATACCCGGAGGACCTGGCGCGAGTGGCGGCGGACCTGCAGCTGGATCTGCGCGAGCTGCGGGAGCGGAGCTTCGGCGAGAAGGTCGAGCTGAGCGACGCCGAGCGCGAGCTTCTGCGCGAACGGCTCGCCCCCGAGTACGCGATGATCGAACGGGTGCGCGAGCAGCTCGAGCGGGGCTGAGCGCGCGGTCAGATCAGGTCGTCGAGCCAGCGGCGGTCGTCGCTCTCGATCCTGGCGAAGATCTCCTCCGAGAGCTTCTGGTTGCCTCGCGCGATCATGCGCGCCCGCGCCCGTCGCCGCAGGTACCCGACGCGCCACGCTATCGGTCGCACTATCGGCAGGTCGATGTACCTGATCCGGGTGAAGCCGAGCGTGTCGGCGCGGGAGATCGGCGAGCGGAAGCCGGCGCCGTGGTGGTAGATCGCGTCGCCGTAGACGCCGAAGAAGAGCGGGTGCGGGTTCTTGCGGTTGCTGCGCAGGATCGGCACCCAGGGCGTTCCGGTCAGCTCCAGCCGGCGCATCAGGTTGGCGCCCACGTCAGTCCGGGCGCTGCCTTTCTTGCCCCTCCATATGTACCCCTTCGTCCAGTCGCCGGGCAGGCTCCGCCAGGCGCCGACCCTGGTCGCGCAGAAGCAGGGGTGGGGCTGGGGGTCGCCGCCGTTCTCGGCCCGTTGCACGGCGGTCAGCGGCGCCTGGCGCAGGCCGGACTCGATCAGCGGCATCGGGTCGGCGATCGGGAAGGCGTCGCCGTCGAGGAAGATCAGCAGGTCGTCGTCGTCGGCCTCGGCGCCGATCTCGATCGCGAGGTGGTTGAGCTTGTCGGCGTGGGGCCCGCCCTGCTCGATCACCCGGTCGAAGTAGCTGCCGTAGGAGGGGTCTATCCCCTGCAGCGAGGTCCAGGTGCGAAAGGGGACCTGCAGGTGGCGGCGCAGTTCGCGAGCCTGGATCGGGATCCAGCGCGGCGAGTTGAAGTGCACTGTGGCGATGTGGAGCATGCGGGAAGCTCGCTTACGCTACGGACGCTTGCTGAAGAGCAGCATCTGCTGGTTGCGCGGATGGTCCCAGTCGCCGAGCAGCTCGACGTCGAGCGTCGACCCCTCGACCGCCCAGCGGAAGACGTCGGGGTCGTAGTGGAACGGGTCGGCGTCGGGATACGTCATCACGCCCTTGGGCTGCTCGAAGGGCTCGGTGTTGAGCCGCGGCCCCGGGTGCTGGAAGAAGGTCGCGTAGAAGCGTCCCTCGGGTGCGAGGACGCGCTCGACCTCGGCGAGGCAGCGCATGATCGTGTTGAGCGGCAGATGCGTGAAGACGCTCTGCGCGAGGGCGAAGTCGAAGCGCTGCTCGAAGCGGCCGAAGCGGAAGGCGTCGTCCTGGAGCAGCGTGGCCGAGTCGGGGTCGAGGCCCGCCGCCGCGAGCTCCTTGCGCCCGGCGTCGAGCAGGTGCTGCTGGATGTCGAGCCCCCAGTAGTGGCCCGGCTCGAGGTAGTCGACGAAGCGGACCCCCCCGCGCAGGCTGCCGCAGCCGACGTCGAGGAAGTGGTGATCGGGCTTCAGGCCCTGCTCGACGAGGTACTCGAGCTGCTTCTCGCCCATCTGCTCCCAGAGGCCGCCGACGAGCGCACGATGGTCGCGGCGCTGCCGCCTGCCTCGCCTCACTTGCTCCCCCACCTCATCGGGCGGATCATACTTCGCATCACCGGGGCCCCGGCTCGGAAATCGGCAGCGGCTCCTTGCCGTAGAGCCCGTCCAGGCCGAACTGCGAAAGCACCCGCAGGCACTGGCCGACGAGCGGCGAGGAGACCTCGCTCGCCCAACGGCCGAGATGCCGCTCCCACTCGCCCGAGCGCTGGGCCTCAGCCGCCGTTCCCCGCCAGTCCATCGCCGAGGGCCTGCGCACGTCGCCGGCCGCCGGCGCGACGCGGGCGGGTCCGAGCGCGCCGGAGCAGAAGTCGGCAAGGCGGTTGAGCTCGGACACCGGGTCGAGCACGGCGGTCTCGTAGAAGGCGAGGGCGACGCCGGGCTCGGCGCGGTGGGCAAGGGGGTAGACGTTTTCCAGGCACCACTCGGCGACGAGGCGAACCAGCGGCTCGGGGTCCTCGCGGCAGCGGTCATAGAGGGGCAGCCAGGCGGCGACGGGGGAGCGCTCGGCGTCCTCGCGACCGGCCGCCGTCTCGAGATAGTCGCCGAGGCCGTAGAAGGTGTCCGACCTCAGTCGCGACAGCGAAGCCGCGATCGGGTGGCGGACTACGTAGACGACGGGGACCTGCGGATGGTTGGCGCGAAACCAGGGCAGCAGGTTGGCCGCGTGCACGTCCTTGACGACGCGGCCGTGCGGCAGGCGCGCGAGGCGGATGTGGTCGATGTAGGAGCCGCGGACCCGGCCGGAGAGGATGCGCCGGACCTGTCGCTCGAAGGCGGGCGGGCGCTCCGCCGGGTCGAGGAAGAGGCGCAGGGGCTCGCCGACCGCTCCCAGGAACGGGTGGAAGGGCTCGAAGATCAGCCGGCCGCGATGCTGGCGGGCGATCGCTTCGGCCAGCCAGGTCGTGCCGCTGCGGCCGCTGCCGAGCACGAGCGCCGCGTGCGACGGGTCGCGGTTGCGCTCGAGGAAGAGCTCCTTGCGCAGGTATCGCGCTCGGCTGGCGAACCTCTCCGGCATCGCCCTCAGGCTTTCAGGAGACCCGACGTCGGGTTGAGCCGATGAGCGCGGTCGAACGCGCGCAAAGCCGGGTCGACCCGGCCGCGCTCGGCTTCGAGCCGGGCGAGGATGAACCAGTTGCGCCAGTTTGCGGCTTCCTTCTCGGTGGCCACCCTGGCCGCGGCCGCGGCCGCGGCGAGCTTCCCCTGTCGCTCCAGCACCAGCGCTTCCTGGAGCTTCGGCAGGGCGGCGTCGGATTCCGAGTCGGCGGCGCTGCGCGCGTGCTCGAGCGCGGCGGGGAGATCGCCCTGCGCGGCGTCGATCCAGCTCTGCCGCATCTCGGTCGCGGTCCGCAGCGAGGGCCAAATCGCGGCGATCGCGGCGAGCGCCACAGCGGCCACTGCGAGTCGCTGCGCCCAGTTGACGTGGCGCCGGTGCGTCCGCCGCCGCCTGCGCCGCCGGCCGCTGCGCGACTCGCGCAGGGAGAAGCCGCTGACCGCGACCGCGGCGAGCAGCATGAAGGCCACCGGGAGGGCGCCCAGCTGCCAGACCCAGTCGAGGGCGGCGGCCATCGCAAAGCCCGCCGCCCCCGCCGTCGCGGCAGCGAGCGGCAGGCGCTCGTCGGGAGGAGCGCGCAGCGAGCGCGTGGCGCCGATGCCGAGGACCGAGAAGACGAAGCCGGCGATCAGCAGCAGGCCCGGGATGCCCAGCTCCGCCAGGTTCTCCAGGTAAAGAGAGTGAGCGTTGCGGACGTAGCCTCGGTAGCTGCCGTGCTGGATCCACCAGAATTCGAAGGTCCCCGGCCCGATGCCCTTCCAGCTTGCGGTCTCGCTGGCGTCGACCGCGGCCTGCCAGAACTGGTAGCGGCCGGCCCCATGGAAGTCGAGGATCGCCGAGGCGTCGCTGGGTTCGTCGCCGGGACCGTCGCTGCGGCTCTTGAACACCTCCCAGCGGTGCGAGACCTCGTGTGGCGCGCCGGCCGCGATCGCGACGGGAAGCGCCAGGGCGAGCACCGCCGCCGTCGCGATCAGCGCCTGGCGCCGGTCGACCCCGATCAGGCTCGGCCGGTCGACCCGCCGCACGGCGAGGCCGATCAGCACCTGCGCCAGGGCGACCACGGCGCAAACCGCCAGCGCGATCCAGAGCACCTCTGTGCCCTGCTGTTCGGCCGTCGTCGTGGGTAGCCCGCGGGCGAGGGCGTCGCGGCTGGCGACCGCGGCCGCGAGGATGGCGCCGCCGCCGGTCCCGATGGCGAGGGTGAGGAGCTTCGGGACCCGGTCGGGGGAGAGGATCAGGAAGGCGAGCACGGCGACGCCCGCGACCGCGGCTCCCGTGCCCGAGGTGGCGAGGTAGAGCGTCAGGCCGGCGATCGGGATCGCCGCTGCCGCCAGCGCCTGGGTGGCGAGGTTGCGCGGCCAGGCCGTTGCGGCGAGCAGCAGCGGCAGGACGATGCCGGCGAGCGCCCCCATCGCGCTCGAGTAGCCGAGGGGATAGCCGAGTCGGCGCTCGATTTCGATTCCGGGCAGCACCTTGCCGAGCTCGAAGGCCGGGAACCAGGCCGGGTGCAGGCGCGAGAGGACCCCGAGCGCGGCGAGCAGGGCGAGGCCGAAGGTGACGCCGCCGAGCACGTGCCGGGCCGCGCCGCGCCGCCGGGTGACGAGGCCGATGCCGAGCGCGAGGACCCCCAGGTAGGTGGAGACGCGGGCGAGCTCGGTCGCGGTGCGTTCGCTGCTCTGCGACCAGCCCAGCGAGAGCGCCGTCCAGAGCGCGAAGCCCGCGAGCAGCCCGAGCGCGGCGAGGCTCGCGCGCGTGCGTCCGGGGACGGGCAGGGCCTCGACCGCGACGCCGACCAGGATTGCCCACCAGATCGCGATGCCGAGCTGGTCGCGCGGGATCGGGTCGTAGCCGCCGTGTTTGAGCCCGAGGTAAGCGACGAGCAGGGCGGCGAGCAGCCAGGTGGCGACTTCGCCCCAGTCGCGCCGGGGACTCTCGCGATGACGGCGCCCCCTTGGCACGCGCTCTTCGCGCTGCGGTGTCTCCAGTAGCTCCATGTACAGTTTCTGCGGGAGGAGCCGGGCGATCTTTTTCCCCCGACCGGCGTGTTTCTTCGTTGATGCGGAAAACTACGGCACTTGCCCTGCTGCTGATGCTGGCTTTGGCGCCGGCGGCCGACGCCAAGCAGGCGGTCCTGACGCCGCCCGGCCTCCCCGAGGCCGAACAGTACTTCGAGACGTTGCCCACCTCGACCGGGCCGCGGGCTCCCGACACGACGAAGAAAGCACGCGACGCGGTGCGTGCCGGCGCGCTCTCCGAAGAGACTGAAAAAGCGCTGCGGGGGCGCGGTCCGGTGGGAGTCGCGCTCGCCGACGGGGTTGCCCAGACGGCGCCTCAGAGTGGGCAGGGCGGGGGCGCGAATACGCCCTCGCTGGGTTCGCTCGGCGAGCGCGGGCTGGGTGTCGTCTTCCCGCTTCTGCTTCTGCTCGCGACCGGTGCGGCGGCGGCTTTCGCGGTGGGCCGGCGCCGCCTCGCTTCGCAGTGACGCGGTCCGCCCTTCTCCCGCTTGCCGCCGCAGCGCTCGCGCTCGTGCTTGGCTCCGGCCCGGCCCCCGCCGGGGCCGCGCCTCACGGCCTCGAGCTGGGGGTGGTCGACGATTCGCTCGAAAGCTCCGATGCGACGCTGCGCGGGGAATGGACGGCGCGAGCAGAGGCGACTGGCGCCGATCTCGTCACCCTCAACGTCGTCTGGTCGGCGATCGCACCGCGCAAGCTGACGGCCGAATTCGAACCCGCCAACCCCGCCGACCCGCGCTACAGATGGACCGGTCTCGACACTGCGGTGCGCAACGCGGTCGGCGCCGGGTTGTGGCCGGTGCTGGTCGTCAACTACGCGCCGAGCTGGGCCGAGGGGCCGAACAGGCCGTCGCTGCAGACGGCGACGGAAGGGACCTGGCGTCCCTCGCCGCAGCAGCTCGGCCTCTTCGCGACGGCGCTGGCGACGCGCTACTCGGGCCGTTTTGCCGACTCCACGGGCCTGCTTCCGCGCGTTCGCTACTTCCAGGTTTGGGCCGAGGAGAATCTCTGGATCGATCTCAACCCGCTCTGGGAAGGCGGCAGGATGGTCGCGCCGGGCCACTACCGGGCGATGCTGAACGCCGCCTACGCCGCGATCCACGCCGCCAATCCCGGGGCGCGGGTCATCCTCGGTGCCCTCTCACCCTACGGCGACGCCGAACGGGGCGCGAGGAGGATCCCGCCGGTCTGGTTCTGGCGCGCCCTGCTCTGTCTGCGCGGCAAGCGCCTGCGCCCGGTTCGCTGTCCGCACCCGGCCCATTTCGACATCGCCGCCCACAACCCGATCGAGGTCGGCGGTCCCGGTCTGCACGCGACCAGCCCGTTCGACGTCTCGATGCCCGACATCGGCCGCCTGACGCCGATCCTGCGCCGGGCGATCGCGACACGACGGGTGCTGCCGGCGCGTCCGAAGCCGTTCTGGGCGACGGAGATCTGGTGGGACTCCAGCCCGCCGGACCCCGAAGGCGTACCCGCCCGCCGCCATGCCCGCTTCATCGCCAAGGGCCTCTTCGAGCTCTGGCGGCAGGGCGTCGACGCGGTGGTCTGGTGGTACCTGCGCGACCAGGCGCCCGGTCGCTCGGGGTTCGCCAGCACCCAGCAGAGCGGCCTCTTCTTCCGCGACGGGCGTCCCAAGCTCGCCTTCCGCGCCTTCCGCTTCCCCTTCGTCGCCGGACGGGAACGGGGCGGCCGCCTGGTCCTCTGGGGCAAGGCGCCATCGCCCGGGCGGGTGGTCGTCGAACGGCGCACGCGGCGCGGCTGGGCGCCGCTGGCGCATCCGGCGGCGGGGCGCAACCGGGTCTTCCTGGCGCGGGTCGAGATCCAGGGCGCATTGCGCCTCCGCGCCAAGCAGGGTGGAGTGACGAGCCTGCCCTGGCGCGCCCGCCGTTAACCACCGAATCTGGGACGTGCCGGTTGTCAGGTGTCCAAATGGGCACCCAGGGACCGGCACGTCCGGACTGGCTGCCCGGCCAGCCTGCCACAATCTCCCGGCCTTGACCGCGAATGGCGCGAACGGACAACCCGGCGAGCACCTCGACGTGCTGATCGTCGGCGCCGGCCTCTCCGGCGTCGGTGCTGCCCACCACCTGCAGGAGGCCTTTCCCGGGCGCAGCTACGCGATCCTCGAGGCGCGTGAGGAGCTGGGCGGGACCTGGGACCTCTTCCGCTACCCGGGGATCCGCTCGGACTCCGACATGCACACGCTCGGCTACCGCTTCCGGCCCTGGAAGAGCTCGAAGACGATCGCCGACGGCCCCTCGATCCTCGAGTACGTGCGGCAGACCGCGCGCGAGGGCGGCATCGACCGCCACATCCGCTTCGGCCACCGGGTCGTGCGCGCCGAGTGGTCGAGCGAGGAGGCGCGCTGGGCGGTCGAGGCCGAGCGCGACGGCGGCGAGCGGGTGACATTGAGCTGCGACTACCTCTGGGTCTGCAGCGGCTACTACCGCTACGACGAAGGCTTCACGCCGCACTTCCCCGGTCAGGACAGGTTCGACGGCGAGGTCGTCCATCCCCAGCACTGGCCGGAGGGACTCGACTACGCGGGCAAGCGCGTCGTCGTGATCGGCAGCGGCGCGACCGCCATAACGCTTGTCCCGGCGATGGCCGAGAAGGCCGCTCACGTGACGATGCTGCAGCGCTCGCCGACCTATATCGCCTCGCTGCCGGCTGAGGACCCGATCGCCAGCCGCCTGCGGCGCTTCCTCCCACCTCGCGCCGTCTACGCGATCGTGCGCTGGAAGAACGTCCTCCTGCAGACGCTCTTCTACCAGCTCAGTCGCCGCCGCCCGGAGGTCGTGAAGCGGATGGTTCGGCGCGGCGTCGAGCGCGCCCTGCCGCCGGGATACGACATCGACAGGCACTTCAAGCCCCGCTACGACCCATGGGACCAGCGCATGTGCCTGGTCCCCAACGGCGACCTCTTCGCGGCGATCCGCGAGGGGCGCGCCTCGGTCGTCACCGACACGATCGCGACCTTCACCGAGAAGGGGGTCGAGCTCGACTCCGGCGAGGAGTTGGAGGCTGACGTGATCGTCACCGCGACCGGGCTCAACCTGCTCTTCCTCGGGGGCGTGGAGCTGGTCGTCGACGGCGAGCCGGTCGACGTGCCGAGCGCGATGACCTACAAGGGGATGATGCTGAGCGGCGTCCCCAACTGCGCCTTCACGGTCGGCTACACCAACGCCTCCTGGACGCTGAAGGCCGACCTCACCTCCGAATACGTCTGCCGCCTGCTCGCCCACATGGACGCGCACGGCTACGCGAAAAGCGTGCCGGAGATCACCGACCCCACGGTCGAGGAGCGGCCGCTGCTCGACTTCACCTCGGGCTACGTGCTGCGCTCGCTCGACCAGTTCCCCAAACAGGGCTCGAAGGAGCCCTGGAAGCTGCGCCAGAACTACGTCTTCGACCTGCCCACGATCCGCCGCGGCCCGATCGAGGACGGCGCGATGCAGCTCTCGGCGCTAGGGCAGCAGCGCGATCGCGCGGCCGGGGGCGCCGCTGGCGACGGCGATCTTCACCGGCAGGAAGACGAAGTCGGCGCCGCGCGGCGGTAGCTGCTCGAGGTTCGTCAGCATCTCGACGAAGAGCATCTCGCGGCTGAGCCCCTCCTTGTGGACCTCGATCCCCTCCTCGGCCGAGCCCATGCTCGGCGCGTCGATGCCGATTGTGGCGACGCCGCGCTCGTGGAGGAAGATCGCGACCTCCGGTCCCGGCGCCGGCCAGGCGGGCCGCGATTGCAGCATCACCGGCTCGTGGACGAAGGCCCTGCCGGCCTCGCCGGCGACGTAGTGCTTCGCCCAGCCGGTGTGCAGGAGGACGACCTCGCCGGGCTGAAAGCGGCCGTGCTCGGCCTCCCATTCCTCCAGGTGCTCGACCTCGATCGGCGGGCTGACGCCGGGCTCGGCCTTGCCATCGAGGTGGGTTAGGTCGACGACCGCGGCCGGGCCGATCATCTTCGAGAGGTCGAGCTTCTCGGCGCTCGCCTCGCCCAGCGGCCCGGCGTCCGGCAGTCCGGAGCCGGGCGGCGGGATGAAGTGCGAGGGCGCGTCGACGTGGGTGCCGGCGTGCTCGTCGAGGATCATGAAATGGGTGACGTAGGGGCCGAGCGAGCAGCAGCTCGCCCCCGTCGGCAGCTCGGACTTCTCGTACCAGCTCCAGTTCTTGTGGGCGAACGGCATGTGCTCGGGCCAGGTGCCCGGCAGGTGCTCGGAGAGGGTCACCGAGAGGTCGACGATGCGCTGTCGGTCGGCGTCGATCAAGGCGTCCTCAGTAGTACCACGGGGCGGCGCGGCGCGACGCCGCCCCGTGGGTTGGACCTCAGGGGAAGAGGCGCCGCTGTGGCAGCAGGGCGGTGGAGCCTGCGGGCGGCCCCAGCGCCCTCGCCGAGCTCAGCCCGGCGGTTTTGACCGGGTTGCAGCCGTCGATCAGGAACCAGGCGCCGACCGGTTCGCCTTCGTAGGGGACGTCGAGCGCAGTGATCGGTTCGGAATCGAGTTCTTCCGCTTCGTTTTCGAACTGGAAGAGGTAGCCGAACGGCCCTCCCGGTTCACCGAACTGGGTGATCGGCACCTCGAAGAGGCATTCGTAGAGGGTGTCGACTTTTTTGCCGACTTCGCCGAGGCCGGCGATCGCTTCCGTCTGCTGGTTGACCGTCCGTTTCAGCGCCGAGATCTTTTTTTCGGCCCGGATCAGCCCGTTGCTGAGCTGCTTGACCCGGTGGTTGAGGCAGGCGACGCTGCACCTCGCCTGCGCTCCGGCGCTGAAGGCCAGGCTCAGGGCGAGCGTCGCCGTGAGCGCGATCAGGACTCTTCTCATCTTCATCTCCTCCGGCGCGCCGGGCGCGCCTCGCGGTTTCGCTGCGGTCTGGGAACTTGGGGATTATCGAGCAAGCCAACCCTCGAGGCGCTCGGCGAGCCTGTTCATGCCCTGGGCCCGGGCGGCCGCGGCGGCGCCCGCCCAGTCGGTCTCGCGGTCGGGCGGGGGCTCGACGCCGGCGTCGCGCAGCGTCGCGATGTCCTTGAAGGCACGCAGGTCCTCGGCTGCGCCTAGCAGGGAGGCGCGCAGGGCGGGGCGGGGCTCGCGGATCGCGTTCTCGAGCACCGCCTCCAGCGAGCCGTGCCGACGCAGCAGCTCGGCCGCGGTCTTCGGTCCGACCCCCTTGGCGCCGGGCAGCCCGTCGGACGGGTCGCCGCGCAGGGCGATGAAGTCGGGGACGAGCTCGGGGGGGACCCCGTAGCGCTCCTCGACCTCCGCCGGTCCCACGGCTTCGGCGCCTTTGGTCCCGGTCTTGACGTAGAGGACGGTGATCCGGTCGCCCGCGCACTGGTACATGTCGCGGTCGCCGGTGAGGAGCAGCGCGCTGCCGCCGGACTCGGCCTCGTGTCGGGCGAAGGTGCCGAGCAGGTCGTCGGCCTCGAGGTTCTCGGCCGTGGCCACGGTCCAGCCGAAGGCCTCAAAGAGCTCGTGGGCGGCGGCGAACTGGGGCGAGAGGTCGTCGGGCATCGCCGCCTCGCGCTCGGCGTGGTAGGCGGGGTAGAGTTCGGTGCGGTAGGAGGCCGCGTCGGGGCCGAAGCAGAGGACGACGGCGCGCGGCTCGTGCTCTTCGACCTCGCGCAACACGAGGTTCGCCGTCCCGAGCAATGCGTTGACCGGCCGCCCGTCCGCGCCGACGATCGAATCCGGAAGCGCGTAGAAGGCGCGGAAGAGCATCGAGGGCGTGTCGACGACGAGCAGCGGGCCGGCCATGCCGGGGAGCCTAGGCTACGGTCTCGGCGATGGCTGAGGGAGGACCGCGCATAGAGCCGGGCGACCGGCGCCAGCTCGGCTGGGTCAACTTCGCGATCACGAAGGTCGCCGGTCGCGTGACCCGCGGCCGACCACCGCGCATCTTCACCACGTTGGGGCGCCACCGCGGCCTCTTCCGGCGCTGGCTCTGGTTCGCCGGGGCGCTGATGCCGGGCGGCAAGCTGCCCCGCGAGGACACCGAGCTGGTCATCCTCCGCGTCGCCCACAACGCCGGCAGCGAGTACGAGTGGGCCCAGCACGAGCGGATCGCCGTCCGCGCCGGCCTCAGCGAGGCGGACGTCGCTCGCGTGCGCGAAGGGCCTGGCGCGGCGGGCTGGTCGGAGCGGCAGGCGCTGCTGCTGCGCGCCGCCGATGCGATGCACGCCGAGGGCCGGATCGGCGACGAGCTCTGGCGCTCGCTCGCCGCCCACCTCGACGAGGTGCGGCTGATCGAGCTCTGCATGCTGATCGGCCACTACGAGATGCTGGCGATGACGCTCAACACGCTGCGAGTCGAGCCCGACTTCCCCTCGCGACTGTGACCTTCCGGTGCGCCTTATGCGCCGGTGGGTGGCATAAAGCGCACCGGAAGGGTGGTGCCGGCTACGGTTAGCGCCGTCTTGCAAGAGCAGGCCCTGCACATCGAGGAGTTGGTCAAGCGCTACCCGACCGGGGTGGAGGCGCTGCGCGGCGTCTCGCTGGAGATCGCGCCGGGCGAGCTGTTCGGGCTGCTCGGCCCCAACGGCGCCGGCAAGTCGACCCTGATCCACTGCGCGACCGGATTGGCGCAGCCGAGCGCGGGGGCGATCCGGATCTTCGGCCACGACGCGATCGTCGACTACGGCCCGGCGCGCCAGGCGGTCGGTCTCGCCCCGCAGGAGCTCAACCTCGACTGGTTCCTCACCGTCGAGGAGACGCTCGACTATCACGCGGGCTACTTCGGGATGCCGCGCCGCGAGCGCCGCGAGCGCACGCGCGAGCTGCTCGAGACCTTCTCGCTGACCGAGAAGCGCGACGAACGGACCCGGACGCTCTCGGGCGGGATGAAGCGGCGGCTGATCCTGGCGCGGGCGATGATGCACCGGCCGCGGCTGCTGATCCTCGACGAGCCGACGGCCGGCGTCGACGTCGAGCTGCGGCTCGAGCTCTGGCACTACGTGCAGCGGATCAACCAGGAGGGGACGACGATCCTCCTGACCACGCACTACCTGGAGGAGGCCGAGCAGCTCTGCGACCGGATCGCCTTCATCGCCGAGGGCCAGATCGTCGGCGAGGGGACGAGCGGCGAGCTTGCGGCGCGCTACGGCGTCGCCAACCTCGAGGACGCCTACCTGGCCCTGGTTGGGCGCAAAGAGCTGTCGCGCTCGCACATCGAGGTCGCGGCCTCGTGAACGCCGCCCAGATCCGCTTCTCGACGCTCTGGCGGCGCGAGGTCAACCGCTTCATGAAGATCAAGAAGCAGACGCTGGGAGCGCCGCTGCTCGAAACCTTCCTCTACATCACCGTCTTCGGCGCGGCGCTCGGCTCGCGGATCAAACAGCTGCACGGGATCGACTACGTCGTCTTCGTCATCCCCGGCCTGATCATGATGGCCTGGTCGATCAACGCTTTCGCCAACAACTCCTCCTCGATCCTGCAGCAGAAGTTCCAGGGAGCGATCCAGGACCAGCTCTCCTCGCCCGCCTCGCCGGCCGAGCTGCTGCTCGCCTTCTCGCTCGGTGGCTTCATGCGCGGGCTGCTCGTCGCCGGCCTCACCTTCGTCGCCGCCTCGCTGCTGGTCGACCTGCCGGTCGACCACATCCTCGTTCTGGTCCCCTCGCTCTTCCTCGTCGGCTTCTTCTTCTCCCAACTCGGGGTGCTGATCGGCGTGCGGGCCGAGCAGTTCGACGACGTCGCCTTCGCCCAGACCTTCATCCTGCAGCCGCTGATCTTCCTCGGCGGCGTCTTCTACTCGGCGCAGCTGCTGCCGCAGCCGTTTCAGACGCTGACCCACTTCAACCCGATCTACTACATGATCAACCTCGTCCGCTACGGCTTCGTCGGCTTCACCGAAGTCAGCATCGCCCTCTCACTGCTGACTCTGGCCGCGGCGACCGCCGCGATCTTCGTCGTCAACCTGCGCCTCTTCTCGCAGGGCTACAAGCTCCGCGCCTAGCCGAACTGCATCAAATTTCCTCTCTGGGAGGAAGGGAATTTGATGCAGTTCGGGAGAGGAGGCGTATCCTTGGCGCTGCATGCCAGGGAAGCGAGCTGCGAGCGCGGTCGTAGTGGGGGCGGTGATGGCTGCCTGCGTGCTGATCCTGGTGCCGGCCGCCTCGGCCTTCGTCTACTGGGCCGATTCCGGCGGCAACTGGATCGGGCGCGCCAACAACGACGGCAGTGGCGTCGATTCCCACTTCATCGCAACCGGGAGCCTGCCCTATCAGGTCGCCGTCGACTCCGCCCACATCTACTGGGCCAACCAGGAAAGCAACTCGATCGGCCGCGCCAACATCGACGGCAGCGGCGTGAACAACAGCTTCATCGCCGGAATCAAAGAACCCGACGGCGTTGCGGTCAACGGCTCCCACATCTACTGGGGGACGATTCCGGGACCTATCGGGCGGGCCAACATCGACGGCTCCGCGCCCAACTACAAATTCATCGGGGTGGCGGCACAGCCCTGCGGGCTGGCGCTCGACAGCGGCCACGTCTACTGGGCCGACGAGTCGTTCGCCCCCGTTCACATCGGCCGGGCGGGCCTCGACGGTTCCTTCCCGCAGCCCGAATACGTCTCGTTCGAAGGATTCCCCTGCGGCGTCGCGGTCAACTCGGCAAACATCTACTGGGCCGACACCGGATTCTTCGGCGGTGGCACGAAGATCGGCCGAGCCGATCTCGCGACCGGGAAAAGCGTCGACCCCAACTTCATCCTGGGCGCCAGCACGCCCTGTGGCGTCGCGCTCGACAGTTCTTCGCATCTCTACTGGGCCAACGCCGAACCAGCCACGATCGGGCGCGCCAACACCGATGGGACCGGGGTCAACCAGAGCTTCATCGCCACCGGCGGCAGCGGGATCTGCGGCGTCGCCGTCGACTCCCTGACGCCGCCGCCCAGCCCGGAAGGGGACACGACGCCGCCGCAGACGACGATCTCGTCCGGTCCGGGCAAGGCGCTGGCAAGGGGAGTCGCCAAGTTCCGCTTCCGCTCCAGCGAGGCCGGCTCGCGCTTCCTCTGCAGGATCGACAAGCGCAAGGTCGCGGGCTGCAAATCGCCCAAGACCTACAGGCGCCAGAAGCGCGGCAAGCACCTCTTCCGCGTTTGGGCGATCGACGCCGCCGGCAACAAAGACCCGACGCCGGCAAAGAGGAGGTTCAGGATCCGATGAGGAGAAGGTCTCGCATCGTTGCCATCGCCGGGGCCCTGGCCGGGATTCTGGTCGGGGCCGGCGACGCCGGCGCGACCGTGATCTGCGTCCCGAGCTTCACGGCCGCCTGCCCGGAAGGGGGCGGCAACGTGAAAATTGCCGACCTCGAGGAAGCGATGTCCTTCGAAGCCTCCGACGGCAAAGCCGACGAAATCCGGCTCACAGCGGGCACCTTCACCGAGAACGGCAGCTTCGAGCCAGGGGGAGGCAGCGCCGAAACGCTCGAGCCGGGCGGCAGCGACGACCTGACGATCGTCGGCGCCGGGCCGGCCTCGACAGTGATCACGGCCACCACCTCGACCAACTCCTACGTTGTCAACCTCGACTTCAACAACACGCGGAAGATCACGATCAAGGACCTGACGATCCGGGCGCCGGCCAGCCTTCCCGACGGGCAGGGCGCGGCGGTGCAGGGCCGCGGCGACGACTTCCTCAACGTCGACATCGAAAGCCAGAACCCCGGCACCGACGGGATCTCGATGGTCGGCGGCGGCGCCTTCAAGGACGGCAGGATGTTCGGCGCCGCGGGTGGCTCGATCGACACCGGCTTCCGCACGAACGGCGCCGACAGCGGCACGATGCTGATCGAACGGTCCTCGATCGAAGACGCCTCCTGGGGCATCCTCGTCGACAGCATCAAAGTCATCACCCGGGTCAAGCGCGTGCGGATAATCGACCCGGTCGCCTACGGGCTGCGGATCACGACAGGGGCCTTCGCCGTGGTCGAGAACAGCCTGATCGTCGTCGACGACGCGATCGCCGTCAGCGGCGAGACCGGCAACACCGAAACGCTGATCTTCACCGTGCGCCACACGACGATCGTCGACACCGGCGGCGCCAAAAACGCGGCGATCGACGTCGGCGACGACATCACCCCAAAAGCCGGATCGGTCAACGCGGTGATCGACAACACGATCGTCGCCGGCAACGAAGAACCGCTCAAGTGCGACTCGCCGATGAGCTCGACCACATTGACGATGAAGTACTCCTACTTCTTCCACGCCGCCTCGACCAACGGCAACTGCTCGCTGCCGATAATCGAAACGATCGACGCCTTCGATTCGGAATTCGGGCCGCCCAAATTCCTCGCGCCGACCGACTACCATTTGCCGGCGGGCTCGCCGGCGATCGACAGCGGCGATCCGCTCGTGGTCACGATGCCGACCGAAGACCTCGACGGCGCGCCGCGCCCGGTCGACGGCGACGGCGACGGGGAAGCGCGCCGCGACATGGGCGCCTACGAGTACCAGCCGCCCAGCCCGGAACCCGAACCGGAACCCCAGCCGCAGCCGGACACGACGCCGCCGCAGACGACGATCGTCAAGGGACCGGGCAAAGCGCTGGCCAAGGGCATCGCCAAGTTCCGCTTCCGCTCCAGCGAGCCGGGCTCTCACTTCCGCTGCAAGCTCGACCGCCGCAAGGCGCGCGCCTGCAAATCGCCGAAGACCTACAGGCGGCTCAAGCGCGGCAAGCACGTCTTCCGCGTCTGGGCGATCGACTCGTCCGGCAACAAGGACCCGACGCCGGCCAAGCGGCGCTTCCGGGTTCCGGCGTAGCCTCCGCTCTACCCCCGGTCGCAACGCTTTTTCTATGTAATCCATTGAAAAAGCGTTGCGACCGAAGTTGTTCGGAGCCTCACCAGGCGTCGACGAAGCGGCGACCGGGCTCGGGCGTTGGCGCGTGCGCGCGGGCGGCGGCGAGGGTCGAGGAGATCAGCGCCCGGGTCTCGGCCGGGTCGATCACGTCGTCGATCTCGAAGAGGGCCGCCGCGTTGAGGGCTTTCGCGTTGTCTTCGGCGGCGGCGGTCAGCTCGCGCACCCGCTGCTCGCGATCCACCTCGTCGGCGATCGCCTCCAGCTCCTTGCGCAGCGCCAGCCGCACCGCGCCCTCGAGGCCCATCGGGCCGAGATGCGCCGAGGGCCAGGCGACGGTGAGCAGCGGCTCGTGCATGCTGCCTCCGGTCATCGCCTGGGCGCCGAGCCCGTAGCCGCGGCGCAGGATCACGGCGATCAGCGGCACGCGCAGGGCGGCCCCGGCGAGCAGCAGGCGCGAGGTGTGGCGGACGAGCCCGGTCGCCTCGGCCTCGGGGCCGACCATCATCCCGGGCGTGTCGACCAGGGAGAGGACGGGGAGGCCGAAGGCGTCGCAGAGCTGCAGGAAACGGGCCGCCTTGTCGGCGGCGTCGCTGGTGATCGCGCCCGCCGTATGGCGGGTGTCGTTGGCGATCACGCCCACCGGGTGACCCTCGATGCGGATCAGCGCCGTCGCCATCTCGGGCGCGAAGCGCTCGCGCAGGAAGGTGACCGAGCCGGCGTCGGCGAGCGTCTCGACGATCGGCGCCACCGCGTAGGCGCGCCGCTGCCGTTCGGGCACGGCGTCGCGCAGCGCCGTCTGGTCGGGCGCCTCGCCGGGCGGCGTCGCGCCCTGAAAGTAGGCGAGCAGGCGCTTCGCCAGTCGCGTCGCCTCGGCCTCGTCGGCGGCGACGAGGTCGACGACGCCGTTGCCGGCCTGCATCTCGATTGGGCCGACCGCGTTGGGGTCGACCTTGCCCAGGCCGCCGCCCTCGATCATCGCCGGGCCGCCCATGCCGAGCGAGCTGTCCTCGGTGGCGACGATCAGGTCCGCGCAGCCGGCGATCACGGCGTTGCCGGCGAAGCAGCGGCCGGCGACGACGGCGATCCGCGGGACCAGGCCGGAGAGCTTCGCCCAGAGGGCGAAGGCGCGGGTGTCGAGGGCGGAGACGACGGGATAGTCGGTGTCGCCGGGCCGGCCGCCGCCGCCCTCGGCGAAGAAGACGACCGGCAGCTGCAGGCGCTCGATCAGCTCGAAGAGCCGGTCCTTCTTGCGGTGCCCGAGTGCGCCCTGGGTCCCGGCGAGGACGGTGTAGTCGTAGGAGAGGACGGCGCAGGCGGCACGCTCGCCGAAGAGCTCGCCGTTGACTCGGGCGGTGCCGGCGAGCAGCCCGTCGGCCGGGGTGCGGGCGATCAGCTCCTCCAGCTCGCGCCGGCCGCGCTGGGCGGCGATCGCGAAGCGCCCGTACTCGACGAAGGAGCCGGGATCGACCAGGTCCTCGAGGTTCTCGCGCGCCGTGCGCCCGCCCGCCGCATGGCGGCGCTCGACCGCCTCCGGCCGCGCCTCGTCCTCGGTCAGCGCCCGCCGACGCAAGACCTCGGCGAGGTCGTCGCCGCGGGCTTCGTTCCCGTCCCCCACCCGCCGCATGTTGTCACGGGCGGTCTAGAAGGTGCGCTCCTCGACGATCTCGTAGAGGCCGTCGGCGCCGACCGACTCGACGAACGGGGCGATGCGCTCGACCTGCTCGGCGTAGCCCTCTTTGGCGGCGACCTCGCGCAGCTGCTCGGGGCTGCCGTCGAAGAAGCCGAAGGAGATCACCTCGTCGGGGTCCTCGGCGTTGCGCAGCATGTTGAAGCGGACGAAGCCGGGCGGCGGGTCTTCCTCCATGTCGCTCATGAAGGCCTCGTGAAACTGGTCGAAGGTGCCCGGCTTGAGCTTGCGGACTGTAAGCGCACAGATCATCGTCGTCTCCTTGGTCGAGGGATGGAATCAGCATCGCCCCAAGCGGCGTTCGCGTCAACCCGGGGAGGCGAAAAGGATGCTCACCGAGTTCTCGTTGATTACCGACCGTCGGCCTAAAGTTTTTTCGTTGCATGGGGCTAAAAAGCGTTACGGCTGGTGGTTAGGCCCGCGATCAGCTCGATCCGGTAGCCGTCGGGATCGCGAACGACTCGGTATTGACCTGGCTGGTCAACGATTGGTACGGACTGATATCTCTGAAATGATGCCCACTTCTTATTGGTTATTGGAAGGAGCTGGGCAGAATGCAGGTAGGGGTTGCGATGGATGATGTGACGATCACTCTTGGAACCAAGGGAATGACGCTCTATGTGGCGGACAACGGGGGGAAGCACAGGGGGAGCCTGCGGATTGGGAAGGCGACGGTGGAATGGCGAGACGGAAAGACCCGCTATGGCAACGGCAAGAAAATCGCACTAGACAAGTTGATCGATGTTCTCGAAGACCTTTAGAGACTCAGGCCCCAATTATCTCAATCCGGTAGCCGTCGGGGTCGCGGAGGAAGCAGATGCGGTGGCCCTCCGTGCGGCCGCCGGGGCGGTAGGGGGGCTTTTCGGGCTCGATGCCTTCGGCGGCGAGGGCCTCCAGGGTGCCCTCGAGGTCGTCGACGAGGAGGGCGATGTGGTTGTAGCCGGTGCCGAGGTCGTAGGAGTCGACGCCGTGGTTGTAGGTCAGCTCCAGGCGCGGGTCCTCGCCGGGCAGGGCCATGAAGACGTTGATCGCCTCCTCGCCGATCGGCATCCGGCGCACCTCCTCGAAGCCGAGCTTCTCGTAGAAGGCGACCGAGCGCTCGATCTCGCCAATCCGGTAGCACGTGTGCAAAAAGCTCGCCATCCCTGGGCAAGGCTACCCGCCTCCCTACAATTTGCAGCCGAATGGCGCGCCGGACGCGACGGCGACGACGCAGGTCGCACACCTCGAAATGGAAGAAGCTGCTGGTCCCACTGGGGGTCCTCGCGGCCGCTGCCGCGATCGCCGGCGGGGTCGCGGCCAGCTGGGCGATCGACGTCTACGAGTCGGCGCCGCCGCTCTCCAGCCTCAAGCCGGTGCAGAAGGGCCGCTCCTCGGCGATCTACGCCGCCGACGGCACCCTGATCGGCTTTATCCAGTCCGACAACATCCGCCAGCCCGTCCGCGAACGGGCAATGCCGGAAACGCTGCGCCAGGCCACGGTCGCGATCGAGGACAAGAACTTCTTCGAGCACGGCGCGCTCGACTACGCGGGCATCGCACGCGCTGCTTGGAAGGACCTGCAGGCCGGCGGCAAACCGGTGCAGGGCGCGTCGACGATCACCCAGCAGCTGGTCCGCAACCTCTACATCCAGAATCCCGAAGAGACGATCAAACGAAAGCTGATCGAAGCGCACCTCGCCTACGAGATGGAGGAAGCGCACAGCAAGGACTGGATCCTCACCGCCTACCTCAACACCGCCCCCTACGGCACCGTCGAAGGCGAGACCGCGGTCGGCGTCGAGGCGGCCGCGCAGACCTACTACGGCAAGCCGGCCAAAGACCTCGGGCTGAAGGAATCGGCGCTGATCGCCGGTCTGCCCCAGGCGCCCTCCGAATACAACCCCTTCCTCGACCCCCACGCCGCCCTCCGGCGCCGCAACGAGGTGCTCGGAGCGATGCACGAGCAGGGCTACATCGACGGCCGCGAATACCGCGAGGCGCTGCACAGCGGCCTCGAGCTCAGCCCCGGCCACAAGTACCGGGTGATCCGCGACCCCTTCCTCTTCGACCTCGTCCAGCAGGAGCTGATCGACAAGTACGGGATCAACACGGTGCGCAACGGCGGGCTGAAGGCGTACACGACGATCGACCCCGAGCTGCAGGAACGAGCGCAGGAAGCGGTCGACTCCTGCGGCGTTTGCTACGCCGAAGGCGGCCCGGCGGCGGGTCTCGCCTCGGTCGACCCGGCCAGCGGCGAGATCGTCGCCCTCGCCTCGACCGAAGGCTACGACAGCGAAAGCGAATTCAACTACGCCTGGCAGGCCCACCGTCAGCCCGGCTCGTCCTTCAAGACCTTCGTCCTGACCACGGCGATCAAGGAGGGGATCGACCCCGACACGACCTACTACGACGGCACCTCGCCGAAGACGCTGGCGATTCCCGGCGGCGGACCCGACTGGGTCGTCAACAACGCCGAGCCCGGCGGCGGCACGATGTCGCTCGCCGCGGCGACCTGGCACTCGGTCAACGTGATCTTCGCCCAGCTCGACCTCGACGTCGGCCCCGAAGAAGTGACCAAGACCGCGCACGAGATGGGCATCGAAGCGCCGCTCGAGTCGGTCCCGGCGGAGGCGATCGGCGGCCTCGCGGTCGGCGTCACGCCGCTTGAAATGGCTGACGCCTACGCGACCCTGGCGAGCGGCGGCATCCACCACGACCCGACCGCGGTGAGCCGAGTCGAGTTCCCGAACGGCAAGGTCGACGAGACCGACCCGCAGTCGGGCGACCGGGTAATGAGCGAGGGCGAGGCCTACGAAGTGACGAGGCTGCTCGAGGGCGTGATCACGCAGGGGACCGGCGCCGGCTACACCTACATGGGCTGCACGGGCGAGGCGGGCAAGACCGGCACCTCCGAGGACCTCTCCGACGCCTGGTTCGTCGGCTACACGCCGCTCTTCTCGACCGCGGTCTGGGTCGGCCATCCGCAGTCGCGCGAAGCGACCGGCTACGGCGGCCCGACCGCGGGGCCGATCTGGCGCTCATTCATGGAAGCCGCGGCAGCGGGCAACTGCCCGGAATTCGAAGAGCCGGCGAACCTGCCGGAGCTCTCCGGCCTGCACAGCGACCACACCTCCTCGGCGGCGGCCGCGCGCGAAAGCGAAGAAGAAGGCGAAGAAGGCGAAGACAAGAAGAAGCCCTCGAAGAAGGGAAAGGGGGGCGGCAACTCCGCGCCCGAAGGCGAACCCGCCCCCGAAGCAGCGCCGAAGCCCCCGTCGGCGCCCGAACAGGCGCCCTCGCCGCCACCCGCGGTCGGCGGCGGCATCGCCAGCCCGCACTGAGGGGCGGCCGTCTCGGCTGATGGGCCGCGGCAGCGTCCGCATCGGTCGCCTCGCCGGAATCCCGATCGGCGTGCAGCCGCTCTGGCTGGCGATCGTCGCGCTCATCACCTGGTCGCTCGGAGCCTCCTTCTACCCCGACGCGGCGCCCGGCATCGCTCCGGTCGCCGCCTATGCGCTGGGCCTGCTCAGCGCGCTGCTGCTCTTCGCCAGCATCCTCCTGCACGAGCTCGGCCACGCCGTCGTCGCGCGCCGTCACGGGGTCGAGATCGAGGAGATCGATCTCTGGCTGCTGGGCGGCGTGGCGCGGATGAAGGGCTACCCGGAGAGGGCCGGCGACGAGCTGCGCTTCGCCCTCGCCGGCCCGGCCGTGACGCTCGTCATAGCCGCCGTCTTCGGCGCGATCTCGGTGGCGCTGCCGGCGTCGGCGCCCGACGCCCTGCGCGCCGTGGTCGACTACCAGGCGTTCGTCAACGCGGCGATCCTCGTCTTCAACCTTCTCCCCGCCTTTCCCCTCGACGGCGGCCGGGTCGCGAGGGCGCTGCTCTGGGGCCGCAGCGGCGACCTCGACCGGGCGACGGCGGCCGCGGCTCGGCTCGGGCGCGGCTTCGGCTACGCGATGATCGGGCTCGGCGTCTTCGGCGCCGCGGCCGGGGCGCTCGGCGGCCTCTGGCTGGCGGTGGTCGGCTTCTTCGTCATCGTCGCCGCCAAGGCCGAGGAGAGCGGCCTGCGCGTGCGCGAGGCCTTCAGCGGCCGCGAGGCCGGCCGCCTGATGTCCTATCCCGCGGTGACGATGCCGATCGCCCTCAGCGTCGAGACCGCGGTCGAGCGCTTCTTCGTCCCCTACGGCTACACCGCCTTCCCGGTGCTCGAGGACGAGCGGCCGGTTGGCCTGCTCGACCGGCGCGCGGTAGAGCGGGTGCCGCGCGACGAGCGCCGCCAAACGAGCGTCGGCAGGGTCGCGACGATCGACCCCGAGCTGATCGTCGGCGAGCACGAGGACGTCGCGGCGCTGATCGAGCGTCCGGCCTTCCAGCGCTCCGGCAGGGCCGTCGTCATCACCGAGCGGGGCGTCGGCATCCTCTCGATCACCGACGTGCGGAGGGTGCTGCGGGCACTGGACCTGGCGGGCGACTAGCTGCCCTGCTTGCGCGGCACGATCGCGTTCTTGACCGCCCGCACGTCGCGACCGATCGCATCGAGACGCGCGAGCACGGCGCGCTCGAAGGCGTCGCCGCCGCCGAGGCGGCCGGCGGCCTGCAGCAGCTCAGTCGTGTCCGCATCCAGCGCCTTGGAGATCCGCTCGATCACCTCGTCGCCGGGAGGGCCCTGGCTGCCCAGCTCGACGCGGGAGAGGTTCGATGCTGACATTGGGATCCGGCGGGCGAGCTGGTCGAGGGTGAAGCCGCGTTCCCGGCGCAGCTTACGCACCAGTGCGCCAAGAGCCAACGCGCGGCTTGCCTCCCTCTTTCCCCTCGGACCGGCCATGAGACCACCCGGTCTCTTCGAGCATAAACATGCGGTCCCCTTGCCGATTCCCGCAAGGCAGTACATGGCCCGGAAATTCGGATAACTTGAGCAACGCCTGGCCAGACGAGAAATCCGTTGTCAGCCTCGCCTGGTCAGGCACGAAGATCGGGTTCCGACGCGCTACCGTCAACCTCGTGGCGCGACCCGAGCTGGTCCCCATCCCGCCTCACCCGATCGAGCGCTACCGCGAGGTGCTCGGCGAGGAGTTCCCCGCCTTCGAGGCGGTCGCGGAGGTGGCGCGGAAACGGTTCGCCGGGCGGGCGATCTGGCACGTGAACTCGACCGCGCGGGGCGGCGGGGTGGCCGAGATCCTGCACGGGCTGCTGCCCTACGTGCGCGGCGCCGGCGTCGACACGCGCTGGGCGGTGCTGCGCGAGGAGCCGGCCTTCTTCGCGATCACCAAGCGCCTGCACAACGTCCTCCACGGCGATCCCGGCGACGGCGGACCGCTGGGCGAGGAGGAGCGGACCCTCTACGAGGCCGCGCTGCGGGCAAGCGCGGCGCAGCTCGGCCGCCTGATCCAGCGAGGCGACGTGGTCTACCTGCACGACCCGCAGACCGCCGGTCTCGTGCCGGCGATGCGCGAGCTCGGAGCCAGGGTCGTCTGGCGCTGCCACATCGGAGTCGACCATCCCGGCGAGCTGGTCCGCGGGGGCTGGGCCTTCGTCCTTCCCTACGTTCGCGACGCGGACGCCCTGGTCTTCTCGCGCGCCGCCTATGTCTGGGAGGGGCTCGATCGCGACAGGGTCTGGCTGATGCCGCCTTCGATCGATCCTTTCGCGCCCAAGAACCAGGACCTCGGCCCGGAGGCGGTGACGGCGATCCTCGGCGCGATCGGCCTCGGGGCCTCCGTCCCCGCCGCGGCGCCCACCTTCGAACGTGGCGACGGCACCCCGGGCCGGGTCGAGCGCGGCGCCGAGCTGCACCAGGATGCGCCGCTGCCGGCCGGGGCGAAGCTGGTCGCCCAGGTCTCGCGCTGGGACCGGCTCAAGGACCCGCGTGGTCTGCTCGCCTGCTTCGCCGCGCACGTCGAGGAGCCGGCCCATTTGGCGCTCGTCGGCCCCTCGACCGCCGCGGTCGCCGACGACCCCGAGGGCGCCTCCGTCTACGGCGACGTCACCGAGAGCTGGCGGCGACTGCCCGACGAGGTCCGCGAGCGCGTCCACCTCGTCAGCCTGCCGATGGACGACCAGGACGAGAACGCGGCGATGGTCAACGCGATCCAGCGCCGTGCCGATGCGATCGTGCAGAAGAGCGTCGCCGAGGGCTTCGGGCTCACCGTCGCCGAGGCGATGTGGAAGGAGAGGCCGGTCGTCGCCAGTCGCGTCGGCGGCATCCAGGACCAGATCGTCGACGGCCTCAGCGGCATCCTGATCGACGATCCCGCCGACCTCGCAGCGTTCGGCGTGGCGATCGGCGGCGTGCTCCGCGATCCAGACCTGGCCGAGCGCCTCGGCCGGGCCGCGCGCGAGCGGGTCCGGGAGCGCTTCCTCGCAATCGGTCGCCTGCGCGAATACGTCGAGCTCGTCGGCAGCCTCATCGACGGCGGGGCCTGAGCCGCGCGGCGGCGCTCGCTCAGGGGCGCGGAACGACGAGGACGGGGCAGGGCGCCCGGTGGACCAGCTGGGTTGAGATCGAGCCGAGCAGCACCCGCATCGCGGGGCCGTAGCCGCGCGAGCCGGCGACGAGCAGGTCGACGCCGTCGGCGCAGGCCTCTGCGAGCGTAGCCGCCGGCGGTCCGTCGAGCCGCCTCCCTGTCGCGGCGAGGCTGGCGTCGACCGAGTCGATCGCCTCGGTCAGGATCCGGTCCGGGTCCGGCGGGTCGATCGGAACGTATCCCGTCACGCCGGGCATCCCAGTCGGTGGGGCGACGACGGTGAGCACCTCGATCGTCCCGTTGCCGCGCGCGGCGATGACTTCGGCCTCGCGCAGGGCCCGCTTGGCTTCCGGCGTGCCGTCGTGGGCGACCGCGATGCGCCGCAGCGGCTCATGCCGGGCGCTCGCGTAGCCGCGCGGAGCGACGACGACCGGGCAGGTGGCGCCGTGCAGGAGGTTGTCGGCGACGCTGCCGATCAGGGCGCGGCCAATCGCGCCGCGGTGCGGGGAGCCGACGACGATCAGGTCGGCCCGCTCGGACTCGGCGAGGTCGCCGATCACGCCGGCGGGAGAGCCGCCGCCGAATGCGCGCGTCTCGACGTCGAGGTCGACGAGCAGCTCGCGGGCTTCGGCGAGCAATGGCGCCGCCGTCTCGCCCGCGTCTACGTCGAGCTCGCGAAACTCGATCGGCAGCGGGCCGTAGGGGATGACCGAGACGGCGAGCACCCGAGCCTCGGCGGGCGCCGCCATCGTCCGCGCCAGCTCGGTCGCGTCCCAGCCGCCGTCCTCGCCGTCGATGCCGACGATGAACAGCGGCCTGCGCCCGGCCTCGTCGGTCTGCTTCGCCGTCACCTCGACAAAATCTAGGTACCGCGGCGGTTTGGCGGCATCGGGGAAAAGCCGAACAGATGCCGGGAAATACCCGGATGAAGGCGCCGGGTGATCGCAGCACAATGGCGGCAGTGTCTCCACGCGCGGTAGATCCGACCCCCGGTCGCTTTGCCGACCGTCGCGAGGCTGGGCGGCTGCTCGCCGAGGCATTGGCGCCTTACGCGAGCGAGCACCCGGTGATCGTTGCCCTGCCGCGCGGCGGCGTGCCCGTCGCCCGCGAGGTGGCCGACGCGCTCCGCGCGCCGCTGGAGATCCTCGCCGTGCGCAAGCTCGGGGCCCCGCACAACCCCGAGTACGGGATCGGCGCGATCGCCGAGGGCGGCACGAGGGTCTTCGATCCGGAGGCGCTGGCCGTGCTCGGCATCGACGGCGGCGTGCTCGACGCGATCGTCGCCGGCGAGTCGGCCGAGTTGAGCCGGCGCGTCGAGGCCTACCGGGGCGGGCGGCCGCTCCGTCCCCTGGCCGAGCGCACCGTGATCGTCGTCGACGACGGCGTCGCCACGGGGGTCACCGACACGGCGGCCCTGCGTGCGATTCGCCGTCAGGGCCCGGACCGCCTCGTGCTCGCCGTGCCCGTTTGCGCTCCGGAATCGGCCGCTCGCCTGCGCGAGGAGGCCGACGAGGTCGTCTGCCTGCTCGAACCGCCGCTGCTCTACGGCGTCGGCCAGTGGTACCGCGACTTCTCCCAGGTCGGCGACGACGAGGTCATCGCCGCTCTCGGCGCCGTCGGGAACGCGGCCTGAAGCCGCCGACGCCGAGCAGGAAGGCGAGCCCGGCCAGCATCGCTATCTGCAGCGCCATGCCGAGCGGCGAGGTGAGGGCGCCGAGGGCGAGGTCGCCGAGGTTGGCCTCGGCGACGTGCGCGAGGCTGACGTAGAACGAGTACGAGACCAGCCGGCCGGCGAAGAAGGCCGCGGTGAGGGGCGCCAACGGCACGGTCATCAGCCCGGCGGCGACGAAGAGCTGGCCCGAGGGAACGGGAGACAGGGCGAAGAGGCCGAGGCCGGCGAGCGAGCGGCTGCGCTTGCGGCGCAGCTCGGTCTCGGCCCGCTTGAGGCGGACGAGGCGCTCGGGCGAGAAGCGCGGCCGCAGGGCCCTCGTGCCGCGTGCCAGCAGGTAGCGGCCGCTGGCCGCCGCCAAAGCGCCACCGAGGACGAGCGGCGCCGCCGGCAGGTCGAAGTCGAGGCTGAAGAAGACGAGCAGCGCCCAGGTCGGCGGGCCGAACGCCGGCAGCAGGTTGACCGCGAAGACGACGCCGAGGGCGACGGCGTATTGGGCGAGCTCGGACACGCGGCCAAGGTACGCGACGTGCGGGAAAGCCGCATGCTGTCGGCGGCTTCCTGCGGTTGTCGGGCTACCCGGGCGGTCCTACTGTCGGAGCATGGTGGGCGAGGGCGACACCGACGATGCTCGCAAGGTTCTGATCGTCGGGGGTGGCATCGCCGGCGTCGAGGCGGCGCTGGCGCTGCGCGACCTCGCGGGCGAGCGCGTCGCCGTCACGCTCTGCGATCCGCGGCGGGAGTTCGTATTCCGGCCCTTCGCGGTCGGCGAGCCCTACGGGATGTCCCGCGTCTTTCGCTACGACCTTCTGCGTCTCGCCGAGGCGGCGGGCGCCGAGTTCCGCGGCGACGGGATCGTCGCCGTCGAGCCCGAGCGCCGCGCGGCGCTCACCCGCGACGGCGAGCGGCTCCCCTACGACTACCTCGTCCTCACCGGCGGCGTGCGGATGCTCTGGGCGGTGCCCGGGGCGGTCACCTTCTGGGGCGTGGCCGACGAAGGCCAGGTCGGCGAGGTCGTCGCCCGGCTCCGCGCCGGGACGCTGAAACGGCTCGTCTTCACGATGCCCGGCGGGCGCAGCTGGGCGCTGCCGCTCTACGAGCTGGCCCTGCTCGCGGCGACCCAGCTCGACGCTTCCGGCGGGCATGCCACCGCTCTGACGATCGTCACCCCCGAGGACGCGCCGCTGGAGCTGTTCGGCCGGCGCGCTGCCGAGCAGATGTCCGAGCTGCTTGCCGAGCGGGGGGTCGAGCTGGTGACGGGGACGCACCCGGTCCGCTACGACCACGGGCGGCTCCACGTGGCGCCTGGCAGGGAGATCGAGGCCGACGCGGCGATCAGCCTGCCCCGGCTCGAGGGTCGCCGGGTGAGCGGCATCCCGCACGACGCCGACGGCTTCGTCGGCGTCGACGAGCACTGCCGCGTGCTCGGCCTCGAGCGCGTCTTCGCCGCGGGCGATGTGACCAGCTTCCCGGTCAAGCAGGGTGGGATCGCGACCCAGCAGGCCGATGCGGTCGCCGAGGCGATCGCCGCCGGCGTCGGAGCGCCGGTCGAGGCGCGGCCGTTCGACCCGGTCCTGCGCGGTGTGCTCTGGACCGGTCGCGAGCCGCGCTATCTCTACGGCCGGCCGACCGGCGGCCACGGCGAAGAGTCGCGATTGAGCGGCGAGCCGCACGGCGAGAGCAGCGTCGACAAGATCTCCGGCCGCTACCTCGCCCCCTTCGTCAGCGCCCTCGTCGAGGAGGCCGAACAGGAGTCCTCGCGCAAATCGCGTCGCCGCCTGCGCCTCACCCGCTCCGCCTAGCCGCGTCCCCGCGGGTCATGATTGGGCCGTGACCGACCCGTTGGTTCAGCGCTTCCGTACCGCGCGTCGCGACGACAAGCTCGCCGTGCTCGAGGGTTTCCACGCGCTAAAGCACGCATTGCGCTTCGGCGCCGAGGTCGTGGAGATCGTGGCGACGCAGCCCGGCGAGCTGGAGCGGCTGGCCGATGGGCTGGCCCCCGACCTTGCCGGCTCGCTCGCCGAGCGGGCGAGTCGCGTTGAGGCCGAGGCGATCGCGGCGATGGTCCCGCACGCGCCCCACACCGGGGTGGTGGCGATCGCGCGCCGTCCCCGCGTCGACGTCGGGGCGGCGCTGGCCGATGCGCGGCCGGCGCCGGTCGTGCTGCTCGAGGACCCGCGCACGATGGGCAACATGGGCGCCTGCGTGCGGGTCGCCGCCGCTGCCGACGCCGCTGCGGTGCTGACCACGGGAGCGAACGATCCCTGGCACCCCGAGGCAGTGCGCGGCGCCGCTGGGCTCCACTTCGCGCTCCCGGTGGCGCGCGTCGAGTCGCTGCCCGCGTGCGACCGGCCCCTGGTCGCGATCGACCCCGAGGGCGATGTCGCCGACCCCGGCGCGCTCTCGCCGCGCTCCCTGCTCGCCTTCGGCACCGAGCGCTATGGCCTCAGCGAGGAGCTGCTCGCCCGGGCCGACGCCCGGCTCGCGATTCCGATGCGCGAGGGGGTCTCGAGCCTCAACCTCGCCACCGCCGTCGCCGCGGTCCTCTACGCGATGCCGAGAACTACGGATGCGGGCGACGCCGCGACCGCATAGCGTGCCAGGGTGAAGCGGCGGCCTCCCACCGCCAGACCAAGACCGATCAGCGACGAAAGGACCTGCCTTGTTCCTAGCCGACATCAACCTGGGCGAAGCGCTGCTTCTTGCCCTCGAGATCTTCTTCTTCGTCATCTGGATCTGGATCCTGATCGTGATCCTCAACGACCTCTTCCGCGATCACGAGCTTTCGGGCTGGTCGAAGGCGGCCTGGGTGCTGTTCCTCGTCCTCGTCCCCTTCATCACGGCGCTGATCTACCTGATCGCGCGCGGCGAGGGGATGCGCGACAGGACGATCAAGGCCCAGGCGGACGCCAAGCACCACATGGACGCCTACATCCGCGAGCAGGCGCACAGCTCGCCCGCCGACGAGATCCACAAGCTGAGCGAGCTGAAGGACAAGGGCGCGATCTCGGCCGAGGAGTTCGAGAAGGCGAAGGCCAAACTGCTCGCCTGAGGCCCAAAGCACACCGGCGCCCCCCGCGGTCGTATTTCTTCCCGCTATGCGGCATCAAGTACGACCGCATCGGTGTGCCCCCCAATGCGGTCGTAGAAATGCCCGCTATGCGAGCAGAAATACGACCGCGGGGGGTCGGGGTGGGGGAGATTTCTCCTGCAAGCGCTCTATTTCTGCAACGGAAGTTGCAGGTTGTTAGCAATTCCTAATAATTTTTAGGCGACTTCGTTAGCCTGCGCCGCCGATGCGCGCTCCTCTCCGTGGCAACTCACGGCGGCTGCTGCCGTTCGCGGCTCTGCTGCTCGCCCTCCTCTGCGTGGTGGCCTCCGCCACGGCGAAGGACCTGGAAGAAAAGCTCCACGACACGCAGGGCAAGCTCAGCCACGTGCGCGCCAGTCAGAGCGCGCTGGCGACGACGATCGCCGAACAGAACCACGCGATCGACTCGATGATCGGCGAAGTCTCGGCGCTGCGCCAGCAGCAGGCCGCGGTCGAGGGCGAACTGGAAGCGAAGCAGGCCGAGCTCGATCGCGCCACCGCGAAGCTGGCGGCCGACAAGCGCCGGCTGGCGATCGTCCGCGCCCGCCTGCAGCGGGCGCTCTCGGTGCTGCGCCAGCGGCTGATAGCGATCTATGAGACCGGCAGTCCCGACATGGTCGACGTCGTCCTCAGCTCGGCCTCCTGGTCGGAAGTCAGCACCCGCGCCAGCTACCTGAGTCAGGTGCAGGAATACGACGACTCGGTCGCCACGCGGGTCAAATCGCTGCGCGACCAGGCGCGCGCCGCGGTGCGGCGCATGGCCGCCGTGCGCCGCCAGATCAAGGCTGCGCGCGACGAAATCGCGATCAAGGAGCGCGAAGTCGCGGCTGCGCGACAGGAAGCCGAGGCGCGCTTCGCGGAGCTGAAGTCGGCGCAGGCCGCGCGGCGCCAGGCGCTGGATGCGCTCGAGTCGCGCGAAGAAGCGCTGAGCGACAACCTCGCCGCGATCACCGAACAGATGACCGGCGAACCGGCGTCGGCCGGTGGCGAACCCGCCCCGCTGACGCCCGGCGAGGCCGCCCACTACATCTCCGAAAGCCAGGCGAGCGTGCCGAGCGCGGCGCCGTCGGCTGTCGCCGCGGCGATCGAAGCGGCCAACTCGATCGCGACCACGCCCTACGTCTGGGGCGGCGGCCACGGCTCCTTTGAATCCTCCGGCTACGACTGCTCAGGGGCGGTCAGCTTCGCCCTGCACGGCGGGAGCTTCCTCTCCAGCCCGCTCGACTCGACCGGCCTGGAGACCTGGGGCGTGCCCGGCCCCGGCCACTGGATCACCGTCTACGCCAACGCCGGCCACGCCTGGATGATCATCGCTGGCCTCGCCTTTGACACCGTCGGCGGCCCCGGCCCGCGCTGGCACTCCTCACCGGTCAGCTCCACCTCGGGCTTCATCGCCCGCCACCCCGCCGGCTACTGATCCCGACTAACCGCCGACGGGCCGATACGTCAAGGCTGCCTTGACGTATCGGCCCATCGGCGGGCGTTTTTTAGGCGCTCGCCGTCATCGTCTGCGCCCACGTCGCCGCGTTGCCGCGGCTGACGTGCATGACGCCCTCGAAACCTTCGCGCTGCAGGATCGAGGCGGCGAGGCCGCTGCGCTTGCCCGCCTTGCAGATCGTCGCCACCGGGCGGTCGCGCGGCACCTCGTCGATGCGGCCGAGCAGCTCGCCGTAGGGGATGTGGAGCGAGCCGGGGATGTGGCCGTCCTCGTACTCGCCTGCGTTGCGGACGTCGAGCACCTGGGGGCCGTCGCCCGCCTCGACGCGCTGCGCGAGGTCGTCGAGCCCGATCGTCTCGATGCGGGCGACCGGGCGGTCCTCGGCGCGCCAGGCGGTCATCCCGCCGCCGAGGAAGCCGCGCACCCGCAGGCCGACCGCGGCCAGCAGCTCGGCGGCGTCCAGCTCGTTGCCGTCGGAGGCGGCGACGACCAGCAGCTCGGCGTCGACCGGGACGACCTGCGCGACCTTGGTGGCGAAGCCGGTGTCGTAGGCGGAGGCGCTGATCGAGCCCGGGATGTGGGCCTCGTCGAACTGCTCGTTGGTGCGCGAGTCGACCGCCAGGGCGCCCTCGGCGATCGCCGCCTCGAAGCCGTGTGGGGTCAGCCGCGTCGGGGCGCTGATCGCTTCGACCAGCGGGCCGCGGTTGAGCGAGACGATGTGGGCGATGTTCGGCGGTTTGCTGCCGATCGTCGCCAATGCGTCCTCGACGAACTCGGCCTCCTCGGCGATCGCCAGCGCCCGGTTGTGGCGGCGCTCGAAGCCGATCGTCGAGGAGGTCTTGAGGTCGATCCCCGAGCTGCCGCAGAGCGAGCCGCCCAGGTGCCCGGGCCAGACCTCGCACTCGTCGGGCAGGGTCAGCAGGCGCTCGTGCAGCGAGCGGAAGATCTCGCTCGCGCCCTCGCGCGGCTCGATCGCCAGGTCGGGACGGGCGACGTCGCCGACGAAGAGCGAGTCGCCGGTCAGCACCGCCCACGGCTCGCTGCCGCGAGCCGCGTCGCGCAGCAGGAAGGAGGTGTGCTCCGGCCGGTGCCCGGGCGTGTGGATCGCCTCGATGTTGGCGTTCTCGCCCAGCGCCAGCGACCAGCCGTCCGCGAACGGCTCGTGCGGGTACTCGGCCTCGGCCAGCTCGTGGATGTGGATCGTCGCCCCGGTCGCCCGCGCCAGCCGCCCGTGCCCGGAGACGTGGTCGGCGTGGTTGTGGGTCTCGAGCACGTGCTCGACCCGCACCCCGTGCAGGCGCGCCAGATGCAGATAGGGGTCGATGTCCCACTGCGGGTCGATCACCGCGGCGACGCCGGAGGCGGTATCGCCGACCAGGTAGGAGGCGCAGCCGAGGTCCTCATGGATGATCTGGCGGAAGAGCATTGGTCGAGTCTCTTGGGAACGGGTACCGTTCCGCAGACCAGGTTAGCGGCGAGGGAAGGAGAGGCATGGCAACCGAGGCGAACACCGATCTCGAGCGCGAGCTGAACGCCCTGCTCGAGGTCGAGCGCTTCGAGCCCCCGGCGGAGTTCCGCGAGCGAGCGCTGTGGAGCGACCCGGCCGTCTACGCGGAGGCCGCCGCCGACCCCGACGCCTGGTGGCTGCGACAGGCGACCGACCTGCTCGACTGGGACAGCGTGCCGACGCAGGGGCTCGACGAGTCCAGCCCTCCCTTCTTCAAATGGTTCGCCGACGGGACGCTCAACGCTTCGGCCAACTGCCTCGACCGCCACGTCGAGGCCGGGCGCGGGGACCGGGTCGCCTACCACTGGCGCGGCGAGGAGGGCGAGGAGCGCGACGTCACCTACGCCGATCTGCTGGCCGACGTGCAGCGCTTCGCCAACGCCCTCCGCGACCACGGGATCGAGAAGGGCGACGTGGTCGGCATCTATCTGCCGATGATCCCCCAGGTCGTAGTCGCGATGCTGGCCTGCGCCCGGATCGGCGCGATCCACAACGTCGTCTTCGGCGGCTTCTCGGCCGAGGCGGTGCGCGAGCGGATGGAGTTCTCCCACGCCAAGGCGCTGGTCACCGTCGACGGCGCTCGCCGCAAGGGCAAGACGGCGCCGGTCAAGGCGCAGGTCGACGAGGCGATCGGCGACCTGGGCTCGCTGGAGACGGTCTTCGTCGTTCGCCACACCGGGGCCGATTGCGAGATGCGCGAGGGCCGCGACGTCTGGTTCGAGGACGCATGCGCGGCGGCCGCGCCCGAGTGCGCGCCCGAGCCGATGGGCGCCGAGGACCCGCTCTTCATCCTCTACACCTCGGGGTCGACTGCGAAGCCGAAGGGCATCCTGCACACGACCGGCGGCTACCTGACCGGCGCCGCCTACACGCACCGTTACGTCTTCGACCTCAAGCCCGAGGAGGACGTGTACTGGTGCGCCGCCGACGTCGGCTGGATCACCGGCCACACCTACATCGTCTACGGGCCGCTCGCCAACGGCGCCACCGGCGTGATGTTCGAGGGCGCGCCCGACTACCCCGACAAGGACGTCTGGTGGGAGATCGCCGAGCGCTGCGGCGTCACCATCTTCTACACGGCGCCGACTGCGATCCGCGCCTGCATGAAGTGGGGGCCGGAGTACCCGGGGCGCCGCGACCTTTCCTCGCTGCGCCTGCTCGGCAGCGTCGGCGAGCCGATCAACCCGAAGGCCTGGCTCTGGTACCACAAGGTGATCGGCGGCGAACGCTGTCCGATCGTCGACACCTGGTGGCAGACCGAGACCGGTCAGATCATGATCTCGCCGCTGCCGGGGATCACCGCGACCAAGCCGGGCTCGGCGACGACGCCGCTGCCGGGCGTCGAGGCAGCGGTCTTCGACGACGACGGGCAGCCGGTCGAGGGCGGCGAGGGCCTTCTCGTCCTGCTGCGCCCCTGGCCGGGGATGCTGCGCACGCTCTACCGGGAGGAGGAGCGCTTCGTCGAGACCTACTTCTCGCGCTTCGGCAAGGAGACCTACCTGGTCGGCGACGCGGCGCGCCGCGACGAGGACGGCTACCTCTGGGTGTTGGGACGGATCGACGACGTGATCAACGTCTCCGGCCACCGCCTCTCGACCGCCGAGGTCGAGTCGGCGATCGTCTCCCACCCGAAGGTCGCCGAGGCCGCCGTGATCGGCCAGTCCGACGACGACACCGGGCAGGCGATCTGCGCCTTTGTCACCTTGGAGGGCGACCACGAGGGCGACGATGAGCTGATCGCCGAGCTGCGCGACCACGTCGCCGGGCGAATCGGCAAGCTGGCCCGCCCCAAGCGCGTGATCTGGTCCGGCGACCTGCCGAAGACGCGCTCGGGCAAGATCATGCGCCGCCTCCTGCGCGACATCGCCGAGGGCCGGGCCCTGGGCGACGTCACGACCCTGCGCGACCCGGGCGTGATGAAGGAGCTGGAGGCTAAGGTCGCCACCGCCGCCGACGACTGACGTGCGGCGCTGGCCCCAGAAACGACAAGACCCGCCGGAGCGGGTCGAGTCTGGCGATGCGGGGAACCACCCCGCTGACGACTGACACTCTGCCGGAGGGTACCACGGCAGGTCGTCCCATTCTCGACCCGCTCTGGGGTCTATGCGGAGGGCGCCGGGCTCGAACCGGATCCGACGGTTGGTCGGACTGAGCGAGTGTCAATCGTCAGGGGGCACCCGCCCCCATCACCCTCCTGCCGGCGATCCTAGTGGTGAAATTGCGTCCAACTAACGCAGTGTGCAAATTGGCACAGTCATGTTACAGGCACTTAACGTAACGACAGGCTTCTAACCACGTTCGCTGGCGAGGAAGCGCTGGGCGACGGCGCCGGTGAGCATCGCGACGAAGGCGATACCGACCACGACCACGACGACCGAGACGATCTCGCCACCGGTCGTGGTCGGGTAGATGTTCGAGCCGACGGTGGTCATCGTTGTCACCGCCCAGTAGACGCCTTCCCAGGCATCGAGCTGCTGGTTGTGCTTCTCAAAGCCGACGAAGGCGGCGCCGCCGGCGACCGCGGTCAGCACGGCGAGCAGCGCCGCGTAGCGCAGGCCCTCCAGAGAGAAGACCTGGCGCGAGAGTTGCGCCAGGCGCAGCAGCCGGAGGAGCCGCAGCAGGCGCAGCGCGCGCAGGCTCTGCAGGCCGGCGGGCAGGAGCGGCGGCGTGAAGACGACGATGAAGAGGTCGAGCGGGTTGTGGCGCAGCCAGGTCCGACGGTCGGGCACCACCGCCAGCATCACGACCAGCTCGCCGAGGAAGGCGAGCCAGGTGATCCAGTTGAGCGTCCAGGCGACCGTCTCCAGCGCCCCGCCCGGATGCGACTCGCCGATCGCCACCGTCGGCAACACCAGCGCCGCCGCGACCAGCATCGGCGTTTCGAGTCGTTCCGCGACCCGCGTGCTGCGCGCGTCCATCCCGGGCGCGTAGCGAACGGTTGAATCGGCGGACTCGGTCATCCGCGCCTACTTCGACGCGGAAATACCGGCGCCTACCTAAAGCAGCTCGACCGGGCTGCCGTGATAGCCGACGCGGGCGAGGAGGCGGTCCTCGCCGCCGGGCCAGAGGGTGAGCTCGAGGTTGGCTCGGTCGTCGGCCGGCTCCATGCGCAGCCAGGCGAGCGGGGCGTCGGCGGTGGCACGCTCGCCGGCCTCGTGGATGGCGTCGAATAGCGCCGTACGCTCCTCGTCGCTGAGGTACTGGCTGACGATTGAGTGGTAGATCACGGTCGCCCGTCCGGGAGCGGGCTCGGCGAGCATGCGCTGCGCCCAGGTGGAGGCGGTCTCGCGGTCGAGCGCGACCGGCTCTTCGTCGGCGACCTCCAGCGCGGCTTCCATCCGTGCGATCCGCTCCGGCTGGTCGGGCCAGACGAAGGAGCGCAGGCTGAGGCGGCCGTCGGCGGTCGAGACGTCGATCGGGTTGGCGTCGCAGCCGCCCCGCTCGGCGACCTCGACGGAGGTAGGCAATGCCGGCGCCGTCCCTTCCAGCTCGAACTCGAGGCGAAGCGGTGAGTCGGCGGGGCCCCAGGCGAAGCCATCGGCCTCGTAGCGGTAGCGGTCCCAACGCAGATTGAGGCCGGCGCTGGCGCCCACCTCCAGCAATCGCAGCGGCAGCCCGGTCTCCTTGGCGGTGACGAGGAAGCCGAAGATCAGCGCCGCGCAGCGCCCGACCTCGTTCGTCTGCACCGGTTGCTCGAGCGAGTCGCGCAGCTGGGCGGCGTTGCGGCCGAGGGCGTCGAGCAGTCGCTCCCAGGCCTCCGGCACGCGGCCGCCGGCGTAGGCGTCGGCCAGCGCCGGCTCCTGGCCCGTGAGCACCAGGCGGTTGACCGCCCCCAGAAGGCGCAGGCCGAGCACCGAGAAGCGCGGATCGTTCTCGTGGCCACGCAGGATCCCCCAGGTCGGACCGCCGCCCCGCACGTCGTCGGCGGCGCGTTCCATCAAGCCCGCGTAGAGCGGCGACCCGATCATCCGGCAGGCGTCCGCCTGCCACTGCAGCTGCCCCGCGATCGCCTCCTGGGCCGATTCCATCACGCCCGAATCCTAGGCAGGCCCGGCTCCAACTCCGCTGACTTCGTGGTTTGGGGTCCATATGCACCCGAAAACACGAAGTCAGCGGTAAAGTGGTTTGCTAAACTAATTACCGAGGCTAATTATCGTGAACCGAATGACCGCCACAACCACGGAGTCCACGCTCACCGACCTGGCCGCGCGGTTGCGGATGGCGATCGTGCGGACCTCGCGCCGGCTGCGCCAGGAGGCGGCGGGCGGGGGGGACGAGCTGACGCCCACCGCCGTCTCAGCGCTGGCCACGGTCGAGCGGCATGGGCCGCTCACGCCGAGCGAGCTGGCCGCGATCGAGCGGATCAAGCGGCCGACCGCGACGCGCATCCTGCGGGTGCTGGAGGACGCCGGCCTCGTCGACCGCTCGCCCGATCCCGAGGACGGCCGCAGCTCCCTGCTCAGCGTCAACGCCGCCGGCCGCGAGCGCCTGCGCCGCATGCGCGGCCGCAAGAACGCCTACCTCGCGCGCCGCATGCGCGAGCTGCCCGCCGAGGATCTGCACACGCTGGAGCGCGCCGCGGAGATCCTCGAGCAGGTCCTCGAGGATGACCGATGAGCGCCGGCCTGCGGCGCAGCTTCGACTCGCTCTCGGTCCCCAACTACCGGCGCTACTTCGCCGGGCAGATCGTCTCCCTGTCCGGCAATTGGATGCAGATGGTCGCCGAGGTCTGGCTGATCCTGACGCTGACCGGCAGCGGTCTCGCGGTCGGCGTGACCACGGCGCTGCAATTCCTGCCGATCCTCCTCTTCGGCGCCTGGGGCGGGGTGCTCGCCGACCGCTTCGCCAAGCGCGAGCTGCTGATCGTCACCCAGGCGCTGATGGCGCTGCCGGCCCTCGCCCTGCTCGCGGTCACCGCTGCCGGCGTCGTCGCTCCCTGGATGGTCTTCGCCCTCGTCTTCGTCCGCGGCACGATCAACGCCGTCGACAACCCGACCCGGCAGAGCTTCGCGATCGAGATGGTCGGCGCCGATCGGGTCGTCAACGCGGTCAGCCTCAACAGCGTCCTGATTCACTCGGCGCGGCTGATCGGCCCGACGATCGCCGGGCTGCTGATCGTCGCCGTCGGCGTCGAGCCCTGCTTCGCGCTCAACGCGCTCACCTTCGCGGCGATGATCTTCGCCCTCTGGCGGATGGACCCGGCGCAGCTGCGCACCCCGCCGCGCGCCGAGCGCGAGCCGGGCGCCGTCCGCGCCGGCCTGCGCTACGTGCGCCGCACCCCGGAGCTCGCCGTGCCGCTCGCGCTGATGGCCCTGGTCGGCACGCTCGGGCTCAACTTCCAGGTGACGCTGCCGCTGCTGGCGCGCTTCAGCTTCGACGGTGGGCCGAGCGCCTATGCGGCGCTGGTCTCGGCGATGGGGGCGGGCTCGGTCGCCGGCGCCCTGCTGACCGGCGCCCGCGGCCGCTCCGACGGTCGCCTGATCGCCGGCGCCGCGCTCGTCTTTGGCCTGGTTGCGGCGCTCGCGGCGCTGATGCCGAGCCTGGCGCTGGAGATCCCGGTCCTCGCCCTGCTCGGCGCCTCTGCCGTCACCTTCGCCGCGGCGATCAACTCCTCGCTGCAGCTCGCGGTCGAGCCGCAGATGCGCGGCCGCGTGATGGCCCTCTACACGGTCGTCTTCCTCGGCTCGACCCCGATCGGAGGGCCGCTGGTCGGCTGGCTCTCGCAGACCTACGATCCGCGCCTGGCGCTGCTGCTCGCCGCCTCGGCCGGGCTGGCGGCGGCGTGGGCCGGGCACGTCGCGCTGGTGCGCGGATCGCCGCGGCGGGTGAGCCAGAAGAGCACCGAGAAGATCGCCAGCCCGAGCAGGTTGAGCGCCAGCTTGTAGTCGAGCTGCACCGAGCCGAAGATGTCGTTGCGGGTCGGCCGCGTCTCCGGGATCAGGCCCGCCAGCCCGAAGATCAGGTCGACGATCAGGGCCGCGATCACCATCGTCACGAACATCAGGGCGCTGATCCGCAGCGCGAAGGCCCAGCCGTAGTACTTGACGTAGACGGCGACGATCGTCAGCACGATCAGGTCGGCGAAGATGAAGGCGATCACCCCGGCGAAGCTGATCCCGCCCGACCAGAGCACCGCGGCGAGTGGCACGTTGCCGACCGAGCAGACGAAGCTGAGGATCGCGATCAGCGGCCCGACCAGGACGTTCTCGATCGTGCGCACGACCGGCGGCGCGTCGGTGACGAAGAGGACGTTGAAGAAGTCGTTGCCGAGCAGGCCGATGAAGCCGGCGAGCAGGAACCCGATCGAGATCTCCTTCCAGAGCATCTTCCAGTCGGAGAGGAAGTTGTGCGCGACTTCGGTCCAGGCCGAGACCGAGAGCAGCCGCTGGCGCCAGCTCGGGCCGTTCGCGGCCTCCCCGTCCGCGCCGTGCTCGTGCACGTGGCCCTCCTGCGCCTCCTGCGCGTGGCGGCGCGCCTGCTCCTCCAGCCGCGGCGAGACGAAGAGGCGCAGCAGCGCCGCCATCAGCACGATCAGGATCACGCCGCCGACGTACTCGGCGAGTGCGAACTGCCATCCGATCAGCACCCAGAGCACCAGGCCCAGCTCCCAGACCAAGTTGGTCGAGGCGAACTGGAAGGCGAGCGCCGTGGTCGCCGAGGCGCCCTTCTGGAAGAGCGACTTGGCGATCGCGATCGCCGCGTAGGAGCAGGACGAGGAGGCGGCGCCGAGCCCCGTCGCCCACGCCACCGGCTTCGGGCCGTTGCCGGAGAGGGTCGTCTCGATCCGTTCGCGCGGCACCCAGGCCTGGACGATGCCCGAGATCGCGAAGCCCAGCACCAGCGCCCACCAGACCTCGTAGGCCATCAGCAGGGACTGTTCGAGCCCCTCGAGGATCTTGCTGAAGGCATCGCCCATAGCGTCCCCCCAGCGTATTAGTCGATGCCGAGGCGACAGGCGCGCTCCGCCGCGCGCGCGACGATCCCCTCGCCACCCGGGACCTCCCCGCCCCGCATCAGCACCCTGCCGGCGACGACGGTCGTGTCGACGACCGAGCCGCTTGCCGCGTAGACGAGGTCGGAGTAGAGGTCGCCGAGGCTCAGCTCCGGAGCACCCGCCTTCAGCAGGAGGAAGTCCGCCGGCCCGCCCACCCCCAGCTCGACCCCGCCGGTCGCGACCGCCCAGGCCTCGCGGGCGGGGATCACGGAGGCGTCGCCGCTCGCGTGGCGTTGGACGAGGGCGAAGACCTTGAGATCGGAGAAGAGGTCAAGCGAGTCGTTGGAGCCCGGCCCGTCGGTGCCGAGCCCGACGCGAACGCCCGCATCGCGCGCGGCCCGGTAATCGAGGACGCCGCCGACCGCCAGCTTCATGTTGGCGACCGGGTTGGCGACGGCGGTGCAGCCGCGCTCGGCGACCAGCTCGAGCTCGTCCTGGTCGAACCAGACGCCGTGGGCGAGGACGGTGCGCTCGCCGAGCAGCCCGAGCCGGTCGAGGTAGGCGGCCGGCCGCACCCCGTGGCGGTCGAGGCAGTCGACGACCTCCTGCTCGGTCTCCGAGAGGTGGATGTGGATCGGCAGGTCGCGCTCCGCAGCCGTCTCCGCGGTCCAGCGCAGCAGCTCTTCGCTGACCATGTAGATCGAGTGCGGGGTGAGGGAGGCGTGCGCCATCGGCCCGGCCGCGGCCAGCTCCTCGACGCTCTCCAGGGCGGCCTCCTGCATCTTCTCGGTGCCACCGTTGACGTCGAAGAGCGGGGTGCCGATCGTCGCCCGCAGCCCGGAATCGCCGACCGCGCGGGCTGTCGCGCTCGTGTGCCAGTACATGTCCCAGAAGGCGGTACAGCCGTTGCGGATCATCTCCAGGCAGGCGAGGCGCGCTCCCCAGTAGACGTCCTCGGGCTCGAGCTTCTCCTCGACGGGCCAGACGGCCTCGCGCAGCCATCGCATCAGCGGCAGGTCGCTGCCGTATCCGCGGAAGAGGGTCATCGCCGCGTGGGTGTGGCCGTTGACGAGCGGCGCGACGAGCGGAGCGCCGGCGGCGTCGATCGTCTCGTCGCCGGGTTCGGGCGCTACCCCCGGGCCGAGGGCGACGATCGCTCCGCCCTCGCAGCGCAGGCCGACCGTCTCGCGGTCGAGGACGGCGCCGGTGACGGCAAGCGGAGGCGCTTCAGGCATCGGCCAGCCGCGGCAGCGCCGCGTCGAGGGCGCTGTGCAGGCGGGCGACGTTTCCGGCTCGCTGGCTCTCGACCTCCTCGAGGCTGAGCTCTTCGGACCCGATCCCGTTGGCGAGGTTGTCGACGACGCAGACCGCGGCATAGGCGAGGCCCAGCTCGCCGGCGACGATGCACTCCGACGCGGCCGTCATCCCGACCACGTCCGCGTGCGTGGCGATCAGCCGGACCTCGGCCGGGGTCTCGAAGCGCGGCCCGATCGACTGCCAGTAGACGCCGCCGTCGCGCAGGGCGGTCTCTCCGCCCTTGGGCCAGGCGCCGAGCACCTGCTTGCGCCACTCGCGGTCGAAGCTGGGGGCGCGATGAGCGCTCGCGTCGCTCAGCGCGGTGAGGCCGAGGTGCAGGGCGATGAAGTCGTCGGGACAGACGAGGCTGCCGACGCCGAGCTCGGCGCGCAGCGAGCCGACCGAGGCGACCGCCAGCACCCGGTCGCAGCCCTGTTCGGCGAGCGCGCGCATGTTCGCCGCGTGGTCGATCCGGTGCGGGAGGGTGTAGTCGTCGCCGCCGCCGTGGCGTTGGAGGACGACCGCTCCGTGCCCGCGCGCCGCGGCGGCGACGTCCTCGCCCCCCGGACCGAGCCCGTTGCTCCCCAGCACCACCGCCAACCGTCCCATCGGAGCGTCGATCCTAGTCCCGCCCCGCAGCGGTCGTAGTTGTTCCCGCATACCGGGAAGAACTACGACCGCTGGGAGGTGGGGCAGGTTGCCGTCGTAAATGTGGCCGTATAACGGGAAGAACTACGACCGCTGGGAGGGGTGTGGGGTGCGTTGGGCTGCGGGCGGTAGCCGCGGCTCGTGCACGGCCGGGCCCTTGATGCCGTTCAGCTCGGGGACGTAGCGGCGCACGTACTCGCCTTCGGGGTCGAAGCGGTGGGCTTGGCGGAGCGGGTTGAAGCGGCGGTTCGGCCGCGTGTCGTTGCCGGTGCCGGCGATCCACTGCCAGTTGCCGGCGTTGTTGGCGATCTCGCCGTCGCTGAGCAGGTCCCAGAAGTGGCGCGCGCCCCAGCGCCAGTCGATCCGCAGGTCCTTGACTAGGAAGGAGGCGGCGATCATCCGGGCGCGGTTGTGGATGCGTCCCTCGCGCAGCAGCTGGCGCATCGCCGCGTCGACGATCGGCAGCCCGGTCTGCCCCCGCCGCCAGGCGTCGAAGGTGCGCTGCGAGCGCGACCAGCGCTTCCCGCGCGGCCGGTAGTCGCGCCGGGGCAGGTCCGGGAAGGCGGCCAGTACCTGGTGGTGGAAGTCGCGCCAGCAGAGCTGGCGCGCGAACGCCTCGCCGCCCGGCCGATCCTCGGCCTCGCTGAGCAGCTCCAGCGGCGAGAGGCAACCGAAGCGCAGGTACGGGCTCAGGCCCGAGGTCGCGTCGGCGGCGAGGTCGTCGTGGCGCTCCTCGTAGGTCCCCAGGCCATCGCGGAGGAAGGCGCGCATCCGGCGCCGGCCCTCCGCCTCGCCTCCCCCGGCCCGCTCCGGCGAAGGCGCGTCGCGCAGGAGGGAGGCGGCAGCGGGCAGGCGCCCGACCGGCAGGCCGACCGGCGGCGAGAGGCGCCGCGGCGTCGGCGCGGGCCGCCGCTTCGTCGCCGCCAGCCAGGCCCGGTGGTACGGGGTGAAGACCTTGAAGTGATCGCCCCCGGCCGGCGTCACCGCCCCCGGGGCCACCACGGTCACCCCCGGGTGCACCCGCAGCTCGATCCGCTCCGCGGCGCAGGCCCGCACCAGGCGCTGCTCGCGCCGCCGCGCGTAGGCGCTCCAGTCGCCGCCGACGTGCAGCTCGGCGGCGCCGCACTCGCGGGCCACGGCGACCGCCTCGCGCACGGGATCGCCGCGCCGCACGTAGAGGCGGGCACCAACCCGCCGCAGCGAGGCGTCGAGGTCGCGCAGCGCCTCGAGCATGAAGGCGACCCTGTTCGGCGCCGCGAACCGAGAGGCGAGTAGGGCCTCGTCGAGGACGAAGAGCGGCACCGTGCGCTCGGCCCGTGCCGCGGCCGCCAGGGCGGGGTTGTCGCGCAGGCGCAGATCGCGATTGAAGAGGACGATGGCGGTGCTCACTTCCCCTATGGTGAACGCATACAGGAACGACCGTCACCCGATCCCGCTGCGGCGGCGGTTCAGTCTGACGGGTAGCGCACGGACCTGAAGCGGTCGCCCCAGAGCCCGATCATCTCGTCGGCCAACTCGGCCGTCAAAGGCATCTCGTCGCACCGGTTGAAGAGCATTTCCAGGTCGTTCTCCCAGACGAAGATCTTGAGGTCGAGCGAGACCGCGAGTTCGTCGCTGACGCTCTCGCCGATTAGGGCGTAGGCCTCGCGCAGCATCGCGACGTTTGTCTGTTTGTCGGCGGCGAAGATCGCGAGCGCGTCCCCACCCACGCCGGCCACGCGCTCGCGCTGCTCCTCCTTGCGCTCGACGTAGTCCTCGATCTCCGCGTCTTCGGTCAGCGCCTCGACCAGGCCGGTGATGCGCTCGCCGAAGCGCTCGCGCAGCTCTCCGATGCCGGTGTCGCTCTTCTCGACCACGTCGTGGAGCAGGCCGGCGGCGAGCACCTCGTCGTTGTAACCGTGGTCGAGCAGCAGCTCCGCGACCGCCAGCGGGTGGTCGATATAGGGGCGGCCGTCGCTGCCGCGCCGCAGCTGTCCCAGATGGGCCTGCCGGGCGACTTCCAGCGCCTGCTTGACCGCGTCCGATCGCTCGGCCGCGGCCTCGATCCCAGGGGTCGACGACATCCGAAATCGGAGCGTAGCGCTCGCCGGGCGTCGTCCAGCGTCTGGCGCTCAGCTTGCAACGGCTGCCGGAGTCGGCAGCTCGTGCTCGGCGCGCTCTTCCGCCAGGTCGATCCCGCCCGGCTCGCCGCCCAGCTCCTGCCAGCGGCGCCGCGCTTCGTGGCCGAGCTCGTCGAGCTGCGGGTCGGTGTGCATCGGGTCGTGATGGAAGAGCAGCGTCCGCTTCGCCGCGGCCCGGCGGGCGAAGGAGATCGCGTGCGAGAGCGAGGAATGCCCCCAGCCGAGGTGGTCGGGGTACTCCGCGTCGGTGTACTGCCCGTCGTGGAGCAGAAGGGTGGCCTCGCGCGCCAGCTCCAGGCCCGAGATCCACTCCTCCTCGAGCGTATCGAGGTCGGCCCCGAGCGCCGGCTCGTGGTCGGGTATGTAGGCGAGCGAGGACCCGGCGTCGTCGATCCGGTAGCCGAGCGTCGGTCCGCGGTGGGCGACGGAGGCGGCCCGGATCCGGGCCGGCCCGATCTCCCACTCTGCCTGGGGACAGTGGCGGAAGGAGACGTCGCAGGGCAGTTCGCGGACCTCGACCGGGGAGAGCGGGGCCGATATGTAGCGGGCGATCCTGTCGCGCAGCGAGGCCTCGGGCGAGGCCGGGCCCCAGATCACGATCTCCGTCTGGGGCTGGAAGGCGGGGGCGAAGAAGACCAGCCCCTGGATGTGGTCGAGGTGCAGGTGGGTGAGGAGGATGTGCAGGCGGGCCGGCTCCGCGGCAAGGGCGAGGCCGAGGTTGCGGATTCCGGTGCCGGCGTCGAGCGCCAGCATCGAGCCGTCGGAGAGGGTGACGCCGACGCAGGAGGTGTTGCCGCCGTAGCGGATCGTCTCTGGCCCCGGGGAGGGAATCGAGCCGCGCGTGCCCCAGAGCTTGACCTTCATCAGGCGGCGCGTCCGTTCTCGGCGCCCGCCGGCCAGAACACCGCGATCGCGCCCCGCGAGCCGTGGGCGGTGAGGATCGGGAAGGCCGAGGCCTCGACCTGGTGACGCGTGCCGTCGGCGGAGCTGATCTCGAGGTCGGCGTGGGCAGGGCGGCCGTTTCGCACCGCCACCACGAGCGGCAGCTCGTCGTAGGGGATCGGCTCGCCGTCCTCGCCGAAGGGGCCGAAGAGCGAGCCCCACTGATCGGGGCCGACCGTCCCCAGCTCCTCGAAGCGCTTCCCGAGCAGGGCCCCGGCCGCCTCGTTGTAGAAGACGAGGACGCCGCCCTCGTCGACCAGGAAGGCTGGCGTCGAGAGCGCAGACATCAGGTTGCGAGCCAGGATCAGCTCGAGTGGCTTCTGCGTCACAGATGACACCATAGATAGGTTCGCCGGTTGCGCAGGCGAACGACTACCTTCGAGCGTTGAGCCTGACGACTATGTGATTTACATCACTTAGCTTTTCGAGAGGACGTGGGTAAATCAGCGCGAGGCCGGGGAGGTCGGTGGCCAAGCAGGACGGCCATGACGCGGATCCCGCGTAGCGGCGCTACGCGGGAGTCCAAGGAGGGGCCGTATCCGCGCAGCGCCATCCGGCCTCAACCGGACCGCGATTATTTCGCCACGTCCTCTCCCTAGAGTTTGCCGATCTTGAAGATTTTGGTGCCGCAATCTGGGCACACACCCTGGATCGCGGGGCGACCGTTTTTCATGGTCACCTGCTTGGCGTCCTTGATCTCGACCTTCTTACGCTCCTTGACGCAGTAACCCTCGGGCATCTGGGGTCTCCTTTCGCCGGCTGGGCGGCAGAGCTCGCGGCTTTGCGCGAGATCGAATTCGGGCGAATGTAACGCAGCCGGGGGACGGTGTGCGCGAGGAACGTGCGAATCCGCACGAATTACCTATTTGGCTTGGCCTTCGCCCTTGCCCGATTTCTGCTCGGCTTCGAGCGCTTCCACCTTGGACTGCAGCTGTTTGACCTGCAGCTCGAGCGCCGCCGTGCCGGCGGTGCCGGCGCTTTCGGACGAGCGTGCTTCGAGCGCTTCGATCCGCGCCTGCAGGGTGCTTTCCACGGCCTGCAGGTCGTCCCTGCCGACCTGGTTGCGTTCCGCTTCGACAGCGAGGTAGATCCCAGCTCCGGCGCCGCCGACCGCGATCGCGACGAGCACGAGGAAGACACGCGTGCGAACGCCGAGCTGGCGCTCGACCTCGCCGATCCACGCTCGCAGCCCGTCCAGGGACACGCGCGTAACTTAGAGCCTGACTCGGAGCGCTGCACGCGATCCACTACCCTGCGGCCCGCACTTCAGACCCATCTTCGAAGGAGACCCGCATGCCCGAAGCAGTCATCGTCGACACCGTCCGCACGCCGATCGGCCGTGCCTTCAAGGGGTCGCTGGCCCAGCTGCGCCCCGATGAGACGACCGCCCACGTCGTCGACCAGCTGCTCGAGCGCAACCCCGAGGTCGATCCGGCCACGGTCGAAGACCTCTTCTGCGGCTGCGGCATGCCGCAGGGACTGCAGGCGTTCAACATCGGCCGCATCGTCTCGCTGCTCTCCAAGAAGCTGCCGCAGGAGGTCAACGGGGTCACCGTCTCGCGCTACTGCTCCTCCAGCCTCGACGCGATCCGCCACGCCGGCAACGCAATCAAGGCCGGCGAGGGCGACGTCTACATCGCCGCTGGTGTCGAGTGGGTCAGTCGCTACAACGAACGCACCGAGCCGGCCGGCGCCGACGACCGCAACCCGAACCTGATCGGCGAGAACGGCCAGCCCAACGCCTACATCGACATGGGCCTGACGGCGGTCAACGTCGCCGAGCGCTACGAGGTGAGCCGCGCCGACATGGACAAGTTCGCCCAGCGCTCGCAGGAACTGGCGGTTCGCTCGCAGGAGGACGGCTTCTTCGACCGCGAGATCGTCCCGGTGAAGCTGCCCGACGGCAGTGAGGTCGCCAAAGACGACGGCCCGCGCGCCTCCTCGACGCTGGAGAAGCTCTCCGAACTGCCCGAGGCGTTCGGCGGCGGCGGCGTCACCGCCGGCAACTCCTGCCCGCTCAACGACGGCGCCGCCGCGGTGCTGCTGATGAGCGACACCAAGGCCAAGGAGCTGGGCCTGACGCCGCGCGCCCGCATCGTCACCGCCGCCACCTACGGCAACGAGCCCGAGTACATGGGCGTCGCCCCGATCGGCGCGATCAAGAAGGTCCTCGACCGAGCCGGGATGACCATGGACGACGTCGACACGGTCGAGCTCAACGAGGCCTTCGCCGCCCAGGTGATCCCGATCATGGACGAGTGCGACATCCCCCTCGAGAAGCTCAACACCCACGGCGGCGCAATCGCCCTCGGCCACCCCTTCGGCATGACCGGCGCCCGCATCATGGGCACCCTGCTCAACGTGATGGAGACCGACGACCACCAGGTCGGGATCGAGACCATGTGCGTAGCCGGTGGCCAGGGCAAGGCGATGATCGTCGAAAGGGTCTGAGCCAGGATCTGTCTGGCGGGCGCATAGCCCGACGGTCGCGGATGCGAATCCGCCCCGCTATTTCACGAAAGCCCCGCGAATGCGGGGTTTTCATTTGTCTTGTCTGACAGACAACAGGGTGTAAGATCGCCTTTGGGACAAGATGAAGTCTGAGATAGGTAGATCCAGGTCTTTGAACTTGTGCGGAGCCGGAAAGGTCGCTGAGGCCTTGGGCTCGAAGCCAGACGCTGTCGGTCCTTCGTCCGCGAGCTTCGCAATGCAGACCGACCTTCCATATCGTTTCGCCACGAAGCGCGTGATCGAGCGTCGGCGCGAACTATGCTCCGATGGGGAACTCGGTTGCGCCAAATAGGCTGACTCAGCACGCTCCGCAGCTTCCCCGGAATCTCTCTTCGATTGGCTCGATCTACGTCGCAATCAAGTTGACGTAGAGAGGCGATACGCAGTTGGCCAGTAGTGCGGCCCTTCCCCTGCTGTCTTCGCCAGAATCGAGACCGCCGTCTCCTTAACGGGACTCGCCCTGCACCTCTTCCACTTCCCAGACCTCAGCGGGTTTCGTCCTCGTGTAGGCGTTCAGGGAGGCCTTCATGAAGATCGTGAACTTCGCAATGTGCTCCGAGACGCTTGCGACGAAGGGACCGAACTCTCGGTCCGTGTCCTGGGGCAGCAGCATCTCTGAGGCAATGTCGTAAGCAAAGTTGGCGCGGAACCCAGTTAGAAGTGGCGGAATGTCTTGGATTTCGCCACGCGTGCTGCCGCTCTCCAGCTCAACCTGTGCATGAGCAGCGAGTGCCTGCTTCACCGGCTCCCGCTCCTCGTGGTCTCCCTGGAAAAGTTCCTGATAATGAAAGGACTTATTGCGAGCGTGCTTTAGCTGCTCGTAGAACTTGCCGCCGCCGCCCTCGCCGATACGCAGCAACGCTCCATAGGCAGATTGCGCCTCCTCATCGTTGAACCCGGCCACGAATTCGCTAATGACCGGGATGCAATTCGACTTGCGCAGGAAGGTCGCCGCCTCGAACAAGTGCCCGCTGGCGACACGGCCCAGGTAGAAGATCTCCCCAGACCCAGAAGGGATCTCCTCTTTCAAGCGGGGGATCAACAGTTGATTGACGACCAGGAGATCGTTCATAGCCATCGCGCAGACCGTCATCCAGCGCGCGAGCTGGTCATTAGCGGGGAAGGCGTCCCCGATTTTGAAACGGACAATCTGCCCATCTGACATATCGCCCCAGGGTAGAAGAGCGACGGCGCGACTGGCGCTTCGGTACCTGTCAACGAAAATGAGACACCCGTCGTTCGAATTTAGTGAGCAACCTCCTCTGACTTGGGCTTGTTGATCCACGCTGCCGACGGCAGCGTGGGCGGTGTCGGCGCCTTGCGCACGAAGC
>Ga0210116_1000018_pt1 | contig 56292 bp, 59 predicted proteins | sample RushOxbow_ThreeS_6_FD_185562 | JGI IMG/M metagenome (GOLD analysis project Ga0210116, IMG submission 185562) | Wetland microbial communities from San Francisco Bay, California, USA, that impact long-term carbon sequestration -... | ecosystem: Environmental > Aquatic > Marine > Wetlands ...
CGCGACCACGCTGGTCGCGCCCTGCCTCGGGTTGGGGATGCCGGCGCGCTCAGTCGCGCGAGCCGGCCGCGCGGCGCCAGTGGGCGATCACCTGGTTCGCGCTCAGGAAGCGGGTTGGGATCGGCCTGCCGGTCAGCGAGCTGACCGTCAGCACCCGACGCTTCAGGACCTCGTTCACCGCCACCGGCTCGGTGACGAGCCCGTAGAAGCGATCGCCGCGGACGTCGGCGAGGACGACATCGCGGGCCTTGATCGACGCCAGCTTCATGGCGTGGCCTCCTACTCGCAGTCGGCGGGGTGGCGTTCCCTCCACTCGGCGCGACCTCGGCCTCGGGCCGCGGCCGGCGTTTGCCGGCGTTGCGGCGCACCGCGCACTCCTCGCCGTCGGCGCAGCGCCAGTGCGAGTAGCGGCGGGCGCCGCGGAAGCCGCCGCCGTGGGATTTGTCGGGGGTCCAGCGGCCGCAGACGATGCAGGGCCCTTCGGCTGGGGCCTCAGTCGTCTCGCCCCGGCCGGGCGCGGTCACGTCGGTGTTGATCGAATTTCCTGCTGGCAATCGAGCTCCTTTCTCTCCTCTCACGGGCGCTAGGCCGCGGCCGCCACCGCCGGCCCTGCCTCCTCGAGCTCGGGCTCAGCGTCGGGATCGCTCTCGGGCATCAGCTCGAGCGCTTCGCCGGAGAGGTCCGCGCTGCGCGCGAGGCGGTCGCGGGCCGGCTCGGCGTCGGCCTCGGGCGCCGTGAACAGCGGCGCCAGCTCGACAGCACGCTCTTCGCCGAGACAGGCCTCGGCCTCCCTCCACAGCGCCGCCGGCGCCAGGCCCTGCAGCTGCTCCTCGCGGCCGAGGGTGTAGGGGAGCTCGAGGTTCGGCCGGGCGGCGGCGCCGAGCACGCTCTGGTCGGCGAAGATCGCCGAGACGCAGGCGGCGAAGATCCGCCCGATCAGGGCGGGGCCGGTGGTCGCCTTGCGCCACTCGGCCTCCAGCAGACCGACGATCTCGTCGACCGAGGGGTATTCCTCGACCATCCGCGAGCCGCCCCGGCCCGGCCGGAAGTCGCGTTTGAGCCAGGCCTCGCGCACCACCCGGTGCCCGGCGGCGATCTCGCGGCCGAGGAGCTCGAGGAAGAGCACCGCGATCACTCGCGCCTGGTCGAGGCTGACCTCGCTCTGGTAGTCGAAGCGATTGGTCAGCTCGCGGTCCAGGTGGCCGTTCGCGGACTTGCCGCGCAGGGCTTCGGCCTTCCGGCGTTCCCGGGCGGCTTTGAGGTCCTCGCGTTCGGCCGGCATCTCGACCGGCTCGCCGGGCTCGATCTCGCCGCCGCTCTCCGCCAGCTCAGCGGCGGCGCCCCGCGCCCAGTCGGCGGCGAAGGCGGCGTCGATGAGGACGCCGGAGCGCCGGTAGGCGCCCTCGCGGTACTCGATCAGGGCCTCGAAGGCGCGGGCCCGGTCGGCGTCGGCCTCGCTGATGTGAGCGGTCCGCAGTTCGGCGGGGACCGAGGCCAGCGATTCGTCGATCGCCTTCAGCGCCTCCTCGACGTCGGGCACCTGGGCCTCGGCGACAAGGCCTTCGGTGGCCGCCGCGCCGATCCGCGCGGTCACCTCGTCGAGGTTGACGGTGTCGTGGGGCCCGAAGGGGATCAGGAAGGCCCGCTCGGGCGCCCGCTCCTCATCGGCGAGGCGGCGCAGCGCCGCGGCGGGGTCGCCGTCGAGGGCGCTCTGGCTCTGGGCGCCGCTCGCGACCCGCCCGGCGAGCGCCTCGGCGACGCCGGGCGCCTTCGCTGCGATCGGCGCCAAGGTGGCTGCGTTTCGCAGGGTCAGCTCCCCAGCGGCAAGGCGCTCGCGCACCCGCTCGGGAAGCTCGAGCAGGACCATGCGCGCCTCTGCGAGCTCACGGGTCATCCCGAGGTGCTCAGCCGCGCCCTCGAGGCTGAAGCCGAAGCGCGAGATCAAGCCCGCCAGGAGCATCGCCTCCTCGAGCGGGGTGAGCTTCTCGCGCAGCGCGTTCTCGGCGAAGGCCATCGCCAGCCGGGTCGGCTCGTCGACCTCCTCGTCGGCCCCGAGCACCATCGAGGGCACCCGCGGGCGCCCGGCCCGCCGGGCCGCAAGCCAGCGCCGTTCGCCGGCGATCAGCTCGAAGTCCTCCTCGCCGAGTTCGCGGACGAGGACCGTCTGCAGGGTCCCCATCCGCTCGGTCGAGGTCGTCAGCGTCGCCAGCGCCGGCTCTGAAGCGCTGCGGCGCGGGTTGGCGCCGGGCCTGATCTGCTCGACCGGCAGGTAGCGCAGCGGGCGCTCGCGCTCCCCCATCCCGGTCTCGATCTGCTTCTGGCCCTCGATGTGGTCCGGGGGCCTCTCAATGACAGTGGCGGTGCTCATCGCCACCTCCTCTCTTCTCGTGTCTGCGGCGCAGGGCGCCGCCTTTCTCGTTCAGCGGGCACCGAGCGCCTCGACCGCGGCGCTGCCGATCACCGCGGCGATCTCCAGGGCCTCGCCGACAGCGACACGGGAGCTCTCCCCGTGGGGCCGGGGCTCGGAGCCAATCCCGATCGAGACGACGCCGCAGCCGCTCGCGCGCAGCTCGGCGATGTTTCGCTCGCCCGCCTCAGCCCACGGCGCAGACGTCCAGTAGCCGTCGCCGACCAGGAACAGCAGGCGCGGGCGACGGCGGTCCGACAGCGGCAGCACCGCGCGCAGCAATTCGATCCCCTCGCCGACGTCCTCCGAGCCGCCAACCGCCGAGACCTCCGGCACTTCGCCGAGGCGATGGCCGGGGCGGCAGAGCAGCTTCGCCTCATCGCCGAAGAGCGAGACGGCGGCGCGCCCGCCAACTTGCTCGACGGCCGAGTGCGCCACCCAGGCGACCGAGGCGACCGGTCCCTCGAAGGGGCTCATCGAGCCCGAGACATCGACCGCGATCCCGACCACCGGCCGCCAGAGCTCGGCGAGGACGGTGCGCTTGGTGGCGAAGGCGAGGCCCCGGACCGGTGCCCCGCGCTCGAGCTCTGAGGCCTGGCGCATCGCGCCGCGACCCGAGAAGCGCCCGGGCGGGTTGACCCGGCCCTCGCGGATGAGGCGCTTGGAGCGAGCCTCCTGTAGGGCGTGGGCGAGACGCCGGGCGGCGGTCCGCTCGATCGCGACCGGCGGACGCCCGCCACCGTCGGGGATCCCCGGCCCGAGGCCGAAGCCATGCCCGCCGCCGAAGAGGGCGAGGCGCTTCGCGGCGGCGACGCCGCCCTCGGCGATCTCGCGGGCGAGCTCGCGCAGCTCGGGGTCGACGCCGCCTTCGCGGGGGTCGAGCTCGACGGCCTCGGCGCGGGCGCTGCGCTCCGCGGCTGCAAGCGGGCCGCTGGCCTGCTCCCAGCTCGGGGCCTCGCCGCCTGGCTCGCCCTCGCCGCCGCCTGAGCCCTCGCCCGCCCCGCCTTCGCCGTGTTCCTCTTCCTCGGTCGGGGCGAGCTCGGCCAGGCGCCGGGCGCCCTCGGTCAGCGCCGCGATCGCTTCAGAGTCAGGCGCGGCGCAGACCTCGGCGACGATCTCCTTGACCGTCTCCAGGTCTTCTTCTCCGAGAACCGCGGCGAAGCGCGCTTCGCTTTCGGTGACGTCGGCGGCGCGCAGGGTGCCGGCGGGCACCCGCGAGCAGATCAAGACCGCGCCCTTCACCGCCCGGGCGCGACTCATCGGCTCCAAGGGGTCTTCTGGGCGGTGCTCGAGGAGGATCTTCGTGATCGCGGCACGCAGGTAGCGCGCGACCCGCGGCACCCCTTCGATCAGCCGCGCCTCCATGCGCCCCTCCTCGAGCCACTTGGCGCGTTCGATCAGCTCTTCAGGGATCTCCTGCATCGCCCGCGGCGTCGGGGTGTGTTTCACATGCCCGCACTCGTGATCGAGGACGCCGAGGACGACGACGAGCGCCTTCAGCTCATCGCCTTCCGGTTCGGCGGGGATCTCCTCGGGCGCGCAGCCGAGCAGCTCGCCGTCGATCAGGATCACGTTGGTGACCCGGTTGACGAGCCCGGCTACCGGCGCCGAGGCCTTCGGGTAGCACTTGACGAGAACCCCGCCGACGATCGAGTGCGCCGCCTTGGTCAGCGCGGCGCTCGCCCTGCCCCAGCCGCCGGGCAAGGCGGAGGGCTGGACGCGTTCGGCGGGCAGCCGCCGGAACGCCTCCTTCCAACCCATCGCTATTCGACCCGCAGGGGGTCGAGCGCGACGCCACCAGTGACATGGGCCTGAAGCGCCTCGCTCATCGCCACTCGCGACTCCTCCGGGCAGAGTCCGAGCAGGTTGCGCGCCGCGGTCAGCGGGTCGAAGACTTCCGCGACCGCCTTGAAGGCGAGCAACTCGCGCAGCTGGGGGGCCCAAGTCGCGGGCCCCGCCTCACCGGGAGCGACGCCGGCGAGCGGGTCGGAGGCCTCGAACTCGCGGTTCAGCTTCTCGGCTGCGGAGACCGCGTCGACCGGGACGCCGAGGCGGCGCGCGGTGGCCGCGTCGAAGCCGACGTAGACGTGGATCGCGCAGCGCGAGGCGAGCGCTTCGGAGAACGTCGTGCCGGGGAGGTTGGGGTTGTAGGCGATGACCGCGCCAAAGCCCTGCTGGGCTCCGACGACCTCGCCACCGCACTCGTTCAGGGTGAGCTGGCGGCGCGAGTCAAGCGCGGGGAAGACGCGGCTCTGCACCCTCGGGTCACCCTGGGTGATGTCGTCCCCGAACCAGAGCTTGCCCTCGCGGAGGGCGCGGGTCAGCGAGCCGTCGCCCCACTCCCAGCCCTTCTCGGGGGCGGGGAAGAAGCTGCCGGTGATGTCCTCGACCTGGGTGCCCTCGGAGAACTCCTGGGTGATCACCCGGCCCTCGCCGAGGGCGGCCTCGACGAGCGTCGTCTTGCCGGTCCCCGGCGGGCCGAAGAGGCAGACGTTGAAGCCCGCCTCGATCGCGGTGCGGATGAAGTCGACGTCGTCCATGCCGGCGATGCGGCGCACCAGGTAGGCGCGGCCGTCGGCGAGCGTCACGGTGCGCCTGCCCGAGGACTCCTCCTCGGAGCCCTCCAGGGTGGTGGCGTCGATGTCGACGCCGGCCGCCTCGGCGGCCATCTCGCGCAGGCGGTCGACCCCGCCGGCTGGCGGGGTTGCGGTTGCAGTAGCCAAATCGTGCTCCTCTCTGAGAGCTGTGGTGGCGGGGCGCCACTGGCGGGCGCCCGCGTTCGGTCTGCGCCCGGGCTCCTGGGGCCGGGCGCCGTAGGTAGGGCCGCGCTAGGCGGCGAGGGGGACGGCCGCGCGGCGCGCGGCGAATATCTGCGCAGCGACCTTCATCTTGGTCGAGGCCCCTTCGCGGTCGGCGAGCTCGGTGGCGAGGCCGGCGAACTGGCGCGCGAACTCCTCCGAGCCGCCCTCGCCGGGTGCCGCACTTGCGTCTTCGCCGCGGTTGAGGACGCCGTCGACCTCGGCGGCGCGGGGGATCAGGATGCCCGCGCGGTGCAGCTCGCAGGGGTAGTTGAGGAGAGCGAGCAGGACCCCGACGGTGTCGAACTCCGAGCCGGTCCGCGTCGCCCGTCCGATCCGCTGCTCGAAGGGCCGCGGCGTCCAGGGCAGGTCGTAGTGGCCGACCAGAGAGGCCGGCAGGTTGTGGCCCCGCTTGCCGATCGGGCTCATCAGCATCACCGGGAACTCGCCGAGCCGGAAGGAGCGCTTGAGGCGAGCCGCCTCGCGCTCCCCGATGCCGCCGATGAAGAGCGGCGCCTCGACCCCGTGGGTCTCTGCCAGCTCGCGCGAGAGCAGCCGCAAGAGCTCGACCGACTCGGCGAAGAGCAGCGTCTTCTCGCCGTCGGCTGCGGCGGCGGCCGCGGTCCCAGCAATCCAGGCTCGCTTGCTGGGGCCCGTCTTCACCACCGCGTCGATCAGCCCCTCGGACTCAAGGAGCGCGGCGGCGACCGCCTTGGAGGCGCGCAGGGCCTCCGCGTCGGAGGCGGCGAGCAGCGCCACCTCGGTCGCCGAGAGCAGCAGGCCCCGGGTGGAAGCCATGCGCTTTCGCAGCACCGCCAGCTCCGAGTCATCGGGTGCCAGCGCGGCCGCCCGCTCGACCTGCTCGCGCAGCGTCCCGAAGAGCGAGGCGATCCGCTCCTCGGCGGCATCGAGCAGCGCCAGCTCGGCGAGCGTCGGGTCGATGATCTTGAACTCGGGCTCGTCGAGCTCGGGCATGTAGTCCTTCATGTCCTCGCGAGTGAGCCGGACCATCGTCGGGCCCATCGCCCGGCGCAAGCGCCGCTGGGAGACCTCGTCGAAGGTCGCGTAGCGGCTCGAAAGCGGCTTGGCCCGAAGCGCCTCGCGGTCGTTGCGGGCGAAGGCCTCCAGGGCGTCGTATTCGTCGTTTGACTTGCCCCGCGGCGTCCCGGTCATCAGGACCGCGACCTTGGCCCGCTCGCGCAGGCGCCAGAGCGCCCTAGCGAGCTGGGTGCCGGGGTTGGCGAGCGCTTCGTCGGCCTCCTCGACGATGAGGTCGTCGTAGGTGAGGACGCGTAGGTCCTCGACCGCAGTGCGGACCTGCTCGAAGGTCGCGATCAGGATCCCCGGCGCGGCACCGAGTTCGCGATCGAAGGCGATCAGACCGGCGGCGATCCGCCGGTCCTCGGCGACATGCACGGCGACCCCCGGCCAGAACTTCGGGATCTGCTCGTCGACCCATTCGGTCCGCATGTAGCGGGGCAGCGCCACACACATCCGGTAGGCCTCGAGCTCGGCGGCCTTGCCGCGGGCAGCGATCAGGGTCATCGCCGTCTTGCCGGTGCCGACTTTGGAGAAGTTCAGGATCCCCACCTCGGTCGCCCGGTGGCGAGCAACCGCCCCGCGCTGCGGCGGCAGTAGGTCGCCGTCGAGGGCGGGGCGTGCCGCCGCCATCGTCAGCACGTCGGCGACTTCGGGATCGAGGACGACCTTGGCGCCGCCCTCCCTGGCGACGGTGACCTCGCGCTTTGCCTCCTCGGCGCTGACCTCCCGCGCCGAACCAAGCGGCCAGCCGCTCGGCTCACCGTGCACGACTTCGGCAAGCCCCGGCAAGCCCGGGACCCGGCGGGCGACCAGGTGCTCGCGGGCGAGGGCCTCAAGCGGCTCGAGGATCGCTTCGGGATCGTCGACCTCGATGTCCGCCTCGCGCATCTGGTGGGCGAGCTCAAGGACCTCATGGGCCAGCAGCGCTTCGGGCGGACGCGGCGTCTCCAGCGGCCAGGCGTTCGCCGCGCACTCCTCTGAGAGCCAGCCGACTGGGCGGGTGAGAATCCGCCCGAAGAGGCCCCCGCCAGCGTTGGCGCGCAGCACCACCGCCATCTGCGCCAGCGGGCCCTCCTCGTCGTCGTGCTCGCGTACCTCGACCCGCGGCTTCGTGAAGCCGAGCTTGCCGAGCTCGCTGGCAAGCTTCTCCTGGCGCGTGGAGACACGCCGGTTATGCGCCTCCCAAGCGCCCTTGGTGTAAAGGATCTCGGGCGGGATTAGGTCGAGGACCGCCTGCACGGCGCGGATGTCGGCACCGGGGAGCTGGAAGCTGCGCTCGCTGCGCCAGCTGCCCTCGCGGGCCGTGATCCCCAGCGCGAATACCTCGCGGACGTAGGGACGGACCAAGACCGAGCGCCGCAGCAGTTGGTTGGGTCCGAGGGCGGAGCGCTCGACCCCCTGCAGGGTGAAGCGGAAGCCAAGCGGCGCCTCACGCCGGGGACAGGCGCTGCCGAAGCGCGCTGCCAGCTCGCGCCGCGCCGCGGCGGCTTCTCGGGCCCGCTGCTCGCGGCGGCGCTCGCCAATCACCCGGCCGCGCGCCGATGCCGGCATGCCCGGCAGGCTTGGCGCCGGAGCGGTTGCCGTCTCGCTCAAGGTGCACCTCCTTGTGGGTGGGGCCCACGCGGGCGCCGAGGCGCCCAGGGCCGATGGATGGATGCCGGCGCGGGTTGCCGACGGCGCGCAGAGGCGCGCCCGGGTGTGCCGCTCAAAACGGCGGCAGTTCTTCGACGGTGAAGACGTAGAGCGGCGGCTCCCTTGTGCCGCGGGCGACCTTGCCCGCAGCAAAGAAGCGCAGGTGTCGCAGCGCCTCCTCGCCGTCGAAGAGCCCGACGATCACGTCGTCAGCTCGAGCGGCGAGGGCCAGCGAGCCCTGCGGGGCGCAGAGGCGCCGCAGTTCCGCCAGCCCGCGGGGCGATCACCGCGGGGACCTCGGAGAGCGGGATGAGTCCCGGCTCGGCACCGAAGCACCGCCCCGGCTCGGCGGCGGGGGGGCCGCATGACCTTCATGGCGCACAGGGCGGCGCCGGGGTGGCATTGGAACCACTTGCCGAGCGCTTCGCGAGCCCTCTCACAACAAGGTGGCGCTGCCGTTCGGTGAGCGTCCCGAGTCGCTTGTTCTCGCCGATCAACAGCGGCATCAAGAACTTGCGGACCCGAGTGCGCCCCCAGCCGCGCTGGCTGGTCAGCAGCTCGGCGATGGTCATGCTCGTGGCTTCCCATGGGCAGCGGCGAACAACCTCCGCGGCATCCATGTCACCTCGCGCGATCGCGCGTTTTAGCTCAGCCCGCGCAAGCCGCACTTTGTTGGCCCTCTCAAGGGCCCTCAAATGCTGCGGAACCTCGGTTGGGCCGAAAGGCGATTGTGGTGCTGCTGTCGCAGCCTCCATTGATTCCTCCTTCAACGATTCGAGGTAGCTCAGTCACTCGCCGCGAAGAGCGACTAGCGTCCGAAGAGGTGCCCCTTCGTAAGTGGCCGAGCCACCGAGGTGGCCCCCACGGGGCAGTGATCCCAGTAAGGGCAACCCTCCCCGCCGATACGCGGCGCGCACCACCAGCCGAGGTCCGTGGACAACGGCCACTCGGCAGGCTCGGTCTGATCGAGGTGGGCGATCAGCCGTGCAACGCGAGCGACACGGCGCTGGAAGGCGAGCAACTGGGCGACGCTGCGCGGCGCCGGGACAACCCGCCACCGCGGTCCCTCATCGGGGGGTTCGAGCGTCGCGGCGTGAAAAACGAACTCCGCCGGGTTTCGCTCCGCCCAACGCATGAAGGTCTGCGCGGTCGCCTGCAGATCGCGGTCGGCGCGCTCCTCCTTGATCTCCGAGCGGCCGAACTTCAGGTCAGCCAGAAGCCGCGCGCACTCGAGGTCGAAGTAGCAGACGAAGCGCCACTCCTGCTCGGCGTTGAAGCGGAAGCTGGCCCGGCGCTCAACCGAGACCGGCTCCACGAAGGGGGCGATCTCGACCAGGTAGTCGGCGACCGCGCCTCGACACTGGGCCTTGCTGCGATCCGGGTCATCCTCGATGCCGAGGACGGTTTCGCCGATCTTCGCGGCGAAGAGCTCGAGCACCAAGTCGTCGAGCTCGGCGGCGCTCGGTGCCTGCCCGGCGATCTGCCCGGCGAAGTAGTGGGCGAGGGTGTCGCCGACCACCGAGCCAAGGGTCATGGACAGATTCGGCGGCACCTTCTCCCCCAGGAGGTACTGGCGCCGAAATGCCTCCGGGCACTTCTCGAAGGCACGGACGCTCGCCGGCGAGAGCCACTGCAGCCGGAAGCGGCGACCGTAGCGGCGCGCCGGCAGTTGCAGCGGCACAGACAGCGGGGAGACGCGCACGTTGTCGGCTGGGGCCGCGAGGCCACTCACCCCGACCAGCTCTCCGGTGCCACCGCGATCGCCGGCAGTTACCGTCAAGGAGCACCCCGACTGCGACGTAGCTCAGCGGGGTCGAGGGCATCACGCCCCAGCCATGTCGCCAGGACCGCTTCGGCCTGGTCGTCGACCGCCGTGATCGTGCCGCTTGCCGGGTCGAAGGTGCCGACCTCGACCAGCGAGGCGGCGGGCAGCGCCATTTTCGCCACAGTCGGGTAGTTCTCGACGAGGCGCCCGTGGGCATAGAAGACGCGGTCGGCGAGGCGAGCCATTTCTGATTGCCCATAGATGGCGCCCTCGTAGTAGATACGGACGAGCTCTTCATCGGGCAACGGGACGCCGACGATGCCCGAGCCTGCATGAATGCCCGTCGCCCCCTCGCGCGGCACGAAAACGAGAAAGGGGCTCGCCAGTCGCGCCGTCGCCTTGCTCTCGACCAGCATCCGCGCGATCCGGTGCAGGCGCGGGCGCTTGTGCGGAGGAACGTCGGCGTCATCAACAACGACGGGTTTTGTCCCGATCGCTTCGTCAGCTCCGCGGGAGTAACGGGTCAGGACACCGTCCTCGAGGACATAGACACAGTCTTCCTCTGGACAGTCGACATAGGGGCCGGGTTGCAGCTCCCCAGTGAACCCCTGAACGAGTTCCATCTGAAACCTCCTTTGTCTTCCGCGGGGGTGTAGCCCCGCGGGTGGCGCGCCCGCACCCGGAACGGCACGGGCGATCTCGCAGCGAGGTAGTCGCGAGCGCGATCAGACCGCGGGGGCCGCTGGTGCGCAGGCGACGCCGTTCAGCGCGTCACAGGCCGCCTGGGCCTTGCCGCGCGATGACCAGACATCGGCGAGGAGCACCTCGGTCCGGGTGTCGAGGACCTGGTAGCCCTCGGTCGTCACCTCGACGACGTGGCGCATCGCCTTGTCGACGTAGTAGCGCTCGGCACGCTCGAAACCCAGGAGGTCGCAAACCTCTTCGACGAGGTCGAGGATCGGCTGGTCACCCGAGGCCGACGCCTCGCCAGCGATGTCGTCCAAGATCGCCGCCAGGGTTCGTTGTTTGTCGGGCATGTTTGCTCCTTTCAGACTTCGTTCGCCGCGGAAGGCGCACCAGCGGCGGCCTCCCCGGCGATGTCCAGCTGCAGTTGCGCCTGGGTGCGCTCGTAGCCCGCCTGCTCGAGCAGCAGGGCCGCGCCGAGCTCGATCGGGTCCTTGGTCCCCAGGTAGGCGGCGATGTCGGCGAGCTGGGCTTTCACCTCCTCGGGGCTGCCATAGATGCAGCCGGTGCGCCGCACCTGCCGGTAGGCCTCCTCGATGCTCACCGCGCGGCGGCCGCTGCGAGGCGCCGCAGCCGGACGAACAGCCGGCGGCGGCCGTCGCGGCCGAGCCCCCGCTCGCCCCGGCGCAGCGCTTCGAAGCTCGGCAGCAAGGAACTGGCCCGCTGCAAGAGCTCCTCGATCGCCTCGCAAGCCTCGCCGAAGCTGCGGTCGTCGAAGTTGACGACGTACTTGGTCTCGAAGGAGTAAGTGGCGAGCTGGCGCAACGCCACCGGCAACTCGAACGGCAGCTGCTCATCGCGGACGGCGACGATCACGGAGTCCTCCAGCGCGTAGACGATCACCTCGACCCCGGGCGGGCCGGTGATGGCCCCGGCGTCGAGGGCGTCGTGGAAGCGGTGTGAGAGGGCAGCGCCAATGCCGTCTTCGCAGTCGACGTCGATCCCCTCGAGCTCGCCGTACTCCTCGCGAATAGCGGCTGCGAAGCGCTCGCGGTCAAGCGCGAAGGGCACGACTGCGGCCCTCCGCGCAAGCGGTCTCTTCATCTTTCCCTCCTTGGGTAGGTGGTGCAGAGCAACCCTGAGGGAGGTGCAGCTCAGGGCAGCGAGATACGGTTTGGCGGCGTGATCGTCTACGTCCTCACCCAAATCGAGGCCAACGAGGGTGGCACGGTGGAGGGCGTCTACTCGACCGAGCAGAAGGCCCGCGACGAGGCGGCGAGCCGCCCCCTGCCGGGTGGAGATGACTCGGTCTTCTTCTGGGAGATCGTGCCCTTCGAGGTAGACGGCCCCCCGAGCGACCCCGACCCGATCAGCCTCGACTAGCGCCAGGGCTGCCCAATCCGCCGGCGCGGGCCGGACGGCTCTCAATGGGCCTCTTCCGGCCCCGGGTCGGCGTCGAGCAACGAGGGCACCTCGCTCGGCTCCTCCGCGCCCGGCGCCTCGGCCGTGGCGGCCTCTGGCAGCACCGCGGCGCGCTCGGCCGCGGCCTCCGCCTCGGCTTCGGCTTTCTGGAGGCGCTCGGAGATCCACTCCAAGAACTCCCGCGAGCGGGCCTCGACGTTGCCTTTGCCCTCTTTCAGGGCGACCTTGCAGCGGCGCTCGAGCTCGACCGCCGTGACCCCGGCCCCCTCGGCTTCGGCGAGGGTGGTAGCCAGCTCCGCGGACTGCTCGTCGGTGAGCCGGTCGGGCATCTGGTCAAAGAGCGCCTCGGTCAGCTCACCGCGCAGTCGCTCGAACTCGCCGCTGATGAGCGCCTCGGCCAGGGTGCGCTTGGCGGCTGGGCGCGCCGGGGCGCCGCTCGGCTGTCCCTCGGCGGCGTCGACGATCACCGACGGGGCCCCCGCGCCTGGGCCTTCGGGCGCCGCGGGCGGAGGCGTCGGTGGGGCCGGAGCCGCGGGCGGCGGGGTGCTCGGGGCGCCCAGCACGTCGACCGCGACCGAAGCGGAGCCGCCGCTCTCCTCGCCACCGCCGATCGCGGCCAGCGAGATCCCCAGCTCCTCGGCGGTGTAGAGGCCGGAGAGCTGAGAGGGGAACGCCTTGCGCAAGGCGAGGGCCTCGGCGCGGATGCTCAGCATGTGGGCGGGCTTGCCGCCCACCTTGTTCCACAGCGAGTCGGCGCCGGCATCGCCCTGGGGGGCGAAGTCGTGCCAGTTGGCGGTCCCGGTGGTCGGTACCTTGGTCCCCTTGCGGTGGACGCGGACCCGGGCGGCGATCGGCGTGTCCTCGCCCGCCCAATAGTCGGTCCAGTTGCCCTCGGCATCGCACCATTCGGGGTCGCTCTGGCCGTCGTAGAGCTCGGTGCGCTCGGCCAAGAGGCGCATGCCGTCGATCGTCGCGACGGCGCGCATCAGGCCGTTCTCCCATACGGCGTAAATCTGGCCGGCCAGGGGCTCGAGGTCGTAGATCCGGCATTCGAGCAGGAACTGGTCGACCTCCTTCTCTTCGGGCGTCGTGCGCTGCGAGACGCCCCCCTCGCCGACCACGTACTTCTTCATCTTCACCTTGACCGCCTCGCGGTAGCGGAGGACGTCGTGCTTGGCGCCGTCTCCGTTTCGCGAGGGGGCCTCTGCAGTTGCACTCATCGCATCTCCTTCCCGGCGCGCCGCTGCAAGCGCGGGCGCCGTGGATCGGCGGCACCGGACAGGCCGGCGCCGCTCAGGTGTGTGTGGGCGGGCCCGCTCGGGGCCCGGGCGCTACAGCCCCGCCTCGGTGACGAAGCGCGAGGTCTTCACCTGCTTGCCCCAGCGCCGCGCGCAGCTCGACATCACGAGGCTCTCCCGCGCGCGGGTCAGCGCCACGTAGGCGAGGCGGCGCTCCTCTTCAGTGCGGCCCTCCTGCAGGGCGCGGGTGGAGGGCATCACCCCCTCGTCGAGGCCGGCGACCCAGACGTGGGCGAACTCCAGGCCCTTGACCGCATGCACGGTGCCGAGCGCCAGCGAGGAGGCGGTGCGCCGGGTATCTGTCGAATACAGCGTCAGCTCCTGCAGGAACTCCGCGAGGGCGGGGCGACGGCCCTCGACCATGCACTGCTGCTGGTAGGAGCGCGCCGCGCGGAAGAGCTCGCGGACGCTGCCGAGCTGCCCGGCGCCCGCCCGCCCGCGGCGGCGCAGCCGGTCGGGGATGCCGGAGATGACGATGATGTCGCCGACCAGCATCTTGAACTCGCGCCGCCCGCTGCGGGCGATCTCGCGGATCTGCTCCATCGACTCGCCGAAGGCGATCGCCGCCTTGCCGCGGCTCTCGCCGATGCCCGCCTCCCAGGGCACCAGGCAGACCTGCTCGTAGCCGAGCCCTCGCGACTTGGCCACCTCGGTCAGGGTGCGGGCGGTCGCCGGTCCGAGGCCCGGGCGCGATTCCAGCGCGCGGGCGAAGGCGGCCGAGTTGGCCGGGTTGACGGTCAGCGTCAGCCAGGCGAGCGCGTCGCGCACCTCCGAGCGCGCCCACAGCGCGCGTTCGCCAAGGGTCGTGTAGGGGATGCCGCGGGTGGCGAGGGCGATCTCCAGGTCTTGGCGGACCCGCAGGCCCCGCATCCGCACCAGCACCCCGAGCTGCCCGGGCGCCACACCGGACTCGATATGGCTCTGGGCCCAGGCGGCGATCGCCTCGGCCTCCTCCTCCTCGGAGTCGTAGTGCTCATAGATCGGGTCGGGCCCGGCGCCGTCGGCGGCTTCGAGGGCCTTGGGACGGCGCTGCTCGTTGTGGGCGATCAGTCGCAGGGCGGAGTCGACGATGCCGCCGTGGGAGCGGTAGTTGCGCCGCAGGACGACCGCGGCCGCGCTCGGGAAGTAGCGCTCGAAGTCGACCGTGAACTCGGGGTCGGCACCGCGGAACGCGTAGACGATCTGATCGTCGTCGGCGACGACCGTCAGCCCGGCGCCGCTCGGCGCCAGCAGGCGGATCATCGCGAACTGGGCCTCGGAGACGTCGTGGAACTCGTCGACGAGCAGGGCCTTGACCCCCGCCCGCCAGGGCATGGCATAGCGCTCGTCGGAGAGGACGATCGCCGCGGCCCGCACCAGGCCCTCGAAGTCCAAGGCGTTTGCGGCACGCAGGTCGGACTCGTAGATGTCGAAGGCCCGGGCCAGCTCGCCCTCGCCGCGCACCACCCACAGCGCAGAGTCCTCGAGGTTGGCCTTGGCGGTGCCGATCCGGCGCACCAGCTCGTGGGCGTCGACGCCGGGCTCGGCGCGCTCGACCGCCGAGCGCGCCAACTGCAGCTGGTCGTCGGAGTCGAAGATCGAGAACTGGGGATCGAGGCCGACGACCTCGGGATGGCCGCGCACCACTTGGGCGGCGAGCGCGTGGATCGTCGAGATCCTCACCCCCGCCTGCTCGGAGGGCAGCTCGGCCTCGACCCGCTCGGACATCTCCGTCGCGGCGGCGTTGGTGAAGGTGATCGCCACCACCTGGGCCGGGGCGATCTCGCCGCCTCTGACCAGGTGGATGATCCGCTGGGTCAGGACACGGGTCTTGCCCGCGCCCGGGCCGGCGACGACCAAGAGCGGGCGCTCCAGCGATGCGTGGACCGCAGCGCCCTGGTCGTCATCGAGGCTGCGCTCCTGCGCAGGAGCGGGAGCCTCTTCGACTGCCCCCGCGATCGGGGGCACCTCAGTTGCTTGAGCCATCTCACCTCCTTTCGGTGTGGCTGCGGGCCCATCGCGGACCCGATGTGTTGCCGGCGGGGCGCCGGCCGCGCCTCCCCCTCAGCCCTCTTCACAGAGGGCTTCGAAGTCGGGCTCGGCCTGCGCCGGCGAGTCGTATTCGCGGACCACGACCCCACCGGGCTCGAAGAGCGCCAGGAAGCGGTCGACGAGGACGACCGGACCGGGCTCGGTCTCCGCGCACTCGTCGTATTCGCCGCGCTCGTGAAGGACGGCAAGCGCTGCGGCAAGGCGCGGGTTACCGGCACCGGCGAAGCGCGGCTCGGGGACCAGGCGGGCCAGCTCGGGCTCGCCCTCGGCCTCGAGCATCGCCTCTGCCAGCGCGACCACGAGCTCGTATTCGTTCTGGCGAGCGGCCTCGCGGTGGGCGGCTTCGGCCGGGAACGGGCCGACCCTGTGGGTGCCCGACTCGGCGAAGAAGACCCCGTCGGAGTGCTCGGCCACCCCCCACTCGCGCCCCTCGGGCACCGAGAAGGCTGCGCGGGTGAGACCCGGGCGCTCGGCGGCGCCCATCAGGCGCTCGCTCCCGCAAGCTCGGCGCCGACCGCGGGGCCGACGCGGGCGCAGCCGAGCCGCCGGCGCGCGGCGCAGCGCAGGGTGCGCGGCGGCGGGCTCGGCCGACAGCGGGCGGGGTCGCTGGGGACCGCGGGCTGCTCGGGCGCGGGCTCGGCGGCGGGAGCGCCGCTCCACTCGAGGGTCAGCTCGATCGCCCGGGGCGGCTCGCCCTCGCCGCGGGCGAGGGCCACCGGCAGCCAGTCGGCGACCTCGCCCGCCATCTCGGCGAAGCAGGCCACCAGCGAGGGCGCGGCAACCTCGGCGAAGGCATCGCCGCTTTTGCCGTCGGGAAAGAGCGCGAAGGCGCTCATCGTGAACTCATCCATCCGGTTCCTCCTTTCCTTCGGACTCCTCGGCGCCACAGCCCCCACAGCTGGTGGTGCCGACGTTCATGTAGTCGCAGGGGAAACCCGCCACCTCGGCGCGGCACTTCAACCCCAGGCCGGCGCGCTCGACGAGCTCGTCGAGCATCGCCAGCTCTGAGTCATAGGCCGCGTTGAAGAGCACCTCGATCGCTTCGGCGCCGTCGAGGCGGAGCGCCGCGGGGGCCTCGGCGCGGGACCGGTGCGTGAGCCGGCGCACCGCGACGGCGAGGATCATGGCGCCGCGGTGGCCCAGCCACGGGCCGCGAGACGGCGGGCCGGCCAAGCCGATGCCGCCGTACACGCGGCAGAGCCGCTCGAGCTCCTCGACCGGAACCCGGTCTTCGCCCACCAAGCGCTCGGCTTCTCGTCGCAGGGTGTAGGGGTCGGCGGGCACGCTCAGGACGCCCCCGCCGCGGCCCCGATGCCCTCGACATCGCAGCCGGCGATCTCGTAGAACTCGGTGCCCTCCTGGGCGGCGAAGTACATCTCGACCGCCTCTGTGTCATCGGCCGGCGGGCTCTCCGGCAGGGTCCGCTCGCGCTGGCGCGCTTCGGACCAGTCGCGGCGGGCGATCTCGGCCGCCGCCGCGTAGGCCAGCTCGGCACTGGCGTGGACGGTGATGTCGCGCCCGTGGCGGTGCTCGAAGACGAACACGTGGACGTCCATCTGGACTCCTTTCGCTCAGATGCGGCAGCGGCTGCCACCGCGGTTTGTGGCGGCGCTCAGGCGCCGCGCCTGGGTACGGCGATCACGCGGAAGCCGTCGCGCAGGAGGTGGATCTCCTCGGTGCGGTAGCAACGGGCCGCGACGATCGGGCAGGCCTCCCCGATGTAGGGGACGGGCAGGGGGCGATCCCAGCGCACCCCCTCGCTGAGCATGTTGCCGAGGAAGCGCTCGGCCTCCTCGGCGTCGGCCGCCTCGACGACGACCGCGACCGCGAAGCGCTCCATCAGCTCGCGGCCGCGACCGGCAGGATCTCGAAAGGCTCCCGCCACCAGCCGGTGAGGCGGTAGACCGTCTCCTTGGGGCCGCGGAAGTAGCCCTGGCCGGGGTCGACCGCCTCGAAGATCCGACAGGGGCCCTCGGGGTGAGGAAGTCGAGCTCGAAGCGGACCTGGACGCCGGGGATGACCGCGGCCAGGTGGCGCAGTCGGGCCCGGCAGCGCGAGCGCCACTCGAGGGCGTGCTCGCTCGTGGTCGGGCTCAGCAGGTCGAGGACCTCGGCGGGGCATTCGCACTGAGCGGGCCCTTGGGACTCCTCCATCTCCTTGTAGCCGAAGCGCGATCCCGGCCGGCCGGTGGTAAGGACGACGAGCGCCCAGACCTCGCCGCTTCGCTTCTCGCAAACCGCGGCGTAGAAGGTCCCGCCGATGCCACCGAGGTGAGCGCTGGCGAGGATCTCCTGGCCCTCGTGCAAGAGCTCGCGGGCGAAGAAGTCCTCGTGGCTCTCCCCGGCGGAGCGGTGGTCGATCAGGGTCCAGCCCATCTCAGGCCTCCTCTCGGCCGCGCGCCGCGGGCAAGTCGGCCGCGGAGCGGATCACGCGGGCGCCCTCAGCCAGCAAACGGTTCGGGCCGGCGGAAACCGGCGAGGTGACCGGGCCCGGGACGGCGCACAGCTCGCGGCCCATCTGCCGCGCCATCTCGGCGGTGATCAGCGAGCCCGAGCGCTCGGCCGCCTCGACGATGATCGTCGAGCCCGCGAGGGCGGCGACGATCCGGTTGCGCGCCGGGAAGCTCCAGCGCCAGGCGACCGTCCCCGGCGGCATCTCCGAGACGGCCGCGCCGCGCTCAACGATCTGCTCGCAAAGCGGGCCGTGGCTGGTCGGGTAGGGGACGTCGGGCCCGGTGGCGAGAACGGCGATCGTCCGCCCGGCTTCGAGCGCTCCGCGGTGGGCGAGGCCGTCGACGCCGAAGGCCATACCGCTGATCACGATCAGGCCTGCGTGGGCGAGCTCGCGCCCGAGCTCGCGGGCCACCTCGCGCCCGTAGGAGGTGGTGCGCCGGGCGCCGACGACCCCGACTGCGTCGTCGAGTCTCAGGTCGCACAGGAGCGCGGGGTCGCCGCGGCCGAAGAGCGCCCAGGGAGCGTCGGGCGCCTCACGAAGCGAGGCCGGGAACCTCTCGTTGCAGCGGCAGAGCGCCCAGCAGCCAGCGGCGGCCAGGCTCTCGGCGAGCTCGGACTCACCGAGCGCCTCGACGCCGGCGAGGATCCCCGCCGCCTCCTTGGGGGCGACTGTCTCTGCCAAGGTGCGACTCGGCAGACCGAGCAGCTCGCGCAGCGCCCGGCTGCGGTGAACTGAGCAGGTCTGCTCGAGGTGGGGAGCCAGGGCAACCAGAAGGTGGGCGCGGCGCTGGCACTCGGGGCAGGCGCGAGGGCGCGAGAGCGCCTCGGCCCTCAGCGCCGGGCCAGAAGCCAACGGCTCCAGCTCGCCGCAGGCGAAGGCGGCGAGCTCGGCGAGACGGCCGAGCTCATAGACAGCGATGCCCCCGGCGCGGGACGCCTCGGGGCCCTGTCCGGCGGGGACGACGATCGCCTCGGAGCCCGCGGCGCGGGCTGCCGCGGCCAGCTTGGCGACATCGGCCACGGGGCTCAGCTCGCCCGAGAGCTTCAGCTCGCCGACGAAGGCGCAGCGCTCGAAGCGCCCGGGCTCGAGCTGGCCCGAGGCGCAGAGGAGGCCGGCGGCGATCGCCAGCCCCATCTCGGGACCGGCCTTGCGCAAGCCGACCGGCGCGAGGTTGACGACGATCCGCCGCAGCGGGTACTCGAAGCCGCAGGCTACGAGGGCGGCGCTGAGGCGCTCGCGTTCCTCGCGGGCGGGGGTGTCAGCCATGCCAACGACCGCGAAGGAGGGAAGGCCGCGGTGCACGTCGACCTCGACGCGGATCACGCGGGCCTTGCCCTCCTGCAGGGTGGCAGAGGCGACGCGGCTCAGCATCGCCCCTCCCGGTTAGGGGTTCGGTTCATCCTCTGGTTCCTTTCGATCTGCGGCCGCGCGGTCGGCGGCCGGGTCTGGGGCGAGCGGGCCGCGAGCCCGGCGCGCTCAGGAGGGGACGCCCTCTTCGATCTCGACGATCAGCTCGTCGGCGATCGCCTCGAAGTCGACGGACTCCAAGGCGCCGGCGAGCAGGACGGTGGTGACGTCGGGGCGTTCCTCACTTCCGGAGCGCTCGACGGCGCTGAGCCCCGAGACCTCTTCGCAGAGAACCTCCAGGGCATGGCCGCCCTCGCCGCGGGCGACGTGGCGCTCCTCGCTGGTGAGGTCGAGGCCGCCGATCGCACAGCGCAGCTCCTCGCGGGCCCGCTCTGCCAGCGCGGGCTCGACGAGCAGGGCGTTGCGAAGGCGCCTGGTCAGATCGGCGCGCTTCATCGGCTCTCGAACTCCACGCTGCCGGGGAAGGTCCCGGTGCGAAGGGCGCGGGCGACGCTGCGCTCGTGCTCGGAGCGCCGCTCGGCGCTCTCGAGCGGGCCGCGGGCGTAGAGGTCGAGCGCCCTGACGTAGGCCTCAAGCTCGTCGAAGACGCGGACGCCGATGTCGCCCTCGCTGTAGTCGATCATCGCCAGGCCGAGGTCGTCGGCCAAGGAGAAGGAGTAGGGGAACTCGCCGCCATCGGGCAGCAGGCGGATGTGGCCGCTGTTTTCCCAGGCGCCGAGCGCGGCAACGAACTCGGCTCCGTCGCCGAGCGCAGCGAAACCGGCGTGAAAGGTGTGATCGCCGCGGCGCTCTGAGCGCCAGGCGCTGGCCTTCTCGCCGAGCGGAACGCAGAGGCGCTCGATCACGCGCTGTGCGTTGATCCCGCGGCGGCGAAGCGGAACTTCTTCATCGCCGGGGTAGCGCTGGCGCACCTCCCCGTCTTGGTCGAGGAAGGTGACCTCGACCTCGGCGGTGCCTGGGACGGCGCTGAGCTGTGAGACGACCGCGAAGCGATCGCGCTCGCTGCAGAAGGCGACGTCGGTGCGGCGCAGATCCGCGGCCTTGACCGGGATCGGCTCGGTGTCCATCGGACTCCTTTCGTGGGGCCGCCGGCGCAGCTGGGCCAACGGCAGGTGGGTGGGTGGGCTCAGGCCGCGGGCGGGCGCGGCGCGGGCAGGCGAGCCAGCCCGACGCTCGCTTCGACCTGCTCGCAGATCGCCTCGTGGTTGTCGGTGGCGTCCCGGAGCTCGAAGGCGAGCCCCGAGCCGAAGTGATCGACCTCGGGGCCGTCTTCGCCCCAGGTGACCGTGGTTTCGTAGGCGCTCGGGCGCACCTCCGTCGTCGTCACGACGTAGGGCCCGACGCGAGTCCTGACCCAGTGGCGGGTCAGGAAGAAGCGGGCGGCCTCGCCGATCGTCTTCAGCGCGATCGCGACCACCTCCTCTCTGTCATGTGGGGCTGGGCAGGCGCTAATCCAGCGCCGGGCGCAGCGCCCCGGCGGGAACGCGGCCGCGCTCGGCGCGGGCGCGCCGGTGGGCGGCGGCGAGTGCCGGCCGGGCCCTGACCATCGCCCGCAGCTCGCCTCCCTGCAGGTGGGCTAGGAGCGACCAGGCCGCCGACGGGGTCGGCTGGGCCGCGGCGGTCAGGCGCTCGAAGCCCCGTTCCCGGGCGCGGCGGCGCTTCATCACCACGGCGGCGAGCTCGGTGGAGTCGACGAGCTGGCTCGCGCGCCAGGCGAGGACCTGACGGGCTCGGCGCGCGCCAACGGCGGCGAGCGTCAGCCAGGCGCTCTCCTCGGGCTGCGCACACCCCTCGGCGGCGGCGATCAGGGCGCTCGGGAACTCGGGGTCGGCCACCGCGGCGAGGACCTCGCCGGCGTCGGTCACCGCCTCGAGCACCCGGGCGGCCGCGCGGATCTCCGCGGCGCCCTCTTCACCGGCGTCCAGGCTGCACCTGATCGCTTCGACTCTGCGTATGGGGTCCACACGCACTCCTTCCTGCCCGCGGAGCGGGCGGCTTCGGTTTGCGGCCCGGCGGCGGTTGCCGCCGGGTTGGCCGGCATGGGCCTAGACGAGGCCCAGGGCCTCGAGCTGGCTGCGCAGCTGCGGGTTAATCGGGCGCTTGGACTCGCGGCGCGCCGCCTCATAACGGCGGCGAAGCGGCGCCTGGCGCTCGACGAGGCGACGGATGTCGCGACCGCGCAGACGGGCGAGGAGCAGCCAGGCACCCCACTCCTCTTCGCTCGTGGCCGCCTCGGCGCGTTGCTCGCAGGCCGCGTGCAGATCACCGCTGGCGATCAGGGTCTCGACCAGCTCATGCGGCGCGACGATCTGGGTCGCCCGCTTGGCCAGGACGCGGCGGGCAGCCCTCGGCCCCGCGGCGGCGATCGTCATCCACGCCAGCAGCTCGGGTCGGCCGCGACCCTGGGCGGCGTCGAGGACGACATCGGTGAACTCGCGCGCGGCGAAAGTTGACATCAGCGCCCCGACCGGCGTCTCGGCTTCGACGATCGCCAGGGAGCGCTCGAGGCCCTCCCGCTCGATCTCGCCGCCGGCGGCTTTCTTGATCTCCTTCATCAGCTTGTAGCTCGGGTACATGTACTGCTCCTTTCCTCGCCCGGATCCGGGCAGGGGTCATCGGGCCCGCGGGCCCGCTTGGTCAATCGCTATGGAGCCGCGCCTAGTCCTGGCGGCGCGGCGGTTGAAGCCCAACGCCCCGGCGGTGAGCCGAGGTGCGGTGCGGATGGCGCTCGGCGAGGCGCCGGGGTCCGCTCAAGACTGCTCGGGGTCCTCCGCCCAGCTGGCGATCACCCGCTCGCCACTTCTGACGCTGACCGAGAACGGGTGGGAGCCCTCGTGGCCGAGCTCCTCGGCAATCCTCTGGGCGTTGTTGGTGACGGTCATGTCGATGAGCGGGTGCTCGGAGTCGACTTCGATCGTGTAGATCATCGAGACCTCCTTGATGTCGTTCACGGGAAGCGCGGGCGACGCGGCTCAGCTGCCACCGCCCGCCAGCTCTTCGGCCCAGAGCGCCAGGGCCTCGCCGTGCTCGCGGGCGAAGGCGAGCTGGGGCTCGGTGTAGCGGGCGAAGAGGGCGGGGTCGGCCTCGCCAGGGCGAAGCGAGCAGAAGCCGACGATCGCCGCCAGGGCGGCGTCGGAGCCCGGCTCGGTGGCGCCGGGCGCGGCGAATCCTTCGCCGGCGAAGGCGAGGATCCAACGCGCCCCCTCGGAGACGCAGAGCCGGTAGGCCAGCTCGGCCTCACCGCCGGGGCCGCGCTCGCCGCTGTCCCAGAGGTCGAGGCGGAACTCGCCGTGGGTGGCGGTGCGCAGCCAGTGCAGGCGCTCGGGCGCTTCGATGCCGGGGCCGAAAGGGTGTTCGAGCTCGGCATCGCTCAGCAGCATCGGAGCCGCCGGCGCCGGGGGCACCGCCTCGCGCGAGGTCCCGCAGACCGCGCAGCGGCCTCCCTCGGTCGCGGCGCGGTAGCCGCAGTGCCGGCACTTGGGTGCCTCGGCGGCGCGGTGGTGATCGCAGCTCGCCAGGTGCTGGCCGTCGGGGAGGCCGCGGCAGCCGCAGGGCGCGAGGCGCCGACTGTAGAGGGGGGTCTGGGTCATTCGGCGCCGGGCCTCCCGACTACGATCGCGACCACCTCGGGATCGGGGTCCGCCGAGTCCAGGAGCGACTGTTGGAGTTCGGCGCGGCTTCGGCCCGAGCGGGCCTCGGAGGCGAGCTCGGGGCGGCCAGCCTCCTCCAGGCGCAGGGCGAACATCCCGGCGTTCTCGACCCCGGCGAGGTCGCCGGGCAAGAGCTGAGTGACCCCGAGGACCCGCGCCTTGCCGATCCCCCAGCCGGGGCTCGTGTAGCGCCCGCCGGAAGGGTCGCGGAACTCCATCTCCTCGGCCATCACGCCTGCCATGCGGGCGGCCTCCTCGTCGCTGAGCGGGCGGTCGAAGTGCAGCCGCACGACCATCTCGTTGTTCTCGATCTCCATCGCCGTTGCCTCCAGTGTCGGGTTAGTCATCGGATCGCCGCCCCGCGCCGGCGGGCAGCGCGTCGTGGGCCTCGGCCAGCGCCCGCTCGGCGCGGCCGAGCTCGAGCGAGACCTGGCGCGAGCCGCGGCCGCTCCGACTCGAGGGCGCCCCGTCGGCCTCCGCCGTGGTCGCGGCAGCGAGCGAGGAGCGCAGCTCGGCGACCCGAGCCTCGAGGCGCTCGGCGGCGCCGGGGTCGAGGACGTAGAAGCCGCGCTTCGTCGTCGCGCGGATGAGCGGGTGGCGGGTGACCTGGCCCAGGAAGACCGCCTCGGGGCGTTTGCCCGCGACCGGGCCCGCCTCGGCTTCGACGGCCGCCAGCCAGCTGCGGTAGTGGATCGGACCAGCGTCGGGGAGCCGACTCACCAGCACCTCGACCGCGACCTCACGGATCTCCTGGCCGCGCAGGGCCCCGGGTGGCCCAGCGGGCTCGGGCCCGCGCTCGTCGAGCAGGGGCCGAAGCGCCGCGAGGCGGGCCTCGAGCTCGGCGACGTCGGCCTCGGCGGCAGCCAGCTCGCCCTTTTGCTTGCGGGCCTTCGTCTTCGCCTTGCCGAGTCGGGCCGAGAGCCGGTCGCGCTCGGCGGCCGCGGCCCGCGTGAAGCGCGGCGAGAACGCCACCGCGGCGCTACTCATCGCTTCTCCTGCAGAAGCGGTCTGCCATCTGGAACCTCCTTGAAGGTGGGTGTGGGAGCGAGCGCGACCGCGGCGGCCGCGCGGCGCTCAGAGCCCGTTCTGGACGCCGGGCACCGAGGAGTGGAAGTCCCCCTCACACGGCGGGGCCCAGGTGCCGCGGCCCGCGGCGCGGGCTGCTTCGGCCAGCGAGCGGTAGCGCTCGTAGCGGCGGGCCGGAGTGTCGAAGAGGTAGGGCATCGCCAGGCCGCGGGCAACCTCGGCGCCGCCCAGGTCCTTGCCGCCGGGCAGCTGCACGTAGCGCAGCAGTCGCCCGTAGCGGTCGACGGAGTCTTGGCTCGGGTCGGAGACGAGGACGACGCGGCGGCCGTCGAAGCGTTCCATGAACGCTGAGGCGGCGAGGGCGCCGCACTCATCGGGGCTGCCGTAGCGAGTCGCGTACTTCTCCGGCGAGTCCATCGCCAGCAACCTGACACTCCGAGACGGGCCCGAGTCCAGGCGCACCGTGACCGTGTCGCCGTCGGCGACCGAGACGACCCGGCCATGGGTGGAGCTGGCTGCGCTCGACGTGGCGAGGGCCGAGCAGCCCGCGGCCGCAAGTCCGCAGAGAACGAGGAGGGCAGCAGCGAGCACACGGGCGATCACTCGAGCACCGCCGGCCCGCGCTGGCTCGGGGGCGGGTACTCGCCGGAGGCGACCTTGGCGCGGTAGTTGCGAAAGCGGATCCACTGCTCGGCGACGACGCGGGCCCTCTGACCCCCGTCGTCGCGATCAGCGTAGAGGCGCACGGCGTCGACGAGGCGGTCGACCATGCGCAGGAGCAGCGGGTCGGTCTCCAGGCCCGCCCGGGCAGCGGCAAACTCCGAGGGGGCGAGCTCGACCGACGGCGCGTGGACGCGCGCGCCGGACAGCACCCGGTCGAGCTCGCGATCGACCCCCTCGGGCTGGCTCGGCATCGCGGAGGCAGGAGGGAGCGCGATGCCGCGGCCGATTTGCAAGAGCGCCCGGACGATCGCCAAGCGCTCCGCCTCGCTCAGCTCCGCGCAGCTACGGGCGCCGTTGATCTGGCAGGCGAGCAGGATCTCGAGCGCCGCCCGCAGGTCGACGCCGGGAAGCCAGGCGAGCAGCGAGTAGGCCTTCACGGAGTGTGCGCGGGGATCGGCGAGCAGCGCCGCCGCCCCCAGGCGCCCGCCGCGGGCGTCGGCCTTGAGATCGGCGATCTCCCGCCGGCGGTGGTTTGCCTTCGCCAGCGCCGCTTCGCGCTTGGCCTCGGGTCCCGAGCGCTTTGAGGTTCCGGCAGCGCTCTTGGCGGAGCGCTTCGGGGCGCGCTTGGCCCCCGCGGAGCGGGCCGGGGCCTTGGCCGTTTTTGCCGCGGCGGTCATCAGGGCGAGCCCCTTCCTCGGGCCGAGCCCTCGACACCGAAGATGCGCTGCAACTCCGCGACGCACTCCTTGAACTCCTCGCTGCGCAGCGTCGGTCCGGTCTGGTAGCCGCGCAGGGCGGCCACCAGGTCCACGGCACCGCCGCCCGCCCCGCAGGCGAAGCAGTACCAGCCTCGCCCCGCTCCGCGGTAGAGATGGGCGGAGGGGTGCTCGTCGGTGTGGGCGGCGTTGGGACAGCGAACCTTGCCGTCGCGACCGGGCTCGATGCCGACGATCGCGCGGTAATACTCGCGCGCCTCCATCCCCCGCCAGGGCTCCTCGCCGGCGGCGGAGACAGGACGTCGGGACCGGCGAGCGGGCCGCGGGGCCTTGGGGTCGCGCAGACCGACGGCCAACTCCCCAGGCCGGTAGGGCGCCTTGGCCAGATCACACATCACCACCCGGCACCAGGTCGGCGCCATGCCCTTGCAGGCGCGCTTGTGGTTGAAGGTGCCCGGCACCCGCAGGAAGCGCCCGCGGTTGGCCGAAACCGGGTCGGCCCCTAGGGCCGCAGCCAGCATCCGGTTGAGCGCCTCACAGCGCTCACCGGAGAGCTCTTCGGAGAGCAGCCAGTAGACATGGGCGCCGCCGGAGCCCGAGGCCACCACCGCGTGCGGGCGGTGGGCGAAGCGGCGCAGGGTGCCGAGCCGACGGGAGTCGTCGATGTCGACCCAGGCGAGCGCGACCCGGTCGACCGAGTCGTTGCCGGGGACTGGCACCCGCAGGGTCGCGGGGGTGAAATAGATTTCGCGCCGCTCCTCGGCACGCAGCGCCCGCACCCGCTCGAGGAACTCCTCGCGGCGCCCGGCGCGGACGAAGTTCTCGAGGTCGTTTCGCCGGAAGGCCCCGAGCCGGCCATTGGGGAGGCGAGGGGCGCCCGCCACCTCGACGAAGCCGGGGCGGCCGCTGTGCAGGAGCTCGGTGAGGAGCGCCGCGTGGGCGTCGGCACCGAGGGGCCCGTCGATCCGCCGCCCGTCGCGGGCGCGCATCGCGACCGGCTCGGGCGGGCGGCCCGCAGCCGGGGCGGCCGCGGAGACGGTGGGTCGCGGCGCACTCGCCACGCTCACAGTCCCACCTGCTCGGGAGCGAGGTCGAGCGCCTCGCAGAGGAGCTCGGCGGTCTCCGCACAGGCCACCCGCGCGTAGCGCAGGCGCTTTTGCGCATCGCGGGTGCCCTGCAGGCCGAGACGCCGGCAGAGCAGACTCGTCACCTTGCTCTCGTCGGGTGAGTCACTGAAGCGCGGTGAGCGCGAGCAGATCGCAGCCACCGAGTGCCCGAGGGCGAGCTCCTCGGCTAGCGCCCCCTGCAGCCGATAGAGCGGCACATGGCTGGGACGTCGGGCCCGCTCGATGTCGGCCATCAAGAGGCGACCGGCCTTGGCCGCCTCCTTGCCCGAGCTCTGCAGGATCGCGGCGGCGGCTTCGCTCAGCCGGCAGACCGCCTCCTCGCCGTCGTAGAGGTCACCGACTTCCTCGACGGCGCGGGCCTCGGCGACGGCGACGCCGACCGGGACCCGGCAGGCGCGCGAGTGCGCTGAGGTGAGACACAGCCGCCTCGCCCGCCGGGCCCAGTTGGGGTGCTCGCGCAGTGCCCGCAGCTCGGCTGCGGGCGGGTAGGAGATCGTGCGCTGCTCCCAGGCCGCCGTGGTGGCGGTGAGGCGCAGGGTGTAGAGGGCGATGCCAGCGCCATCGCAGATCACCAGGTCGCGGTCGCGGACCCGCAGCCAGGCGAGCGGGAGTGGCGCCTCGGGCCCGGCGGCCCGAAGCAGGTGCTCGAGGGGCATCCCCTCGAGGTCGGCGAACGGTTCAGTGCCGATCGCCACCGCGCTCGTGCTCTCGCATCGTTGTGCCATTGCGCTCGTCCCTTGCACGCCCGGGGCAGGGCTCGCGCCACCCCTCTCCCTGCGAGTGCCCGGCGAGGTGACCTCGGCGAGGACGCCCGGGTGGCGCTCAGTAGTGGTCTGGACCGCGGCCATCGCCGCCTCCTTCTCGCGGCCAGCCGGCCGCATCGCTTCCCGCCGCCTCGAAGTCCTCGAAGACGCCGGTTGGGTAGCGCTCCTCGGCCGCGCCCTCTTCGGCGGAGAGCGCCTCTCGGTCACGGCGCCGGCGCTCCAGCACCGACCCCAGTCCCCGCAGCGCCAGGTAGATCAGCGCCGCGTCGAGGGCGAACTGCACGCTCGCCAAGGCAAGAGCGCGCAGGGTCGCGACGTCCTTCAGCTCCCAGCCGGTGTCGGCCAGCCAGGAGAGGAAGGAGACGATCTCCTTGGTGAAGCCGCCGATCAGAAGAGCGGCGACGACCCGCCGCAGGGTCATGGCGTCCAGGACGCGCCTGGCCGTCGTCATGGTTGGACCTCCTCGAGTCGTAGGGGAGGCGCGGGCCCACGGCTGACCGTGACCCGCACCTGGTGGATCGCGCCCTCGTGCAGGTCGACCAGCGCGAGAGGGCACTTGGGGTAGTGCTCGTCGAGCGTCCAGCCCGCGAGCAGCTCGAGCGCCTCGGCCTCGGTGGCCGCGAGCTCGATGAACGTGTAGGTGGGATCGCCGGCCACGGCTGCGAAGCGACCACGAAGCGGCTCGCGCCCCGAGGCCATCGCCAGCACTCCCTCGACCATCTCGGGGTAGTCGACCTCCCAGTTGCTGCGCAGCAGCCCGTAGCGCTCGATCAGGCAAGAGAGCGTCCGCCGGCCGCGCTCGAAAGCGGCCACCGTCGCCGGCATCACCTCCCGCCTCCACAATGGCCGGATCCCCGCCGTCGGGAAGCGCCCGCGCGCTCCCCCGAGACCGGGCGCCGGGGGGATGGGCGGCGCTGGCCGGTCCCCGGCCGCCTCCGGGGAGAACGACCGCGGTCGCGCACCCTGATCACGACCCCAGGGCTGCGCCAGGCGAACCCCTCACAGCGAGGGATGACGCCAGTGGCTTCGAGGTGAAAGCGGACCTTCTCCGCGCCCGCGCGCGCGAGGCAGAGGTAGGCGCTGCGGTGCTCACGCGCCCGGCAGCGCATCCGACGACGCATCTGCGCCTCGAAGGGCTCCCAGTCACAGCGCAGGGCGCTCGCCACCTCCGCGGCCCCCGCGCGCTCGCCCAAGGTGGCAAGCGCGCGGGAGACGGCGGAGTGGGAGACGTCAACCTCGACACGGGCCATCAGGCCGCGAGCGGGACCCGCGGCGTGCCTCCCTTCCCCAGCGTGGGGAGAGCGGCGCGCAGGCTCCGGCGACGAGGTGAGCGCTTCGGGCTGGGCGCGGCGTCGGCCTCCGCTCGGCGGCGGTCCTCCGCCTCGTAGCGGGCGAGCTCGGTGTCGACGTCCATCCCGACCCAGAGGGGCTCGATGTGGTGCTCGGTCATGGTGTGTCCTCCTTCGCGCAGGTGCGCGAGGTCTCGGCGGAGAGGCGCTGGGCTCGCGGGCGCGAGCCGGCCTCCCCGCCCGGGGTTTGTCTTGCGGCGTCGCGCAGACGGAGATCCGCCTGGCGCGCCGGGTGCGTCTCGCGGCCGACCCCGGGGCGGGACTCGAAGAGCCCGGCCATGAGGGCGGCGATGGAACTCTCCCGGCGTCAGGCAGCCTGGGGGTAGCGGGGCAGCTGCCCGCGGACCCTGGCGTTGCCGAGCGCCTCGCGGGCGGCCTCGTAGATCGCCACGCCGCGGTCGAAGCGATCCACGTTGCTGAAGGCAACGCCGCTGGCGACTTCGAGCTTGGCCATCTTCACGATCTCCGCCAGGTCCTCGGGGCTCTTCAGCCGGGAGATGATCTGACGGATACGACTTGCTTCCTTGCTCATGGTGATCCTTTCTCTCACCGCCGCCGCTTCTCTGACAGCGGCGGTGAGCAGGTCAAGAGGTCCCGCCCCGAGGCGAGTCCTCGCAATGAAGGAGGGTGGGCGCCGCCTCGGCGACGCTCAGCCCGTGAACCGGTGCCCTGCGCCTGGGTCAGGCGGTGGCGAAGGGCAGCTCGGCCAGGTGCATGACGCGGGCCCGGCTCGCGGCCTTGATCGCGCGACCGGCCATCGCAAGCGCCGACTTCGGCGGCATCCCGGCCTTCAGTTCGCGGTCGAGGATCCGCTGGGCTTCCTCGCGGTGGCCCACCATGAGCTGGTGCGAATCGGTGAGGACATCACCATCGGTTATCGTCGTCGGTACAGGGGCAGCGTGACCTGAGTTCATCGCTGTTCCTTTCCGCGGGGTCTGTAGCCCCGCATCTTTTGAGGGGAGGGCCGTTCGAGCGGTCCTCCCTGTCTTGGGTTGGGTAACTCCACCGGGCCGCCCACTCGCGACTCCGCCGGCTCGCGCCGCAGGGCGCTTCTCTTCGTTTCGCCGATCACTGGCGCGCCTGCTCAGGGATCGCTTCGCCGCGCGCGGTCAGGCCGTGCTCGGGGTAGTCGATCGGTGAGGAGGCTTCTGGTTCTGCTGCTCGGTTCGGTCCTAGATGCTGGGCTGCACGGAGATGGCGTGGAGCTCGGCAATGGATCGAGAAGACGGCATAAGTCTGGTCTTGACGATCGCTGTGACTCTGGTTCGAGTGCCTATGTGGGGACCGCTGAGAGCGGGAACTGCCGTGAAATGGCTTGAGAGATGAGAACGCAGAGAGTAGGGGCTGAACGGCTTCTGTCAAGACCGTGTCCGTCTGGCTCTGCCTCCATGCCTGAACCTCTCTTCCCCTTCGCAGCGATGATTTGCGGACATTCAGGCAGTTCCGCTTAACAGAGCGGAAAACGAGAGATGAATACGACCGCTAAGACCGCGCGAAGCCGAGCATTTGCGGACACCGAAAAGGCCCTAGCGGACACCTGGCGGACGTGTTTTCGGGCCTAGCGGACGCCTTTTTCCGCCTAGCGGACCTAGGCTGATTCGGATGCCATCCTGGCCTCCTGCCAGTGTTGAGCCACCGAGTCCAGACCGCGACCAATCGAATCCCGCAGGGTTTCTTTTTGAGTCGATCCGATGCGGCCGACTGCACAGCGAGAGGAGAAGCGATGAGTTCACGATGTCTGTCCAACGCCCTCAGGCGTTTCATGTCGGTTGCCGCGCTATTGGCACTCGGGGCGATGGCCTTCACGGTCGCACCAGCCACCGCCGCTAATCCCGACGCCTGCGGGCTAGTCACCCAGCACACGATGGCCCGCGCCTTCGGATTGACGAACTCGGTTCAGCACAAGTCTGTCCTCAGAGCCCCCGGCAATCCCGCGGGCGTCGTGCATGTCCGCTGCCGGGCATTCGCCTGGAAGGGCAAGAAGCCGACCAACGCCGCGCGACGGCGCGACGGCCTCCTCGCCGGCACCGTCGCTACCTACAGAATCGAAACCTGGGTGGCGGATTCAGGGCCCGCCGCCAGCACCTGGCTGGCGAACTTCCCGAAGAAGCTCGAAGGTCTGAGGAGCCGAGCTAAAGCTCAATTCCTCGAAGGCGCATTGCGGGGTAAGGTGTTTACGCTGCCACTCTTCGGACTTCAATCTGCTCTCGGCTACCAGGCACCGAGCGGGGGGCTTAGGAAGCTGCGAGCGTTCTGGTGGGACCGGACCAGTGGAACCCTGATCTCGTTCAACGTAGTGGAGGACCGAGACAAGCCGGTGGGCGCGTCGCTGAGGAAGCTCGCCTCTGAGATCGTTCCCAGGGTCGAATAGGCAGCAGGCACACCCTGCGACATTCAGCTCATCGAGGGCGGCTACTGCGCTGGCTACGTCGCCGCCGCGTAGCCGCCACACCGCCGCCCGCATATTCATAATGCATCCCCGTTCCGTCGCTTCGGACGACGAGGATCCTGGAAGCACTGAGGCGAACGACTCGGGTGCCGTTCCACGCGGGAACCGTCGGTGAATCTGGATCGACATCCAGTAGTCGGAACTTCATTCGATCCGAGCGACGTCGATATTCCTGACCCTCGGCCAAGATATCGGGATGCTGTCCACCTGCTTTTCGAGACAACCCCCTGACCTTCGTAGTGCTGCAGGCGTGGATGCTGAGGCCGGCGACACTCTGAGAAGTCAGGTCAGCCCGGCAAGATCCGGCTGAGCCGGACTCGCGCAGGTCCGCCGGCAGCGCTGACAGCGACTCCTCTATCTCGGCGCTCGGGTCCCACTCAGGCAACACCAGCACGCACCGGGCGTCTTCCTCGGACACCGAGGCCACAATCATCTCGGTGCGGTATCCGCGCGGCAGGCGCTTCCAGCCGTGAAACCGGTAGTGGACCCCGTTGCCCGCCTCGTCGCGGGCAAGTAGCTGATCGAGCGCTACGTTCCCTTCGGATCCGTCCTCGCGGGCGACGCGGACCCACTCACCGTCGATGCTCTTGATTGTGAGCCGCAGCCGTTGAGCGCCGCGCCGCGGAAAGAACAGCTGGCCGGCACGGATGTGGGCGGGATGCGATGGAGTGCGAGGCCCCGGTCCCTGCTTGATGTTCAGCGAGTGGCCGCCCGCCATCGGGTTTATCCCCTGTCGAGCATGAGGTCGACGAGGTGGCAGGCGCCGACCCTGTAGACGCCGTCGACCAGTTCGGGGCGCTGCCGAGAGTGCTGCAAGCAGAGCACTGGGATGACCGCGCGCTGGCCTCGGTAGTGACGAGCTGCCCACTGGGCGTGCCGGAGGGCCTGAGCGAGATCCCAACGCCCCCCTCCCACCTTGGTCTCGATCACGAATGTGACCGCGGGCGACTGGACGACATGATCGATGTTTCCACCACCGCCCTTTTGCACGTCGTGCTCGACGAGCCAGCCAAGTTCCTCCAGCTTCCACAGCCGCGAACCGACCCGCTCCTCCGCGACCGCCCCGACCCTGAAGCGCCTGCCCGCGCGCCCTCGACGCCACGCATCCCACGCAAACAAGACCCCGATGACGATGAAGAGCCCCCCTGCTTCGCGCTCGCCGAGCTCGCCGAGGATGAGCCCTGCGGCAAGGAGCGCCACTGAAAGGACAGTGCTCAAAAGCGCCTCGCCGAAGAGACGCCGGGACGTCTGACGGACGCTGTGGCCAGCTGCTTGCGCTGTGTTCATCCGATTCACGGTAGGAGCCCCAGATGACGGTATGGCAACGACATTTCCAGAATCTCCGGTAATTCCGGCTCGATCATCGAAACGCCACGCAGAACTCCGCGCGCTCGAGATGAACGCTCGCGAGCAAAATCTAGGTCGCAGGATCAACCTGATCCCGGGGCTCGATCAACATGAACGACCTGGGGATCGGCCGCCCGGCACTACGCCTCTCCTTCGCGTTTCGAGCACTTCGGATCCGATCGCCGGGTAGCTCGGCCGGCACCCTCCACGCCCGCAGAGTGCGCTGGTGGATATCTCGAGCGACGGCAACGAAGATGTTGCGGCGCCCGAGGTAGAGCTTGCTTGGAGTCGGCGTCACGCGGCGCTCGCGCTGCTCTCGGGTCTGAGTTCGGGCAGGCCCAATCAGGTGGCTCGTCAGGGTCTCGTCCAAGATCTCGATGAAGCGGTTTGCCCGCTGTAGGTCGGGGACCACGAAGAAGAGGATTGGCGGCCGCCCGAGATCTTTGTAGCGGGAGTGCGCTTGCCACCAGCCGGTGAGGAACCCGTCGTAGTCGAGGGCCTTGCGACGGACGGTCTCGTCGTTGTTGCCCCACTCGATCTCGACCAGCAGGTCCGTCTTCACCTTCTCCCCGTCGGGCTTGGTCAAGAGCAACTCGAGGGTCAGGTCGGGGACCACGTTGCCAAACTCGGAGGCACCGAAGTCGATCGGCGCGTTCTCCTGCAGATCGTTCGGCGTCATGCGCCGAGGAGCCTCTCGACGCTCCTTAATCAGAGGCACCTCGATCTTTCCCGAGCGCGGGCCACACCAGGCAGCGACGTGACGAGGGGCGAGCGAGCGGAAGCCGAAGAGCCACTCGTTTCGGGCCAGGTCGTGGACGACGTGCTGGGCACTGTGTAGCTCGGGGGCCCGCCAGGTTCCCGTCGCCTCATGGTCAGCGGCATCCTTCAACAGCTCGAAGCCCGCCGTGTCGAGAACATAGAAGCGCTTGCCGCGGCCACGGGCCTGGCGCAAGCCGATCTCCGCTCGTTTGATCATCCGCTGGCGTATCAGCAGGGAGAGCTCGCGCCGAACCTGCCGCTCGCCCGAGGACATCATGAACTCGCGCTGGATCTGCCCGGCGCTCAGCACCCGCAGCTCATACAGGGCCTCGAGAATCGAACGCTGCTCGGCATTGATGGCGTTGTGTCTGAGCTGTGGTGGCTCGGCTTTCGATTTCTCCCAGGTGATACTCGCCGCCTTGTCCCTAAGCAACTCCACTTCCTGGTAGCCCTCGCTGAGGGGCTTATCAGTCGGAGAGCCAAGCGCCGCCACCTCCGCCTCGCGACGACCACGACGAACCGCCTGGCCGCCGCTCTCGCCCTGCGGCGCACTGGCTTTCGGCTGTCTCTCCTGTCGGGGAGGCTTGGCTGGACCCCCACCCTCAGCCGAAGGCTCCTCGGTCTTTTTCTCCGGCGGGGAAGGATCCCGCCCAGGCGCCTCGGCACCCGCCGCACCCGCGCGGTCCTCTTCTCCCCCGACGTCGTTGAGATCCTCGTTGTCGCCACGCCCGGTGAGCTCGCGAGGTGGAGCGATCACTTCCGGGTCATAGCCCCCTTCCTCCCGAATCCGCTCCTCGAACTCAGCCAGCTTCTTTGGGTCGCGCTCCCATGGGATCGTGACGACGGTGAAGGAGTTGGAGAGCGTTTTCCCTGCCTGCAGGACGGCTATCGCGTGGTTGATGTCGAGACCCGTTAGCTGGTTGACCTCGACGCGGGTCCGCTTCAGCTCGCCGAGATCGCCCTTGCGGTGCGCCATGTAAGCCGGGTTAAGGCGGTTGATCGCACTTTCTGCATCCACCTCCGATGAGCGCAGGTAGAACCGCGAGCTGCACAGCGCGTCGATCGCCTGGGCAAGCTCAGGCGTCATCTGCCCGCCGTGCTGCCAGCCCACGGCAAAATCGAGCCCTGCGGCGCGGTCGTCCTCCATCATCTTGGCGATCGTCGGCGAGAAGAGATTGCCAGCGTCGTCCCCGATCACCGCCACCCGGGCGCGCTCGTCCTCCGGCAGCTTCTGCTGGGCCATGATCGAGCGATGGATCAGCTGAATGAAGAACTTGAGGAGTACGGCGCCGTCGGGATGATCGGGAACCCGGGCTGCGACGATCAGAACCTCGCGCCTGCGAATTACCTCGTCGAAGCTGACCGTGACCGGATGGTGCAGGACGGTGTTCAGCCGCTCGTCGCCGAGCAGAGTCTGGATCTTGTTATACGGGGCCTCTAGACGCGCGAGGAACTGTGCTGGTGACTTCGCGAGCTGCGTCGGCAAGACCCGCGCGAAGTGATCCCAGACTGCGTGCCACTGAGGATCGCCGGCGAGCTTGGCGATCTTCTCGGCCCGCCATTCCGCCGCCGACTCATCCGGCGCGAGCCAGCGCAGCGTGTGCCAGAAGGTCGGGTCCTCCTCAAGGGCGAGGGTGGCCCCCCGTGCCATCTTGAAATACCGCTGGGAGGAGTTCAACGCCTGACTGTCTCCCTCCTCGGTGCGGGAGACGTCGACCATCGCTTCCGAGAAGATCGCGGCCTCTGCCTGGAGATCGCGACCTGGCGTCCGCAGCGCCATCCCGAAAAGCGGCCGGGCGACGTCGAGCACGCGCACCGTTCGCCAGCTCGGCATCAGCGCCGCGGCCGCCTCGGCGAGGTCACCCTTCGGGTCGAGCACGATCACGGCCGTGTTTGGCTCTCGTGCGCGAACCTCGGCGATCTTGGCGAGGATCGACGTCTTGCCACCGCCCTGGACCCCCGAGACCTGAACCCCGAACTTGAAGTCCTCACCCCGGATTCCGACGTAGTTGCCGCGCAGGTCCATCGCGATCGCTTTGCGCGCGTCGTTCAGCCGCAGCACCTCTGGAGGAGTCGCCAGCTGCGGAACGTTTGAGCGCTCGATCGCGACGTTCTTGGCGAAAGCGGTCGGGATATGCCAGAGACCGGCGATCTCCAAGCTGGAATAGACACCGCGCCACCAGGAGGGGATCGGGTTCGACTCTGCCCGCACCATGCGCTCGACGTAGAGGCGGCGGCGAAGCAGCGGCCGACGCTGGCGCAGGTGGTTCTCGCCTCCCTCGGCGTGTCCCTCGATCGCGCCCGCGACATGGCGAGCCGCCCGGTAGGACTCCGCACCAACCCTGATCTCGCAAAACGAGAGAGAGCGGAAGACCACGACGTCGGTGGACGAGCGCTCCTCGCGCTGCTGCACGGCGTCAGGGGCCGGTGCCTCGCGGGCCGGCCTGCGCTGCTGCACGGCGATACCGCGCGCGGCTCGCTGAAAATGGTTCGGGACCGGCGAGACGGTGATCTGGACCAAGACACGCTCCCCTACCTCGGCCATCACGGAAAGTAGACCGTCGATCGGTGCCTCCTGGTATGGCTCGATGCTCGAGAGGCTGCGCTCCAAGGGCCGATCCAGAGCCCTAGCGAACGGCTTCGCCTTCTTCAGGCGGACGATCTCCCGCAGCCAGGGCCGAAGGGCATCCGCAGCCGCCTCGCTGAGCGGAGTCAAGGTCGCGTCCGGGTAGCGGCTGGCCAGAACCCCGCGGACCGCCTCGACCTGACCTTTCCCCCTCGGGACAGCAATCCCGAGGCGCTGCTCGCGCGTTCCGCTCGGATGCACACCGGCGATCAGCTCCAGGGTCGCGACCGGTGGGACGCCCCTCCACAGCCTCACCCACCAGCGCTCCCGCGTCACGCTCCCGAGGGCCTCGACCAGCCCGGCGACCTGCGCAGGCGAAGCCTCGGAGGAACGTCCCGGGGTGAGCAGGAATCGCTGCATCGAACGCCTCCGGCGCTCGATCATCCGATTCGCACTGATGGCGAGGACGGTGGCGAAGACCAGGAGGAAGGGCCAGCGGACGAGGGACCAAGCTGCTCGCAGGGCCTGGGCGAATCTCGCAGAGCCGGGGCCGATTTCGCCAGCTTCGCCAGTACCTCGAGCCCCGCTCGGCCCCAGGTCGTCGAGGCGCGCTGCGCCGATCGGGGCTGGCTGGGCGAATCGAGCCCCTGGATCCCTGCCAGCCTCCGCTGCAGAACGGGCCTGACGGTCAGGCGGCACCGGCACACTCGACAAGGGCCGGTGCAACGCCATGACACCGAGAGCGGCTACGGCGAAGGCGATGATGACCGGCACGAGCCAGCCGCTCCGACGCATCGCTCCCATCAGTTTGGTTCCCGCTCGACTTTCAAGGTCATGCTCAAGCCCGACCCGTCTCGGGATCGGCTCCACCCCCTACACGGACAGGCACGACTCAGCGCCACCGGGTCCCGGCCACGGCGCTACGGCATGTCGAGATAACACAGGCCGTAGCGCCTCGGCCCTTTGATGGCGGTTCACTTACACAACCGCAATCGCGATCTGTATTCATTCGTGTGGCAGGTCGCCGATCCGCGAGAACCAGTTGCCAACTACAGTTGCCGTTGTGAGCCAGGAGGGGATGAGCGCCCACCGCGCGCGCGTGAGATGGGACCGCAGCAGGGAAGATCTTCGCGCTCATACCATCGAGCTTGCTGGTCAAAAACTCGCCGCGTCCAGCGCACCTGAGTTCGGCGGAAACGCCGATAAGGCGGATCCGGAGGAGATGTTCGTCGCCTCGCTGTCGAGCTGCCACATGCTCTGGTTTCTTGCGCTGGCGCGCGGCGAGCGAGTCCGCGTCATGTCATACGAGGACGAACCCGAGGGAACAATGGACGGGACCAAGTTCACCCGCGTGGTCCTACGCCCCCAGGTTGCCTTCGAGGAGGACCCCAACGATGAGCAACTCCACTCGCTACACCAGCGTGCCCATGAGCGCTGCTTCATCGCCAGCACCGTCAATTGTCCCGTCGACGTCGAACCCCGGAAATAGGCAGGTTGGGTCGAATCGCGGACCGGATCGAGCCGCTGCAAGAGCTGCACGAGTGGATCGAGGAGGCGCAGCGAGAGGAGGTGCCTCACCCAGCCTCGATGGCGTTCGTGACCGTTGGAGCCGATGGCCGTCCCTCGGCGCGCACGGTAACCCTGAAGCGCATTGAGGACAATGCCCTTGTCTTCACCACCGCGCTGTGGACCCGCAAGGCAAAGGAGGTCGAGGCAAATCCCCATGTCGCCCTCCTCTTCCACTGGCCCTCTCTCGGGCGGCAGGCCCATGTCACGGGCAAGGCCAGTCTTGCCGAGCGGGCGCTAGCCGAGGAGCTGTTCGCTGAGCGTGATCTCCTACACCAGCTCCAAACCGTCGTCTCCCGGCAGGGCGAGCCGATCGAGGACATCGAGCCTCTGCGGGCGAGACTCGCTCACCTGGCGGAGGTTCAGGAGACCGCCCCGGCCTGTCCCGAGGATTGGGGAGCGCTTCGTGTAAGACCGAATACCGTCGAGCTCTGGAGCGAAGCCTCGGACCGCCTCCATGAACGTCGCCTCTTTCGGCGTGACGGTGACGGTTGGAGCGTCAGCCTGCTGTCGCCGTAGTCCGCCCCGGCGCCGACGTTGACGATGCTGGCGCCCCTCCAAGCGCCTCCTCGATTCTCTGCGCGATGCGTGGATTGGGGACTGCGGAAGCCGCTGTAGCCGCGCCCGATTCGATCACAGGTCGTTTCGCTCATCGCTCTGAGCCTCCCGCCGCTTGAGGCACTTGACTTAGGCCGCTGAGGAGGCATCCGTATTGGATTTGCGTGCGGGTGAGCACACGTGCGGTTTTGCCCGTAGTCGCCATCCCGACGCCCTCGTAGAGCCCGCGGGCGGGGGTGTTATCGCTGTAGGTCCAGACACCCGCCCGCTGGTAGCCCAGCGAGCGGGCTGCGTCGAGAACGTGGAGGACAAGCGATCTGCCGACGCCTGTTCCCTGCGCAGCGGGGTGCACGAAGACCATCGAGATATGCAGAAGCGTCGGATCGAGCTCGCCCTCACCGTCATCGAAGCGGCCAGGCTCGGCGAGCGCCATGCCTACGATTTCTGGTCCAAGCGCCACGAACGCCAGGGCATCTGGGGCCGAGAGTTTCTCGCGGATGCGGGCGGTGCGCTCCGCCCCGTGCGGAGCGCCTCGGGCGACGTTCGCCGCGCGCCACACGCTGACCGCAGCCTCGAGCTCATCGGGAAGCATGCGGCGGACGCTCACCTGCGGTGGGTCCCCTTGGAGGGTCGCCCGGACGAAGGCGCTCTTGTCCTCGGTGTAGGTATCGCGGTCGTCTCGGTGCCGCTCGGCGAGCTCACGCTTCAGCATCGCGTAGCGACTTGCGATCCGCGGGTCGGCTCGGAGTCGATCGCGGAAGGACAGCTCGTCGCGATAGCGCTGAGAACCCACAGGGACGAGGTGCAAGTGATGGGTGCGCTGAGCCGGATGCGGCTTGCAGAACCAGTGCATCTCCTCGGGCAGGTAGGGCGCGTAGAGATAGCCGAAATCGGCAAGGGGCTCGAAGCAAGCTCGGGCTGTCTCAAGGTCGGATACGCCAGCGAGGATGTCGATGATCGGCTTTGCTTCGAGACCGGAGACCGCCGTGCTGCCGACGTGGTGGATGCCGCCACGGATCCACTCACCGATGACCCCCTCCAGCGCTACGCGCTCCAGCTCGAATCGAGCCGGCCAGTCGGGGTCGGGAGGGACGAGTCGGATGGGTTCGTCTGTCGTCAAGGGGAAGATGAAGGGGTAGCCAGCAGTCGCTCAACGACCAAAACGTCGCGCCAGTTGCCGTCAAGCTGCCCGTGACGGCAATGGATTCCCACAGAATGAAAGCCGCAGCGCTCGACGAGGCGAACACTGGCGAGATTGTCGGTGAAGAGCTTGCCGATCATCTTGTGGAAGCCGTTCTGCGTGGCCGTAGTGACGAGAGCTTCGGTCAGCGCCGTACCCATGCCGCGCCCACGCGCCGGAGTAGCGACGTAGACGCTGCACTCGCCGATGCCGGCGTAGCAGGAGCGAGTGCTGTAGGAGGCAAGACCGGCCCAGCCGATGATGGCCTCGCCACCGTCACAGACCAAGAGGGGGAAGCGAGCATCGTCGATTCTCGCTTCAAGATCCGCGGCGCATCGTGGCTCGGTCTCGAACGTCGAGGTCCGCTCGGCGATTGCTGCGTTGTAGATCCCGCAGATCGCTTTAGCGTCCTCGGGAACTGCACGACGTATGGCCTGCTCGTTCATGGCGGCATTCTCGACAGTCAGTCTTGATTAGGCAATGGCCAGTCGGCCAAAGCGCCTTGTACGGTGGCGAGGCTCTTTGCCTGAAGCGGATAGCGTGCGAATTCTGATGCAGGAGCAATGGTCGGCAGTTGATTCATACGTAGCTGGGCTTCTCGCTTCCCACGACTCGGCTTTGAATGCAGCGCTTGAGGCAAGTGAAGCGGCTGGACTACCAGCGATACAGGTTTCTCCGCCGCAGGGGAAGCTGCTCCACCTGTTGGCGAGGTCAATCGAGGCCAGGGCGATCCTCGAGTTCGGAACGCTCGGCGCCTACAGCACGATCTGGCTGGGAAGGGCACTGGCTTCGGACGGTCGCTTGGTCACCTTGGAGGCCAATCCCGCTTACGCAGAGGTTGCCCGCGAGAACGTCAGTCGGGCCGGACTTGCCGACGTGGTCGACCTGCGCGTCGGGGCGGCACTTGATCTACTGCCTGCGCTGCATGCCGAAGGTGTCGGTGCGTTCGACTTCACCTTCATCGACGCCGACAAGGAGAACAGCCCTGCCTACTTCGCCTGGGCACTGGAACACTCGCGCCCCGGCAGCCTGATCGTCGCAGACAACGTCGTTCGCGAGGGAACCCTCGCCGATGCTGGAAGCGATGACCCGAAGGTACAGGCACAACGCCAACTGCACGAGATGGTCGCCGCTGAAGATCGCGTCAGGGCGACGACGATCCAGACGGTTGGCGGGAAGGGCTATGACGGATTTACCATCGCCTTGGTCGATCCGTAACAAGCCCTAGGTGGGTCGAGAAGGCGCCGACATGGTTCTCTACGTCTGCAAGCGAAAGTGGTTCGGACCACGCCCGCCGCGTCGACTCCCTGTTCTGGGTCGGTTTGCGAAAGCTGTGCATCCTTGCGCCAAGGCCGCAAAGGCTCTCGACGATGCTGGCTATCACTATGTGCTGCATCGCGTCAGTGGCTATCGGGCCTCGCCTTGGACCTGGCGCAGTCGAGATGTCGACCGAGCCGAGGCGAGACGCCTGAGCGGAAGCAATGAGGTGCCGATCTTGGTGCTGGACAACGGCGAGGTGATTTCAGGCTCCAGCAAGATCACACGCTGGGCCAGAGAGCACACACCACGGATGGAGTGATCGAACTAACCGGCCAGCGGGAAGATGCGAACCCAGACGGGTGGCGGGCAGAGTTCGGGTCCGCATCCGTAGCTCGAACTCTGCCAGGAGACATGAAGATGGGCGTTCCCGCCTGCGTGCGCCGGGTCGCCGTGGTTTTCGAAGCCGTTGTAGCCCACGAACTGGATCGCCGGCGCCAGAGGGCACACAGGGGCGGTTCCCGACGCTCCGCAGCTTTCGTGCCAGCCCAGAGCCTCGGCCGCTGCACGCGCCGTTTCGTCCCAGCCCTTTCCCGCCTGGGGAACAATGTCGAGCGCGGTCCCATCTCCGTGCGTGCTGTGGGGTTCGCCCTCGCGAGCCGCGGTGACCCTGAGGTGAAACGTCTGTAGGAGCCAGACTGCATCCGACCAAAGACGAGCATCAACAGACTGGGGTGACCCTTCACCGACCCACAGGGCTTGGGGAAGGGGTTTGAAGACCCGTGGCTGGTAGAGCGTTTCGACCTTCTGCAGGATCGCCTCTCCTCCGACGACCTGTTCCGCGGAGGGCGTGCAGACGATCGAGCCTCCGAACTGCCCGGCGTAGCGTTCGACCTTCCGCACATACCAGTCGGCGTGGTTGTAGGCGAAGATCGCCCCATACCAGTCGGCCGGCGCGCCTTCAGTGCGAAGTAGGTTGGCCGCCGCGAAGATCGCGTCCCAGGGGTCGTAGACGTCCTTGTCCCCATCGCCGTCGCCGTCGACGCCGAAGGGTTCCCAGCTGCTCGGGTAGAGGAACTGCATCGGACCGGCGGCCCCGGCGAAGTTGCTCCCGGAATGCACACCTGGCAACGTGGACCGGCCGAAGTCGGACTCCACGTAGTTGATCGCCGCAAGGATCCCGGGGCCGCGAGGCCCCAGGCGGTATTTCTGCGCGGCCGCCGCGTAGATCGGCACCAGGTGGGGAGGTGGCCCATCGGCGCCACCGCTGGCCCTACAGGTCATCCCGCCTTCGGTGTCGGCCGTCGAGGTCGCCCCAGCCAACGCCGCCAGGAGAACGAGAAAGAGCAGGAACCCTCCGACCACGGCCGCCCCCGCGACCAGCAGCTTCGCTTTGCCGACCTTGGCCGCCAGCTTCAACGCCACCCTTCGCTTCAGGTAGCTGCGCAGCGCGGTACCGTGCTCGCTCATAGGAGAACCTCCCCCCTGTTCTTCTGAGATCTAGATATGGAGGCCGAGCGCAGCGAGGCCGTCGAAGATCCCGGCGGAACGCATAGAGCCGACCCCCGCCGGGAGAGCGCCTTGCTCGCTTGCCGCCTAGACGGCCCGCATGAGACCAGCGCCTCCCGGCGGTGCGAGGCGCCCGAAGCGCCAACAGGACGTGGTGCCCTAAAGCACCGCCCTATGAGCACGCGCAACGGCTCCTCGCGGCCGGCTCGCAGCCGATCTGAATCGACCGAGGAGGAAGCATGGCAGGAGCGAGGACGGCGGGAGTCGACTGGGCCGCCGAGGCCCATGAGGTCTGTGTCAGCGAGGAGGGCAGGGTGAGGGAGCGCTTCTCCGTCACCCACGACGAGCACGGGATCGCCGAGCTGGGGCGCCGACTCGGCGACGCGGGCGTGGAGCGCGTGGCGATAGAGCGCCCCGATGGCATCTTGGTCGAGCGCCTCCTGGCCGCCGGCCTTCAGGTCCTGGCGATTCACCCCAACCAGGTCAAGGCGGCGCGGCCGCGCTTCGCGGTTGCCCATGGCAAGTCCGATCGCTTCGACGCCTACGTCTTGGCGGAGCTGGCCCGCACCGACGCCCACCGCTTCCGCCCCCTGCGCCCCGATCGGGACGCGACCAAGGCGCTGCGGGCGCTGACCCGATCGCGCGAGGACCTCGTCAGCGCGCGCGTGGAGCTGGCCAACCAGCTGCGCGCCCAGCTGCAGGCCTTCTGGCCGGGCGCCCTGATCTTCGACGACGTCGACAGCCGCATCTCGCTGGCCTTCTTGGCCCGCTACCCGAGCCCGGCCGACGCCAAGGGCCTCGGCGTCAAGCGGATGGCGGCCTTTCTCGCCCGTCAGGGCTATAGCGGTCGCACAGACCCCGTCGAGTTCATCGATCGGATCAAGGCGGCACCGCAGGGGACCGCGGGAGAGGCCGAGCGCGAGGCCCGCCGCGGGGTGGTGCTCGGCCTCATCGCGGCGCTGGGGCCGATCGTCGCCGAGATCGCGAAGCTGACCGCCCAGATCCGCAGCGCCCTCGCCGCCCATCCCGACGGGGCGATCTTCCGGCCACTGTTCCGCAACCCCAAGACGGCGATCTGCCCCGCCACGCTGATCGCCGAGCTCGGCGATTGCCGGGAGCGCTACCCGACCGAGGCGGCGCTCGCCGCCGACGCGGGGATGAGTCCGGTTGCCTTGGAGTCCGGCAAGCTGCGCGTCGCCACCTTCAGGCGCGCCTGCGACAAGCGCCTTCGCCTCGCTGTTGTCACGACCGCCGACTCGACCCGCCACTGGCATCCGTGGGCAGAAGACGTCTACCGCCGAGCCAGGGCCCGGGGCCAGGACCATCCCCGCGCGATCCGCACCCTTGGCCGCGCCTGGATCAGGGTTCTCTGGCGCTGCTGGCAGGACGGCGTTCCCTACGACGTGGCTCTCCACGGCAGCTCCCACCGGCTTCAAGCGGCTGGGGGTTGACACAGGACGTCTCATGGCCCGATTCCCGCGACCACCCAGCCGTCCTCGTGTTCGATCAGGCTGGTGCTGAGGAGGTGGGTTCCCGTCCTGCCTGCGATGACCAGGACGACGAGGAAGGCGGGGCTTCCGTCGAAGAGACCGGCCTCGACCGCGGCAACGCGCGCCACGAACTGGCGTGGCACCCGGCTTCCCGGTGGGACGCGAACGGGCGCCCCCACCAGCTGGCCGCCAAGGTCAGGGGTTGAGTAGAGGAGCAGAGACTCACGATCCGCGCCACCGAAGCGCCCTTCCTGATAGCGCAGATATGCCTGGACGAAGCGACGCGCTGAGTACGCTGCCGCACGCATCTCGGCGCCGTGCTGCGGGGCCCGGCGCTCCCCCTCGGGGAGATCTCGAGCCTGGCCAGACCGTGGAGCCACATCGGTAGATCCACCTCTGCCCTCCTCGCGGTCGAGGATCGCCATTGCGAAGACACCGGCCACCAGCGCCGCCACGGCCAGGGCGAAGACGATCTTGCGGCGCGTTTCATCTGGGCCCATCGCCGATCACCTGCTGATCCAGTCCCGTGCCCGCGACCGGCGCTTGGGCTTGGGTCCGCCTGATTGACCGTGGTGGCCGTCTGCGCTTGCCTTGCTTCCTGACTGCTCTCGACGCAGCCTGTGGGACGGCCGCCGCTGGTCGTCCCTTCGCCGCGGGCGATGGATGTCGACCTGCTCGATGCGATCGGCGGACATCGCGCCGACAGCGGAATGAGTCGTGGCAAGGCTCTCGGCGATCGCTTGGCGGCCCTCTGGACTGGAGGGGTCCTTGCCTGCCGCCTGAGCCCGCCAGCGATGCTCGGGCGAGTCGATGGGCAGATTCGCCTCGCGGCGGATGGCTTCCCGCGCGCCCTGTATTTCCGCCTTCCCGTGAACTGGCAGTCCAGCGGCCTCGTTCGCACGGACCCGGTTGAGTAGGCGTCGGTCGGCCTGGGCCTGTGGCCTCGAGGCTTGCAGTTCCCTCTGCAGCCCCTTCAGTCGAGCAGCCTTCGCCTCAGCGCTCCGCCGCGTTGGCTCATCCAAGCTCGACGAGTCCTCCCGCAGGCTCTGGACGTCGGGGTCTGCGCGCAGGTCGGCGACCTCGCGATCCAGCGCCGAGTGAGAGCCCTCCCGCGATTCCGCATTTGCCCTGGCAACGTCCAGGCGCTGATGGGCCTGGTTGTTGAGCTGGTCGCTCGCTCCCTTGTGACGGCGGCGCGCCTCTTCGTCTTGGTGGTGGCGCCGCTGGTCCCGGCGCTCCTCGCGGAAGTTGCCGACCGCACCCGCGGCCCCCCTCGCGATCCTGTAGCCGAGGTAGCCGCCGGCGAGCGTTCTGTAGAGACCGGCCGCACCCCTGTCACCTGCCGGGTCGACCTGAAACAGGGCGAGGTACTTCTCCCGCGAGAGGAAGACCGCCCACCAGAACGCCATCACCGCGATCAGGCCAAGCGTCGGCGAGGAGCGACCGATGGACGAGCCGATCACGCTTGAGCCAAGCAGGACGATCCCGAGCAAGCCGCTGAAGACGAGCTTGGCGACGATCGCGCCCAGGAGGGCAGTGAGCCATTTGGTGAAGGCGTTTCGGCCGGCCTGCCCGAAGACAGGGAAGAACATCGCGAGCGGGGTGGCGAGGACGAGGACGAAGGAGGACGCCGTCGCCATCACCAGCTTCATCGCCAGCCAGAGCAGGAGCAGCAGGCCCCCGAGCAGGCCGATGGTGAAGATGAGGACCATCACCATCCGGGTCAGGACCCCGCTTCGACCCTGCATCGCCACCTTGTCCGGAGCGACGCCGTCGGTCCCCCCGCCGATGTTCAGCTGCGGGCCGATGTTCATCGGCAGCCCAACGTGTTCGTCGGGCTCGCCGTTGTAGTAGTCCCAGAGCTTGTCGCGCGGGCCGCTCTGCGGGCTGAAGCGCAGGTAGAGATCGCGGATGGTGGGCGCCTGGCCGAACAGCCCCGAGAGGTTCTTCGCGAGCGCCTGCGTCGCTAGTTCCGGAGCGGCTGGCAGGCCCGAGAGGAGCTGGTCGGTGAAGGCGTCGCCGTCATCGAGGCCGCTGCGCGCGGCATCGAGCGCATCCTCGGAGGGCTTCGCCTTCATGCACCACTGGACGTCAGAGAAGTTCATGGCGCAGAACGGCACTTCGGTCATGCGGTTCCAGACCGAGGCCATCGCGTCGTTGTAGGAGCGCATCGGGGCGCTGACCCGGCCCGAGGTAGGAGCGGATACGGCGGTCAGCGAGGCGCTGTTGACGGCCTCGGCGACCCGGCCCACGGTGTCGCGGGGCGAGTGGATGATCCACAGCCCGGCGAGCATCATCACCAGCGCCATGAGCATCCCGGCCAGGGTCTCGCCGGTCCTGCGGCGGACCAGGCCGTTGTAGAGACCCCAGGCGCCAAGGATCACGAACAGCGTCGACATCCACGGCGAGGTCAGGTGGTTGAAGAAGCCGGTGAGCCCGGTCCCGATCTGGCTCAGCATCCGGTTGTCGGTGAACGGGCTAAGCGAGAAGGCGAAGCCGAGGATGATCAGGCAGCCCTTCAGCATCATCAGCAGCACCAGCCAGATCACCGAAAGCAGCTGCAGGACGAAGGAGACGGCGGGAACGAAGAGGGAGCTGATGAAGCCACCCGATTCGATGTGGATGTCCCAGCCGTAGTTGCCGACCGGGTAGGCGGCCTCGGGTGAGCGCGAGGACTTGCAGTTCCGGATCTGCCGCGCGCTCAGCTTGTTGGGTTCCCCGCAGAGCGGGTTCTCGATTCCGAGGACCGCGGTGGGGTCCAGCGAGCCGCCGTACGGGATGACGGGAGTCGTCAGGGCTTCCGCGCCCGGTGCGGCTCCGGTTGCGACACCGGGTTTGGATTTCCCGGCGTTGCCTTTCTGTTTGCCTTTCCCTTTGCCGATGGCGGCAGCGGGCTTCTTGCCGGAGTTGTAGGCCTTCCACTGGGCTTCGGTCCAGTTGAGGACTTCGCCCTTGCAGTAGGCGGGGTTCATCGCGTCCGTCACGGGCGGGTCGAACTTGCCCTTGCAGACGTCGAAGACGGTGCCGTCCGAGGTGGAGTAGACGCGGATCAGCGTGATCTGCGGATCGGCCTTAGCCGCGACGGCCAGCAGGAGCGTGAAGGCGAAGACCCCGAGCGCAATCAGGAACCGTGCCCGGGCGCCGAGTCCCTTAGGCCGGTACATCGACTACCTCCGATTCCGCCTCAGCCTCGGGGTCGGTGCGCGGCGGCGGGGTACCGAACAGAGAGAAGAGGCGGCGCTCGCACGGGTCGGTCTGAAGCGGAACAGACTGCCCGTTGATGTCGCGGTAGTAGAAGCGCCCCGCGTTGAAGCTGAGGAAGCGCTGGATCAGTGCCGAGTCGTCGTCGTCGAGGCGCTGCTGGCGGGCCGAGCGGCGCGCTTCCTCCTCGGTCTCCACGCCGCCGGAGAAGTAGGCCCCGATCAGCCCCTCGATCTCTTCGGCGTCGACGACCTGCTGGGTGGAGAGGAGAAGGCTGAGGTTCTGTGAGCGGCTAAGCCGCGAGGTGCGGTCGAGCAGCTGGCGTCCGACCGAGGAGTCGAACAGCACCCAGGCCTCGTCGAGCGCAATCACTGAGTGGCGCTCGGGATCGCGGGCGCACAGAGACAGGGCATACATCGCCACGAGTCGCAGCAGCGAGCTGCCCACCCGCTCCTCCGCGGCCATCTCGCTACGGGGGGTCCCTGGACGGGGCAGCGCCAGGTTTCGGATCTGCAGGGAGATCACGCGCTTGGTGCCGACCTCGGTGACCTCCTTGCCCGGCAGCCCGAACGCCAGCTTCGCGAGGCCCGCGTTCGCGTGGACCGACAGCGCCCGGCCGGCTTCCTTGGCGACCTCGCCGCCTTCCTCGAGCACCTCGACGACCTCGCCGAGGACGTGGTTGCGCTCCGCGCCGGCGCAGACCAGCTCCACGGCCGCCCGGATCTCGGTCTGCCAGGGCGCCGGAACCGGGGCCGGCAGCACCTCCATGATGAAGCCGAACGCCGCATCGGCCTTGCCGTCTGGCGGGGCGATCCGCAGCGGATCAATGAGGCCCTGGTAGCGCTCGTCGGGAGAGAGCACGATCTGCTCCATCTCCGCCGCCATCTCGGGGATCAGGTGCAGCTTGTGGTCTGGGTGCTCGGGCGTTCCCTTGGGGTCGATGTCGACGATCGGGCCCGAGCCCTGCAGGAACGCCTGGTAGGTCAGCAGCTGCATCGCGACCGTCTTGCCCGAGCCCTGCGATCCGGTGAAGAGGATCGGCGGCGGGCGGTTCTGCTGAGAGGCCTCGGCAAGGTCGAGACGGATCGGCTGGCGAGAGGGCGTCAGCGTGTAGCCGATGTAGGGCCCCATCTCCGAGCCCGCGTGGCTGACGGCAGTGGGCACCATTGCCGCCACCTCCTCGGGCAGAAGGTGCTCGCGGTATGCGGCTAGCGGAAACCGCTGCGCCGGCAGCGTCGAGAGGAAGATCTGGTGCTGAGCGCCGATCGGGCGATGCAGTTCGATCCGCTGGCCGACCTCCGAGCGCAGGCGCTCGATCCGTTCCTCGAGCTCCTCCTCGCCGGTCGAGCTGGAGACGACATAGGTCAAGGCGCTGCGAAGGAGCGGCGGGTGGTCGTTGCCACCGAGGCGCCTCTGCAGCGCCCGTGCCTCGGTGGGCCGGTCCTCAGCGTCGGGAGATGCGCCGTGATCGGCGGCTGCCTCCTCTCGCCACATCTGATCGGCGTCGACCATGCGCCTGCGAGCGAGCCGCTGAGCGTCGCGGTTGGGCAGGTACTCGCAGTGCAGACAGGCGTCGACCGGAAACTCGAGGTCGAGCGCGGTGAACATCAACTCGGCCTCGGGGCCAGGAAACTCGCGCTCCTCGGGCAGCGAGCCGCAGACGAGCATCACCTGTCGGGAGATTCCCCCATCGCTCTCTATCTCCAGGTGGCGACGGGCGATTCTGACCCGGTAGTCGGAGTGCAGCCGGAGCAGGTCCCACTGCGCCGGCTCGAAGCCAATCTCCTCGCCCTCTTCGTTCGTGATCGCCAGCGCCTGGGGGCGGTAGTTGGCGTCGCTCGTCGGGTCTCCCAGGCCGCGCACGTAGGCGTGACGCACCAGCCAGACAACCTCCGAGGCGAGTGCGCGCTCGGCCTCGAGAAAGTCAAGGATTCGCTCCTGCATGCGCCGCTCGGCGCGTTCGATCTCGACGAGCTTCGAATAGCGCAACCCTCGGGCGTCGTTGATGCCGACCGCAGCGGCGAAGCGCCTCCAGGCGCCAGCGATGCCGCCTTCCCCGAGGAGCTCGGCGATGCCGGTGCTCGCATCCTGCAGGCGCACCGCGAGGTAGACGTCGGGGCGCACCGTTTCGCGCTCGGAGAGCGCGAAGGCGTGGGCGCGCAGCAGGGACTCGAAGGCCGCTTTGCGGCGCTCGATCTCCTCGGCGCTGCCGTGGCGCCGGTCGAAGGTGCGCCAAGTCGAGGCCAGGTACTCGCGGACGGAGAAGCGGCGGGAGATGCGGAGGATCTGGAAGTCCGCCGAGATCCGGTGGACCAAGCCCTCGAGTTGGCCCATCACCTCGAGCTTGCGCCCGGTTGAGAGCCCGGCGTAGCTCTGGCTGCCGAGCTTGTAGACCGCCCAGGCGTCGCCCAGGTCGTGCCCGAAGACGATGTTCCCGTAGATGAACGACGGGCGCGGGCGCGCTCCACTGTTGGGGAGGCCGATCACTCGACCACCACCTCGCGGCCACGGGGTACCCCAACGACCTTGCCGCGCAGCATCGGCGCCGCACCCGGCCGACGTCGGACGCGATAGCGGCGCGCCCGTGCGGCTCGCTTCTTCGAGTCGCGCACCCAAAGCGGTGCGCCCTCGACCTTGACTTCGCCCGGGTAGCGGAACATGACCTGCACAGGCCCCCTGATCCGCCCCCTGACCAAGAAAGACTCCCGGCCGTCGTAGGCGACCGCGACCTCCTCGAGCGGCAGGACCTCCTCGCCCTCCGCAGGACATGGCGACAGTCCCGCCAGCCAGCGGGAGCGAAGCGACCAGCGCAGCAGCGACGCCAGGACGTGGTGCGGCGGCCGCCCGTCGATCCGTCCCTGCATCAACAGGAACGCCCCGAGGAGCGGCAGCGCCAGGAAGGGAATTGCCGGGGTCCAGACCCCGATCAGCGCACCGAGCAGGGGCAGCCGCGAGGCGGCGACGACACCGAGCTCCAGCACCAGGAAGTAGCCGATGCCGCGCAACGGGACTCCGTGCGGATATGGGATCCGCCAGCGATCGAAACGGAACAGCCGGCGCTCGATCCGGAACACACGCCGATAGCCGCGCAGCTGGATACCTCTCGACTCGACCATCTCGGCGCGCCCTTCAGCGGACCCCGCCCGTGCCGTGGGGGCCTTGGCCCCTCACAGCACGAACTGGTAGATCGAGCGGTAGAGCGATTCGACCTGGTCGGGGACCAAGAGGAACGCTCCGACGACGACCGCCGCGACCAAGATCGCGACCGCCGCCCCGGCGTTTCGCTGGAAGACCGCGACCGCGAGGGCGATCGCGACGACGATGAAGAACAGCGGGGCGAGTTCGGTCTGCAGGAGGTTGGCGGTGCGCGACCCAACCTGGGTTCGTGCCCCTTCCCCCCCGCCGCCGCCACGGCCGATCGCCGCGTCCGCTTCGGACACCTTGGTGATCGCTGGCACGGGCAAGCCCACGTCGGCGCTCGGCGCCGCCAATGCGACGCCGAAAGAGCCGACGAGGAACAGTGCCCCCAGCGCCGTCAACTTGCGCATGGGCATTCCCCTCCTCGAGGTTTGCGTTTGGTGATGTGGCCGACTACGGACATCGCGGTCAGCTCTGCTGGGAGATCGTCTGGACGTAAGTGATTCGCCAGCCAGGGCCCAAGCGGGGATCAACTGCGCTGACCCTCCCTACGCCAACCTCGTAGCGCAGCGTGTAGGTGCCGCCACGAGAGTCGGCGGCGGTGATCGTCGCCAGGACGGCGCCACCGCCCGTGCCCTCCACCCAGTCGAGCTGATCCACCCCCTCGAGGCCCAGCTGATTCGTGGGCAAGGTGACCGTCGCTGCGTCAGCCAGGTCGGCGGAGAGGTTTTCTGCGTCGCCTGCGAGGTAGTTCGCAAGTGCGCGCTTGACCAGCGATGAGACTTCGGCGTCGTCGACCGGCTCGCCGCCCTGTTCCGCGGTCGAGCCGGTGGTGCTCAGCGGCGGCCCGACGAACGATGGATAGCCCGCGAGGTAGATCGCCCCACCCCGCTCGCGATCCACTGGCACTGAGAGGTAGATCGGTTGCGGGCCGGTGCTGAGCTTGGCGGCGACGGTGATGATCACGCCGCCAAGCAGCGGTCGCTGAACCTGCGCGACGTTGGCCCACTGCACCCGCTGAGATCCGGACTGCGGAGGTGAAAACCCCGCTCCGATTTCGAAGCCGGAAGAGGCAAAGGAGATAAGGGCCGCCTCGCGCTCTTCGGGATTGGCGCTGTCGTAGGTGAGGTAGGCCTGGGAGAAGGCGAGCGCGTAGCTCTGCTCGGCGTAGTCCAAGGGCGGACCGGACGCCAACGGGGCGACGCTCGGTGACGTCGGTGAGAGGACCGAACGGATCCCCGCCAGGCACATCAGGACCACGAACGCGAGGAAGGCGTAGCGTGGGGCCCGCGCACGAATGCGCCCGTAGCGAGCCGAGGATCGCAGTCCGGCCAGGCGCGTCTGAGCGGACGAGGTGGATTTCGCTGGGGCTTCCATCTCGGCCACCTAGAGCCCAAACTCCGGCGAACTGGCCCCGTCCTGCGGGCCGGCTTCATCACTTGGCGGCGGGCTGGGTTCGGTTTCCGGGGCCGCTTCAGGCGCCGGAGGGATGTATTCGGATGGAGTGGGTTCCGCAGTCCCTCCGACCTCCTGTGCGGCGGCCTTCTCGCGCTGCTTCTCGGCTCGCCGCTCGCGCTGCCCGGCTCTCCTCTCTCTGCTCCTGCGAGCCCGGCGCCTCGTCTTAGCCCGGCGCTGGCGTACCTGCTGGCGCTCTGCTGCGCGTTCGCGACTTGCCCGCAGCTGCTCGGCTGGGGAGCTTTGCGGTGCCGAAGGGGCTATCGCCTCGGGGGCACTCTGCGATCCGGCGGCGACATCCTGCCTGGGCGCGACGGTTCCAGCCCCGTCGAGTGCCGTGATCGTGACTCGCACGACCACGAGGGCGAGGATGACCAAAACGGCTGCGATCAGGAGATACGTCCGCCGCGGAGAGGGTCCGCGCCTCTCCGACGATGCTCGCTCGGAGTCGCCTCGGGGGCGCGCGGCCCTCTCCGCGGCGGACGAGATGTCGCCCACCCCACCGAGCACCTCCTCTTCAGGAGGATCAGCGAGCGCAACGGCGGCCGACCCGGAGGGGTAATCCTCGACTGGATCGGCCGCGTCGAACTCGCCGCCCAGATCCTCGTCCCCGAAGGAGAAATATTCGTCCTTTGCCATCGAGTGGTTCCTCGGTGTTGGTGGTGTGCGTGACGTGCGCGAATCGCCCGTGGGCACAAGCGCGCCACCCCTCACACGCGGGAGTGGCGCGGCGCGCCACCCCCTCGGACAGGGGGTTGTCCTCCCAGGCCATCCAGCCGGTAATGGGCACCTCGCTAGATGGGCGAACCGCTAGCTACGGCGAAGAAGATCGGCAGGCTCAGAGACCGAACTCAGAGCCGCCGCCACCCTGCGACGAGCCTCCGGAGGATCCGCCGCCGCCAGAGCTCGCGGGAGCCGATGGCGTGCTGGGCGGCGACACAGGCTGACCCGACTCGGCCCCGAACTCCGAGCCGGTGACGCTACCCGATTCCGTCGCTTCGGAAGGAGTGCTCGCCACGCGTTCTGATGGTCTGGTGGTCGAGGACGACGAACCCGAGTCGGGCGCAGCCGTTCCTCCTTCCTTTCTTCGCTGCGCTTCCCTGGGAGCCGGCGGGCTGGCGGTGGGCAGAGGGTCGATCAAGTTCGTCCGCTCGGGGGCGGGTACGGTTTGAGCAGCGTGCTCAGGAGGTCGCCCGCTGCGACCGTCGTCTTGGCTCAATAGCCCGATGCCTCCGACACCCGGCACCACGCCTGCCGCTACGCATGCTGCGGTCGCCGCGCCCGCCGCACAGGCGGAAGCGACCTTGACTGACGTTGCGGTGAGAGCCTGGCCGACAGTGGCGTCGCCCCCCGCTCCTGGCACTCCGCCCGCGATCCGCATCAACATCTCTCGGACTCGCTCACGCGCAGCTCTACTCGCCTCACCCAGACCCTGGGCCCCACTGGAGGTAACGTCCGCAATCCGGGCTGGGATATCGCCCAGCGCACCGAGTCGCCTCGAACTCTCCAACGACGATGACGACGCGACGAAGACGCCGGCGACGTCGAAGAGGTAGCCGCGCATTTGCGCCTGAGCCTGCCGACAAGCACGGCAGTGGGCAAGATGAGCGCTCACCTCAAGTTGCTCTGCCTCTGGGCTTTCATCAGCGACATAGCGCCGCAGGAGGCTTCCCTCCATATCCGCGCATCGTGCGCCGCCCTCGATTCGTTCAAATGCATCAAGTACCCGAGTGTTGGCCCGCTGGATTATCTTGCGGTAGGTCCGCAGGCTGAGCCCTGGCATGTTCTGCAGAATCTCCTCCGGGCTCAGGTTCATCTGGTGGCGCTGGCGAAAGATCAACCGGTCGCGCTCGGATAGCATCTGCAGGGCCTCGCGGCCGATCGCGATCGCCTCCCGCTCCTCGGCTACCTCATCGGGACTCTCCGCGCTCGCATCACTGAGAGAACGGATCGTGCCGAGCTCGACTTCGGGTCGCTGGCCGCGCCGCCGACGTTCGTCGATCATGCAACGCCACGCCGCACGCTTGATGAAGTTGACCATCTGGGGCGCCGAGAATTTCCGGGCGATGGGATTGACGGTCTCCATCACCCGCTCAAAGGCAGCCTGGAAGAACTCCTCTGCTTCCTCCTCGCTGCAGCCACCGTGGCGAAGCTCGGCGAGGCTCCCGTTCCTCGCCGAGCTGAAGACACCCGCGTAAAAGCTCGACTCCGCGGGACTGAGCTGCCGGACCCCGGCCGGGGTGCTCAGCCCTTGTCGCGGGTCAGCTGCCATCTCAGCGGCGGCTCCCGACCGCCGGGCGCGGCCGGCCCCGGAATGGAGCCGACCCGCGCCTGGGCTGCAGCTGGCTATTGCTCGCCGATCCCGGTCGACGCTGCCGGGCCTGTCGGCCTCGGTGAGCATCGCCTCGCTGACGAGCTGCCTTCGGCAAGACGATCAACGTCAGGTTGTCCGAGTTGCCCTGCAGGTAGGGGTAGCCGCTTTGGTTTCGGACCTGGACCCGCATCAGGTACTTGGTTGCGACATTCGTCTTGTTGAACTTGTATGGGACGGTGAATAGCCCGCCTTCTCGGGTGCGGTAGCGGCGGAATGCGAGCCAGCCTTTACCGCGCTTGACCTGCAGCACCACCACGACGTTGTTGTTGTCTGGTCCCGGAATGCTTCCGAGGAATTTGGCGCTGGATTTGTTGCGGACGACCTTCTTGTAGACCTTGAAAGTCGGATGAACGATCGTCTGGAGCGTGGCGCGACTCGACACTTCACGCGATCCCGATCGGTAGGCCACGCCCACTTCCCGCGAGGCTCCAGCCGGAATCGCGAACTGGTAGTCGCCATCCGATCCAGTCACCGCAACGCCGAGGAAGTCACGCGAATCCTTCGTGACCACCCGGCTGAACACGCACAGAGGCGCGTCGGCGACACCGCCGCCCGCGCCAGTGAGCCGGCCGCGAAGGGTGGATCCGTCACCCTGGTCGACGATCTCCTCAGCGGTGCCTTTCTCGCCAAGGCCGCTGGTCACGCCGGTTCCACCGGAGATGTCAGACCTCACGCATTCGTATGCCAGAGGCGCCGTGGTCGGAACGCCGACATTGCCCTCGGCATCCTCGAGCCAGAGCTTCAGCGTGTATTTCCCTCGCTGCTGCGGGGTCTCGAGATCCTGGATCTTCTCGATGTTGGATCCCTCAATCGTCTGCGTCTGAACGGCAATCCCGCCGGACGGGTTCAGAAGCTGGTAGTGGGCCTCGTCGATCGGCGAGCCGGCGTCGACCTCGTTGCGCCAGCGAACGTCGAAGCCCTGCGCCGCCCGACTCGTGGTCGGCGCCGTCACCGAAAGCTGCTGTGGAGCTGCCGGGGGCGTCGTGTCGCGCGGGACTGGCGCGACAGCCGACTGCCCGACGAAACCCACCTGATCCTCGAGCCAAACTCGCAGGTAGAGCTCCGCCGCTTTCGGAGGGCCCTGGATGTCCGGAACCGCCGTGGGATTCGTTGCTGAGAGGACCTTCTCGGGCATCACCACTTTGCCAGCCGCATCGACGACGTCATAGTGGACCTTCGTGACCGGGCTGCCCTGATTCGGCGGCAGCGAGTAGGCAGCGCCGAAGTGATCGAGGTAGCGCGCCGGGTTGGCGCTGGTGACCCGCAGTTCCGCAGGCTTCCCAGGCGCAGTGTTATCCGTTCGGATCGTGCGACGATCGCATGACTCCGAGGCGCCCCCCGTGAGGTGCTGGTACTGCCCGTAATCCTGCGTACAGATTGCAAGCTCGTGCTGCCCGTCGGAGAAGTTCTTCGTTTCAAGGCCGTACCAGCGCTGATACGTGCCTACCGGACAGGGCTGGAAGACGCGGGCGAACTCCTGGTTTGCGCCGGACCACCCGGCATTGCAGCTGTGGTCGATCGTCCCGTCGCCCAGGGTCGCGTTGTCGACCTTAAGTCGGGAGAAGCGCAGCCCGGATCCCTGATCGGATTCGAACCAAGAAAGCCCCTGCCAGCCGCGGACCCAGCTTCCGTTGACGGTCTCCGAGCCGATGAAGGAAGCCGAAGAATTCTGGCGGTCGGCAAGGATCAGCACGAAGGTGTTGGCGTCGACCGCATTGAAATTGGTGCGATCGCAACCCGCAGGGCGGACGCACGTCATCTCGAAGACAAAGCGCCGGTAATCGCCGTAGCCACCGAAGGGCCACAGGTGGGAACAGAACGTCGAGCAAGGGGACCAGCCGATCCCGCCCAGGCTCCCATTCGCTACTCCGGATCCCTGCATCAGGATGTTGTTCGTGCTTCCATCCCAGCCTTCAGCCCAGAAGCGACCACGCCAGCCATCGTTGAAGGCATTGGGCATCCGCGTGTAGCCGCCGCCGGCGATGATCGCCACCCACGGTGGGACGGTCCAAGAGATGCTGCCGTAAGCATTTACCCCCGCGTTTCCTCCCGACTGGTTCTCGGCTATGCGCAGGAAGGCGTTGTTGCCTGCAGGGTCCGGTGCTGGGCCGCAGTAGTTCTCGAAGCTGAAGATCCCGCCGGGGTTATTCCCGCTGATCGTGTTGGTCGCCGTGGCAAAGCCGTTGGAGCCGTTGTTGCCGGCGCACAGCACCATCTTGTAGTCGCCGGCGCTCGCAGTGCTCGCGCAGAAAACGACAACTGCCATGAAGGCATAGAAAAGACATAGGGCTATAAGGGCTGGCCGATTGGCCCGCCGACACAGTCGAGAGGACATACCTCATCTCCTTACATCTGGATGTTCGATTCGGATTTCTGTGGGCCATGTTGCGCGGCCCTCTCCTCCTTCACGGATGAGGCGCTCTCTGCGCCACCCCCTGGAGTCAGAAACGGGATCGATCCGATCTCTGAACATGTGCTGCAACATCTGAGAATGCAGAAATGTGCGGGTTCTCACGATCAAACATTCGTTGATTCCAAGCCAAATCGCTAAAGACTCGTGAAAAGGCAGTACCTGGATAGGCGTGCGCTGTGCCCAAAAATTTGGCCCAGCGACAGTGCCTTCTCAAGGCTGCGGTCCAGATCAGGCGAGTCCCAGCAGCCCGCGAGGGTCCGTCATCGATGTGAAGACATGGGCTCCGGCAGGCGAAAGGCGGTCGGCACCGCTGCCTGGGGCATAAACCCAGCACCCTCATCCAGACACGTCGTCCGGCTTGAACACCGGGGACTCCATCCTCAATCTCGATGCACCGAGTGGGCTCGAAGCCCATCGACACGGAAACGGCTGAGAGCCCTCCTTGAAGACCCCAGCCGCTCGGCGCCACAGAAGGCGAAGGTTGCCAAGTGGAAATCGTCGGACCGGGGTCCCTACTAGCTCGTTGCCCAAGAGTTGTATGCCGTGTCGAGCATTAGCGCTGCATACGGCTCAAAGACGTAGCTCTCGAAGTTGTCGGCAATCGTCGCCACCCGGAAATCCATCGCGGCGACCCGCTCCTTCTGGCGCAGGAATTCCCGCCGGAAGCGACTGTCGAGCTGCAGCTCAGCGCGGGTGGTCGGCAATCCCTCGAATTGGCCCTCGACGGCCTCTACCGCAAGCCGCCACGCGAAGGTCGCCTGGTTATGGGCGGAAGAGGGGCGCGTGTGGCCAGCAAGGCGGGTGCGGAAGTTGGAATGTCCCCTGCCCCTTTTCG